>JACCDW010260165.1_pt1 | contig 40557 bp, 24 predicted proteins | sample 7449781 | NCBI WGS metagenome assembly JACCDW01 (sample SAMN15323449, study PRJNA562643) | freshwater metagenome | isolation source: river surface water | place: USA:Blue River Watershed | collected 2017-08-18 | reverse complement strand
TAAATTGCGTTGTCGCCACCGCCGGTGGAGTTTCCTGAAGATTTGTTTTGTGCTTCTTGAAGTTTAGCACGAATTTCTGCTAGTGTTGCCATTTTATAGCCTCCTTATGCCTTAATGTAAATGACTTGTATGCCTTTCGCATAACACTTATTATGCGCTTTTTATTTAGTCTATACAATACTCTTTTTAGATTTTTTCGCCAAAAGAAAAGGCTCTGAAAAGAGCCCTTTCAATCGCAAATTACTTCTTGGCTGCGTCTTTCTTTTCTTCTTTCTTAGCAGGTGCCTGACTAGCAGGGGCGTCCTTAGCAGGAGCAGCGGCAGCTGGCTTTGCTTCTTCTTTCTTAGCAGGTGCTTGAGCAAATGCTGTGGTAGCTGCGAAAAGAGCAGCGGTAAGTGCTACGATTGATTTCATATGAAAATCTCCATTTTAGTTAAAGTTGCTGAATATTCACCAACTGTATATAAAACGTTTCAACACCACTAATCGTAAACAATATTTGGTAAACCGGCCATAAGAAAGGGCACCGAAGTGCCCAATTTTAATGCTGTTGGCAATTTTTAAATACCTATGCCTTGTGCTATCCCTGAAAGTTTTTTTATTGCTGTTATCTCGTCGTTAGATTCATGGTTTATAGAATGTGCTTTTGTTTTTAAGGCATCTAATGCTTTACGGCCGGCTTGGTCGGATTCTGTGCCTGATTTAATTTCATCATCAAACAATTGTAGTAACTCTTCTTTATGTTGAACTAATCCTTCTTGTTTGTCAATCCATTTTTCAAAGTTTCTTCTGTGCATGCCTTCGGCATCGTAGTCAGTTAAATTACTGATAGCATCTTTAGCTTTAGAACCAAATGCTTTTACCTTGTCCCACATCGGACCTTCACTCACTCCGGCTAGTTCTCCAATGCGGGCTAATTCTGCCAATTCTGGATTTTGTTCTGTGGTTTGTTGTGGTGCCATTCTTTCTACAAATTTACGAGCAATTTGTTCTGCCTGTTCACCAAACTTCTTGCCTACCATTGTACAAACGCCCTCTGGTCCTTTAGGAAATGTGCCTGACTCTTTGTCATAAAAACTGTTTATAAATTCTGCCAATTCTTGAACATTCATAGTTTTCTTTTCGCTATCTCTGTTCATATCAGACATTTGTGGCTCTTCTTCTGGTTGAGGTTGTTCTTGACCTGATTCTGGCTCATCGGTCATATCTCCAAAATCTAGCTGATCTACAACTTCTGGAGCATTTTGCTCTAACCAATCCTTTACCATTGGGCGCACACACATATCCGAATCTTCTTTGCTAGCATCTTTTATTTGTTTGAATAGCGCAGGATCGTCTATGATTCCCTTGAGGCTTTCTATAGCATTACTTCCGTCTACCCCTGCTGGAAAATGTTGACCTACTAACTCTTGTAATTCTTTTACTGCCTGTGCTTGTTCTTCTTGGTCTTGACTAGTGATGGCGCTTTCTTCTCCAAGCGCCATTATCCAAGCCTCAAAATTTTCTAAATCATCTTCATTCTCTATTACTGCTTCGTCATTGCTTGTTGATTGTGTTGTCATTTCGACTATGTCGTCATAGCCTATCGTATTCGTTTCCTGCATTAACTTATATAAAACTGGAAATACTGACTTGATATCTTCTTTGAAATTCTTAATAGTAAATTGATCTTTGAGATTCTGTGCTACTTCCTCTGGTAGTTCTATATTAGGTTCTTCAGTATATGAGTTCTTGTAATTTTCGTAATAGGCCTGTTTTGAAAGTTTAGCAATTTGTTCTCTCAATGAATTAAGTCTATCTTGACTACGAACGAATAAATCATTATTTTCACTGTTCATAAGATCGTTTCGTACAACATAATTGCCGAAACTCTTTAGTTGAGCTATTTCTTCGCTCATTTTAATAATACTTTTTCCGACATCGTCATACGGTAATCCGCCGTTGGCTACGTGTCTTTGCATAGCGCGAGCACCTGCTAAATGAATGAAAGGATACTTAAATCTTTCACCGTCTTGATTTTCAACAAATAAAGCAGCGATGTTTCTAGCTCTTGCTCCGGGCTGTTGATCATCGACTAGAGCCTGACTATGTTTTATAATCAATCTAGTGTCCATTAATTTTTGATAACTTACGGTCTTGGTTCCGTACATAGCGCTTTCGCTCATAATCGATTCTCCGACTTTTGTAGTAACTGTTGTCATAGTTTGTTGGTTTGGTTTATTATATTGAGATAAAAAAGCATAATCTCTTTTATCTAAATTATCTTTGGCGATATCTCTGGTATCGAATGCCATTAGTCTTCTTTTAGCAAATACTCTTAATTCTTTTAGGAAACCGTACCAACTGTTTTTTTGTAGTTGGTCCATAGATTCTGTAATTCCGGTAGAAAAATATACCTTAAGACTATTTTCCTCGGCTAAGCTAATACTTACATGCCCGAGCGGATTTCCATTATCTGCGTAATCAAAATCAAAAAATCTAGCTTCTTCGGGATTAATTGTTAGGGTGCCGTCTTCTGCTCCTAATTTTAAACCGGTGAATCTGCTTCTTATTTTGTAAAAAAGATCGGTAGCAATGTTATTTGTCGCGTTCATGTTGTATTTATTAAAAACCTGTAGTAACGAATATGGGCATAGGCATCTGTTCTTCAGTTAATTTTTCAGTCATTTTCTCATATACTTTAGGATCCCAATCAGCTAGTATATTTGACATACGCACAATCAACAAAAGAGCACTGACAAGATCGTCATTTTCACCGGTTTTAGCACCAAATCCTACACCGTGGGCTACGAACAGTTTTAACTCAGATACCAATGGTTTACTTGATATCTTCATCTTATGCGTTTCAATGAGATGCTTGAGCTGGCTACAAGCTGAAATTTTGGTTTTATGTGTAGTGTTGAATCCTTTTCTAAACCGTCTAACATGCCCTTTTCTTATAGGTTCACTTAGGAACATACCAGGTATATTTTCTTCTCCCATGTTGCTTATACAAATCAAAGCACTTTCTCCCACTGTATTATTTTCAACAGTGTAATAAATCATTGGGTTAGGGTTTCCCTTTTCTGCAGACCTATCCTGAATATATTTACAAATTTCTTTCAGATGCTTTACCTGGACTTGTATTGGAGTTGTATTGTGTCGCCATTCTGCCACTTGATCCATACTAGGCATTTCAAACACTTGTATGGCTGCGTAATCGCCTCCTGTTCCTAGACTAGGATCTAAAGCAACAAGATATGTACAGCGAGGATCTATATCTTTGTACCACCGAGTTTGGCCCATCGTCATAAAAGGGTCTTCTCCTTTTAATTCTGCTAACTTGACAGGATTAATAAGTGTTTCATCAAAAATTAAAAACTCACAATCAAACTCTCTTCTAAATCTTTCCTCTGTAATTTTCGCTTTTTCTGTCCTAGCCCATGCTTCGTCTCTGTCAGGATGTTCTGACCAGTGTGCGAAAAACGGGAAGAATCCATTTACACCAAGTTCTTGCTCATTGCCGTGTTCGTCGAATCTGTTATTAGCTTCAGTCCATATCATAGCAAATTGATCTTCGTCGGAATTTGGCGTAGAAGTAATTATACATTTACCGCCAGTAGACAATGTTGGCGATAGAGCAGTCCAGAATTCCCTAGCTTTCTCCGGTGGCTGAACGAAAGCAAACTCGTCGCAGTATATCAAAGAAAGAGATTTACCACGACCGGTGTTTTCTGTGGTAGTTGTTGCTTGTATACGAGCACCGTTATCATATTCAATTGTATTTCTGTTATAGCTATGAACGCCGGCGCGGATAAAGTCGGGCAAGTTTTCATATCCGTAACGATAACGGTTCATGATATCCTGAGCACCTTCGTATTTGTGGGCAGCGATAAGAACCTGTGCTTCTGGTACAAACATAGTGTACCATAAAAGATAACCGGTGGCACAGGTAGTCTTACCCATCTGACGAGGTAACATAGCGATTACCTGCTTATTATCATTATATGCTGTTAACAGTCTTTCCTGATATTCGTAAGGTTCAAAGGGGATAGCTCCTCTTACAGGATGCTGTATTTTTAAAAAATTTTTACAAAAATAAAGAGGCCCATGTACTAGGTCCATACATTTCTCCAAATGATGAACTTCCTCGAGCGTATATTTTTGTCTTTGGTGGGCTTTCTTTATTAGAACGCCGTCTAAACTTTTTGCCATACTATTATTTAACGATAAAAAAAGGCTCCGAAGAGCCTTTTTGAATTACTATCAAACATTAAGAATCGATGGTTTCAGCAGCGTCTACAAGAGTTACTGCTACATCATCATAAATATCGCCTATACTATCAGGAGCGGTTACTGTTAATACCTCATCAATTTCGAAGGTATTTCCTCCGTCCCATACACGCATACGTTTTGTGTAATTTGTTCTAGCAATAGCTTGACCTATGAGATATCTCAAAGCTTTGGCTGTTGAATCTACTGTTACGGCGCCGCCTGTGGTAGGAGTAAACTGGAATGGAGATCCTATTTCTGATCTAACTGAACCTAGGACTCCTTCTGATGTAGATGATCCTGCTGCTGCTGCGCGATCATATCTTACAGTGAATGTTACGCTAGTCGGTTGATTATCTGCTACAGTTACTCCAGCAGAAGCAAACTGTAAATCTTGTATTTGCGCATCGGCATATTTAGAGAGATTTTCAACAATCGCTAGAAATCTCTGATGACCTCTAGCCACACGTTTTCCAATAACATAAGTAGATGGTTTCGTAGCGAACAAACTATGATCCTGCGGATAAACTGCGCCGTTATTTGTTCCATCGGCAGTAGGGTAAGTGCCTGTACCGCCGCTAAGAGTTATCACTACTTGGTAAAATTCAGGCCTAAGTTGATTTGTATCGAGTTTAAATCCTGACATTATTTAACTCCTTTGGCTTCTGCTAATCTTTGTCTTAATTCTTCTTTGATTTTATTTCTAAATTCTTCGTCTTCTCTTACACGCTGCATAGGATTATCGCCTCCAGCAACCTTGGGGAATGTATCTTTAGGTTTGTTCATTCCGCCTGCTAACTTGTTATTCATATAATCTATGCTTTTCTCATCAGTATCAGGTTCATTTTCCCAAGCTTCTTTTTCTTTCTTATCATCCATATCTGGACCTTCATCATCCATATCTGGACCTTCATCATCCATATCTGGACCTTCATCATCCATATCTGGACCGCCCGGCTTATCGATTTTGATCTCTATTTCTTTTGGTTTATCCATCCCATCCAGATCAGGTAACATTTTTAAAGGAGGTAGGCTAGGTTTCATACTAGGCATACTCGGTCCTGGCATTATAGTAGGCATAGGATCAGGAATCTTTGGCATCATATCAGGATTAACTTTCTGAAATAATTTCATCATCGATTCGATATTGTCCATACCTTGAGCATTTAAATTAACACTCATACTAGGTGGTGGAATCTCAGGTTTGGATGGCATAGGAGGCATCTGAGACATGCCCGGTGTCATACCGCATTCTGTTGCAGGAATTTGTTCTGCGATAGCAGGTTCCTGACGTCTTTCAATTTCTTGCATTCTAGCAAGTAAAGCGTGAAAATCCATGTTTAACTCCCTATAGCGCTCTTAAGGCCCACGTTATCTTCTTTTACCTTGGGAGCTGAACTTAGTACGTTGGGATCTTTTTTGTCGTTCCCTAATTCTTTATTTCTTTCTTTAGCTGTTTTTGCTAATTCTTTTAAAAAATTCTTATTGAAGCCATCGCCGAACCAGTCTTTATGTTGTATCTTTGACTCTTTCTTATAAAAAGGATCGTTCAGAAGAGCTTCGGCAGCGTCGCCGCCTGCTGAGATAATCTGATCTATTTCACTAGGTTCGCTGCTTCCTCTAATGCGCATACAATCTTCCATTACACCGCATTCTTTCACGTGCGAAACCAATTCAGGAGCTGTAATGGGGTACTCTACTGCTAGATCATATATGGTTACTTCTTTGTTGTGTAGCTCAGGAAAATCTAGAGGACTTTCTTGAATAGGTGTGGTCATTTTTTCTAAAGTAATGATCTTGTACTTTTCAAGACATTTTTTTAAACTTTCTTGAAAGTTTTCTGGCAGTTCTCCTGCTATCTTTACTTTGAATGAATAGACTTTTTTGCTTTCCGCAAGGTATTCTTTAAAGGTTTTCATAGTAATATTTATCATTTCTGACCCAATTTTTTAAGTAGCTCATTTCTGTCAGTGATTATGTAGCCTTCACCGTTCAATACATTATTCGGATCCTCCTGAGAATCTTTATCTATTTTGTATTTTTTAAGTTGTAGGTCTACAGCTTTTAACTTCTTTTCAATCTTAGCTGCTTTGGCATCTATAGCATTTTTAAGCATTGAACTAGCTACTTCAAAAATCCTGCCGCTATATCTAACTTCTACATTCATGCCCAAGTCCATTAAATCATCATAGGCATCTACAGCTTTTTGTGCCAGCTCATCTAACTCATTATCATTTAGATCATTTAGTTCAGAAATATGAGGCAAATTTTTAGTAATTTCTGCCACGGAATTATAACTTTCTTCGATGCTGTTTACCTCAGCAGCTTTAGCCATTATTTCTTCATTTAAGACTTTGGTATTTTCTATAGCCTTATCTTTTGGATCTAAATTCAATAATTCCTCAATTCTTTTAGTCATGTTTATACTTATCGTTTTTTTGAGCCTTGATGGAAAATATCCCCTTCATTGATTACCCTAAATCTTACGCCCTGCTGTTTACACCAAGCATTAGCAGCTTCCCATTTAGCAAGATTCTTTACATACTGTTCTTGATTATACAGGCTTTTTCCAACTTTTTCTTTGATAGTTTGACTGGCCGGTTTCACTTCTACTACTTCTGCATGTTTACTGCCGTTTCGATCAACATACAGTATAAAAAAATCAGGAACATATATGGTATAACGTCCTGTTAAAGGATCTCTATAAGGAATTTGAATACTTTCTGACGCCCATTTTTCAACGCCAGGGTGTTCGTCTAGGGTTCTCATAAAAACAAATTCCCAACTAGATCTTGCCAACGGAGTTTTTTTACCTACGTATTTCTCCGGATGCTTCATTTCAAAGCGCCCTTGGGCGAACTTGGCCATTATGCTATGATATTCCTAGCGATATTAATAGGAACCTCAGACGAACGTCTAAATCCTAATATTGATGTTGACACTCTGTTATTATTAAGTATCCGTGATACTAGTTCACTAAGTTGAATTCCGTCGACTTCTTTTAGAGTATCTAAAAATGTCCATACAGGAACACCTTCGACTTTACTTTGCCGTAGAAGTTCAGCGCCGGTAATTAGCGCAGCATCCCCTACAAAACCTCGACTTTGAAAAAACCCTATTGCGGCATCTACATCAACTGAATTAAATTCTAATGGGGTTTGTCCGTATCTATCAAAAAATAATTTTGTGCTAGATGCGCTGTCTTGTAAAGTTCTTGATTCTAAGTTTGACATAAAAATTTAAATGGTAAATGGGGGTGGTTTGCTAGCCGTCGGTGGTTTGCCTCCAGTACCTCCAAAAGTACTGCCAAAGGAATTAGTATTTGAACTACTTATAGAATTAATTATTTTAGGAGCTGCTAATGTAGCAGCCAACGCTCCTAATCCTGTGCTATCTCGAGGAAAGACCGCTCCTGCAACTAATCCCACAGCACCGGCTACTGCTCCTGGAGATCTAAGAGCACCTAATGTTCCAGAAACACCTGCTTGGGCGCCTGGATTAAATCTTTTATAACTATTAACCGCACCCAGAGCAGATAAAATAAAAGATCCAGGCCTTTCTGCGATATTTTTTCCTGTTATAGCTCCAAAAGTGCTTGTGATGTCGTTATAGATATCTAATCCCAACGCACCTGCTATTCCTCGTAGACCACCACCGCCTAGTGTTAGGGGACTTTCTACTTTATCATAAGCCAATTCCGCCCATCCATCGGGAGAACCCACACTGACTGTTCCTACATCATATGTAAATGCCTCATATTCTATAGTCATCTGGCTTTCAATAGGTTCACCGTTCGTGGCATAGTCTACATCGCCGTGGCTCCAATTTTTTATTCTAGGAGAAATTAATCTATATTCATTGAATCTCGATCTACTCAAAGTGAAAATACTTATTCGCTTAAAAAGATTTTCAGTAACATCGATATCCATATTATATCGAGCGCCAGTCTCAGCATAAGAGTTACCTAATGAATAATCATATTCTCTGTTGAGAGCATCTCTAGCATAATATCCATAGTATAACGAATATAGAGAGTGCATTATGCCTGAATTATCATCGTGGAACGATATATTAACAGGATCGAAATTTAACTGCTTGTATACTATTCTTTTTCTGTTATACTGATTTTTAGTTACAGAATCAAAAGTAGCCTTTGGTAAATCTGCTCTCTTAACCAAGAAAGACATTTCTCTGTCTGCTTTGAGAGCAGTAAATTGTGCTGATTGATGTAGCGAAGGATCTATTTCAAAATAAACATAATATAAAAATTTATGTCGGGGCGATAATCTATACGTGCCGTCAACGAAAATTCGAGCAGCATGTCTAAAATCTCCCACGTTTCCTTTTGGACCCGCAGGTAAGGTGTTTAAAAATCTTGTAAATGATCCCATAAAATTATTTAGCCATAAAAAAACCCGAATTTCTTCGGGTTTTTCTTAGATAAATTAAAATTAAATATTGCCTCGACCGGTAGATAGTTCTCCAAGTGTTCTGTTAACTATGTAACCAATGCCTTCATTTGGTCTTTGAACAGCATTATCATATCTAATAGCCAATGTGATAGTAGCTGCTTCATTGGTTGAATAATTTAAATCATTATAGTTTACGTTCTGAACAAAACAACCATAAAGTTCCCATCTTTCTAACACAGTTGTGGGATCGTTACCGTTTCCTCCATCTAATATTTCTATATTGGTTTGGAATTTATAATCGACGCCGCTTCGCGCAGACGATTGCTCTAAGAAATCGAACTGTTTCTGTACTTGCTGGCCTACTAAACGTGTTACATTGCCACTAGCGTCATCTCTAACGTTAAGCGTCACCGGATCCCAATTGTGTCTACCAGACAGATAGATTCTTGAATTGTATATCGGCACTTCTATTTCTTCAAAGTTTACTACAGGACGACTTACGTCTATAACTTGTTTAGTAAGTTCGGTACTAAGCTGGACTCCGAAACCCTGTAGCAAGACTCTAAATCTATATTTTAGTTTCGGCATCAGCATACCTGAGTTTGTACCTGGTCCCGCGGTATTAACCGATAAATTGTTTAATGATGAAATTGTCATTTCTTACACTCCAGTATAATATTTATCTTTGAGATTATCAACGATTTTACCCATCATTAAATCTCTCCAGTGTTCTTGAGACGTAAAGGTATGTAGATAAACTCTACAGCCTTGGTCGGCTCAATTGCGATATCTAGATACAGTTCATTACGGTCCACTCTAGAAGGAGTATTATTGGTTTCATCGCAAACTACAGCGAAGTCATAAATTGCTCTTAACCCTACTAATTCTAGTAATAGACTTTCAGCCGCACCTTTGATTTCGTCTCTGGTAATCTGATCGTTTGGTTCAAATACATACGGTCTAGCTAGCTTGTTCAATTGACTGCGTAGATATACTACTAAACGAGCTACATTGATTCTATCCAAAGAACTAGCATTTCTTGCTCTTGTCTTTTGACCATATGCTACTAATCCTACTCCTACAAAGAACGGTATCGGATTCACCTTCAATTCATATAAGGTGTCTCTCTGACCGCCATTTAGAGCAACAGTTTGGAATTCGCCTGTTGCTGTATCGATGTAGCCAACCGCAGTAGCATTGGTAACACCGCCTCTTCTTGTTCCTGCTGGCGCAAACCATGGATAGCTAACTTGATCGCTTAGGATCATAGTCTTCAGCATCATATGGCTTGCTGGTACAACAGCATTAGAGCCGCTTAAATCTGTTGTAAATCCATTAGGATAGTAAACAGCACAGTATTCATCGTAGCTGACTATGCCTTCATCTCCGTTATCAAGAACTAGAGCAGCGTTAGTACCCCAGTTTGTTAACGTTGTAGCATCTGCTCTTAATCTCAAAGGTGTGTCACCTATAACAAATGCTGTGAGTTTTCTGTCTATGTTTAGATTGATTAGATTACTCAAGCACTCTGGATATCCTGGAGCAGTGATCAAGTTGAAGTTTCTACGCTCTTCGTCTCTCGCTTCTGAACTTGTGTCAATTACACTCTTCATTCTTTGAACTACTAAAGAACGTTGAGCCTTGCGACCGAAGTTTCCGGCGCCATTTTCTTTGTTTGGCGAAGCTGTAACCCATCTAGCTGTCGCATAGTTGGCCATTGATTCACCTGCTACCCATGTGTTACCGTCTGGACTATTTGTAGCATCAAATCTAGGATTGTTCTGGCCGATGTCTATATATTCAGAAACATATCTCTTAACATTGCCGTAGCTTCTTCTTGTATTGTACAGCAATATTCCTTTCGGATAGAGTGCTGGATCTGGAGCATCTGGATCTAAGAAATTGCTTGTTAATAGATCTTGTATAGAAGATGGTTCATTTGTTAAACCGTCGGTGTTGTATCTAGCATCAGCAAATAAAACTCCGTCTTCTGTTGTTTGATCCGAAGTATCTAGTAGAACCCACTCTTCATCAGTTGCGTTCCAACGATAGATAGTCGGGAAATTTTCTAAGTCAGCTGTGCTGACCCATAAGTCGCCTTCGACAAGTGCTGTACCGTCGCTTTGGGTGGCGGGCGGAAGCACCGCTACCTGTGGACCTAATGGATCGGTATCTGGAAACGCTGAAGCTCCTTTTGTAGGATCCCCGCCATTATTGAATCTATAACCTACCCATGTTTCACCGTTGTGTACCATTATATCCACTTGAGAAAATGATGGATTGTACCAAAGTTGGTTTTCTGCTGGAGCGTCTAGTGGCTCTGTATCGGTCGCGTAGTAGGTAGGTCTGATACTTGCTGCTAAAGGAATCCAGTTAGATGCTATGTAATCTTCTGTAGCACCAGTTACTACTCCTCCCGATAATGCATAAAAATTAGCGGTTCCTGTACCAGTAGCTAGGTTGAATGGTGAAAACAATACATCAAGTACACTTGCTGTTACAGTACTAAATCGTATATCACCACCTTTCTTATGAGTAATAACTAATTTACCATCTGCGGATACGGAAGCATTTACTTGATTAGTAACTTCTACTAGGTTGCCGTCACCGTCTAGTGCTGCGTCAAAGAAAGATGCTCCGTTAATCGCTGCTGCTATGGCATTGGCATTTAATTCGCCCGATCCTGCTCCTGTAACAGCAGTGAATTCTATCTCAGTTTCTCTGCTAAGAGATTCGCTTCCTAGCACTGACTGTCTCATGATAAACGTTTTTGATCCGCCTGTTAGTAAGTCGTCATCTACCACTACAGAAGTAATGGTAGTTGCTCCTTTTACTGCTCTACGCCAAATTCTAAATTCAGCAGTTTCTAATGTGCTATCAAAATCAAATATGCCACCACCTGTTGAATTATCTTCAGTTGTATAACTGTAGTTTTCTGTAGCGTTATATTGTGTAAACAGTTCGTTGGCAGAAATATTTAGACCGCCGCCTGCTCTGTCTAAATTGTATATCGCAGAATGACCGTTGGCATATATTGGTGCTTCGTATGGTACCCATGTATCTGTATCGGCGCTGTATTGAGATACTCTCAACCTAGCACCCTGATTTGGTTCTGTGGTTTTCATCCACACTGACCCACTTGGATAACCTTTGACTGCTATAGATTGTTGTTCTGAAATCTTGTAAAGAGGACGTCTTGTGTGTGGAGCATGTTCTAACTTTGGAGGAAGGTAAGTTCCTGGGGCAATATATAACTGCCCTGTTCCTGATAACGGAGTTCCTGACACATTAGCTAGTACGATAGCACCGCTTCGTGTAGAATCGCTTGCTGATTCTGTAGCGCCGTCTGAGTATAGATATAATCTACCTTTGATAGCTACAGCACTGACACCCTGTATGTTTAATCCATTAATTGTAGCTGCCACATTAGTAGCTGTGTCGCCGCCTGTTACTATTACTGGTGTACCGTTTAGAGAAAAAGTGCCGCTCGATAGTGAAGGAACTACCGCAGAACTACTAACGGTAGGATGACTTTGACACCATTCGGGGCTTCCTACTAGTACCCATTGACCTGCTGTTATACCTACTTGAGAATTTCCTGCGCTCTTATAATATACTCTAGCAAATTCATCATCAGCTAAGAACGATCCGTCACCTGATACTGTTTTAAAAACAACAGCATAATCTCCAACGTTTCCGACTGACTCTCTTGGAGCTCCACTATCGATCTTAGATGTGTCGTTGTCTGTAAGAACTAAGGGGATTTTAGCTGTAAATTTCTGTCCGCCGGCGGTAGAAGCAGGGTTACCGTTCCATTCTTGGATACCCCAAGATGAAGCTCCGGTATTCACCCACCATGTACCATCTCTAGGATTCGCTCCCGGTTCTGTAGTATCTGCTGCCAATTCATTTAGATCAACATCTGCTCTCATAATGAAAACAGAGTTGGTGACTCCTAGCGTACTGTAAGCAGCCAAAAGTCCATATTCATTTCTTTCGCCACCGTGTATTGGATTAGCGGTAGCTGTTTTCTCAAAGAAAGGAACGCCGAAAGTTTCTATCAACTCTCTTTGACTTGTAATTCTGTAAACTTTTCCAGCATTGGCAGCAAGTGTTCCTGCTGCGATCGCGTCGCCGGCGCCGTTTAGTTTGTTTTCAGCTGTAGCAACTACAATAAGAGGAGTTGATCCAGGTTCAGCTGGTGTATAAAAACTCTCATCAATTACCGTAACTTGTACGCCTGGGGAAACTAGTGCCATCTTGAAATCTCCTGGGTTAATAACTTGTATATTATTTAGCGGTCTTTTGGAAAAACCGTTGGTTAGCTTGCCGCGAAAAGGGGCGTAAAAGGCTTAAATATTTTTATGAGACCACTTTGTAGATGCGGACAGCGACCTAGGGCTGTGAATTACAAAAAAAATGGAAAGACGTACTACAGAAGTGTATGTGAAATCTGTTTGGCAAACGGACTATATCACGGCATTCCTAGATGGACTAGGGCCGGATATAAAATAAAACAACAGTGTGAGAAATGCGGATTTAAATCACCGCACAAGGAAGTGTTTAGAGTTTTCCATATCGACGGAAATCTCGACAATTGTCGTCATGTGAATCTTAAGACTATATGTTGTAACTGCGCTCAAATTTTAAGCAAAGAGGGCATTACTTGGCGTCAAGGGGATCTCATCGCTGATTATTAACTTAACTTGATTATAAAGATCTTCAATAGTACCGTTATTGCCAATGACATGGTGGAACTTAGTACCGACCCATGAAGTTTCTGATGCATGTATTTTGAGCATTTTAAGTTCTTGAACTGCCCAATTAATACCCCTATTAGCAGCAATAGCTGTGCCATACCAATCTGGTAACTCACCTCTGTTCACCCAAATAATTTTACCGCCGGCATCACGAATACTTTGAATTTCGTTAGGAAAGCGGCAATCTGAAATTACTACATGATCCTTGCTGTTGCGAAGTTTGTTTTCTAGACTAGCGATCCAGATATCATCGTGGAAGGCTTTACGACAAACTTCTGTGCCCCAGTATTGGAGGACCCAACGTGGTGTAAGCGTGGGCATATCGAGTCGCTCTGCCCACCACGGATCTACCTGTTCACGCCATTCACGAGCTTCTTTGGTTCTACCCTCCAGAAGTGTCCGGTCCCATCCAAACACTGCACTTACAGCATCTTTGAGAGTACTGGCAAATGACTCGCGCCTAAATTCGTGAAAGTTAACTAGATAGTCAGCGATAGTATCTTTGCCGCTGCCGATAAATCCGCAAATACCTATGATCATAATATCTCCTCAATTAGAAATATTATAATTAATTTAGTTTACTGATGTCAACCAGTTATCCAGGTATAACCGTGTCCGCCTGGAACAAGTTTAATCAAATCGTCGGTTAGTTTTTCGATTTCTGTTTGAGCTTCGGTTATTAAAGCGGTTCCGTTTAGCTGTGTTCCGCCTTGCGGGCCTGCTATATTTCCGAATTTACTTCTAGCCTGTCCTAGCATCATTTTACAATTAGCAAGAGTATAGTCTTTGATCCATTGTCCAGAATATACATCTGAAATTATAGCGAAATCCGGTTTAACATTATAAACCCATAAAAGAACTTCCTCATTAGATCTAGGACGTTGTTGTATTATAATTTTATGACTCTGGGGATGCCATGTAAAATTAATAAACGAACCAAACATTTTTCCTACTAATTCTTGATACCCTGAGAATAATTCGTAAGTAAGCAGTCCGCCCATGTTAGTAGAAGACAATAGATAGGTATTTGTGTAGGCTAGATTGAAAGGTTCGAAAACTGTACCTCCCGAACCACCACCTGTTCTTGAACCCACGCTACGCCTAAATATCTGCCTTACTTGTTGGATTTCTTTAGGTAGTATATATTCGTTTTGATTTTCTTGGAGGGTCAAGAAAGCATAACTTTCCTCTACAGCATTATCACTTCTTTGTCTAAAAACTGACAATGCCCTACTTAGAGCTGTTTCGTAGTGTTTAGGATCTAGCTCCACATCTACCATACCGTCGCCCAGCATGTTTTTACAGTAGTTGTAAACGTCTTGTTTTGATTGATCTATTTGGCTCATACTACTATTTATTGCTGCGGTAAATATATGACTATGCCAAGACTCTCATTATATCGCCCAGAAAAGGGCAATGATTTTAAATTTATCGACAGAACTGTCTGGGAAATGTTCCAGGTGGGCGGCACTGATGTACTTGTACATAGATACATCGGACCCGGCGGAGCAGCATCCGAAGCTGAAGCTACTCCTAGCACACCCTTTTATTCGTCCCCTTCAGTTACACAAATACAGGATTTATTATTTTTAGAAAATAGAGATAGAAAATATGATCCTGATGTGTATGTTTTGAGAGGCGTGTATAATGTTCAAGATACAGATTTTAACCTAAGTCAATTTGGACTTTTTTTACATAATGACACGATTTTTATAACTTTTCATATCAATGATACTGTTGAAAAATTAAGCAGAAAAATCATTAGTGGCGACGTTATAGAGTTACCTCATCTCAAAGATGAGTATGCGTTAAATGATTTAAAATTTGCTCTCAAGCGATTTTATGTTGTAGAGGAAGTTACTCGGGCTAGTGAAGGATTCAGCGCAACATGGTATCCGCACTTATATAGAGCTAAATGTAAACCATTAGTGGATAGCCAAGAGTTCAAACAAATTTTAGATGATATAGCAGATAAAGAAAACTTCAAAGGACAATGGGAAGAAAGTATAACCTATTATCCCGGAGATGTAGTTGTTGGCAGTGACAATTTAAAATACACCGTTATAGCCGAAGTTACGGGCATAGCGCCGCCTAACAGCACCTATTATCAATTAGCAGACACGTTAAGAGATATAATGAGTGTGTATGAAACAGAAATGCAGATTACTCAGGCTGTGTTAAATCAAGCCGAATCCGATTCTCCAAGAAGCGGTAGAGATGTTTCTAAATTCTATGAATTATCTAAAAATAGTGAAGGTGAATTAGAGATTGTCACAGTAGACAGCATAACATTGGATGCTAGCGGTGAAAGACAGGCCACTGACGAAAATGGAAATTTACTGTTCGATGAAGATAATAATCCTATATACACAACTCCTAACGCATCTACAATATTCCAAAGTCCATCGGAACCTCTTTACAAAGATTATCTATACTCAAGCGATGGGCTGCCTCCAAACGGCGCTCCTTTTACAGCAGGTATAGCATTTCCTGTAAACCCAAGAGAAGGAGAATTCTGTCTTAGAAAAGATTATTTGCCGCATAGGCTATTCAGATATTCGGGTACTAGATGGGTCAAATACGAAGATAATATTAGGATGACTATGAATAACTTGGGCAGTTCCGATGTAGGTCAAGGTGGCAGATTCGAAGGGAAAGAGATTAGGCATACATTGAAAACATCATTCATTAATAATACAGAAACTTCAACTATTAATGGAAAAAATGTAAAACAAAAGCAAAGCTTGAGTAAAGCTCTAAGACCAGAGGCAGATGAATAATGGATCATTTTTATGACGGACAGATAAGAAGATATGTAACACAGTTCATGCGGGTGTTTATTGGCTTCAAATATAAAGCAGGCGACGGCGAATTAAAACATGCTCCAGTACTATACGGAGATCTAAGCAGACAAGTAGCCAGTGTTATCAAAGAACACAGTGAAAATAAAATGCTGACCGTACCAAGAATATCATGTTACATTTCTAGTCTAGAACTAGATACCTCTAGGTTAGCAGATGCGACATTTGTTAGCAAAATTAACATAAGAGAAAGAGCATACGATATAGTCGATGGCGAGAGGGAATATAAAAATGTCCAGGGCGGACACTATACTGTAGAAAGGCTAATGCCCACACCTTTTAAACTAGGTTTAAAAGCTGATATATGGACTAGCAACACAGATCAAAAACTACAATTCTTAGAACAGATATTAGTATTATTCAACCCCAGCCTAGATTTACAAACAACAGATAATTATGTAGACTGGACCAGTTTAACTACATTAGATCTAACAGGCATAAGTTTTTCTAGCAGAACTATTCCTCAGGCAGAATCAGAAATAGACATTTGTTCCTTGGATTTTATAACTCCTATTTGGATCAGTCCTCCGGCCAAAGTTAAAAAATTAGGCATCGTAAAAAATATCATAATGAACGTTTTTACAGAATACGGTGATCTTTTAGACTTAAATGATCTAATTTACAACGGTGACAAACCTGAATCTGAAACTAGAGCATCTCCAGACAAATACGGTGTGTTGTTGATTAAAAATCCGAACACCAATACCTACGAATGTAGTGTATTGGACGCATATGAAGCAGTTGAAAACCTAGGATTGAACATACCTGTCAAATTAGGTAAACGGATAGATTGGAACACAGTATTAGACCTTCATGGCGGCTATACTGGTACTAGCAGAATAACATTTTTACAGCCGAATGGTTATGAAATTTCAGGTACTTTTACAATAAATGAGTTAGACAATACTTTTTTAGTTGTTGACCTAGATATAGATACTATTCCTACAAACACTGATCCAGCAGTGGATGCCATAATCAATCCGTATTCTTTCAATCCTATTTCGAAATTTAATGGAATTGCCAATATTCCTGTTGGTGTAAGGTATTTGATGTTAGATGACGTCAACAACAGCGTCAACAGACAAGGAACTATTGATAATTTTGGAGCCCCTGTGTCCTATGATGGCGCCGATGCTTGGAAAAATCTAGACGGATCTGATCCTTTAATCAAAGCCTACAGTATAATAGAATGGGACGGTTCGGAATGGATCACATCTTTAGATCCTGATACTGTAGAAAATGTAAGATATGTAACGAATTTGACCACCGGAATACAGTACAAATTTGAAAATGGCACTTGGCTGAAATCATTTGAGGGAGAATATGCTGCCGGTTATTGGCGACTGATTTTAGATACTTGATAATTAATTACATGCAGAAACGTGCCGGTTTATTATTTTTAGCCAAAGATACGCAAAAAATTCTATTAATCTTAGAAAATCAAAAATGGACTGTTCCTACATTTACGAGACAAAACAGTCTATTAGAGGACGCTGAAAGTCTGCTACAAAAATATTCTCAAGGAAGATTACTTCCTATCGAATTATATCTAAGCGAAGACAACGGGTTTGAATACGGAACTTACGTATGCTTGGTTGAAAAAGAATTTCTTTCTAAACTGGACCACAGTTATTCTTGGTGTAAACTGAACTCGTTGCCGAAACATCTTCATAATGGTTTAAACGCTACATTAAATAATATCTTGATAAGAACTAAAATAGAGACTATATTGGAGTTAAATTTATGAGATTAATAGATAATCCTAAATTCAAAGAAGATTACACTAACTATCAGAAAAAAATATCGTTAATAGAAAATGAAACTCTCAGAACGGATTGTACAAATTTATTGATTGAGTTTGGTAGAGCAGTTGCGGCGATTGACGCCCATCATGAATCTCTAATGATACATGGAAAAATGCCTGTAGACATTTCTGATTCAAGAGCGAATCTAGCTTCTATAAAGAAAAAACTAGATTCTAAACTCTCATCAGTTAAAATTTAAGCCTGAGCTTCACTCCATCTTAATATTAAGGATGTAGGTACCGCTGTGCCTGCGATCTTGTACACATTTATAGCTAGTACATCCGGCCCATTGGGGAATGTTCCTCTCCCGCCAATAGCTGTAGTAGTAAGTTCTTTGAGGTCTGCCAAATCTAGATTAACTGTATTACCGGGATTGGCTACGAACGCAAAAATCTGTTCTCCAGGTAACGCATATTGAACGTCGCCAAACTCAAACGTGGTGGTAGCAGCTGCAGCAATGGTGGCTGTGCTTGACTGTGTAAATGTGACCCTAACTATGGTAGTAGATCCTAACTGTCTATTTGTAGACGCTGCTACAGATGTACCGGCAGGAAACTGTGTGTACGACGACGCTATCCTGGTTCCTACGCCTGCTCCAGAGGCACTCCATGTAGCTAGTGTAAAGAACAAATAGTTTGTTGAAGCATAGTTCGCTGCTGTTTGAGGAACCTGGAAAGTTACTGCTTGATCGCTGGCAGCAGACGAAGTTGCCGCTGCGTTAGCATTCATAGTAATAATACCGTAAGTTGTTCCACTAACTATAAAAGAACTATTAGCTATACCGCTTACAGTTCTACCAGTTCCTAAAAACGAAGCATTGGTAATTGTATCACCTACCTGCAGATTAAGTGCATTTAGATCGCTTTGAGTAAGGGCGATTGTATTCCTACTTAGGCTATAAGCATTGGCAAAAGTAATTCTAAAAATACTCTGAACTGTTATGCTTACATCCTGTCCACCACCGAAAGATGGTGAACTAAAGTTAGCATTCGCGTTCATAGTAATACGGGTAAAATTGCTACCGTTAAACGCTCTAGTAATAGCACTGATAGTCTGCCCCGATGTCAAATAAGTAGCAGCAGACAATATATCACCCACTCTAAGCGGAGTTGATAGACTGTCATATTCAGAATTTTGTATGAAAAAAGTATTTCTACTAGAGCTTAGAGCTGGATTATTGCTTCCTCCAACACCACTGGCATTATTTCTAGCAGTGATCGTTTGTGTAGTACCTGAGTTAAACGCCCTAGCATTTGATGCCGCAGTGGTTGCTCCTGCGACAGTGGCGGTAGTGGTAGTCAATGGCGTGCCGCCCCAGTTGATCGAGCCTCCTAGTGCTATCTGGGCGAAACTTGGCTGACCGCCTGCGCCTTGAGACGATAATCCGTTCCATAAAATATTAGCCGGATTACTGGGATAATTTCTTGGATTCAATACTCCTTCAACAACCAAAGCACCAGCGGATGCTGTGGTATCTGCCGTGATAGCTATTTCTTTCAAAAGCAATTGCGCACGATTAAGTAGATCTCTTTCTCCTAGATCGCCCACTAATGCGTTCGATACAGACGGTGCTAATCTTATCATGAATGCTGTTTGTTTATTTAGAGAAGCAGATATACCGGTAGCAGTATAATTAAATAAATATCCTCTATCTGAATCAAAATTACCATCAGTTATTAAAGCCGAACCCCAGTGACTAATAGTCGGTGAACAGGTATTGCTTACCAGTATCACACCTGTTCCTGCTGTATGCCCGTTAGCTGCGCCCGCTGTATAAGATCTGTTTTGTCCAGCGGAAAAATTAGTAAGTGTAGCCGATCTTGTTAATCCGCCTAAAGTATTTCCTGTTTTACTAGTATATGCGATAAGCTCGTTATCGATATAAACTATACCAGAAGAAGGAAACTGCCAAGCATCTGTAACTGTAAATGATGTTGATTCTGAGGTAATCGTTTCTTTTAATTTACTTTTTGCCGATACATTTTCTACCTCATATCTAACAGGCAAGTTTGCTGTTCGCATATACGCTTCTGTATTAACATTAGAATTTCTGATTCTATGGAAGAAAACAAATTTTCCGTCTGGTCCCCTTAGGTGGAATTCAATGAATCCTACCGCATACCAAGTATACTGGATAGCGATCATCTGCATCCTCCACGGCAATATATTATACCCGCTCGGACCCGTTCCATCTAGAGGATCAATATTCCATTCACTCTGCGGAAAGATTAGATCAGATGTTTTACATATTCTAGCGCCAGTAACAGAGCTGGCACCACGCCAGTCTGGAGCGACTGTCATAGAAGTATTACTGGTGATGGCCGTAACTGTATGACTCATACCTCTAATAACAACTTTATCTCCTGCTATTAATTGCTCTGTAAACCTAGTATTTGTTCCTGTAACAACATTACTTTCTGTTGTTAAAGAAACTGTTCCTGTCAACTGATCAGTGCTGCTACGTCTTGTTACAGCTAAAGTTTGACCATCATATTGATAGAATAAACCGTTCTGTTCATCGAAAGTACCAATTCTTACTGTAGCTCCGGACCAACGTTTTAATACAACTTTAGCCTCTTCTCCCAGAGAAGCATTAAGACTCGAAAGTACAACTGAAGATCTTACAGTGAAACTTCGAGAGTCAACAATATTTTCAACAACATAATCACCGTTATATTCAAAACTTACACAACCTATAATCTCAACTTCGGCTCCTGGTTGGAGCCCGTGGTCGTTGTCATCACATGTAAATGTTATTATGCTGTTAATAGCTGTGCCTAAAGCTACACCGCTCTGTAGGTTGTAACTAGGAGCAAACAATGCTCCAGTATTATAGAACATGCCTTTACCAGACTGATAACGAATATATTTTTTGCTCTGACGAATTGCCTGAGCACCGTGTGCTGGTCCTCCTGTGCCTAGCTGAACACCGCCGTCAAATGGTCTATGTACGAAGAATGCATCTGGTCTTACAAATATCTGTCCAGTAATAGGAGTGGTAGTATCTATGGTGCCTGTGGTTCTAGCGGGATATCTTATAGATGTTCTGCTAGGAACCTGCGTAACTACAAAAGGTCCTTGTGCTAATTGATGGTTAGCTGATGTTAAGACTATACTATTGGCTGATGTAGTATTACCGACTACGGCAAATATTCCTCCAGTAGCTACATAATAACCGTAAGCAACTTCCTCCCATGTAGCACTGGCGGAAAGTGTTCGTGCTGTGAAACTACCCGTTTCGCCAGTAAACGATGTTAGAGCATCTGTCGAACTATCAGCAACTACGACGAAATTGTCATCTCCATAGGTAACACTGTTCCAATTGCCTGCCGAAGGCAATGTAGTAAGTGTCCAAGTTACACCATTAGTTGAAATTGCTCCCGTGGTAGATCCTCTGGCTACAGCAAAAAATCTGTTGTTTCCGAAGGCTAAAGATCTCCAATCTACTGATCCAGGTAAAGCACCAGTCGCACTCCATGTTTGTCCGTTATCGACAGAATATGCTCCTGCTGTTCCGCCGCTTGAGATAGCTACGAATACGGAAGATACACCTACTAACCCCCCCTCAACATCCGTCCAAGAAGAAGAACTAGACAGTGTGCTAGCCGTCCATGTAGTTCCGTTGGTAGAATAAGCGCCAGCGTTAGACCCCGAACGAACAGCAACAAATACACCATTGTAAAATGTTACAGATGTCCACGATCCGCTAGACGGTAGTGTACTCGATGTCCATGTAGCTCCGTTATTAGTGGAGTATGCTGCTGCATTAGCGCCGTTTTGTATGGCTACGAAATAGTTAGTTCCGCTTATGGTTCCGAATGCGATACTCGACCAGTTACCGCTTGAGGGCAACACTCCTCCCGTTGACCATGTCGTTCCGTTAGTAGAAAAAGCAGTATTATTAGATCCGTTCTGCACAGCTACAAAATGGCCGTTACCAAAAGCCACACTTTGCCAACTTGAACTCGCTGGAAGTGTCCTTGAAGTTGTAGCAAAGGTAGGAGCAGGAGACGAAGTAATTTGGTTAAACATAGGTGTACCTGGAAGTAACCCATGATTGGAAACAAAATCAACCTGTATGGTAGCGATAGCTCCGACATTAATCACAGTAGCGGCAGGCAGTGTCGAAGTCAATGCCTCACTGATGTTTATAACCGGGTATATATTGATAGGATCACCGCTTATCACTGTTCCCTCTGCGATAGCGGTAGTAATTCCTCCTAAACCATTAATGGCAGTAACTGTGATTGTAGCATCATTTAGCGGTGAAGTTCCGCTGAGATTCGCTCCACTTATTACTATTCTGTTTCCAACTTTATAATTAGTGCCCAATGTAGTAGCTGTAGCAGAATATAAGCCCGAATTTCTAGTCACAGTGAATACTGCTCCAGCACCCGGTAATGTTACGTTAGCAGCATTTACACCTAGGTAGGTGTTATTGATAGCTGTACTAGTTCCAGTAAAACTAAAAGCTACGATAGATCCGCCACTGTCTATTTGATCGATTACTATGGTAATATCGTCTCCGGGACTAGATCCTCCGACATCCGTACCTAGAATTTTTACTACATCTCCTACAGCATAATTTTCACCGTTGGCAGTACTATCTTCAGGATTAGTTACTGCATAGATTCCTCCAGTAATGGTAACGTCAAATCTAGCATTACTACCTATACTTTCTATATTTGTTCCAGATACACCTGTATCGGATCCATTAGATCCGTCGTATGATTGACCTGCCGCTCCAGATAGAGATAAAGTATTGCCTACAACAGCAGTGATCACTCGTCCTACTCCCGAACCATTGTCAATGACCATACCTTGCTGTACGCCGGCAGCACTTACTAATGTTATAGTGGTATCTGATGGAGAAATGTCGTCGCCTACTAATGCTGTAACTGTAGTAGTTCCTATCAGACCAGAAACAGACGTGCCTTGAGGTATGGCAGCTGCTCCTGATACAGGATCTCCTGGTTCTATTGAGCCGCTGGCACCTGTAAATGCGAAGGAAAAGGCTCCTGCTGACGATGAAAAGAGGGTAGTTATTGTACTTGCGCTGCCATTACTTACCACCGAATATGTAGGAGAACCTATATTTGATCCTGTATAATATTGAGCTGATCTTATTTGTACGAAGCTAGTAGTAAGACTTTGTCCTGATACGGTTCCTACTTTGGCCGACGAATAATATCTAAAACTTACTGCGGATACTATTTGTGTAACCAAAAACGAACCTTCAGCTCGGGCAAATCCAGGAACTGTCGAGTCTAATCCTTTAACTGTGATCGGTTGATTTACTGACAAACCGTGTGTTCCCGAAGTAACTACTGTTATCAGCGACGAACCAAATCCCCCTGTTGATTCTGAAGCATCAGTAATTACAGAAGTAACAGCTAGATCTGTTCCTGGTAATTCATAAAGCGACGGATAACTACGGATCTGCCCAATTGCCTGCCACTTGGTAGGTTGTAGTCCATATTCAAAGTCCGCATCAAGCATGGCCTGCGGGCTAGCGACACGCATACGTTCGATAGCGTCTGTACCGAAATCCCAAGGTTTAATGGTCGTATAAGCTTCTTCTACAAATATCTGTATGTCTGCTGAAGCTGTTAATGAACTTGTATCGACTGATAGGTATAATGTAGTGATAGCGTCAGTAGTGTGCCACCATGCAGGATAATCCAAATCACTTAATAGTTCTCCGTTTCCGCTCGATCTTCCTTGTTTGTATTCTACAACTATGGCATTAGCAGGATCAGCAAAATTGTAAATAACCTCGCCGTTAACCGTGTCAGTAATTAATAGTATCTCACTTGAAGTATAATTACCTAATAATCTTATAGAACTGACTCCTGGAACTTTAGCAGGCATGACTGTAGGACCATTAGTTATGATGTTGCTGACTATGTTCCAGAGTGTTGTATTTCTAGCACTAGCACCAGCTTCGGCATTGTTAGCACTGAATGTTTGTGCCACTGCTGTTTGTCCATACGACGGAGTTACTGCCGTGTTGGTAAAAATATAGTTGTTGATTATATCTCGTAGATAAGCTTGGGCGGTTGTTTCTGGACTTACATCGCCTCTAATCATTGGCTCACCGTCTATATGGAAATAATCAGAAACTTGTCTTAATTTTACATTTCCACCATAACGTATATCGTGTATAACAGCATCTATAATCAATCCAACGTCTCTTGTACACTTAGCCGATGCGTAAGTATATCCAACATACGGTGCTATACTATTAGCTATCTGATAATCTATAAAGGCAATTACCTGTGCTTGTAAAAAAGCCTTGTTACTAGTCAATAAAGATACTGCGTAGGGATACAGATTAGAATCTTTACTGATTCCTGGTTCAAATACGTATTTTGATATTTTTCTCTTTGCCATTTATATTTCCTTATGCTCCAAACGCTATAGAAAACGCAGTTATTCTATTGTCTACGTAATCTTTTCTAGTAGCGTGATAGAGTTCAACCGGTGTGTTGTTTATTGTTATATCATCTACTGTTATACTATCTACATTTACTGTGGTAGAATTTATCGTGGTAGAATTTATTGTGGTACTATTTACTGTAGTTATGTTTCCTGTTGCTGCGCTCACTGTTGTTGTTATAGACGCTGAATTCACAGCTATCGTAGTGGCGGTTATATCGTTAGTAACTGCGAGGTCGTTGTCTATGATCACATCGACGAATCTTCCATTACCTGGAGATGTCTGGCCTATGTCCACATTTTCGATACTACCAGTCGATGAAAAACTTTCTAAACTTAAAACCCCATTTATTATAGAAATGTTTGTATTACTAGAAGAATCTAGAATATTAACATTGCCTTCAACATTTAGTTCTTGTAATGTTCCTAATGTTTCTAGATGACTAGTAGTTAGCGATGTTGATAGACCGACTGTTCCTACACCAAATTCAAATACGGCATCATTATCTATGTAAATCTGAGTGTCCACATAAAGTGAATCATTTATATCAACTTGATCGTTGAAAGTAAGTGTTCCGCCACTAGTGACAGTAAGCACTCCCGTGGGCGAAACTTCAAATCCTGGACTTTTAAATCCGTGTAAAGATCTCAGTGGCGAATAAATTACTGGCATGGTTATGTACTCGTTAATTCGTTTATGGTATAATAATAGTTAGCACTAAAAATTAATTTTTTATTTTCAGTTCCAATAGGACTAGCTAACAAAGTTAATTTAGAAGTATCTACAGTAGCACTTAGTGTAACAAGATCTGTAGTAATAGATGTTCGTGAATATATTGTTAGGGCTGCGCTTTCTGGACCAGCTACAACCATACATTTGATTACTTCTTTATCTGTATTTCCTGCGTCGACACATATAGTATATTCAGCAGCCATAAAATCGCCTACGTAAAATTCGTCAACGATCGTGCTAGGCAGTACCTGTACCCAAGGTCCTTTATAGGATAGATTTTTACCGTTATTAAAACGTAGGGTTCCTTTCAATCCTTGTAGGAAAAAGCTGGCGAAATTCATCTAAGATCCTTAATTGTTATTATTTATCCATATAGCCCACAAGGTATTTGGTACTAGACATGAGGTGGTATTTCTAGCGATATATAAGTTTATGGAAAAATTAAAATCTAGGTCGTAAGAATTCTAGATTTTTGATAAAACAAAAAACCGATCCGGAGCTCAGGGCTCCGGATATTGGTCTTAGATAGATTACAATTGCTCTGTAATACTTAATAATGAAGTTAGGCTGAACGGTGTATCAGCTAGTACCTTTAAGCTTCCGCCTGCTGGTATAGTGTAATCATCAGCACTTCTAAACAACGAAGTGAAAGCTGTCACTGCGCTGACCTGTTGGCCGTTATTGATAAAGATAGTGTTTCCAGACCCGTCATCTAACTGTAGATAGAATCTTACATCATCTGGTATTCCAGCAACTCTATACGTTGTGTCAACTCCGGAACCAAAATGCGTCCAAGAAACTTTATCTGTAGGTAATGATTGAATCCAACCGTTACCGGAAGCTGTGGTTAAAGTAGCTCTTGGGTTCAACAAGTCGGCTGTATCCCAAATATAGGCTATAGCAGTACCTGCGATAACGTTGGTATTTTGATATATCACACTATAACCAAATTTGGTAGCGGTTACTTTACCAAAACGTTTAGTGCTGTCTGTACCTGATAGCAAGAAATATCCACGTACAGTGTTCAATCTTCCGTTGATACTGCTCCATATTCTTTGTGTGCCTCTGGTTTCGTCGTACATACTTACTACTTGTAGACTCTGTCTATTACCTCCACAGTACTGCCCGTATACTACTCCCCATCCTAAAGTTGAGTTTGTAGAATCAAATACGTTTTGAGTAGGAGACATACTTCCTGGAGAAGTGTAGGCGAATGGGTTAGATATTCCGCCTTGTCTATAACCTGCTGTCGAGTCCATTCTGTTGCTGCCGAGGATTCTCCATAAACCTAGTGTATTTGTGGTAGTACATGGAGTATCTTGTATCATCTTGAAATTAGGTCTCCAACCTCTAAACCAGGTGTTGCTGCCTGCTGCGGTAGGCGTTCCTGAGTTACCTATGTTCGACCATGCCGTTCCAGTCCACTGAGATGTATACAATTGTGGAGTAGCCACAGTTACCATGTTAAATGCTAATACTCTTTCGGTTCTCGCTGCGTTAGCTTCAATCACTACTGTTAGATTACATGGCAAAAATGTACCTATATCAGTTCTAGCAGTCAAACCTAATTTGGCCCAGTCATCTCTAATAGTTATGGGGTCGGTAGTACACGCCTGCATGACGTTATTGTAGTTGTTCCAGGTGTTCCAACAATTGTAAGAACCCCCACCCCATACACCTGTTCGATATGCGCACATGAAATAGATTCTGCCTGAAGGTCCGCAGGTCAGAGACGCTACTCTATATTCCCAGTTTAAGTTACTGTCTAGGTTGTATAATGTTAATTCGTTTAAAACTACACCGGTAGTATCTACTAGGTAGATTCTGCCATTTTGACCTACTACCCAACAGTTCATCAACTCATGCCAGGCATAATTGCCGCCGTAATCATGTCCCCAGGGGAAATAATTTCTTGTCAGCGTAGAATTACCCACGCTGGTAGCACTGGTCATGCCTGTTCTTGACATCCATTGATGATTTCTTTCTGTAAATATACTAGCATTATCTGCCAAATTGTATAACGGTCTGCTGTTGAAAGGCATGTAAACGTTTTGATATCTTTCAGCGTTATTGGTTTCTGTGACTGGCAACAGATTGGTAGCAGTACCGGCACTATCGTATACTACTAATAATCCCGTATCACCTACGAATACTGCTCGTTCGTCCCCCCATCTATATGCTTCTATAATAGCTTTGGCAGAAGTATTATTTGTAAAAGTCAAAGTAGTAGCTGTGGTAGTGGCTCCAGCTCCTGATACTTGACGTAAGAATGTCATTGTGGCACCAGCGCCTGTCGAAGTCAATCCTACTACAGCGCTGACATTAGTACCGGTTGATAAACAAACACACTGGATTCCAGACCATTGTGTGGTTCCTGCCGGTAAAGCCTGTATCGATCCCGAAAGAGAGAATGTATTTGTAGCATCGTTGAAGTTAAAAATAGCCACAGACCCTGTTGTAGCGGCTGTGCTGGCTGCGACGATATATGGAGTTACGTTAGCAGTAGGAGTATTAACCATTCTGCTTATAGAGAAAGCGAAGGTGCTTACACCGATACTAGTGCTAAACAAGCTGCTGGCGTTTGACAAAGCGCCTGAATCTGGTATGTTATAGGCTTGTAAGCTCCAGTTAGTAGGTGCGTAACCTCCTACGACTACTTTAGTTGTGCTACCTGCTACTCTAGATAGGTCCCATGCTCCGTTGAAAGTTGTGTTAAATCTAGTGGCATTAGTTAGATCTAGATTTTCTACCACTTGTTCAACCGAATTTCCGGTTATGGTAAATCTCATTAATCTAAAGAAGTTTCTTATTCTATAGGCAGCAACTACCTTAGTGGCCGATAAAGCGATAGCTCTAAAATTTCCCTGACCGTAGGTAGATCCCATGCTACCTGCTCCACCTGCTGGTAACGAGAATAAACTATAAGTCAAGTCAGTATATGCTGCGTCTGGTAATGCGTGATTAGAAACAGGACCGCAAACATATTTGTTAGTTTGATATTCTACTATTTGGCTATGGATTAAGTTTCCATTCATGAAATCCGGACCATCACCACCTCTGTGCTGAAGATGTGGTAAGAAAAATAGTAGCACCCTATCGTCGCTTAGTTGGACCGGATATGCGTGACCGAATCCTGTTCCTGTTGCGGACGATGCCTGGATGTACGGATAAATGTCCGATCCAAAAAATGTCCAATCGCTGCCTCCAGTAGTCGTGTTCAGTGTTGTGACACTTCCTGTACCGTTTATGTTCACGGCATTGAGTGTCGCTCCTCTACCGGTGTTATTTGTATAGACAGTGGTTAAAGTGGTCGGTACGTTTGGAGTGATAACCGCTTTAGTTGTCGCTGTAGTTCTAACAGTTCGTCCCATTTGTAAATCCTTATATAATTAATATTTATACGGTTGATGTTTCTATGCCATATGCCATAGCACTGACATTAGCGGTATTAGATCTTACTACCACTTGTTTATTAGCATCCATAACTACACCGGTTCTTTCTAAAACTCCGAACGCAGAAATAACCGTATCATATTCTATATAATCTGCGTTGTTAGGGCTAGAAGGCGGAGACACTGTCGTCAGCGCTATCCTAACCGAAATTGGTGAATTATTTCGATTACATATCGAAATAGAAACTACTGAAAACGTGTCTGATGGAACTGTATACAAACTCGTTAGTGTGTTTGCTGATAAGTTTGCTGGTGTCCCTAGTATTCCTGATGCCATTGTTTATTCTCCATTATGCTTGTAAGAACAAGTTTAGCGCCACAGGATATCCATCGACGCCGCCTCTAAAATTCACTGTAGTATTTATGTTAATAATACCGTTAGTGGTGCTGGAAATGCTATTTCCAGCGATATAAACTTGTCCGGCTGTTATTGTGTTTACGTTCAAACTTCCTGAACCACCACCGATCTGTGAACTGATGTAAGCTTTGATAGCTCTTTGCGTAGGTACCACAGCATCTGAATCGGCTGTAAAGAACGGATCTGTTGAGAATTCAGTAATAGTTGAACCCCCACCGCCTAAAGCTACAGAACCTAGAGACAGTTCGTTCAGTCCAGCTAGATTAAATGCTTCAGCATTCAATGTAGCAGTACCTGTACTCTGTTCAACATTAAACAATCCGCCAACTCTAAAGTTACCATCTTGATCAGTTGATGTCCAGAATACACGACCTCCCGACAACAGTACAGTCTCGTTGGCCGGTATTGGATCGGTTACAGGCAATCCTGGATAGTTGGTATTAGTTTGATTTCCAGTACCAATATCTAAGAAGTCATGACCTGTTAATCGTACCTGACTATATCTAGACCTTATTTCAGTAGAAGTTTCATGTTCTGGTGATTCTGCAGCTCCTATAGTAGGACTTACCTGGATCTGAGCAGTATATGGACCTACTCCTGCTAGATTTCTGATAGTAACTATCTTATAGTAGATATCATCGATTCCTGCTATTCTTAAATTAGATCCTGATTTAGGAATGTCACTTATGTCTTTGAAATTAATAAATGATCCTGTTTGATAATTGTCAGCGGCACCGTCACCTGCTATGGTCGCTGTCGCTGATACATAACCAATACCTCTATTAGTCCACGATGGCTGACCTAGAACACCATTTCCTATTCTAACTTGAGTTGTAGCATCTGCTCCTGTGTTGTTAGGATCTATAATCGTTACAGTAGGAGGATTAGATTCACTATAATTAGAACCAGGCTCGTGTATCTTTATTTCGGTAATTTCGCCGTCGACTATAGATGGTCTACCTCTAGCAGCTATTCCAACATTAACCTGTAGGGCCGCAGGATTAGAATCAGCAATTATAATAAATCCTGAATTACCTCCACCGTTACCGTACGCTAGATTACTCCAAACTTTGTTAACAAGCGCAAACATAGATCCCGAACCCGATGTTAAGGTTAATGCTGTTCCGCCCGGTGTTGTGCTAATTTTAAATCTTGTACTGTCATAGATAGTCGTAATATAATATCTAGTATCTACAGCTAACCCACCAAACAATTCGATTCCACTCGAGTCTGCCGGTATAGAGATAAAATCTCCCACCGCTAACGAAGCAGTGCTAAAGACTGTAACTAGATTAGTGTTTGCTTCATACTCTAGTAGATTAGTTGTACCGCTGCTCAGAGCAGCGGCTACAGTTTTATAGCTGCTGGTATCGGACGCTGAACATTTCCAGTTAGCTGTAGTTGCCATGGTTTGCTCAGTCCAAGTAATGCCATCTTCGGACACTGCTGATCTAGTACTATTGTAAGCTGTGGCAACAAAGACTGATCCGTTCCATGATACACTAGTCCAACGAGCTGCTGCTCCCGGAAGTGTTGCTGCTGTCCATGTAATACCGTTAGTAGAATATGCCGCTTTGGTAGTCGTTGTAGAAGCATTACCAGCTACAGCAACAAATTTATTATTGCCGAATGTTAATGAACTCCAACGATCTGAGCTAGGCATAGTTCCAGCAGCCCAAGTAGTTCCATTAGTGGAATAATTGACCACATTACTGTTAGTTGTATCTCCAGATATAACTACAAATCGACCGGCACCGTAGGCCATCGAAGTCCATTCAGCACTAGTTGTTAGGTTTCCACCTACTGTCCACACTGTTGTAGCACTTATGTCTAAATTAGCGCTAGTAACAAATCTAGAAACATTACTGTTATATGCTACTGTGACGAAACGATCAACACCGTAAGCAACAGCACACCAATCTGCTGTGGTACCTAATACATTGTTTCTAAACGTGAATGTTATACCGTCTTGTGAAGTAGTTATATCATTACCTTGAGCGCAAGGTACTACATACCAACCACCTCCGTATGCGATAGCTCGTAGATCATCTGTAGTGCCTGTTATAGATCCAGTTGACCAAGTCACACCGTCTGTGGAATATTTTGTAGCTGATGCTGCGCCGCCTGCTTCGGTAGATATCACAACATACTTGCCGCCACCGAACACCATAGCACCCCAATCGTTTGATCCTAATGAAGTGCTAGCTGCCCATGATACTACTCTGTCTTTGCTAGTATTAAGAACATCTATATCAGTTGCAGTGATGTTTCTTACAGTCCAGTTTATTCCATCTGGAGAACTTGCTGCCGTATTGCCTTCGGCAACTGCTAAAAATACACCGTTGCCGTAGGCTACTTTATTCCAAGGAGCAACTTCCGGTAATCTAGCCGCTGTCCAAGTAACTCCTCTATCTATGGAATACGCTACTTGAGCATCATTTTCAGCGATAGCTACAAATCTGCCATTGCCATAAGCAATATCTTTCCAATCTGATTCTGAGGAATCTAAGTTTGCTGGCAATGTTCTCAAAGTCCATGTGACTCCGTCTGTGCTATATGCTGCTGAATTTGAAAAACTACCTTCAACGATAACAAATCGACCTTGTCCATAAGCAATGGCTTTGGCTCCGGTAGATATATTACCTAAACTCCATGTAGCTCCGCCGTCAGTTGTACGTGCTCTGCGAGCTGTTGAGCTATCACTTTCTGCTACTGCTACGAAAACGCCGTTACCGTATGCGATATCTACCCAGTCCCACTCCTCTCCGACTCCTAAAGAAGCAGAAGTCCATGTGGTTCCATTGGTAGAATAAGCTACTTGATTGCTTTGATAAGCTATGGCAACATAATATCCTATATTGTTTACTGCGCCATATGCTACAGCTTGCCATGCGTTAGTGCTAGGCAATGCTCTAGCAGTCCAAGTTATGCCGTCTGGGGAAGTATAGGCGTTGCCTGTATCGTTACCAACTGCTACCCATTGTTGACTAATAGCAGTGCCTGTAGAACTAATGCTAGTTACAGCTCCGGTATCATCGTCTACGGTTAAAACCGTAACGGTAATGTCATTAGCAGGTGTAGTTCCGCCTAACAAAGCGCCTGATATCGTCAATGTATTATTTGCTACATAACTGTTACCTTCTGCTGATACAGTTACAGTATAAGAACCTTGTCTTCTAATAACATTAAATTGAGCGCCTGTTCCTGCTCCGCCAGTCGAAGCTACATTACTGTATGAGCCGTAGCCATCACCAAATACAACAGATTTCCAATTTGTTGAAGATAATCCTGTTCTTAAAGTCTTGCTGAAAGACGGATCGCTAAATGTAACTCTAGGTAAAATTTCATAGGTAGTTGTCAAGTCCAAAGACGCTGCGATAGTGGTGCCTTGAGTAACATGATCCCATCCTGCCGCATAAAGACTTAGACTTCCCGATGCTGTACTTAAAGAAACTGGACCACCGCCCGGCGAAGTACTAATACTAAATTGATTTGATGTAAATCCTGATCTAACATAGTATAATGTACCCGCTGTTATTCCACCAAAACTGGTTCCTGCGAAATATATCGGTAAGTCGGCACTTAGAGTAGCAGTTGACGCTACTGAAATTAGATTTGTACCTGTGGTTGTCGCATATACCGTTAATGTATTAAAACTCGGTTTAGCAACTCTAGCCTGCTTATTTCCTGAATTATACGAAGAGATAAATGCGTATTGGCCGGATCCTGTACCACCTGTTATCCATATTCCGGTACCTACATAAGCGGTACTCAACGCTGTATCTGTAGCAGCTAATGTAATTTGTACGGTGTTACCTGTTTGCGCTACATTAGAGGCAGACACATAGGCAGATCCCCCCGGTCCCGAACTATCGCCTGGATCGGTCATTCTTACCTGATAAACACCCCCATTTCTAATTTCGTCTCCTACAAATGCTGCTGTTGATCCAGCACCATTAATAGTAACTGTTGCTGAATTATAATTTAATCCGGCATTAAAGTATTCCAACTGTAATACCGAACTTCCGTCTGTGATAACTCCACTTACGCTTGCCTCATTAGCTCTGTTATCAACTAGGGCAGTAATAGGATCTTCTGTAGGATCGACGCCTTCGGCGACAGATCCATAAGTTCCATAAGAATTATTACCATTAGTAGCACGTATCTTACCGCCGTTTTCGGACAGATAACCTATATGGGCATAATAGGTAAACACTGAAACAAGTTCTGCCCTTCCTAGGTTAGTTACCCAAGCACCGATTCCGTCATTTATAACTTGGGTAAAATCGTTAGATACTATAGAATCGTTACCTCCAGCATGTAGAGCTCCGTCTATCTTCTGACCTGTAGCTCCAGTACCGAATGTAGTAACGTTTTGAACATAGGTTGATTTGTTTGTAACCCATGCTCTAGTATCATTTGGTCCCCATCCCGGATCGAGAGATACATATGCTCCTGCGTTAGGTCTACGTGTTCCGTTTTCGTTAGGCAATGAAAGCGCATCTTGCTGTCCAGTTATATTTCCATCTGAAGATCCGTCTAATCCTAGTAAGGTTTGATTTCTAATACCGCAACCATTTCTAACATAGAACATGTCCTCTAGCTTAGATCCTGTATAAGCATTCTTGTAATATCTTGATGCTTGTACAGAATAATAATTACCGGTATAAGTCATATCTCTAGCAATAGCTTCGATATAGCGTCTAACGTCATTCTGGCATCTATCTTGATTATAGTAATATGCTACTACCATGGAACCTGCGGCGGTGGATAAATCTTTGACTGATCCTCCTAATGTTTCTGTTATTTTAAATGTAGTTCCGTTCACTACTGACTGAACATAATAGGTAGTTGATGTTGATACACCGCCAAAAGTTGTTCCTGTAAATCTTATAGCATCACCGGCTACCATCCAACTAGTATCACCGCAGGTAAATTCGTCGGTGGCACCTCCGGTAGATGCTGTTACAGTAGTCTTGTATGTGTCATTGATATATGCTGTTGCCTCAGCTGCCATAAAATCAGCATTTAAACGAAGTATATTCGCTCCGTTTATCATGTCGATATTAGTGCTAGGTACATTCGTGCCTGTGTTAACAGGCAGTGCTAAATTGGTTATAATACCAATTATATAAGACCATAATAGATCAGCAAATACAACAGCACCGCTGGTAGCTATTTCAGAAACTTTTAGTCCCACGAAATCAATCGTAGTCAGTTGAGCTTGGAACTGCTCTGTTAATACGATATTTGTAGATTCTAACCCTCTCTGATAGGCCAAACCGTTTTGTATTGACAAGAAGTTAGAACCAAACATTAGATCATATGATAGAGCATCTACGATGTAACCAACATCTCTTGAACATAGATCTTCATCGAAATTTAAGGTAGGATATACTCGTTTGATATATGCTACTGTATCAGATCTAATAGTAGTTCTTAGATCTTGTATAGCTGTTTTAGCTGTTACTAGAGCAGTAGCTACCCAAGAAGTAGCAGGCTGAATAGTTGTAGGTTCATTACCTGTGTTTATGGTATTGTAGATTTCCTGTATTCTGTCTTGACAGAATACTCCGGCATCAGCAGAACCTGGAGTTCCGCTAGTATCTTGTACAGCCACCGTGGTCTTTGTCCAACCGCCTGTGTTTCCTGTTACGATATTATCAATAATATCTTTTATTCTAAGTTGTACTGCCAAGGCAGGTGCTTTTTCTTCTGTTGGTTCTACGAATACACCTAAAGAATAATAAGATCTTGCTGCTATCTGGGTAGCAAGATTTCCGCCGTAGGTCAAATCAAAGATCAACGCATCCACAATATATCCAACGTCTCGTTCGCATTTCGTTTGTCTAGTTCCACCGTAAGTAAAACCAACAAATGGTGCGATAGATCCGGATATCTGTGCTAGTATCCAAGCACTAACTTCGCTTTGTAAAAATGTTTTATTTGCTATTAACAATCTTCTAGCATCATCGAATCCAGAGGTATCTCCTGTTGGATATCCTGTAGAAGCATATGCTACGTTGGTTAAACTAGTGCCCCAGTTAGTGGGATTTGGATACACATAAGCATTTGGAGTATTATTTTGAATAATATCTTTTATTTCTGCGGAATTAGCCAGCACAGAATTAAGAGCTGTAGTGCTTCCTACGTCTCCTGCTTTTTGACTAGTTGTATCCTGTACAGCAATATTTCCTGTGGTAGGAGTTACTGGAGTATTTTGTATAATTTCATCTGTGATAGTTCTTAGTCTATTTAAAGCAGCGATAGATTTAGCTTTGTCATTTGTAGGAATTAATTTTGCTGCTGGAGAAATTTTAGAACTTCTAAGTTCGTCGCCTACAATAGCTGTATTAGCAGGAACAATTATAGGTAATACTTCTTCGAATAGTCCTGTTTTTACATTAATAGTAAATCCTGGAATAACTTCGGCCGGTAAATTGTTTAGATTGCCTGCGGTAATAGCATCAGTTACAATATCAACTAATTCGGCACATCTAGTATATGATCCATCTTCGGATGTTTTTGATATATCGATAATTTGTTTGATTCGATTACCTACCAAAATTCCGTTTTGTGCCTGATAATTCAAAGCCGGAGTATCATTGGTTAAAACTTTCTGGATCAATGACAATCCGTAATTAATAGAAGCTACTGTTTCGTCTTCCTGGCCGGCAATATATGATGCTCCTAACGGGGTAAAATATGATTCAGCTACTTCTCTAGTTTTTACGTTTCCGCCATGAGTAAGATCGTGTACAACTGCATCTACTAACAATCCCATATCTCTTTGGCACTTGCTCTTATTGTATGTAAACGCCCCGGTGAACGGTGAAATATTATTAGTAATTTGATAATCAGTCCATTCTACTATCTCTTTTTGTATGAATGTTCTATTAAACTTTAGTAGCCAAGAAGCATTAGGTGCTAAAACACCGTCTTCTATCTGCTCAGCGGCGTATCTTACACTTGCCCAAGGTTTATCTAAAGTTGTTCCTTGTACTGGAGCAGGAGAATCTTCACCGTGGTCAGCTACATAAAATACTTGATTTGTTTTACCCCAGGTTGCCCATGCTGGTAAACCATCAACTACAGTTAAAACCTGTCCCTCTTCGCCGATTGGAAGTGCTGCAACACCACCTACTCCAAAATAAACCATGTCTCCGGGATCAGACAATACACTTTCTTCAAGACCTGTGGTTAAAATATTCCAATATAATCCAGCTACATCTTTTACAGGACTGTTAGAAGTAGGTGTTATTGTACTATCATCATCGTCAGAAGTATGTGGTTGTACGCAGATATAGCTGAATCTATTAAAGGAAACTATATCTCCTAAGATGTAAGAAGTGCTATTATCCCATGTGCCTCTCCAACGTAAGCCGCTATTAAGTCTTGACCAATTAGCAGTAGTTGTAGGAACACTATTATTGTTATCTTGAATCGCAACGTATGTATATCCGCCGTGTGTTACAACTTCACCGATTTTATAAGTAACTACGCTGCTCCATTCGCCTATCAGTTTGTAGCCAGTTAAAAATAAATCCCAGTTGGCTGTACCTGTAGAAGGTGTGGAATTACTGTGTACAGTCTTAGCTACATACGAATTGCCGCCGTATATTACAATGTCACCTGGCTGATATACCGTAGCTCCAGACCAAGTATTTTCAAACTCTAAACCTTTGACAAAAAGTTCAAATTTGGCTGTATCAAAAGACGCCGAAGAAGTATGTTGTAGATTACATCTCCAGATACTTCCGCCGTATTGGACTAGATCGTTTTCTTTGTATCTAACTGTAGCTCCGCTCCATGCTCCTAGATATTCGATACCTCTGTTGAAAATATCCCAATACACAGAGTTAGTTTCTAATCCGTTTGTTGCTGTAGCCGCTGATGTGTGTCCGGTATTACATACATAAACGAACCCGCCGTACTTTACGATGTCGTTGATTTTATATCTTGTACTTGTGGCCCAATCGTTTTTCCAATCTAGTCCTTCGTTAAATAGATCCCAGTTACCTAGATTAGCTTCTAATCCAAGAGTCTCTGTTGAGGCAGAAGTATGTGCTGTATTACATAGATAAACATTTCCGCCGTATTTTACTAAGTCATTAACTTTGTATGTAGTGGATATAGCCCAATTATTCTTCCAATCAAATCCTTCTAGGATAAGATCCCATTTCGCTATATCTGCTTCTAATGTAGATTGAGACGTATGGCCTAAATTACAGACATATAGATAACCGCCATACTTAACGATATCATTTATTTTATAAGCTGTAGTCGATGACCAATTGCCTTTCCAATCTTGACCATCTGTGAATTGATTCCATTTTGTGGGAACATTATTTAGATCGGTGTAAAAATTAGCAGCAGCAGTATGTCCTACTACGCAAATAAAAGTTTTTCCACCAAACCTTACTATGTCATCTACATAATAGGTCGTGCCATTTGTCCAGGCACCTTTCCATACAAATTTTATTCTACCTAATTTAAACTCAGCCATTTAATGCTCCAAATATATGTTATTTATTTTACAAACTTCATGCAGTATACCCGTCATCCTGATTATTATTGGCAGAAAAGTAAGCATTTGCCAACATTTGTCCGGATACAGGATATTTGAATCTAACCGGGCCAGGAAATTCAAATTTTTCAGTTGTGGTCGTGGTAATTAAATTTGGTCCCACTCTTACAATACCGGCTGTAAAAATAGTAGTGAAAGCATCCGATCCGCCACCGCTAATTCTTCTTGCCAAATAAGTCTTAATAGCCTTTTGCGTTGATATTATGTTGTTTGAATCTGCTGTAAAGAACGAATCTGTAGAAAACTCTCTAATCACTACTCCAGAGCCTCCTACGCTCACACCTCCAAGTCTAAGTTCTTCTAAACCTTCTAACTCGAAAAATTCTGCGCTAATAGTAACTGTTCCTGAAGCTTGTTCAACCGCAAATAATTCGCCTACTCTAAAATTACCATCTTGATCTGATGAGGTATAAAATACTCGCCCACCATTTGCTTCTTTTATTTCATCCTCAGGAGCTAGTATTGTACCTACAGGAAACAATGTATCGGGATAATTTGTTTGAATAAAATTGCCTAATCCTATATCCAAGAAATCATGACCAGTCAATCGTACCTGACTATAGTTTTGTCGTATAGTAACAGCGGTACCGTGAGTAGGTGACTCATTAGCCTCTAATGATTTAGCTATGGTTAAATTGAGTCTATAATTACCCGCAGAACCACTTATGACTGTTGTATCGACTATCTTATAAACATAGTCTTCGATACCGGAAATCCTCAAGTTATCACCAGGTCCTGGAATTCTAGCTGCTCCGTCTATTATCAGATTTCTTCCTATCTGGAAAAGATCTGTGAATCCATTTCCTGTAATCGTTGCTCTAGTGCTGATTGTTGGATATCCCTCACCTACGTTGGTAATAGTGGGATTTCCTAAAACTCCGTTAGCTATTCTAGCTGTAAGTACAGCATCAGCACTATTATTAGGATCTATTAATGTTACAGTTGGAGCGGCTATATAACCCCTACCAGTTTCAAATAAATTAACTGCTGTTACTCTGCCAGCATTTAATACCACTCTTCCTTCCGCTCTTAATCCTAAAGACCAAATAGAAACGTTAGCATTTAGTCTAGTCACTACAATAAACTTTTTGTCTCCGTTAGAACCGCCAAAGGCTACACCAGCATGATCGTCAGTTGTAAAACCTGTTACTAAATCCCAATACCTGCCATCAGTTGATTTCGCGCCGTAATTAGTATCATTAGAGACAGCAAAGAAAATACCTTGACCGTAAGACACTGATTGCCAGTTACCTGCCGGAATAGTACCCGGTAACCAATTTATGCCATCGAAGCTAACAAAGGAATCTACAGCACCAGCATAACCTCCAGAAACTGCTACGAACCTGTTATTTCCAAAAGTAATTGATTTACATCCGCCAACAAAGGAACCTGTGTTCCAAGTCAAACCCAAATCAGAACTGTATACAGTGTCACACAGATTGGAGTCGCTTTGGGCAACAGCTACAAACTTACCTTTACCGTAGGCTATTCCGCTCCAGTCAGCTCCTTCAGGTAATACTATTTGAGACCAAGTAGTACCATTCGTTGATCTAGCTGCTAGAGTTCCGCCAGTAGAGATAGCTATCCAAACACCGTCGCCATAGGCAATATCACTATAAGCTAGATTTGGAACGGTCAAAGATGACCAGCTGATACCGTCAGTGGATGTGGCGGCTATTCCGCTTGATGAAACAGCTACATATCTTCCCCCACCATATGCTACTTTAATCCAATTTGAAAGAGATGGCAAGTTTGAAGTCTGCCATGTTGTTCCGTTAGTTGAATACACCACTGTATCATTTTGTCTAGCAATGGCTACAAATTTATCTGCTCCGTAAACTATCGATGTCCACTGGAAACCGTTTCCTGTACTAGCAGTTGTAAGAGTATCAGAAGGTTTGTTAAAGAAAACTCTGGGTTCTATGTTGTAGTATGTGGTAGTATCTAGTGTTGTTTCTATGCCGTATCCCGGAGAAAAATGATTCCATCCAAGTTTGTGCATCACCATAGTTCCTGCAGCTGTACTTAAGACCACAGGCACATCTGCCGTATCTGTTATTGTAATTCTAGTAGGAGAAGTTAAAATTGTGGCGATTTTATAAACTGTATTATTGACCACGCCGCCAAACAGTGTTCCTGTAAAAGTTATAAAGTCGCCAGCGTTTAATTGAACATCAGTAATATCAGTTTCAGATCCAGCTGATCCTATTGTAAGAGTGTCGGCACCTGTAGTTGAATTAGTTATAGATAATGTATTTTGTTTTTCATCTCCGATCAATGCTATCTTCGAAGCATTATCGTAATTAACTAATCTTCCGTATTGTCCTGCTCCTGTGCCTGTTGGAATAACAACTCTTAGTCCTTGAAAATCACTGGCTAATTCGTCAAAAGAAGCTGCTAGGGTAATACTATACTGATTTCCTGCCTGCGCATTATTTGCTGCACTTGTGTATCCTGTTCCTCCGGGATTAGTAGAATCATTTACATTAGCTAATCTAACTTCAAAAACAGATCCGTCTCTAAATTCATCGTTAACAACACTAGCATTAATTCCAGCGCCAGTGATAGTAGTTGTAGCTGATGTATAATCCTGTCCGGCGTTACTGTAAAATAATCTCAATAATTGACTACCGTTGGTAAAAACTTCGCTTACTGTAGCGTCATAATATCTATTATTAACTGTTCCAGAAATCGGAGTCTCTGTTAGATCAAATCCTTCTGCTACAGCACCAAATGTTCCGTAAGAACAGTTACCATTAGTTCCTCTAATCTTGCCTCCGTCGGTACAGAAATATCCTATATGATTATAATAAGTAAATACCGATACTACTTCTGTTTTTCCATCTCCATTACACCATACACCTATGCCATCTGAAAGTATCTGGGTAAAGTCGTTAGCT
>JACCDW010144141.1_pt1 | contig 40591 bp, 35 predicted proteins | sample 7449781 | NCBI WGS metagenome assembly JACCDW01 (sample SAMN15323449, study PRJNA562643) | freshwater metagenome | isolation source: river surface water | place: USA:Blue River Watershed | collected 2017-08-18 | reverse complement strand
TCGCCGATCATGACGACCGGGTTCAGTCCGTGGGCTTCGGAACGCAGTTCGCTGCGCTGGGCGGGTGTGAGCTTGAGCATAAAGATAATTCGTTCAAAAACAGTATTCTACGTGAATGACGATGCCGCAGTGACCGCAGCCCGGCGCGGCACGGCAAGGACCGGGTCGAAAGCCTGGGCAGCAGAAGCCCGTAGCGGGCAGTAGAAGTTGGAAAAAGGTAGATAACGGTGGCAAAAGGCAAAGTCAACAAGAGCTGGCTGCATGATCACATCAACGATCCCTATGTGAAGCTGGCGCAGAAGGAAGGTTATCGCGCCCGCGCTGCGTACAAGCTCAAGGAGATCGATGAAGAAGAGAAGCTGATCCGCCCCGGTCAGGCCATCGTCGACCTCGGCTGTACGCCGGGCAGCTGGTGCCAGTACGTGCGCCGCAAGCTGGCCGGCAAGGATGGCGGCGGCATCCACGGCACCATCGTCGGCCTCGACATGCTCGACATGGAGCCGGTCGCCGACGTGCACTACATCCAGGGCGATTTCCGCGAGCAGGACGTGCTGGAGCAGCTGGAAGCGGCACTGCATGGCGAGCGGGTTGACCTCGTGCTCTCCGACATGGCACCCAACCTGTCGGGCATTGCAGCGACCGATGCGGCACGGATGGAGGACCTGATCGACCTCGCGATCGACTTCGCGCGCCACCACCTGAAACCTTCGGGTTGCCTGCTCGTCAAATGCTTCAATGGCAGCGGCTATACGCAGATCGTCGAGAAGTTCCGCCAGGAGTTCAAGACCGTCAGCCCGAAGAAACCCAAGGCCAGCCGTGATAAATCATCGGAAATCTTCCTGTTGGGGCGCGGGCTGAAAAACCCGCTCTGAGGTCCACGCAGCGGTAGGGGAACTGTAGGAACCGGCATCCGGCCGGTGGGCGCTGCAGCAAACGGTTGCCGAAGGCCTGCCCGCCAGCCGTTCAAAGGCCGAATCAGCCTTGAAAAATCAGACATTTAGCCCAATTTGGCCGGTAGCAAGCCCAGGTCAATGGGAGTAGAATTTATTTTCATGCCACGGCGCCGCCTTTCAGTCCGCCTCGCGTCGAGACGACGGGCCGCCATCGAGGAGTCTTAGTGAACAACATGTTTTCCAAAGCTGCCATCTGGGTCGTGATCGCCCTGGTGCTTTTCACCGTCTTCAAGCAGTTCGACGATCGCGGTCTGGCGAATGGCGCCACCTCGATTCCGTATTCGGACTTCCTTGACGAAGTGAAGGCGCAGCGCATCCGCGAAGCCGTCATTGAAGATCGCACGATCATCGCGACGACGACCGACGGCAAGAAAATCCGCGCCACCACCACCAACCTCGATCGCGGCCTGATCGGTGACCTGGTGAACAACGGTGTGAAGTTCGACGTCAAGCAGCCGGAGCCGCCGTCGTTCCTGTCGCAAGTGTTCATTTCGTGGTTCCCGATGCTGCTGCTGATCGGCGTCTGGATTTTCTTCATGCGCCAGATGCAGGGTGGCGGCAAGGGCGGGGCGTTCTCGTTCGGTAAATCGAAGGCGCGCATGCTGGATGAGAACCAGAACGCGGTCACCTTCGCCGATGTCGCCGGCTGCGACGAAGCGAAGGAAGAAGTCGGCGAGCTGGTCGACTTCCTGCGCGACCCGACAAAGTTCCAGAAGCTCGGCGGCCGCATCCCGCGCGGCGTGCTGATGGTGGGGCCGCCGGGTACCGGCAAGACCTTGCTGGCGCGTGCCATCGCCGGCGAAGCGAAGGTGCCGTTCTTCACGATTTCCGGTTCCGACTTCGTCGAGATGTTCGTCGGCGTTGGCGCTTCGCGCGTGCGCGACATGTTCGAGAACGCGAAGAAGCATTCGCCTTGCATCATCTTCATCGATGAAATCGATGCGGTGGGTCGTCATCGCGGCGGCGGCATCGGTGGCGGCAATGACGAACGCGAACAGACGCTGAACCAGTTGCTGGTCGAGATGGATGGCTTCGAAGCCAATGCCGGCGTGATCGTGATCGCAGCGACCAACCGTTCCGACGTGCTCGACAAGGCGCTGCTGCGCCCGGGCCGCTTCGACCGTCAGGTGATCGTTGGCTTGCCGGATATCCGTGGCCGCGAACAGATCCTGAACGTGCACATGCGCAAGGTGCCGATCGCCCCGGACGTGCGTGCCGACGTGCTGGCGCGCGGCACCCCGGGCTTCTCGGGCGCCGACCTCGCCAACCTGGTCAACGAAGCCGCGCTGTTCGCCGCGCGCCGCAACAAGCGCCTGGTCGAGATGCAGGATTTCGAAGACGCGAAGGACAAGATCGTGATGGGCCCGGAGCGCAAGTCGGCCGTGATGCGCGAAGAAGAGCGCCGCAACACCGCCTTCCACGAATCCGGCCATGCAGTGGTCGCCAAGCTGTTGCCGAAGGCCGACCCCGTGCACAAGGTCACCATCATGCCGCGTGGCATGGCGCTGGGCCTGACCTGGCAACTGCCCGAGCATGACCGCGTGAACATGTACAAGGACAAGATGCTGGAAGATATTTCCATCCTGTTCGCAGGCCGCATCGCGGAAGAAATCTTCCTTGACTCGATGTCGACCGGTGCATCGAATGACTTCGAGCGCGCGACCAAACTCGCGCGTGCGATGGTGACCCGCTTCGGCATGTCCGAGACGCTGGGCACGATGGTCTACGAAGACACGGATCAGGATTCCTACTTCGGCCGCATGTCGTCCAAGACCGTATCCGAGGCCACGCAGCAGAAGGTGGACATGGAGATCCGCAGCATTCTCGACCAGCAGTATGCGCATGCGCGTGACTTGCTGGAACGCAATAAAGAGAAAGTGGAAATCATGGCCAAAGCCTTGCTAGAATGGGAAACCATCGATGCAGACCAGGTCAACGACATCATGGCAGGTCGCGAACCGCGTCCTCCGAAGGTGCCGCCGACTACCCGTCCCAGCGATGGTTCACCCGACGGCGGCGTCGAGCCCGCCGCAGCACCGGCCTGACGCAGATGCAGCAAACCATGTGCGTAAAATCTTTTTGACGGGCCATTGCTGACAACGGGGTGGGGAGTGATCCCCACCCCGTTTCAATTTCAGCGCCCGCATCGTCGTTCGCTCGTTTCCCTTTCACCTTTTCACTCTGACCAATCCTGTGAGCAAGCTCCTGCACGACAAATTGCATTGCGGCCGTTACTTGTTGCCCATGCAGGGCGAAGGCTCTCGCCCATTGGTGATGGGCGTGCTGAACGTGACGCCCGATTCCTTTTCCGATGGCGGCGCGCATGCGACGCTGGAGCTTGCGCTGTCGCATGCGGAACAGATGATCGCCGACGGCGTCGACATCATCGACATCGGCGGTGAGTCAACGCGGCCCGGTTCGGCACCGGTATCGCCGGCGCAGGAGATGGACCGCGTGATGCCGGTACTGTACGCGTTACGCGACTGCGGCAAGCCGCTGTCGGTCGACACGCGTCGCCCGTCAGTGATGCGCGAAGCAATCGCAGCGGGCGCCGACATGATCAATGACATCGAAGGCTTCCGGGATCCGGCAAGCTTGGCGGCGGTCAGCGATGCCGAATGCGCGCTGTGTATCATGCACATGCAGGGCGAGCCGGGCACGATGCAATCGGACCCGACCTACGTCGACGTGGTGGCCGAAGTCGGGGACTTTCTCGCCGCGCGCGCCGTGGCCGCACGCGAGGCAGGCATCGCGTCGCAGCGCTTGTGCATCGACCCTGGTTTTGGCTTCGGCAAGACGCTGGACCATAATCTCGCGTTGCTCCGAGAACTGGACACGCTGCAGGACAGGCTGCAACTGCCGCTGCTGGCCGGACTGTCGCGCAAGACCATGGTCGGCAAGCTGACTGGCAAGCCCATCGAGCAGCGCATGGCAGGCAGCGTGGCAGCGGCATTGGTCGCGGTGAAGCATGGCGCGCGCATCGTGCGCGTGCATGACGTGGCCGAGACGGTCGATGCATTGAAGGTCTGGACCGCGGCTGCGTGAGGTCGGGAACGCTGCGCCGGAGCCCGCGATTAGCGCTGCGGGACTGGAGGGCGCAGGCAGGCCGCGCGCAGGTCAGCAGGACACAAGGACAACAAACCACAGTCGTGACGACAAGACGGGACAAGAAGATGGGACGAAAGTACTTTGGCACCGACGGGGTGCGCGGGGAAGTGGGCAGCGCGCCGATTACGCCGGATTTCGTGATGCGGCTTGGCTATGCGGCGGGCAAGGTGCTGGCCAAGGCCGGCCAGTCAGGCCATACGAGCCCTGCGAGCGCTACGGGCAGCCCGCAGGGCGGCGGCCGACCGACGGTCCTGATCGGCAAGGACACGCGCATCTCAGGCTACATGCTCGAAGCCGCGCTGGAAGCGGGCTTCGCGGCTGCCGGTGTCGACGTGATGCTGGCCGGCCCGATGCCGACGCCGGCGATTGCCTATCTCACGCGCGCGCTAAGGCTGTCGGCCGGCGTGGTGATCTCGGCTTCGCACAATCCCTATCAGGACAATGGCATCAAGTTCTTCTCGGCGTCAGGCAACAAGCTGCCGGATGCAGTCGAACTGGCCATCGAAGCCGCGCTCGACGATCCGATGAGCTGCGTGAGTTCCGACAAACTGGGCAAGGCACGCCGCCTCGACGATGCGCGCGGCCGCTACATCGAATTCTGCAAGAGCACCTTCCCGAACGAGCTCGACCTGCGCGGCATGAAGCTGGTGGTCGATTGCGCGCATGGCGCGGCCTACCATATCGCGCCTGACGTGCTGCACGAGCTGGGCGCTGAAGTGATCGCCATCGGTAACCAGCCGAATGGCCTCAACATCAATGATGGCCATGGCGCGACCCATCCCGAGACCTTGTCTGCGGCAGTCACGCAGCATGGCGCGGACCTGGGCATTGCGCTCGACGGCGATGCCGACAGGCTGCTGATGGTCGATGGCGCCGGTCGTATCTACAACGGCGACGAGCTGCTGTACGTGATGGTGAAGGACCGCAAGGCCAACGGCGGCATTGCCGGCGCGGTTGGCACGCTGATGACCAACATGGCCGTTGAATCGGCACTGGGCAACATGGGCGTCGGTTTTGCGCGCGCCAAGGTCGGCGACCGCTATGTGCTGGAGATGCTGCTCGAGCATGGATGGGAAGTCGGCGGCGAGGGCTCGGGGCACCTGCTGTTCCTCGACAAGCACACCACCGGCGACGGCATCATTTCAGCATTGCAAGTGCTGTCGGCGCTACGCCGCAGTGGCAAGACCCTCGCCGAGATCACGGCCGACATGCAGCTGTGGCCGCAGACCCTGCTGAATGTGCGCATCCCTGCTGGCTTCGACTGGCAAGCCAGCAAGGACCTGGTGGCCGCCAAGGCCAGCGCCGAAGCCGAACTGGGCAAGGATGGCCGCGTGCTGATTCGTCCGTCCGGCACCGAGCCATTGCTGCGGGTGATGGTCGAGGCGCGCGATGCAGCCCTTGCGCGCCGCCTGGCCGAGCAAATGGCGTCCTGGATCCCGGCCTGATGCATCTGGCCGGGCATTCGCGCAACAGCGCCGCCTGAGTCAGGCGGCCATCGGTTATAATTAAGGTCTTCGGAGTGTGGCGCAGCCCGGTAGCGCACCTGCTTTGGGAGCAGGGGGTCCAAGGTTCGAATCCTTGTACTCCGACCAGTCAATAAAAAACGGGTTGTCGATGACAACCCGTTTTTTTTCATGTTTTCCTTCGGCCCTGCCGGTTTGCGGCGCAGGCCGTCCGCACTGCCCATAGCTCAGTTGGATAGAGCAACGGCCTTCTAAGCCGTGGGTCGCAGGTTCGACTCCTGCTGGGCAGGCCAGTTTCCCCTCGCTTGCCCGCCATCTTCCCGCTGCTTTGTCGCTACGCTTCCACCTCAAGCCACGCGCAGCAGCCGCCACGAATCAGGCACGCCCTTGAGTTCGTGCTCGCCGAAGTCTTCGAAGCCCTGGCCTGAGCCCGCCACCAGTTCCTTCACCGTACTGCTGACGAGAATCCCGTTGTTGGGCGCCAGTGCCGATACCCGTGCCGCGATATGTACCGCAATGCCGCGCACGTCCTTGTCGGTGATCTCGACTTCGCCGGCATGCATGCCCAATCGCAGTTCGATGCCGAGGCGGTTCGCTTCGTCGCGCATCGCCTGCGCTGCACGAATCGCGCGCGACGGGCTGTCGAAGATGGACATGAAGCCATCGCCCAGCGACTTGATCTCCCGCCCCTTGAACCTGTCCAGCTGCTTGCGCACCATCTTGTCGTGCCCATCGAGCAAATCGCGCCATGCGCGGTCGCCCAGCGCTTCAGCGCGTTTGGTCGAGTTCACGATGTCGGAAAAAAGGATGGTCGCCACGGTCCGGTCAGTCATGGCGTCGGAGCGTGCGCCGGTCAGGAACTCCTCCATCTCGGAGATGTACACCTGGCAGTCGTCGTGCCAGGGCAGGTGATCGATGCCGGGCATTTCGAACAGCCGCGCGCCCGGGATCAGCGAGGCAAGCTCACGACCGCCGGAGACGTTGATCATCGCATCGCCGGTCTTGTGGACCACCAGCGTCGGTATCGAGACATTTGGCAGGACATCCGTGATGTCGATCTCGCGGTTGACCCGCATCAGCGCCTCGACGGCAGACGGACTGGCGCCGGAGCGCTCGAAGCGGGCGATGCTTTGTTGTGCTGCCGGATCGTTGGCGAGCGTCGGTGCGCCGACGGCGATGAGCCCGCCGCTGCCCCATTGCGTTCGGACATAAGCAAAGAACTGCTCGAGCGCTTCCTGGGTCGGGAACCAGGTCGAGAACTTTGCGAATCCGCCGTAGATCACCAGTGCCTTGCAGCGTTCCGGAAAGCGTGCCGCAAAATAGGCCGCCATCGAACCGCCCTCCGAGACCCCGAACAGCGCAGCCCGCGCGATGCCTGCCGCATCCATCACGGCCTTCATGTCGTCAATCCGCGTCTCCATCCGCGGCAGTTCCTGCACGCGATCCGACAGGCCGGTGCCGCGCTTGTCGAAGATGGTCACGCGCGCGAAGCGGCTGATGGCCGTCAACCATCGCGTGGCACGCGGGTCATCCCAGTAGAACTCCAGATTGGAGATGAAGCCAGGCGTGATGACGATGTCGAGATCGCCTTCGCCAAAGGTCTGGTACGCAATGCTGACTTCACCGCTCTGCGCATAACGGGTCATCGGAAGCACGTCGGACTCCTTGGAACTGCGTTGGCAGGGAGGGCGTACTTGAGCAGTACGCAGGCTGTGCGTCAGGCCTGCGCGCTGTACAGAACGCCCTTGAGGTCTTCGATCGCATGCGCAACCCGCACCACGGCTTCGGCCGGAATCTGGCGTACGACGTCGCCACTGTTCTTGTCGGTGACCGTGATGACGTAAGTGTTGATCTTGCGGTCGATGCCAAAGCCGAGGTTGCGGTTGTTGGCCTGCATCTGGCGGTTCAGCTGGTCGACGACCTGTTCGTACTGATGAACCAACTTCTCTGCATCAGTGGGCAACGAGGCGCGCGGCGACGGCACCTCGACCGGTGCCTTCGGCAGTGTCAGCAGCCCCTGTGCATTGGCCGACTTCCGCGCCTGCGCCGACATCGCGCTCGCTGGCGCGGGCATGGCAGGCGTGCGCGCCGGCGATGCGGCCGCAGGGTTCACCGAAGCATGGTCGACGACGATGTTCATGCGCCAACTGTAGCAGAAAGGCTTGCGCCGGAGGGGAGCCGCAAGCAGCGGTGATTAGCGTTGATAATGCGGGAAGCCGGCTGCGCCAGTTCTCAATTTGAGAACAAATCGGGCGGCCCGCGACATCCATCAGCCTACTTGCCGGATGAGCAGGAAGCCGGGATGCGGCGCATCGAACAGCAACTGAAGTCTCTGGAACGGCGGCGGGCTGTGATCTAATAACGCCTTGTCATCATTCCAACCCGTCTCGACGACCATGGAAGCCAAACAGATTGCACGTTACCTCGGCGCGATGTCGATCGAGGAGCGCGTCCAGATCATCAAGTGCCTGATCGAGGTCAGCCCCGAGGGCCGGGAGATGCTCGACATCGCCGCCCGCATCGAACTCGGTGCGGCCGCCGTCTTCAAGCAGCTCGAGTCCCTGATGGGGCTGGAACTGGTATCGGTGAAAACGATCGAGAACAACAAGGTGTATTTCGCCAATGCGGCATTGCTCGATCAGTTGTTCGACCACATGTACCACCATTATGGTCCGGCACGCGACAAGGCCGATGCTGCGGTCGAAGCCGGCGGCCACTGAATTGTGCTGACCGAAACCCCATGGCGTCCGGACCCGGACGATCCCGCCAACCTCGTCGAACGCCAGCAGGCGGCGCACCGCAGCACGCTGGTCAGTGCGGCGGTCAACGTCTGCCTGTCGGCCGGGCAGGTCGCTGCCGGCATCATCGCCGGTTCGCAGGGCCTGGTGGCCGACGGCATCCATTCGCTATCCGACCTGCTGGCCGACTTCGTGGTGCTGCTGGCCAATCGCCACAGCCACAAGGAAGCGGACGACGACCACCAGTACGGCCACCAGCGCTACGAGACGGCGGCTTCGCTGTTCCTCGGCTTGTCGCTGCTGGCAGTCGGCATTGGCATGGTGTGGAATGCCGCGGGCAAGGTCATCCATCCGTCGACGATGCCCGTGCAATGGCTGGCGCTGTATGTTGCGCTGGGCGCACTGGTTGCGAAGGAAGCCTTGTTCCGCTACATGCTGGCGGTGGCCGAGCGCGTGCGCTCCTCCATGCTGGTCGCGAATGCCTGGCATGCGCGCTCCGATGCGGCGTCGTCGCTGGTGGTGGCGCTGGGCATTGCCGGCGCGCTCGCCGGTCATCCGGTGCTCGATGCAATCGGCGCGCTGGTGGTCGGTTTGCTGGTGCTGAAGATGGGCTGGCAATTCGGCTGGGATGCGTTGCATGACCTGATGGACCGCGCAGTGTCCGAGGAGGAGTACCGCCAGATCCACGACATCATCTGTTCGACGCCCGGCGTATTGGGCGCGCACGACCTGAAGACCCGCAAGATGGGCGACATGATCATCGTCGATGTGCACATCGAAGTCGATGGCCAGGCGACAGTGCGCCAGGGTCATGACATTGCGTTCGAGGCCGCCAGCCGCGTGAAGGCCGCGTTGCCGGTGCTGGATGTGATGACCCATCTCGATCCGGCCTGAGAAAACCCGAGGAGGCTGGCATGATGCCCGTGGCGTTCCTGCCCGTTCGGTCAGGACGGCCGCCGATGTCGCGTTGCGCGTCGGGCTCAGTTCAGCAGTGAGCTGACAACGGTTGCTGACGTGCTCGCGATGCCGGACTTTTCTGCGGCGCTGGCACTCGACAGCGCATCGGCCGTGGTGGCGGTGACATCCCGGGCTGCGTTCGTACTGTCGATCATGGTCTTCAATGATCCGTTGCTGTCCTTGAACAGCGTGGATTCCTGATACAAGGCATTGGCCAGTCTGGCCACCGCTGACTTCTGCGCGGCGACATGCTCGAGCGCTGTATTGAGCGCGGAGGACTGGCGCGAGCGCTCGGCTTCGACTGCTGCATTCTTTTGCGCTGCAAGCAGATGGGCCTGCGCCATGTTGCCATTTTCGGCAGCGCGCTGCGCATATCGCTCTGCCGCCAGCGCCGCCTTGTAGCGCGCAAAATTGCGTCGGCCGATTGCAGTGCTCGTATCGAAACCGGCACCGCCGAAGCCGCCGCCTCCGCCGCCTCCCGTGCCGGAAGCGGTGCCGCTGCTACCGCTGCTGCCCGATCCCGCCGCCGGGTTGGCGGCCGTGGCCGCTCCTGCGGTAGCCGATGCGATGGCGCCGGCACCGGTGGCCGTTGATGTCGCTGCGAAGGGATCGTAGGTCACGTCCGAAAATTCGAGCGATTCGATATTGGTGAGCGTGTCGGTGCCGTCGTTGCCATTCGTGAGGTCCGTATCTGTGACAGTCACGGTACCGCCACTGACCGTGATCGAGTAACCGGCCTTGGCGCCGCTGAATACGGCAGTATCAGTACCGCTGCCGCCATCGATCGTGTCATTGCCCCCATTGCCCTTGAGCGCGTTGTTGGCGCTGTTGCCGGTAATGGTGTCGTTGCCGGATCCGCCGATGGCATTTTCGATGGTCGCGCTGAAGGCAATGCCGACGTTGTCGACGCCGGTGTAGAGATATTGCGATGGCAGGTCGATCGTGCCGCCCAATACGCCCCCCCAATACGCCTCCTGTTCGGCTTCCGTGTAGATGCCGATGGACGAATAGCTGCCGGGGGTCAGGTCAATGACGCTGCGGCGGGTCTGGTTCGATGCATCGAAAGTATCTGCGCCGCCGCTGTCCACCACGGTTCGGAAAATCAGCGGATCATTGGCAGCCCAGTTGGTCCAGCTGTAGACGGTATTGGTCGCATTGGTGGTTGTCGACTGTCCGTACAGATATTCGATGGTTGCGACGTCATACAGGCCCGGGGTGATCGCGTAGAAAGACCGCGATGTCAAGCCACCCGAGCCATTGCTGACCCAGTACTGGTTGCGGTCCATCTGGGTATAGGTCATCACGGTATTGCGCTGGATATCGACAGCGGTTGCGAGCTTGGCACCGGTCGCCGAGCCACCGTCAAAAGGATGGCTGAGGCCGAGTGCATGGCCGATTTCGTGAAGCGCCGTCAGGTAGCCGTAGGTGCCGGGCGTGAAGTCGCTGTTGGTCGCTTCGTTGACAACGTACCAGATGTCGCCGCCGAGCACCGACGAGTTCGGGTAGTAAGCATACGCGGCCGACCCTGCGCCAGCATAGGCGGCCGTGGTGTACGCACTTCTCAGTTCGCCGACCGTGGTGCCCGATTCGGTGACCTTCTCGAAGGCAAAGGGCGCGACGCTGTCCCATGCAGAGAAAGCCTGGTCGAGCAGCAGTTGATTGGCCGCGGAGATGGCCGTGGCCGCCAGGGGCGCGTTGTAGGAGGCGCTGGCATAGGCGGTGGCGTCGTAGGCAACACTGCCGGTATAAAAAGAGTAGCTGAGCGTTTCGCCGGCCGACAGGTCCCAGAGCACGCCTTTGCGCAAGGGTTCGATATAGCTCTGGCCGGAGTCGCCCTTGGTCGTTGCCCCGGTCACGTTGGTCGTATTGGTTGCGGGTGCCGCATCGGAGGTCGGGACGCTGACACCCATGTTGGCGTACTCTGCAGCTCCCGAGCCGGCCGTGGCCGCTGCCGCCGCCTGTGCCTTGCAGATAGGGCAGGTCGATGCATCATGACTTGCGGTCAGCACCGTGCCCATGTCGACTTCCAGCACAGCGAACGTATCCTGGTCGCTGCTGCCGGTGCCGGGATCCACGTCCAGCGCCTGGAAATAGCTGTTGCCAACGCTGCCGTCGGGCGAGGACAGCAGCGTGATGTCCGACATGGTGACGCTGCGGCGACCGACGAAGTCCGACAGCGTCACTTCCAGCTGTGCGATCTGTGATTGTTTGTCTGTATAAGCTTGCGTGCCTTCTGCAAGCTGAGCCAGGGTGTCATACCCAGCCTTGATGTCTTGAAGGTAGCTTGCGATCGTGTCGAGATCCGACGACGCGACCTGGACCACGGAAACCATGTTCGACCATTGGCTGACCTTGTCTTTCAGTACGAGCCAGGAGGTATTCGTTACTGACAAGTCGACCGAATTCGTTGTCGCTTTCTGAATCTCGTCGATTGCAATATTTGCAATCTTCGTGTCGTTGCCATCCAGCTGCGTGGTCGCAGTCGTGCCCAGCCTGTTGGCCAGCCAGCTTCCAGATAGTTGGACAGAGATGCTCATGTCCGGGAATTCGGACGAAATGTGATGAGCTTTAGCGAATAAGCTTTCTTTCGTAAAATTTTCTTGCTAACGCACACGATTTGTGCGCTTTTGTAAGCGAAATGAAAACGTATCCCCGCCGATTGTCGCCTTGAATTATATTTTTTGAAATGATGTCGGGCTTGGCAGGCCGGGGCGTGACTGGCCTGCCCCTCGCGCTTGTCAGAACTCGCGCTGCAGTCGTATGCCGCCGCTTCGGCTGTTTACCGGCGACCCCAGATCGGTCCGGGTTGACTGGCTGGCGCTCAGTGAACCACTGAGCCGCCAGCGATCGATGATAATTTTGCTGCTGGTCAGCGTGAGCAAAGTACGCCGATCGGCATGATCCACGAATCCGCCGGTACCGCGGTACTCGCTCGTACGCAGCGATCCTTGAAGGTCCCAGCGCCAGCCACTCGATAGCGAAGCATTCAAGCTGGCATAGCTCTCGGTTCGCAATGTCTCGTCGCCGCCATTCTCGGTTTCATGCGACTGCAGCAAGCCTGCGCGTATCGCCCAGCGCTCGGTGAATGCATGGCGCCAGCTGAGGTTCGCGCTCCGGCGCGTGCGCGACGACAGTGCGTCATTGCGGCTGTTGAGTTTGGCTTCGAGGCGGATGTGATCCTTCGGGCCGAGCGCAACGCTCAGGTTCGATGCGCCGCCGCTCCAGCTGGTGTAGCCGTAAAGGTTGTTCATTTCGCGACCGGACATCAGCGGCAGCTCCAGTTCGGCGCGGCCCAGTTTTACGCGCGGGCCGGTCGACAAGTCGAACGCTTCGCTGCGCATCGGCACGCCAGTGCCATAGCGGGTGCCGGTCAGGCCGGTCGTGGTCGACCAGCTCAGGCCCGGCTGCAGTGTCAGGGTGCTGCGCGAGTTCATGCGGCTTTCGCGGTATTCGCCGGGTACGCCCGAGTAGCTGAGGGTCGGCGCCTGCAGCGACAGGTCGGCCGCCCCGGCGCCAAACGCCGCCGCCAGCAAGGCCCCGCCGGGCGCAAGCCCGACGAGGCTGCGAAGGCGGGACGGTGGGCGGCTTTGCATGGCTGCGGACGGGCTTCTCACTGTAGGACGCGGGCGTTGGTACGAGTGTGCTCGGGGGTGGTTACAGGTGTCGGTGAGGGTGTCAGCGCGTATGCAGGTGCGAGCATCGATGGGTATATCAGGGCCGTCAGGCTCTATCGCCCGTTGGCAGTTTCGCCATCATCCACGACTTGCATTGCCCGCGGCAAGTAAATTGCAGCCGCTTTCGGGCTCAGTTCGCTTGATGCCCGGGCCTTCAGGCTGGCTAATCTTCCTGTCAATTGCGGCCATTCCCCGAGCAGGGTCAATTCCTGCATCAGCCTGCCGTAAACCGAATTGCATTCCCCTTCAACCTGAAGCACCGGTACACATGACGACTTCACACGGCTCCTATTCCTGGGGCGTCGGCGCCAAGCTGACCCTGATGACCTTCCTGCTGGTGGGCGTGATCCTGTCTGCGCTGGTTGGCGGTATCGGCTATTCGACCTCGAAGCTGCTGGAAGACCGTGCTGTCGCCCATGTGGCCGACCAGGCGCAGGCCGTTACCGACATGATCCAGATGTTCAATCAGGGCGTCAGCACCTCGGTGCAGCGCTTCTCGAAGATGTTCGTGGCCAGCTTCCCCGAAGGCCTGTCGCTCGACACGGGCAAGACCATCGAGCTCGGCGGCAGGCCGACGCCGGTCATGCGTCATGGCGGCGCAGTATTGAATGGCGAGTTCTCGATTCCGGATCGTTTTACCGAACGCACCGGCGTCACCGCAACGATCTTCGTGCGCAGCGGTGAGGATTTCGTGCGCATCTCGACTTCGCTGAAAAAGGAAACCGGCGAACGCGCGATCGGCACCGTACTCGATCGCGCGCATCCTGCGTATGCGCTACTATCGGCCGGCAAAGGCTATCGCGGCCTGGCGCAATTGTTCGGCAAGGATTTCATGACCGATTACGAGCCGGTGCGCGATGCGCACGGCAACGTGATCGGCGCGCTGTATGTCGGCCTGAACATCGCGGACGAGATGGCCATCCTGAAGGACAAGATCCGCGTGCTGAAGGTGGGCGAGACCGGCTATTTCTACGTACTCGACGGCCGGCCCGGCAAGACCTTGGGCACGCTGCTGGTGCACCCGATCAAGGAAGGGCAGATCATCCTCGATGCCAAGGACAGCGATGGCCGTCCCTTCATTCGCGAGATGCTGGAAAAACGCCATGGCGTGATCCGCTACCCGTGGGTCAACAAGGAAAAGGGCGAGACCTCGGCGCGCGAGAAAGTGGTCGCCTATCAGGAGTTCAGGGACTGGGGGTGGGTGGTCGGTGGGGGCGCGTATACCGAGGAGATCACCCATGAGTTCACCACGCTGCGTAACCTCTACCTGCTGGCGATGAGCGTTGCGCTGGCCATTGTCGCGGTGCTGCTGTATGTGGCGATTCGCCACCTGGTGGCGCGTCCGCTGCAGGAGGCGAGCACGCTCGCGCAGCGCATTGCCACCGGCGACCTGACCGGGCGCATGGATTGCGCGCAGCATGACGAGATCGGCCAGCTGGCGCAGGCCATGAACGGCATCAGCGATGGCCTGTCGCGCGTGGTGCTGCAGGTGCGCGAAGGCTGCGACCAGATCGTGACGGCATCCTCGCAGATCGCGGCCGGAAACAAGGATTTGTCGTCACGGACCGAGGCGCAGGCCGCCAGCGTCGAAGAAACGGCATCGTCGATGGAAGAGCTGACCTCGACCGTGCGCCACAACGCCGACAATGCAGGCCAGGCAAACCAGCTGGCGACCTCGGCCTCGGAGATGGCGGCACAGGGCGGCGCGATGGTGTCGCGCGTGGTGACGACGATGACGGCCATCGACGCGTCGGCGCGGCACATGGCAGACATCATTACGGTCATCGATGGCATCGCCTTTCAGACCAACATCCTTGCGCTGAATGCCGCGGTGGAGGCGGCGCGTGCGGGCGAGCAGGGACGCGGCTTTGCCGTCGTCGCCAGCGAGGTGCGCGCATTGGCGGCCCGCAGCGCCGCTGCCGCGAAGGAAATCAATGCACTGATCACGGACTCGGCCGGTCGCATCAGCGAGGGCAGCGCGCTCGCCGCCGAGGCCGGCGCGATGATGGAGCAGGTGATGCAGGGCGTATCGCGGGTGACGGACATCATCGGCGAAATTAGTGCCGCCAGCCGCGAGCAGAGTTCGGGCATCGATCAGGTCAACCGTGCCATTGCCCATATCGACGAAGGCACGCAGCAGAATGCGGCCCTGGTCGAGCAGGCTGCTGCGGCGGCGGACAGCCTGGCACAGCAGTCGGGCGGGCTGATGGCCTCGGTGCAGGCCTTCCGCGTGTGATCGCAGAAGCTGCGCCGACCACAGGCTGTCGCTCTGACAAACGCAACCTCCGGAGGGAAGGCAAGCGCTTGTACGCAGCCTCCGTGCCGTCGTTCTCAAGTGCCTTGACTCGCCCATGAACAGTGCGCGCCGCGCAACATATCAGGCGTGATCTGTCATGCTGACTTTGGCGCGACAGGTAAGCGCGCAAAAATTTCTCTTCTGACCCCGTGATTCGCGACACTGCAGCGGCCGTGATGGCTTGCTCAGGAGCGCAACGTGGCCGACGACTACGACAGTCCGTGGAAAGACGCGATCGAGCGTTATTTCGCGGACTTCCTTTTTTTCTACTTCCCGCGCGCGCATGCGCAGATCGACTGGATGCAGCCGATGCAGTTCCTGGACAAGGAGTTGCGCAAGGTCGTGCGTGATGCCGCATTTGGCAAGCGCTTCGTCGACAAGCTGGTGCGCGTCAGTTTGCTCGATGGCGCCCAGAAATGGGTGTATGTGCATCTGGAAATCCAGGGACAGCCCCAGGCAAGTTTCGCTGAGCGGATGTTCGTCTATCACTACAGGCTGTACGAGCGTTATCGGACACCGATTGCTAGTCTGGCTGTCCTGGTCGATGATCGAATCAATTGGCGACCCGAATTTTTTGCCTATGAAATCCTCGGTTGCCGGCTGGGGCTGCACTATCCGGTGGCCAAATTGCTGGACTGGGCGGGCAGGGAGGGGCAGCTTGCCGACAGTCGCAATCCGTTTGCAGTTGTGACACTGGCGCATCTGACCACCCGGTCGACGCGCAATGATCCTGCTGCGCGCTACGGCGCCAAGCGGGCCATTGTCCAAGGCTTGTACCGTCGTGGCCTGGACCGGCAACGGGTGGTCGATTTGTTCAAGATTGTCGATTCCATGATGTCGCTGCCCAAGGACGAAGAACGGCAACTGCGGCAAAGTATTTCAGCTCTCGAGGAGGAAACAGGTATGCGCTACATCAGCTCGATCGAACGGTTGGCGATTGAAGAAGGCATGGAAAAAGGTATGCAGCAAGGTATGCAGCAAGGCATGCAACAGGGCAAGCAACAAGGCCTGGAGCAGGGCATGCAGCAGGGACGCCACGAAGGCATGGCCGAGGTGCTGGGCCGCCAACTGGCGCGACGCTTTGGCGTTGTGCCTGCTTCAATCAGCTCCAGGCTGGAGGGAGCTACCTGCGAAGAACTGCAAGCCTGGGCCGACGCGGTGCTGACTGCGCCATCGATCGAAGCCATCTTCGGCGAAACGCGCCATTGAATCAGCGGCACTCGTCGCGAAAGCGTTCTTCGGTGCGTCGCAGCCGCTTGCGCGCATTCGCTTCCTGCTTGAGGCTCGCGTCTCGCAGGTCTTCCTCGCGCCATCTTCGCTGCATCGCCAGCGCCTGGCACTTTTTTTCGCGAGCGGCCGCGCCGCGTGCGGCCAGGTCACGGATGCGCTGATCCTGTCTTTCCCTCAGTTCCCGCAGTTGCTGCAGCCGTGCCAGCTCGGCTGCCTGTCGCTGCTGGCTGGCGTCGGACGCGCGAACGTTGTGCTCGGCTGGCGGCGCTTCGTCGATGCTGATCGCGGTCGCACCGGGGCAGGGCAGGTCAGAGTAATTGAGCTTGCCGCCGGATTCGCAGCGATGAACGGCGGATGCGGCGAGGGCGTTCGTGCACGCCAGCGCAAGGACAAGCAACAAGGCCGGCGAGTGGAGCTGAAGAAGCGATTTCTTGCCATGCTGAAGAGTCAGCAGCGGGATGCAGTCAAGTACTGCCAAGTGGCGCGCCGGCAGGCCTGCCGGCCACAGTAGGCGGGAATGAATCATCAACGGGACTCCTAAAGCGGCAGGGTCCTCATGCGTGCAGGCGCCGGACAGGCGCCGGCAGCGGGCAGGACTTCAGAGGACTTTGCCGGGGTTCATCAGGTTATGCGGGTCGAGCGCCCGCTTGATGGCCATCATCATGTCCATCTCTGTCCCGGATTTGTAACGTCGTACTTCGTCGCGCTTGAGCGCACCCAGCCCGTGCTCGGCTGAAATCGATCCGCCGAATTTGTGCACCTGATCGTGGACGCACAGGTTCACGGCCGCTTGCTGCAGCAGGAAAGCATTGTCGTCTTCGCCCATCGGCGCAGACACGTTGTAGTGCAGGTTGCCATCGCCCAGGTGACCGAAGGTCACCATGCGGCAGCCGGGGAAATGCTGGTGCAGCAAGGCATCGGTTTCGGCGATGAAGTCTCCGATGCGCGAGATCGGTACCGCGATATCGTGCTTGATGTTCTTGCCCTCGGCAGCCTGCGCCATCGAAATGTGTTCCCGCAGTGCCCACAGCGATGCGGATTGGGTCAGCGATGCGGCGACGACCGCATCCCGCACCCAGCCTTGCTCAATCGCCGCCGTGGCCACCGATTCCAGCAGCGCCGACGCATGCTCCTGCGATTCGGCATCGGACAATTCCAGCAGCACATATTGCGGATGCCGTTCCGCGAATGGCGAGTGCAGCTGCGGAAAATGCTTTTCTACCAGCTGCATGCAAATGTCCGAGATGAGTTCGAAACCGGTCAGCGCGGCATCGCAACGCGTCTTGGCCATGGCCAGCAGCGACAGTGCATCGCGCGGCGAATTGAGCGCGAGCAGGGCAGTCACGCGAGCCGCGGGTTGCGCAAACAGTTTTACGACAGCGGCAGTGATGATGCCCAGCGTCCCCTCGGCGCCGATGAACAGGTCGCGCAAGTCGTAACCGGTGTTGTCCTTGCGCAGTCCGCGCAGGCCATCCCAGATGCGTCCGTCGGCCGTCACGACTTCTAGGCCGAGCGCGAGTTCGCGCGCATTCCCGTAGCGCAGGACAGCCGTGCCGCCGGCATTGGTCGACAGGTTGCCGCCCAGCGTGCAGCTGCCTTCGGAAGCCAGCGACAGCGGGAACAGGCGCCCGGCCGCGGCCGCCGCTTCCTGCACCTGTTGTAGCAGGCAGCCGGCTTCGGCGGTCAGCGTGTCGTTCACGGGATCGACCTCGCGGATGCGGTTCATGCGCGCCAGCGACAGCACGATCGCCTGGCCGCTGTCATCGGGCACGCTGCCCAGCACCAGGCCGGTATTGCCGCCTTGCGGCACGATGGGCACGCGGCATTCATTGCACAGCCGGACGAGGGCAGCGACTTGCTCGGTGTCAGCCGGACGCAGGACGGCGCGCGCCTTGCCGGTGAAGCGGCCGCGCCAATCGGTCAGGTAGCGCGCCATGTCTTCGCCAACGATCAGGTTGGTCTTGCCGACCACCGCTTCGCAGGCGTACAGGAAAGTCGCATCGCGGTTGGCGTTGCGCTCGGCCATGCTGCCGGCGCTCGCGCCATGACCGGCACTGCCCGGGTCGGCAGCGTTGGATGGGTGGGCGTGGTCGGCGCTCATCGATTGTTCAGCATTCTTCGATTCAGCGTTCTTCGACTTCGGCCGCTTTTTCGATCGCCTGCCTTGCCAGCCGCTTGGCTTCACGCTTGTAGGGCCGCAGGAAAAAGATCGCGCAGAAAAAATAAATTGAAGACAACACGATTTCGGCACCCGCGAGACCCTGCGACAGCCCGCGCTCGCTCCATGCGCGTACCACGCCTTCGGTGAAGTACAGCAGGATCATCATCGACGCCCACTGCATCGTATAAATGTTGCGTCGTATCGTGCCGGCCATTGGGGCCAGCAAGGGCAGGGCCTTGATCACCATCCACGAGCCGCCCGGTCGCAACGGTGCCAGCACCAGCTCCCACAGCACGCACAGCGCGACGAGGCCGACCAGGCTGGCAACGGATAGCTGGTGCAGGCGCACCTGAACGGGGGTGAGGGTCATGCGTGCAGCTTTCTTGCCGTTTGTGCGAGGCGTTTGCCGAGCGCGATCGTCAGTGTGCGCGTTTCATCGCTGATGGCTTGCGCGCCGGTGACGCCCGACCAGTGCGTCGCGCCATAGGGCGAGCCGCCGCTGGCGGTCGTCATCAGCGCGCTCTCGGTATAAGGGAGGCCGACGATCAGCATGCCATGGTGCAGCAGTGGCAGCATCATCGACAGCAGCGTCGTCTCTTGCCCGCCATGCAGGCTACCGGTGGAGGTGAACACGCAGGCGGGCTTGCCGGCCAGCGTGCCGGACAGCCATTCGCCGCTTGTGCCATCCAGGAAGTACTTCAGCGCTGCCGCCATATTGCCAAAGCGTGTGGGCGAACCCAGCGCCAGTCCCGAGCATTCCTGCAAGTCCGACAGTTCGACGTAGGGCGCGCCGGAATCGGGCACGGCGGCTTCGGTCGCTTCGGTGACGGTCGATACTGCCGGCACCGTGCGCAGCACCGCTTCGCAACCGGGCACCGATTCGATGCCTTGCGCAATATGCTCGGCCAACTTGCGCGTGGCGCCGTTGCGCGAGTAGTAGAGCACCAGCAGTTTGATCGTGGGCGTGGACATGGCTTGGTATTATAGGGGCGATGAGCCAGCCTTTGCCCCAATCCCCGCACCCAGCCTTGGCACCCGACTCTTCCCCGACACCGACGCAAGCTGCCGCGACATCCTCCGCTGCCCGCTCGGGCGGCCGCTGGACCCGCGCGCAGACGCGTGACCTGCTGCATTTCGTGATGCGCCGTTTGCGCGAAGAACGGTTGCCGGAAGTCGCCGGCAGCCTGACCTTCACCACGGTGCTGGCGCTGGTGCCGGTGCTGACCATCGCCTTCGCCATCTTCACCACCTTCCCGCTGTTCACGACCTTCCGTGATTCGCTGGAAGCGTATTTCGTGCAGTCGCTGATGCCCAAGGGCATAGCCAATACCATCCTCGATTACCTGAGTCAGTTCGCTGCGAAGGCGAGTCGGCTGTCGGCGCTGGGTGCGATCTTCCTGATCGTCACCGCGATCATGATGTTCGGCACGGTTGATCGAACGCTGAACCGCATCTGGCGGGTCAATACCACGCGACCGTTCGTGCAGCGTATGGTCATCTACTGGGCCGTGATGAGCTTTGGCCCGTTATTGATCGGTGCATCGGTGACAGCTGCCTCCGAACTGCTGCCGCTGAGCTCGGGGGTGTCGCGCAATTGGAGCGTGCTGCGCACGACCTTCACTTTGTTGGTGTCGATCACGCTGTCGACGCTGGCCTTTGCGCTGCTGTACCTGACCGTGCCGAATCGTTTTGTCGATTGGCGCGAGGCCGTGATCGGTGGTCTGGTGGCCGCCATGGGGTTCGAGATCACCCGTCGCGGTTTTGCGTTCTCGATCACGCTGGGCGGCGGCTACCGCGCGATCTATGGCGCGCTGTCGGTCGTGCCCATCTTCCTGATCTGGGTCTACCTGTTCTGGCTGATCACGCTGCTGGGCGCGGCGGTGGCCGCGGCGCTGCCGGTGGTGCGCTACGAGCGCTGGTGGCATCGCGCGGCGCCGGGCAGTGCCTTCCTCGATGCGATGGCCATCATCAAGGTGCTGATCGATGCACGTGCCGGCCATGCGGCGGTGGATGCGCTGAAGATCCGCGAACTCACGCACCTCGGTTTCGAAGAGTCGGAGGCGCTGCTGCAGCGCATGCTGGAAGCGGGCTGGGTCGGCCGCATCCGTGCCGACCGCCAGCCCGGCTTGCGGCTGCGCCGCCGTTCGCAGCTGCGGCAGGAGCGCTGGGCCTGGCTGGCCAATCCGGCGAAGCTGTCGCTGGCTGACGTCTTCCGCCGCTTCGCGTTCGAGCCGCTGCCCGATTCAGCGCTGGCCAGCCGTGTCGCGCAGGTGACGGAGCAGGGCCTTGCCATGTCGCTGGCGGCCTACTTCGGTACGGCCGACCGCTGAGCGTCAGCGAACCACCCAGCGACAACGCGGCGGCAAATGTGCCGCAAATGTGCCGCAAACGGTCCGCACTGCGCCATCGATCCGGCAGCAGCGACGCAGCAACTACGCTCGGGCGGGGGTGCGGAGCGCTCCGGTTGCAAACCGGAACAGGCTGTCGAGCACCTGATCCGGCTGCTCGGCCATCAAGGCATGGCCGCAAGCCTCCACCTTCACCACCTGCGCTTGCGGCAGCTGTGCCACCAGCGGGGCGGCGGCCTTGGCCGGCGTCATCACATCCTTCAGTCCCAGTAGGAACAGCGCCGCGCAGCTCTCGGCTGCCAGCGATGCCGCAGCCTGCTCGCCATTCGCATAGGCATTGCAGGCCGAGAAATCAGTGAAGAACACGTGATCCGGATTGCGCTGCGATACGCGCTGCATCAGCCGGCGGCTGCCGCCCTGTACATAAAAGCCCGGGCCGGGGGCCGAAGGCTTTTGCGCAATCGATGAATGCGACCAGATGTTGACCATGTCGATCGCGGCCGGCTCGCGGTCGCGCGCGGCATCGAGCAGCGCAGTCGACACCTTCATCGGATAAGCCGTGCCCACCAGTGCGATGCCGGCCACGCGGGAGGGTTGCCGCGATGCTGCTTCCAGCGCAATCAGCGAGCCCATGCTGTGGCCGATCAGGATCGCCTTGCCGACGCTGGCTGCATCGAGCAGCGCATTGAGCCAGTCGGCCATCGCCTCGACGCTGTGAAGGGCTGCGCCGCCGCTGCGGCCATGGCCGGGCAGGTCGACTGCCAGTACCGAAAAGCCATGGTGCGCGAAATAGCGGGTCTGCAGCGCCCACACGGAATGATCGTTTTGCGCACCGTGGATGAAGACGGCAGTCGGCAGCGCCGGGTCGAAGGCCTTGCCGCCGGTGTACGCGTAGGCGCTGTTGCCGTTGATCGTGAGTTGCATGTCAGGCTCCCTTCTGCGCAGCCTTGAGCCCGCGCTTGAGGTCGTCGATCAGATCGTCGGCATCTTCGAGGCCGATCGACAGACGCATCGTGCCTTCGGTAATGCCGGACGCGGCCAGCTGTTCATCGGGCACGCGGAAGTGCGTGGTCGAGGCCGGATGAATGACCAGCGACTTCGCATCGCCCACATTGGCGAGGTGCGAGAACAATTGCAGTGATTCGACGAAGCGGCGGCCGGCCGCACGGTCGCCTTTCAATGCAAACGAAAATACCGCGCCGCAACCCCGGGGCAGCAGGCGCTTGGCCAGCGCATGGTCCGGGTGCGACGCCAGTTCAGGATACGACACCGATTCGACCGCGGGATGGGCGGCGAGGAAGTCGACGATCTTGCGCGCATTGGCCACATGCTTGTCCATGCGCAGGCTCAGGGTCTCGATGCCTTGCAGGATGGTGAACGCATTGTGCGGGCTCATCACCGCGCCGAAATCGCGCAAGCCCTCGCGGCGTGCGCGCAGCGAGAATGCACCCACTGTCGATTCTTCGGCAAACACCATGCCGTGGAAGCCGTCATAGGGTTCGCACAGTTCGGCGAAGCGGCCGGTTTTTTCATAGGCAGTCTGCCAGTCAAAGGTGCCGCCATCGACCAGCAGTCCGCCGACCGCGGTGCCATGCCCGCACAGGAACTTGGTTGCGGAATGGAAAACCAGGTCGGCGCCATGCTCCAAAGGCTTCAGCAGGTAAGGGGTGGTGAAGGTCGAGTCCACCATCAGCGGCAGATGGTGTTCGTGCGCAATCGCGGCCACGGCCTCGATGTCGAGCACGTCCAGCCCCGGGTTGCCCAGCGTTTCGGCGAACAGTACCTTGGTGTTGGGGCGGATGTTAGCGCGCCACACATCGAGGTCGCGCGGGTCGATGAAGGTGGTCTCGATGCCGAAGCGCTTCATTGTGTAGCCGAGCAGGTTCTGTGAACCGCCATACAGCGCGCGCGAGGCCAGCACATGCGATCCGGCGCCGGCGATCGTGGCCAGTCCCAGGTGCAGCGCCGCCTGCCCGCTGGCCACCGCGATGCCGGCCACGCCGCCTTCGAGCGCGGCGATGCGCTCTTCCAGCACCGCATTGGTCGGGTTCGAGATACGCGAATAGACGTGGCCCGAGCGCTCCATGTTGAACAGCGAGGCCGCATGGTCGGAATCGCGAAAGACGAAGGAGGTCGACAGGTAGATCGGCGTGGCACGCGCGCCGGTGGCCGGATCGGGGGTGGCGCCGGCGTGCAGCGACAGCGTGTCAAAGCCGGGGTAGTTGGGCTCGCTCATGGACGGGCGTCTCCAGTGGCCGTGGGTGGCCGTGATGTTGTTTTGTTGGAAGGCTGATTATAGGGGCTGGCTACTGTTCAACAGGTGCCAGACGCGTTATCCCGCGAAGATGCATGGGCTTGCGGGGAGCGCTCGCTCACGCGGAGGCTGGCTTTTTTGGCATGACTCCGCTACAGTGGTCTTTGGCGTAACCCTACCAAGGCGTTTCTCCTGCACAAAGCTGGTGCACGGGAGACGCACAGACCGAACGCAACGACCGGGAGCTGCAAAGGTGCAGCTCCTGCATAAGAACACGGAGGGCGACATGAAAGTTTCCGAGATCCTCAAGCTGAAGGGAAATATCCTTTACACCGCGCAGCCGGACATGCCTCTGCTCGAGGCCGTCAACATCATGTCCGACCGCGATGTCGGTTCGCTGGTGGTGATGAAGGACGGGAAGATGCAAGGCATGCTCAGCTTCCGCGAGGTCATCAATGCAATCGACAAGCGTGGCGGCTCGATCGCCACCGGCACTGTCGGCGAGCACATGGCCTCCAACATCATGACCATCTCGCCCGATACCGAGATCAACGAAATCCGCCGCCTGATGCTGGAACGCCATGCGCGTTACGTGCCGGTGCTCGACCACGACGGCACGCTGATGGGTGTGATGTCCTTCTATGACGTGGCCAAGGCCGTGTTCGAGGCTCAGGGCTTCGAGAACAAGATGCTGAAGGCCTATATTCGCGACTGGCCCGCAGAAACCGAAGAATAATTGCCTTTGCAAGCCTCCAGTCAGTTCGCGCTGCTCGTTCAGCGGCGCTTCGCGCCTTTCTTTGGCGCGCAATTCCTCGGCGCATTCAACGACAACCTGTTCAAGACCGCGCTGGTCACTGTCATCACTTTCGATGCGGCATCGTGGACCGATCTCAATGTCGGCCTGCTGAACAACCTGATCGCCGGGCTCTTCATTCTGCCCTTCATGCTCGCCTCGGCCACAGCCGGCCAAATCGCCGACAAGCATGAAAAAGCGACGCTGATGCGCTGGGTGAAAATGGTCGAAATCGCGCTGATGGCTTTCGCCGGCATTGGCTGGGTCACGCACAACATCGTGATCCTGATCGCTGCCGTGGTCGGCATGGGCCTGCACTCGACGATGTTCGGCCCGATCAAGCATGCCTATCTGCCGCAGCACCTGTCGCCGAATGAGCTGGTCGGCGGCAATGGCATGGTGCAGATGGGGACCTTCGTTGGCATCCTCACCGGGCAGCTGAGCGGCGCGATGCTGGTCACCTCCGGCCAGCACGGCATTGCCTTCATCATGGTGGCCACCGTTGCGGTGGCGGCCGCCGGCTGGCTGTGCGCGCGTGCGGTACCGGTGACGCCGGCTGCCGATCCTTCGCTGCAGGTCAACTTCAATCCCTTCACCGAAATCGGCCGCAACCTGCGCTTCGCGGCAGGCAATCGCGACGTGTTCGTCGCGATGCTGGCCAATTCCTGGTTCTGGTTCTACGGCGCGATGCTGCTCGCGCAATTCCCGGTGTTTGCGCGCGACGTGCTGCACGGCGAGCCCATCGTGTTCGTGATCTTGCTGACCGCGTTCTCGCTCGGCATCGGCGTCGGTTCGCTGGCCTGCGAGAAGCTGTCCGGCCGTCGTTTGCAGCTGGGCCTGGTGCCGGCCGGTGCGCTGGCGCTGACCGTGTTCGGCATCGACCTGTATTTTTCAGCCACCGCACCGTTGCCATGGGTCGCCGTCGGTCGCGACTTGCTGTCGTACGCGGAAGGGCTGCGCATCGCCGCCGATTGCGCGCTGCTCGGCATGTCCGGTGGCATATTCGTGGTGCCGCTGTTTGCACTGATCCAGACCCGCTCCGAGCGTTCGCACCTGTCGCGCACGATCGGTGGCATGAACATCCTGAACGCGCTGTTCATGGTCGTCGCTGCGCTGGTGGCGATGGCGCTGCTGCAGGCCGGGCTGTCGGTGCCGCAGCTTTTCCTGTTCACTGCCCTGGCCAACGGGCTGCTGTTGCTGTGGCTGTGCGTGCGCCAGCCTGAGTACCCGCGCGCGCTGCTCGGCTGGTTGTCGCGCTCGGCACAGGCAAGCTGAATCGGCCAACTGAATCGGTCGGCTGAATCGGTCGGCTGAATCGGTCGGCTGAACACCTCGGTTGAAAGGCTCAGCTGAAAAGCCAGCCTGAAAGCGCGGGCCGGGCGCACGCGCCGGGGGCAGGGGCGCCGGGAACGCCGGCTGGTAGAATGTCGCCTTCGAATTTCTTCTGGCGCGTCACTCCATGTCCGGCAATACGATAGGCAAGCTGTTCACTGTCACCACCTTCGGCGAATCGCACGGCCCCGCAATCGGCTGCGTGATCGACGGCTGCCCGCCCGGCATGCCGCTGTCGGAGGCGGACATCCAGCCCGAGCTCGACCGTCGCCGTCCCGGTACGTCGCGCCATGTGACGCAGCGCCAGGAGCCGGACACCGTCGAGATCCTGTCCGGCGTTTATGAAGGCAAGACCACCGGCACGCCGATCGCGCTGTTGATCCGCAACCAGGACCAGCGCAGCCATGACTACGGCAACATCGTCGACCGCTTCCGTCCCGGCCATGCGGACTACACCTATTTCCAGAAGTACGGCATTCGCGACCCGCGCGGTGGCGGACGCTCTTCCGCGCGCCTGACCGCACCGGTGGTTGGCGCCGCCGCAGTGGCGAAAAAGTGGCTGCAGCAGCAGTACGGCACCGTGTTCAAGGGCTGCATGAGCCAGCTCGGCGAGATCGCGATCCCGTTCCAGGACTGGCAGCACGTGCCGAACAATCCGTTCTTCGCGGCCAATGCCGACATCATTCCGCAGCTCGAGGCCTACATGGACCAGCTGCGCAAGGATGGCGATTCCTGCGGCGCGCGCATCGACGTGGTCGCGCAGAACGTACCGGTCGGCCTCGGCGAGCCCTTGTTCGACAAGCTCGACGCCGACATTGCGTACGCGATGATGGGCATCAATGCGGTGAAGGGCGTCGAGATCGGCGCCGGCTTCCGTTCGGTTGCGCAAAAGGGCACCGAGCACGGCGATGAAATGACGCCCGAGGGCTTCCTGACCAATAACGCCGGCGGCGTCCTGGGCGGCATCTCGTCCGGTCAGGATGTGACGGTGTCGATTGCGATCAAGCCGACCTCCAGCATCCGCACGCCGCGCCGCTCGGTCGACCGTGATGGCAACCCGGTGATGGTCGAGACCTTCGGTCGCCACGACCCCTGCGTCGGCATCCGTGCCACGCCGATCGCCGAAGCGATGCTGGCACTGGTGCTGATGGACCATGCGCTGCGCCACCGCGCGCAGAACGCCGACGTCCGTCACCCCTGATGAGCGCGGCGCGCCTGCAGTGCCGGCGCCGCCCGCGCCGGTGCCTGTGCCCGTACCCGAATCTGTATCCGGGCTTCGCGCCGTACCCATCGTTCTCCTTGCCGCTGGCCTTCCCGCTGCCCTGAAACCTGGCAGCACCCTACCCGCATGTCCGTCCCGATCACATCCCGGCCCGAGCAGTCGCTGAATTTTGCGCTGTTCTTCTTCGCCTATTACGGCTACATCGGCGTGTTCTCGCCCTACGCGAGCCTGTACTTCGCCGACCGCGGCCTGTCGGCTGCGCAGATCGGCGTGCTGATGTCGCTGATGCAGGTGATGCGCATCTTCGGCCCCAACCTGTGGGGCTGGGTGGCCGACCACACCAGCCGCCGCGTGCTGGTGCTGCGCGCGACCTCGGCCGCCGCGGCCCTGACTTTCTGCGGCATGTTCTGGGGCCAGACCTTTGGCTTTTTCTTCGTGCTGCTGGTGGTGCTCAACCTCTTCACCAGCGCGCAGGGGCCCTTGTCCGAAGCGCTGATGTTGTCGGCCATGCGTGGCGACCTGACGCATTACGGCCGCCTGCGGCTGTGGGGTTCGGTCGGTTTCATCGTGCTGGTGACGGTGTCGGGCCAATTGCTGGACTGGCAGGGCGTGGGCATGACGCCGTGGATTTCGCTGGCGATGCTGGCGATGGTGGCCGGCGTGGCGCTGAACCTGCGCGAAGAACCCATCGCGCATGCGCATCACGAAGCGCCGTCGGTGCGCAAGCTGCTGCAGCGGCGCGAGGTGGTGGCCTTCTTCGCATCGACCTTCCTGATGGTGGCTGCGCATGCGTCGCTGTACGTGTATTACTCGCTGTATCTGGCCGACATCGGTTACAGCAAGACCGTGATCGGGCTGATGTGGTCGCTGGGCGTGATCGCCGAGATCGCCTTCTTCTACTGGCAGGCGCCGCTGTTCCGCCGCTACGGCGTGCGCAAGCTGATGATTGCCAGCCTCGCGATCGGCGTCGTGCGCTTTCTGATGATCGGCTTTGGCGCCGAGTCGCTGCTCTTGCTGCTGCTCGCGCAAGTGCTGCATGCGGCGACCTTCGGCGTGCATCACTCGGCCTCGGTCGCCACCATGCAGCGCTGGTTTGCCGGGCCGCTGCAGGCGCGCGGGCAGGCCTTGTACATCAGCATCTCTTATGGACTGGGCGGCACGCTGGGCGGATTGATGATGTCCGCCTGCTGGGATACATTGGGCGCCCGTCCGGTCTATGTGATCGCAGCGGCCTTGTGCCTGCTGGGCTGGATCGCGGCAGAATTCAGTTATCGTTGGCAGGCGCAGCCCGCGGCAATGCCGGGCGCGTCCGGGAGCAGTGAATGAAAGGCACGGGGAAAGACAATCATCCGGCATCGATCGCGATGCCCGGCTCAGGCGCCGGGGCAGCAGCCCGCGCTGCGCGACTTGGCGTACTCACCGCCGGCCGCCGCAGCTTCGGCGCGGCCGCGGCCATCGTGGCCACGCTGGCCGCCAGCCTGATGCTGGCGTCGTGCGAGACCGTGCAGACCACGCAGGCCGGCGTGGTCGGCATTGACCGCAAGCAGACGATGGCGGTCTCGGCCTCGTCGATGGAGCAGAGCGCGAACAAGCAATACGCACAGCTGATGGCCGAGGCCGACAAGAAGGGCAAGCTCAACGCCGACACCGCGCAATATGCGCGCGTGAAGGGCATTGCCGACAAGCTGATCCGCCAGACCACGGCCTTCCGTCCGGATGCGCTGAACTGGAAATGGGAAGTCAATGTGCTGAGCTCGCCCGAGGTCAATGCCTGGTGCATGCCGGGCGGGAAAATCGCCGTCTACACAGGCCTGATCGAGAAACTGAAAATCTCTGACGATGAACTGGCCGCCGTGATGGGCCATGAAATCGCGCATGCTCTGCGCGAGCATTCACGCGAGCGTGCCTCCGAGCAGGCGGTAGCCGGCATTGGCATTTCCATCCTGGCCACCGTGGCCGGTGTCGGCCAGATCGGGCAGAAGGGCATGGAATACGCGTACCAGGGATTGCTCGGCCTGCCGAACTCGCGCGCGCACGAAACCGAGGCCGACCGCATGGGCGTGGAATTGGCCGCGCGCGCCGGCTACGACCCGCGCGCCGCGATCTCGCTGTGGCAAAAAATGGGCGAGGTCGGTGGCGGCGAACCGCCGAAATTCATGTCCACCCACCCGCCGCGCGCCGAGCGCGTACGCGACCTGACCGCCTACTCCGAGCGGGTGATGCCGCTGTACCAGCAGGCCAAGCTCCGCTGAGGTTCCGCCAAGGCGCTTCCCAAACGCTGAACCGCAGAACTGCCGAACCCTTAAGCCCGCCGGCCAGCGGGCTTTCTTGTGCGCCGCAGGATTTTTCCGCGCGGCGCGGCCAAATCCCCGCCCAATCAGGGGTTTCTGCCCGGCCATATGGCATAATCTAGGGCTGTTTTCCTCGATTTTCCTGATCCGGCGCGCCCTGCGCGCGATCCCGCCATGGCCCAAACTCTGTACGACAAACTCTGGCAGTCCCATGTGGTGAATACCCAGGAGGACGGCACCACCATCCTTTACATCGACCGTCACCTGGTGCACGAAGTCACCAGCCCGCAAGCCTTCGAAGGCCTGAAGCTGGCCGGCCGCCAGCCGTGGCGCGTCTCTGCCAACCTGGTCGTCGCCGACCACAACGTGCCGACCACCAACCGTGATCAGGGCATCGCCGACCCGGTGTCGCGCCTGCAGGTCGAGACGCTGGACGAGAATGCCAAGACCTACGGCCTGACCTATTTCAACATGCGCGACAAGCGCCAGGGCATCGTGCACGTGATCGGCCCGGAGCAGGGCGCGACCCTGCCGGGCATGACTGTCGTTTGCGGCGACTCGCACACGTCGACCCATGGCGCGTTCGGCGCGCTGGCGCACGGCATCGGCACCTCCGAAGTCGAGCACGTGCTGGCGACGCAAACGCTGCTGGCCAAGAAATCCAAATCCATGCTGGTGCAGGTCGAGGGCAAGGTCGGCCCCGGCGTGACCGCAAAAGACATTGTGCTGGCCGTGATCGGCAAGATCGGCACTGCCGGCGGTACCGGCTATGCGATCGAGTTCGGCGGTTCCGCCATCCGCGCACTGTCGATGGAAGGCCGCATGACGGTCTGCAACATGGCCATCGAAGCGGGCGCGCGCGCTGGCATGGTGGCCGTCGATGAGACCACGATCAACTACGTGAAGGGCCGTCCCTTCGCACCGGTCGGCCCGCACTGGGACCAGGCCGTTGCCTACTGGCGCACGCTGCATTCGGATCCGGATGCGAAGTTCGACGCGGTCGTGATGATCGACGCCGCCGAGATCATTCCGCAAGTGAGTTGGGGCACCTCGCCCGAGATGGTGGTGCCGGTCGACGCGCGCGTGCCGGACCCCGACAAGGAAAAGGATCCGGTCAAGCGCGATGCGATGGAAAAGGCGCTGGTCTACATGGACCTGAAGCCCAACACCGCGATCACCGACATCCGCATCGACAAGGTCTTCATCGGCTCCTGCACCAACTCGCGCATCGAAGACTTGCGCGCCGCTGCTGCCGTTGTGCGCGGCAAGTTCCGCGCATCGAACGTGAAGCTGGCGATGGTCGTGCCGGGCTCGGGCCTGGTGAAGGAACAAGCCGAGCGCGAAGGCCTGGACAAGATCTTCAAGGATGCCGGTTTCGAATGGCGCGAGCCGGGCTGCTCGATGTGCCTCGCGATGAACGCCGACCGCCTCGAACCGGGCGAGCGTTGCGCATCGACCTCGAACCGCAACTTCGAAGGTCGCCAGGGCGCGGGTGGCCGTACGCATCTGGTGAGTCCGGCAATGGCCGCGGCCGCAGGCGTGGCTGGCCACTTCGTCGACGTGCGCAAGATTTGAGCAGGGCCAGCCCTGTACCGATGCCGTTGAACACCCAGGAGAACAACATGAAAAAAATCCTCATGATGTCCATCGCAACGATCGCTGCCATGGTGCTGCTGTCGGGCTGCAACACCGTCGCCGGCATCGGCAAGGACTTTGAAAGACTGGGCGAGAAAGTCCAGGACGCCAGCAAGAAATAATCAAGCAAGCAGGGCGGTCGACGATGCGCTGCCGCCCCGGAAAGCAGACATGAACAAATTCACCGTACTCGATGGCCTGGTTGCACCGCTGGACCGTGCCAACGTCGACACCGACGCGATCATCCCGAAGCAATTCCTGAAGTCGATCAAGCGCAGCGGCTTCGGCCCCAACCTGTTCGACGAGTGGCGTTACCTCGACCAGGGCCAGCCGGGCATGGACAACAGCAAGCGTCCGCTGAACCCGGACTTCGTGCTGAACCAGCCGCGCTATCAGGGCGCATCCATCCTGCTGGCCCGCAAGAATTTCGGTTGCGGCTCGTCGCGCGAGCATGCGCCATGGGCGCTGGAGCAGTACGGCTTCCGCGCCATCATCGCGCCGAGCTTTGCCGATATCTTCTACAACAACTGCTTCAAGAACGGCCTGCTGCCCATCGTGCTCACCGAGCAGGAGATCGACAAGCTGTTCGACGAGGTCAAGGCCTTCCCCGGCTACAAGCTGGTGGTCGACCTGCCGGCACAGACTGTGTCGACCTCGAACGGCAGCAACGTGTACCGCTTTGACGTGGATGCCTTCCGCAAGCACTGCCTGATCAACGGCCTCGACGACATCGGCCTGACGCTGCAGCACAAGGACGCGATCCAGAACTTCGAAGAGCGCCACATCAGCCGCTTCCCGTGGCTGGCCAACACCATTTCGTAAACCTTAGATTCCACGCCAATGAAAATTGCCATCCTGCCGGGCGACGGCATCGGCACCGAGATCGTCGCTGAAGCGGTCAAGGTCCTCAACGCACTGGGCCAGAAGTTTGAAATGGAAACCGCGCCGGTCGGTGGCGCAGGTTATGAAGCCCACGGCCATCCGCTGCCCCCGGGAACGCTGAAGCTGGCCAAGGAAGCCGATGCGATCCTGTTCGGCGCCGTCGGCGACTGGAAGTACGACAGCCTCGAGCGCGCGCTGCGCCCGGAACAGGCCATCCTCGGCCTGCGCAAGGAACTGACGCTGTTCGCCAACTTCCGTCCGGCCATCCTGTATCCGGAACTGGTGGGCGCTTCGACGCTGAAGCCGGAAGTCGTGTCCGGCCTCGACATCCTGATCGTGCGCGAACTGAACGGCGACATCTACTTCGGCCAGCCGCGCGGCATGCGTGAAGCGCCGGACGGCCCGTTCAAGGGGGCGCGCGAAGGCTTCGACACGATGCGCTACTCGGAACCCGAGATCCGCCGCATCGCCCACGTCGCCTTCCAGGCCGCGCAGAAGCGCAGCAAGCGCCTGACCAGCGTCGACAAGGCCAACGTGCTCGAGACCTTCCAGTTCTGGAAGGACATCATGATCGACGTGTCCAAGGAATATCCGGACGTCGAGCTCGACCACATGTACGTCGACAACGCCGCGATGCAGCTGGTGCGCGCGCCGAAGAAATTCGACGTCATCGTCACCGGCAACATGTTCGGCGACATCCTGTCCGACGCCGCAGCGATGCTGACCGGCTCCATCGGCATGCTGCCGTCGGCCTCGCTCGACGCGCACAACAAGGGCCTGTACGAACCGTCGCACGGCTCGGCACCGGATATCGCGGGCAAGGGCATTGCCAACCCGCTGGCCACCATCCTGTCGGCCGCGATGATGCTGCGCTTCTCGCTGAATCTCGGCGCCGAAGCCGACCGCATCGAGAACGCCGTCAAGAAAGTGCTGTCGCAAGGGCTGCGCACGCCGGACATTTACGAAGCCGGCACCACCAAGGTCGGCACGAAGGAAATGGGCGACGCGGTGGTCAAGGCACTGGTCTAAGCTCGACAAGCTCGGAATTTCATTCAATCGCAGGAATCATCATGAAACTCGTAGGACTCGTAGGTTGGCGCGGCATGGTCGGTTCGGTGCTGATGCAGCGCATGCAGGAAGAGAACGACTTTGCGCACATCGAGCCGGTGTTCTTCTCGACATCCAATGCCGGCGGCAAGGCCCCGGCGATGGCCAAGAACGAAAACACCCTGAAGGATGCGAACGACATCGAAGCACTGAAGAAGTGCGACATCATCCTCACCTGCCAGGGCGGCGACTACACGTCCGAAATCTTCCCGAAGCTGCGCGCAGCCGGCTGGAACGGATACTGGATCGATGCAGCCTCGACGCTGCGCATGAAGGATGACGCGATCATCGTGCTCGACCCGGTCAACCTCGACGTGATCAAGTCGGCGCTGTCCAAAGGCGTGAAGAACTACATCGGCGGCAACTGCACCGTGTCCTGCATGCTGATGGGCCTGGGCGGCCTGTTCAAGCACGACCTGGTCGACTGGATGACCTCGATGACCTACCAGGCAGCCTCGGGCGGCGGCGCGCAGCACATGCGCGAACTGCTCACGCAATTCGGCTCGATCAACGCCGAAGTCAAGGCGCTGCTCGATGACCCGGCCTCGGCCATCCTCGAGATCGACCGCAAGGTGCTGGCCAAGCAGCATGCACTGACCGCGGACGAGACCAAGCAGTTCGGCGTGCCCCTCGGCGGCAACCTGATCCCGTGGATCGACAAGGACCTCGGCAACGGACAGTCGAAGGAAGAGTGGAAGGGCGGTGCCGAGACCAACAAGATCCTCGGCCGCGGCGAAGCCTTCGGCGCCGGCGCGAAGTCAGCGATTGCCGTCGACGGCCTGTGCGTGCGCATCGGCGCGATGCGCTGCCATTCGCAGGCGCTGACCATCAAGCTGAACAAGGATGTGCCGCTGGACGAGATCAACGACATCATCGCCAGCGACAACCAATGGGTGAAGTTCGTGCCGAACACGCGTGAAGCGTCGATGCACGACCTGACCCCGGCCGCGACCACCGGCAAGCTGACCATCCCGGTCGGCCGCGTGCGCAAGATGCAGATGGGCGGCGAGTACATCTCGGCGTTCACCGTCGGTGACCAGCTGCTGTGGGGCGCGGCCGAGCCGCTGCGCCGCATGCTGCGCATCCTGCTCGACTGATCTTCGTGCTGCCGGCGAGTACTGGCAGCAGCATGGGCAATGCGTTGTCTTGACGCAACCAAACCCGCGCCTTTCCGTGACAATCGGAAACTGCGCGGGTTTTTCATTGGTACGCGTTTTCTGCATCGCTTGCTGGCTGTCGCCGGCGAGTGATAAGGTTTTGTGATGCCCTTCGTTCCAGACCCGTTGAAGCCGCGCTTGCGCAATGCGGTGCTGCATGCCGCACTGCGCTCCGCACGAGGCACCGCACTGCGCACTGCCCTCAGTGCCGCCCTTTGTGCCGCAACCGGCACGTCCCTCGTACTGTCCGTGTCTGCACAGGCCGCGGTCATGGGCGATGCCAGGGTGCGCTCTTACCTCGGCCAGAAGCTCGATGCCGAAATCGAAATCTCTTCACTGACGGCAGCCGAGTCCGAAGCGCTGCTGGTGCGCATCCCGGCTGCCGATGCGTTTGCGGCTGCGGGCATCGACATGACGGCGCTGGTGCGCTCTCTTCGGGTCACGCTGGAAAAGCGCGGCGAGCAAACTTTCGTGCGCCTGAGTTCCGATCAGGCGATCGCCGAGCCTTTCCTGATGGTGTTGGTCGAGCTCAACGCGGGCGGCACGCGCACCATGCGCCAATATGCATTGCTGATCGATCCGGCACCGGTCGATCGGCCGCAGCAGGCAGGCAACGTCGAGCCAGCGATTGCCGAAGCGCAGTCACAGGATGGCAAGGGCGCTGCCCCTGCCGATGCGCGTGCGTCTTCGGACGTCGCCAATACCGCCGGATCACCAGCCAACGCGGCCAATGCTGCCGCACCTTCGCCGTCGACGAACGCCGCCACCGGCGATGCGCGACTGCGCGCGACCACATCGCGCCGCGTGCGCAAGGGCGACACGCTGGCCGCCATCGGCAACGAGGTCAAGCCCGACGGCATCAGGCTCGAACAGGTGATGGTCGCATTGCAGCGCGCCAATCCGCAGGCCTTCGAGGGCAACAACATCAATCGCATGAAGTCGGGCAGCGTGCTGTCGGTGCCTTCGATCGATGCCATGCGCGATATCGATGCGACCGCAGCGCGCCGCATCGTCATTGCCCAGAGCGCCGATTTCCAGCGGTATCGCGAGGCACTGGCCGAGCGCATGAACATCCCCGCAGCCAACTCTGCCAATGCGGGCAATGGCCCCAGCGCGGCCGCGGCCGGCAATCGCAGCAGTAGCGGCACCGTCGGCGTGACCGTGAAAGAGCCCGGCGCCCATCCGGAGCCGCAAAATCAGCTGAAGCTGACCGCGCCCGGTCAGGCCAGTGGCAATGCCGCCGGCAAGTCGGCAGCAAACGCGAGCGGCGCCAACGACAGGAAGACGCTCGACCAGATCGCGGCCGACAAGGCGCTGGCCGATGCAAATTCGCGCATCGCCGCGCTGGAAAAGAACCTGAGCCAGATGGCGCAGATGCTCGAGCTCAGGGACAGGAAGCTCGCCGATGCGCAAAAGTCTGCCGAACTTGCCGCCAGGGAGGTCAGGGGCGCGAAGGGTGCCAGCGACGCGGCCACGCGCGATAACGCGCCGGCCAACCCGCCCGCAGCCACATCAGTCGCCCCATCGGCCCCCGCAGCTGCAGAGCCTGCGGCCACGCCGGCAACCCCGGCCGCGACGTCGACCGAGCCGTCTGCCCCTGCTGCGAAAGCAGGCAAACCGGTGCCAGCGGCGAAGTCGCCCGCTCCGGTGCCTGCTGCCGGCGCATCCGTGTCGTGGATTGATGTCCTGAATGATCCGATCGCGCGTGCCGCCGCTGCCGGCGCGGCGCTGCTGGTACTGGCGGGCCTGCTCCTGCGTGTACGTCGCGCCAACGGCGACAAGCAAGGGCGGCGTGGCAAGCGCAGCAAGGTAAATCTGGTCGGTTCCGCTACCGCCACGTCATCCGCATCGGCTGCGGCGGCAGATGCTGCGAATGCAGCCGATACGGACGCAGCCCGTGCGCCCGAGACAGCAGCGCCCGGTGCAACACCGCCCGGTACAACACCGACCGCGCCCGTGCTCGCCGCCGTCAAGGCTGACCCGCAGTCCGAGGCCAAAGCGGCCGGCAAGGCTGCCGCCAGCGAAGTCGACGCGATTGCCGAGGCCGATGTCTACATCGCCTATGGTCGCACTGAACAGGCTGAAGAAATCCTGCGCGACGCCCTGAACGAGCATCCGCAGCGGCATCCGTTGCGCGTGAAGCTGCTGGAGATCTATGCATCGCGCCGCGACCGCAAGGCCTTTGGCGAGCTGGCCAACGAGCTGTGCGTGCTCACCGGCGGCAAGGGCAGCGCGTGGGAGCAGGCCGCGCACATGGGGCAGATGCTTGACCCGGGCAATCCGCTGTACGGCAGCCTGCCGCAGGCAATGGATACGCGCGCGCCGCGCAATGCGCCGGCAGCGCTGCCAGCCGTGCCTCCAGCAGGCAAGGATGGCGGGCGCCCTTCTGCCGGATCTTCATCCGGATCGTCGGTCGAAGATTTCGGGCTCAAGCTCGAAGGCTTGCTTGACGAGCAGCGCCGCGAACAGGGCAAGCCGCCTGCGCCGATGCAGTCCTCGGCCGCATCCGCGATACCGGACTTCAGCCTGTCCGGCATCGGCCGGGGCGAGGCCGGCAGCCGGCGCATCGAGCCTACGCTGTCTGGCGAGCCCGATCATGCTGCCCTGACCACCAAGCTCGACCTCGCGCAAGCCTGTGAGGAAATCGGCGACCATGAAGGCGCGCGCGAACTGCTGGCTGAAGTGGCTGCAGCCCGCGACCCCGAACTGTCGCGCCGCGCGCAGGACCTGTTGCGCAAGCTGGCCTGAGCGCAGCCGGCAGCGGTGGTCCGGGAAAGGGCCGCGAAGTCGCGCCTCTGAACCGCGCATCAAGCCCGCTGTGCTTATCGGCCTTTGCTGAAGCCGGCAAGTCCGGCATCGCGTAAAATCCGCCCGGGCTTCCGGAGGCATGCGTCCCCGGCCATCCATCCTCCTCATTCGACCCGGAATTCCCTTGAAACGCATCGCGCTCGGCCTCCAGTACGACGGCACACCCTGGCAGGGCTGGCAAACCCAGCCGCACCGGCAGACGGTGCAGGATGTGCTGGAAGCCGCGCTGGAGAAATTCCTGCTCGCGCCTACGCCCACCACCTGCGCGGGCCGCACCGACGCCGGCGTGCATGCGACCGGGCAGGTCGTGCATTTCGATACCGACGCGTCGCGCGAACTGTTTTCGTGGGTGCGCGGCGTCAATGCCTTCCTGCCCGCCTCGGTCGCCGTGCGCTGGGCTGCGGAAGTGGCGGGTGGCGAGCAGGGCTTTCATGCACGTTTCTCGGCCACGGCCCGCACCTATCACTACGTGATCCACAACGATGCCGTGCGCTCGCCGCTGTGGCATGGCCGCGCCGGCTGGAGCTTCCGCCCGCTCGACGCCGCTGCGATGCACGAAGCCGCGCAGCACCTGATCGGCGAACATGACTTTTCCGCTTTCCGCGCCGCCGAGTGCCAGGCCGCCACGCCGGTGCGCGACATGCACGCGATCAGCGTCACGCGCCGCAATGACATGGTGGTGGTCACGCTCAAGGCCAATGCTTTCCTGCACCACATGGTGCGAAACATCGTCGGTTCGCTGATCCAGGTTGGCATCGGCAACCGTCAGGGCGACTGGATCGCTGAATTGCTGGCCGGCCGCAACCGCGAACTGGCCGCACCCACCTTCAGCCCGGATGGCCTCTACCTCGCGAAAGTCGACTACGATGCGCGCTGGGGCTTGCCGGCGGCCGAGGGCTCGCTGCCGTTCGCAAGCTGAACCCCGGACTGTTCGTCGCCTGCTGCCGACGGACGCCGCGCAGTGCCTGCCGAAACCGACCGAAACCGACCGATACCGACCGATACCGACCGATACCGACTGGAACCGATCGCTGTAACCGAACCAAGAACTGACCTCTCCAAAGAACGCCATGGCCCAGCCCACCAATCCTGAACATCGCACCCGTATCAAGCTGTGCGGCCTGTCGACGCCGGAAGACGTAGCCGCGGCCGTCGCTGCCGGCGCCGATGCGATCGGGCTGGTGTTCTACCCGCCGTCGCCGCGCCATGTCAGTGCCGAACGCGCGGCCGAGCTGCTGGCCGGCTTGCCGCCTTACGTGACGGCCGTCGGCCTGTTCGTGAATGCGACACTGGCCGAGGTGCAGGCGGTGCTGGCGCAAGCGCCGATAACGATGTTGCAATTCCATGGCGACGAGACGCCGCAGCAGTGCCGGGACATCGCGCAAGCGGTCGGGCGGCCCTTCATGCGCGCGCTCAGGGTGCGCCCGGAGACGACGGCCGCGGATTTGCTAGAATTCGCCTCGCACTACCGTGCGTCCGGCCCGCTGTTTGCAGGGCTGCTGCTCGATACCTGGAGCGACGCCTACGGTGGCACCGGAAAGGCATTCGATTGGTCTCTCGTTCCCGCAGATATCGCGCATCAGGCCGTTTTGAGTGGTGGCTTGAACGCGCAAAATGTGACTGACGCCGTGCGTCGGTTGCGCCCGCACGCGGTCGATGTCAGCAGTGGCATCGAGGCGTCGAAGGGCGTGAAGGACCACGCGCTGATGCGTGCCTTCGTCTCCGCTGTCCGCGCCGCGGACCATTCCTGATCCGCAGCGCCCGAACCCCATTCGCAGAGCGCTATTTTGCAGAACCCGCCGTCGCCCGCGACGGCACACCACGGTCCACCGCCAGCGGTGGCAAGGAGTCATTCATGGACCAAATCATGGAACAGCACGGCAGCGACGCCGGCCACTACGACCTGCCGGATGCCACCGGCCATTTCGGCCCGTATGGCGGCAGCTTCGTTTCCGAGACCCTGACCTATGCGCTCGAGCAGCTCAAGGCCGAGTACGCGCGCTACAAGGACGATCCCGCCTTCCTGAAGGAATTCCACGACGAGTTGAAGTACTTCGTCGGCCGTCCGAGCCCGATCTATCACGCCCGCCGCTGGTCGTCCGAAATCGGCGGCGCGCAGATCTACCTCAAGCGTGAAGACCTGAACCACACCGGCGCGCACAAGATCAACAACGTGATCGGCCAGGCCCTGCTCGCCAAGCGCATGGGCAAGCCGCGTGTGATCGCCGAGACCGGCGCCGGCCAGCATGGCGTGGCTACGGCCACCATCTGCGCGCGCTTTGGCCTCGAGTGCGTGGTCTACATGGGCAGTGAAGACGTCAAGCGCCAGGTGCAGAACGTGTACCGCATGCAGTTGCTGGGCGCGACCGTGGTGCCGGTCGAGTCCGGCTCCAAGACCCTGAAGGATGCGCTGAACGAAGCGATGCGCGACTGGGTCACCAATGTCGAGAACACCTTCTACATCATCGGCACCGTCGCCGGCCCCCATCCTTACCCGATGATGGTGCGCGACTTCCAGTCCGTGATCGGGCAGGAATGTATCGAGCAAATGCCCGAGCTGACGGGCCGTCAGCCGGACTATGTGATGGCCTGCATCGGCGGCGGCTCGAATGCGATGGGCATCTTCCATCCGTACATCGATTACCCGGAAGTGAAGCTGGTCGGCGTCGAAGCCGCCGGCGAGGGCCTGGATACCGGCAAGCATTCCGCATCCCTGACCGGTGGCGTGCCCGGCGTCCTGCATGGCAACCGTACCTACCTGCTGCAGGATGCGAACGGCCAGATCATCGAGACCCATTCGGTATCGGCCGGCCTCGACTATCCGGGTGTGGGCCCCGAGCATGCGTGGCTGAAAGATTCGCATCGCGCCGAGTACGTCAGCGTGACTGACGAAGAAGCGATCAAGGCCTTCCATGACTGCTGCCGCATCGAGGGCATCATCCCGGCGCTGGAATCCAGCCATGCGATCGCGTATGCGGTGAAGTTCGCGAAGACCCTGCCGAAGGACAAGATCATCCTGGTGAACCTGTCGGGTCGTGGCGACAAGGACATGCATACCGTGCAGGAGTACGACAAGGCGCATGCCGCCGCGCAGAAGTAAGCGCAGCCGACCACCTCATACAGCGAATCCAAGGATAACGAACCGATGTCCCGCATAGACCAGACTTTCGTAGCGCTGCAATCGCAGAAGAAAAAGGCGCTGATCACTTTCATTACCGCCGGCGATCCGGCGCCCGCGCTCACCGTGCCGCTGATGCATGCGATGGTGAAGAGCGGCGTCGACATCCTCGAGCTCGGCGTGCCGTTCTCTGACCCGATGGCCGAAGGCCCGGTGATCCAGCGTGCCAATGAGCGCGCGCTGGCCAAGGGCGTGAGCATGCAGGACGTGCTCGACTATGTGCGCGAATTCCGCAAGACCGACACCACGACCCCCGTGGTGTTGATGGGCTATGCGAACCCGATCGAGCGCATGGGCATGCAAGCCTTCGTCGATGCGTCCAAGGCGGCCGGTGCCGATGGCGCGATCGTCGTCGATTACCCGCCCGAGGAATGCGCGGAATTTGCGAAAGCGCTGCGCGCGGCCGACATGGATCTCGTGTTCCTGCTCGCGCCGACCTCGACCGAGCAGCGCATCCGCCAGGTGGCCGAGATCAGCAGCGGATTCTCGTACTACGTGTCGCTGCGCGGCGTGACCGGCGCCGGCCATATCGACACGACCGAGGTGTCCGAGCGCATCAATGCGATCCGCAAGCACGTGAAGCTGCCGATCGGCGTCGGCTTCGGCATTCGCGATGCCGAGACCGCGGCGGCCGTCGGTTCGGTGGCGGATGCGGTCGTGATCGGCAGCCGCATCATCCAGGAACTGGAAAACACGCCGGCCGACAAGGCGGTCGATGCGGTGCAGGCCTTCCTCGCGCCCATCCGCAAGGCGTTGGATGCGCTGCCGGCCTGAAGCGATTCAATGCCAGTCACCGGATCCGGGCATGCGCCGGGATGACGAATCGACGGCTGACCCTCAAACATGGATCATCCCGGCGCATGCCGGGATCCAGCGTCGCCTCGGGCCTCGTGCAGCCGGTTCGATTCCCATTTGACCCTTGCCGTCTGATTACTGTTGCCATCCTGGCATTTCCCTGCGGCTGGCATCTGGCTGCTTATCCCAGTAAAATACCGGGTTAATCG
>JACCDW011796872.1_pt1 | contig 40691 bp, 52 predicted proteins | sample 7449781 | NCBI WGS metagenome assembly JACCDW01 (sample SAMN15323449, study PRJNA562643) | freshwater metagenome | isolation source: river surface water | place: USA:Blue River Watershed | collected 2017-08-18 | reverse complement strand
ATCGGTCGATGACGAGATCGACAGGGGTATGTGTGTTGTTCATTCATCAATGATGACACAGGCGCAACAGGCAGGAAAGCCCTTTGTGGACGCGATCCACAACACCCCACAAAAAAAGTGCTTGCGTTGTTGATTTACGTTGATCTAAAATCAACACATCGACAACCAACCAGGAGATCAGCATGGCAATTTACCTCTACGGCGAGCAAGTTTCTGGCACCACTGCCGAGGTGCATTTCATCGATTGGTGCTTGCGCCTTGAAAACGAGCATGAGCCGGTGGCGCATTGCGCTCTCGACGCATCGCGCGATTTTCAGGAAGGGGTCTACCGCTACAACATGGAAAAACGCGAGATCCTCAAGCGCGCCGGCATCGAGGTGTTGACATGAGGACATGGCCGTTCCCCCCACCTGGCGGCCCTGTCCCTTGGACACCCGCCCAGGAGCGCGCCTACCAGCGCAAGCGCCTCGATGAACTTCCCGATGCCCCGTTTTAATTGTTGACACCCAATCAACGAACCGTAGTAGAATATCAACGTCCAACCACACAAGGAAACGCAAAATGACCACAGCCGACATCTCGATCCACAATGTGACCAGCATCATCCTCGGCGACCGCCGACTGCTTGGCGCTGACACCGACAACCCCTTCTACACCCGCGACATTGTCATCACCAACAGCAGCGGCGAGCGCGTCAGCATCACGCTGTACTCGGTGCGCGACGCTGACGAAGACACTGGCCTGAAGGTGCAATCATGAGCCAGTGCAGCGACATCCTCCACCACCTCAAGACCGTTGGCCCACTGACCGCCATGGACGCACTCCAACTGTTTGGCTGCTTCCGTCTGGCATCGCGCATCAATGACCTGCGCCAGGCTGGCCACGACATCGAAACCACGGACATTGCGCTGCCCAATGGCAAGCACGTCGCCCAATACACGCTGAAGGTGCGCCATGGCCAAGCCCAATAATTTCATCGCCGAGATCGAACACACGGTCGCCGGCATCCCCTGCCTGATCGGTGTGATTGACTACACCAGCGTCAAAGGCAGCTACAGCTACAACGCGCCCAGCGATTGGGACTACTACGGGTACACCGAATGCGATTGGGAAATCCTCGACCGCAAAGGGTATCGAGCCAACTGGCTCGCCAAGAAGATCACCTCGCGCGACGAGGAGTCGATCAACCAAGCAATCAGCAACTACATGGAGAACCGCGATGAGTATTGAAGTCATTGAAATCACCAGCCAAGACCAGTGGCTGGCCGAGCGCACCAAAGATGTGACCAGCACCGAGGTGTCTGCCCTGTACGGCCTCTCTCCGTACCTCACCGAGTACGAGCTGTTCCACCAAAAGCGTCAGGGTCACGTCGTCAAGTTTGAAGCCAACGAGCGCATGAAGTGGGGCAACCGCCTAGAGGCCGCCATCGCTCACGGCGCGGCCGAAGACCAGGGCTGGAAGATCAGCAAGCTCAACGTCTACATGCGCGACATGAGCGCGCGCCTGGGCAGCTCGTTCGACTTCCAGATCGACAGCAGCAGCGACGGCCCTGGCATCCTTGAAATAAAAAACGTCGACTGGCTCCAGTACAAGCAGAAGTGGATCGATGACGGTGCCGGCAACATCGAGGCACCCGAACACATCGAGCTTCAGATCCAGCATCAGATGGAGGTCAGTGGCCACAACTGGTGCGCTCTGGTCGCCCTGGTCGGTGGCAATGAGCAGAAGGTCATCCTTCGCAACCGCGACCGCTCCATTGGCCAAGACATCCGTGGCAAGGTCGGTGAGTTCTGGGAGCGCATCGCAGCCAACCGCGCGCCCTCTCCCGACTACACGGCCGACGCCGAATTCATCATCAAACAGCTCCGCGCCGACGCCGACGCCGGCCTGGTCGCGCAGTCCGATGCTGCCTTGGATGAATTGATTGAGCGGTACGCATTCCTGTCGCAGGCAGTCAAAGACCAGGGCGCGCTGCGTGACGCGACCAGGGCACAGATCCTGGAGCGCATCGGCAAGGCCAGCAAAGTGCTGTCGCCGCTTGGCTCGATCTCATGCGGGATGACCAAGGCATCGCCTGGCACCCTCGTCACCGCCGACATGGTCGGCAAATACGTCGGCGGCCGCGAAGGCTACCGCAACTTCCGTTTTTACCCAGCAAAGGAGCAATGAACCATGGCAACAGCACAACGCACTTACCTGGTGACCGGCAACGGCACCCAGCGCATCGTGATCGCATCCAACCAGGCCCAGGCCATCCGTCATGTGGTGGCCCAGGACTACAAGGCCGAGGTGGCCGATGGCCTCCAGGTGGCCAAGCTGACCGCAGCCGGCGTGCCGGTCGAGCAGGCCAACGCCAGCCCGGAAACCAAGGACATGTTTGGCCCCGACCAGGGCGCTTAAATGTGCTACGATGGACACGTTTCCACAACACACCACGAATGGAGTTAAAGATGAGCAACGAACTGAAACCCATGGACGCCATGCGCGTCACCCTCAAGAACATGTCGACCGAGTTCAAGGCTGCGCTGCCGCCCCAGATCGACACCGAGAAGTTCATCCGCACCACGCTGACGGCCATCCAGATGAACCCGGAGCTGCTGACGGCCGACCGCAAGAGCCTGCTGGGTTCGTGCATGAAGGCTGCCCAGGATGGTCTGCTGGCCGATGGCCGCGAGGCTGCCCTGGTGATCTTCCGCACCAAGGAAGGCCCGAAGGTGCAGTACATGCCTATGGTCGGCGGCATCCTCAAGAAGGTGCGGAACTCTGGCGAGCTGGCCAGCATCAGCGCCAACGTGGTCTACGACAAGGACATGTTCGAATACGAGCTGGGCGACGAAGAGCGCATTGTCCACAAGCCCTTCCTGGGCGCTGACCGTGGCCAGCAGATCGCTGTCTACGCCATCGCCAAGACCAAGGACGGTGCGATCTACCGCGACGTGATGAGCGTGGCCGATGTCGAGAAGGTGCGCGCCTCCAGCCGGGCCGGCAAGTTTGGCCCCTGGGTCGACTGGTGGGACGAGATGGCCAAGAAGACGGTGATCCGTCGCCTGGCCAAGCGCCTGCCCTCCAGCGCCGATGTCGACCAGGTGATGGCCAACGACCTGGAAGCCTCGGGTTTTGTGCAGCAGGAGCGCCAGGCACCGATCAACATCACGCCGGCACCAGAAGAGCAGGCAGCGCCGCTGTCACGCCTGAAGGCATCCATGGCCCAGGCCAGTGGCGAAACCATCGACGCCGATACAGGCGAAGTCGTAACCCAAGGAGAAACGCATGAGCAAACTGCTGACGCCCAAGGAGCTGTGTGATCGCTGGAAGGTGGCCGACAACACGCTGCGAAAGTGGCGCGTTGCGAACACCGGGCCGAACTACATCAAGCTCGGCGAAGGTCGCAATAGCGAGGTGCGGTACCGCCTGGAAGACATCGAAGAATTTGAAAAGTCCAACAGGTATGTCACCGACCGATGAAAAAAGCCCCAGGGGTTAGCCTGGGGCCAAGGGAGGTGAGGAGACTCACGGCAAATGCCCGGTCATTTTAGGCCGGGCATTTTCTTTTCGTCTAGGGTTTTGATCCAGGCGTGGCAGGTGGCTGCGTACTCGGCCGCTCGGTCTGCTTCTCGGGCGAACTCAAGAAGAAACTCCGAAGCCTGATCTGAAAGTCGGCCGGCGGCGGGGCCAGCGTCAGCGACGGCGGTGGTGTCGGGGGCGGTGGGCACGGGGCAAGCACCACCTGGCCTGGCCCCTGGGTCGCGCAGCCCCCCAAGCTCACGCACAAGGCGGCGATTTTCAGCCAGGGTCTGGTCGAGTTGCTGTCGTGTTTGGGCATTCTTCACCTCCAGGGCAGTGGCCAGTTCGTTGTTCTTGCGCTCGGCCGCCACAGCTCGGTCGGTCGCCTCTATCAAAGCAGTGGCCGCTGCGGCCGCTTGCCGGGCCGCCAGGGCGTTTTGTTTGGCCTGGTAGTAGTCTGATGTCACCCACCACCCTCCGAGCGCGCCAGAGGCCGCCAGGGCCAGCGCAATCAGGATCTGATTGGGCAGGTTAAGCATCGGTCTTGCCGAGCGCCTGGGTCGTCACGATCCGCAGCACGGCATTGATGATCGGCAAGCCCACGGCCATGGCCACCCAGAACGTCTCGGCCAAGTAGGGCTTGAGCAGCCCGGTGCCGGCCTCCAGCGCCATCAGCATGGCTGCCACCATGTTGACCCACAGGGTCTTGGATTTGTACCAGGCTTTCATGCGGGGTATGCCTCCCAGGTAAGTTCGAAGTGCGGCCCATCAGGGAAGCTTTTCCAGTCGCCGCCCCAGGTAATGGGCACACCCAGCTCGGCAGCAGCAGCCTTCATGGCCGCAGCGATCTTGTGATAGAGCGGCCAGTCCCAGCGAACCGTGCCGCCGACGTATGCGCCCAGGTCGACAGCATGGCCGGTGATGTGTCGGCCCTTCATGGTCTGGCTTGCGCCGGCCTTAAACAGAGCCTCCTGGCGAGCAATCGAGCGCACGCCTTCAAGCACCGCAAAGTCGATCTCGGTGATCTCGATGGCGCGCTTGACCACGGTGACCAGGTCGGGGTGTACGCCAGACAACCGATCAATCGATTTTTGCGAAAGCTTAAACGTGTTCACGGTCTTCCTTTCGGTCGAGTTTCTTGAAGATCAGACCCAGCGTGCCATCCATCTTGTTGAAGCCATCCTTCATGTCCTGACGCAGCTCGCGCACGTCGGCCTTCATGTCAGACACGGCTGTCTTGAAGTCGTCCTTGCGGACATAGACTTCTGGAAGGTCGCGTTCAATCTGTTTCATGTCTGCCTTCAATTCCTTGATTGCATCCCAAACAACTTTCATGACCCAACCGATGGCCGCACCGAATCCCGCGAACAGCCAGTTGATGAGCGTTTGATCCATACAACTCAGCTCCTGAAGGTTCCATCCTGACCCAGGCGCACGCCAATAGATCCGCTTGTGAAATCGCCGGTCTTGACTCCGACGCGATACCAACACACCTCTGGCTCCATGCCGTAGTCTTCGGTTGGTTTGGTGAAGGTGTCAACGTCTCGCCAGGTCACCATCTCGTCAAAGCTGCGCTGCACAGTGACAGTGCCGACGAAGGTGCCGGTGATCGACAGGTTGAAAAAGCCAGTCAGGCGCACCGGGTCGGTGAAGCTGTTCTGTGCCGTGATGGTTTTGCTGGCGATGGTCGTCATGTCACTGGCCTCCGGTCAATGCTTTGCGAACTGCCTCGGCCACGGCCTTGTCAAAGGCTGCCTGCTGATCGAGCTGCTGTTTAAGCATCTCCTCTTCGGCTGCAATGCGTGCGGCTTCTGCTTCCTGCTCTGCCTTGATGCGCGCAGCCTCAATCTCTGCATTTTGCCGAGCCTGCTCTGCGCGATATGCAGCCACAACATCTTGCGTATGAACTGCGGCACAAATGCCTTGCACGCGAGGTTCTTCATTTGGGCCGCATTCGCCTGGGTAAATTGAGTGGCGATGGAAAGATGAACTGATTACCTTCCCATCTTCCACCATGCTGGTTTTTGTTCTCACCAGCACCGTTGTCCCTGTCACCTCTATCAGGTCAACTTCTACTTGTTTTTCGATTCCCATTTCATTCTCCTGTTTCCAGCCTGGCCATCCAGCCAGGCATTAGGGTCTGGTCAGCCTGGCCAGTAAGGTTAATTTGGAACATCAGCAGAGCTGCGATACAGCTCCACATGATTTGTGCCATCAAACATAAAAGTGATGCTGCGACTGTAGCCATTGGCAGGTACGGTAAACGCACCAGATACTTTGACGCCAGAAGAAAAGCTGGGCGCGTTGATCACGCCGCCAGACGTGTTTCTGATCAGCAATGTGAATACCTGGCCAGGCACAGAGAAACCTTGCGAGCTGTGACGAAATCCAATTTGCCACGCAGCCCCAGCGGTGGGCACATTGATTCGATAAACGCAATTCCGTCCAGGATCGCCGGTTTGCAACCCGAAAAACGTATTGGGCGACGCCCAAGTCACATCAACATATCCCTTGGCAGCGTCGCTTATAAGCCGCCCAACAGAGCCGATTTCTACATCGTTGTGACCAGCCGTGATAAATGTGTTGGCGTCGGCTTCAAAGAATGTTGTGACCGCACGGATATAGTTACCGCGAAATTCTGCAACCCGGCAATTAGTAAGACTTATTGCGGAAGTCACTGTACCACCGCATTGGAAATGGTTTCCAGTTATGGTGATATTGGCGACGTTCTCTAACTGCATCATGCGGTCGTTAACTGTCCCGCCCGGACGCGCCGCATCGCAGTCCCATTCACAGTCATGGAAAACCAGAGATGCAATAGCAGGGAACGCAGGTGGTGTGTCGATGTTAGTTAGAATACGCAGTTCTGAACCTTGCTGATTGAACGTGCAATTCTCAAACAGAATACCATCCGCAGTGACATCTTTCAGATACACCACATCGGTCTTGTAGTTGTCGGTGCTTTCAAAAATGCAGCGGTCATCAAAAATAAATGGCGTCAGGCCATTGGTAGAGCCTGTGCCGTCGACATACAAGAAGATCGGAGCTTGCGCGCCGAACTGCACACTCGACACAGCGGAGTATCCAAACGACGGATTCTTGCAATAAATGATCGAGCGAGAAAAACGATTTGATCCGGTGGCCCACATGAAGCTCATGCGGTAAAAGCGATAGCGAATCCCTCCATCGATATAGATGAAATCCGTGGCGCTTCCATAGTTTAAAACACTGAATCCTTCAAACTGAAAATTTGAGTAAGTGCAGTTGAACATTGGCGCAGCGCCGCCGTACCACTCAAGTGACACGGACTGCGGAGTCGAGCCAGAAGCCCACACGGGGTTTTGCTCTCCAAGAAATCCAACAGGAACATCATCAAGATCGATGGTGTCATTGATGGCGTATCGCCCGACAGGGAAGAAAACCTGCGCCTGGGTTTGCTGCGCCACAAGAATTGCGGCACGAATGGCATTGGTTGTTGTGGTCGCGTTGGTGCCATCGTTGTATGCACCATAGTCCAGCACGTTGATCGGCGCGCCGTTGATCATGCTGTAAGAGACTTTTGTGATTGACATGTTTTTTCCTTATGCGGCCTTGTACGAGACTGTGAAATAAATTTCGCTACCGCTAACCACATCGGTTGCGTTGACAGTTGCAGGCGCTCCAGCAGCGGAAGCAACAAGAAACACAAGGGACGATGATCCTGTTCCTCGCATTTGAGCACTGACGTAATCTGAGTGAGCGATTTTTCCAACAACAGCAGACCCCGCAACAGGGTTTGCGTTTGAATTCCACAAGCCAGTGTTTAAAACCAAAAAGCCAGAGCCAGCTCCGGTCACTGTGTTTACCTTGACATAGCCTCGCACAATTACTGTGTCGCCTATTTTGGTGTAGCTTCCAATCTGGCTTGTGTAAGTAAGCGTGATGGCGGTGCTTGATCCTGTCAGCGTTGGAGTGAACGTGCCTTCCTCGTAGTCGGCAAACAATTCGCTAGTGCCTGTGCCAGGCGTGGCGCTGAAGTCGATGCCTTTGCCGCTGGTGCCAATGACCAGGTTGCCATCCATCACCTTGACGTTGCCATTAGATCGTGTGATCTCAAGCACGCCACCAAGGTAGCCGCCTGCGTCGGTGTAGCGGTACATGGTCAAGTCGCCGCCAGCATTACCGCCAGACTCTGTGCCTGCATGCAATAGCGCAAATCGCATGCCGCCACCAATTTTCCAGTTGATGGTTGGGTTTGTTGAAACGGCACCGTTTAAACTCAACGAATATAAAGTGCCGTCGCCAATCGTCACATAACGACCAAACACTGCTGCGCCAGTTCCATTTGGCGAGATGTTGATGTCGCCATTGGTATTGGTGCTGGAGATCGTGTTGGTGTCGACCTTGATGTTGCCAAAGGTCTGTGCGCCAGTAAATGTCTGCGCTGCATCCGTGCGTGCTGCGGTGAAATTGGCGTCTGGCGTGGTCATCACGCGAGTTGCGCCAGCCGCCGGGCCTGTCACCTGAAGCAGGCCGGTGGTGCTGTTGGACTTGACGGCCCCTGCCGAGCCTGTGGTGCTTTGATTTAATGTCGGCACGTCGGCGGCCTGGATGGCCGACATCTTTACATCGGTGCCATCGCCGCGCAGGTACTGGCCTGACGTGACAGCGCCAGCCAGCGTGTTGATGGCGTCCTGGTTGGACTTGCTGACCAGCTTCTTGTTGCTGTCGCTGAACACCGACTGCGATGCGGTAAGGCCGGTGATCACGGCGTCGGGTGCCTCAATTTTTTCGCTGAACACCCAAGCGGCCTTGGCCTTGATCCAGGTGATCAGTTTGTCTGTGGTTCCCTTCAGCGTAATTCCGCCACCGTTGGCGGTGTCATCGGTTGCGCCGCCAGTGTCAAACGTGATTGATCCAGACGTAGCGTGCGCCACGTCCATGGTGATCTGTGTTGCGCTGTCGACGCTGGCGATCTTTGCACCCACGCCAAACGCGCCAGTGCCTGCGGTCTTCGTGGCCGTCATGCCAGCCAGCAAACCAACCGTGCTGGCCAAGCTCACGGTGAACTGGCCGGCCGTGATGTTGGTTGTAGATACCAGGCCAACCTTGGCCACGACGACGCCCATCGAGATGTTCTTGTCGTCCACATCCAGATTGACCGCGTTGATCGTGGTGGTCGTGCCGTTGACGACCAGGTCGCCATTGATTGTCAAATCATTGTCGATGGTCTGCGCTTCTTTTAGCGTCAGCACACCCTCGATCGTCACATCGTTGTAAGTCGGATTGCGACCAAAGATGCCGCCGTTTTTCTTGATCATGTCTGTGTCCTTTAAGTCGCTGTCGTGTACAGCGGCAACCAGCCAATGAATGTGTTCGATGCGTTGTACACGGCAATCACTTTAGTTAATCCAGACACCGAAGTTGCGGAGCCGGTGCCTTCTGTGCAAATCCCACCATCGTTTCGAATTGCAAATTTCTTTGCCCCCGTGTGATTTTTTACGCCCATAACTTGAATGTCGCCACCAGTGCCTCCGGTCTGTTTTAAGAACATACCAAGGCCGTCGCGCTCCATTTCGTTGTAGACAGTCACACCATCGGTATAAGCAAAACCAAGTTTGCCTTGTACCGTTGGACTGATAAACCTGGTCTTCTGATTGACCGTGACCGTGTTGTTCCATGCGGGATAGAACAGCATGTCAAGGTCGGAAGAATAAGCAGTGGTTTTGTTGGAAAAAACAATCTCGCAATTTTGCACACCGCTGCCCGAGACATTCACCACGTCGACGTTTTTCACCGAAGCAGCCGAGCCGCCAAGGTTGAAATAGAAGTTGCTGTTGTTGGTGCCACCATAGGCTTCATTTGCGTCACCAATTCTGATTTTGTAATCAGTGTCGTTAAGGTATCCCTCAATGTTCATCGTGCAGTTTTTTACCCATTGAGCAGTGAAGCCAATGACCTCCTGGTAATTTTGCAACCAGTATTGCGACACGGTGTTTGTGCCTGGATTCAATCGAAGGTTGGCTTTGCTTTCGGTTGTGACGATCATTGCATCCAGCACCATGCCGTAAGCGCGGCCAATGTAAACGGGCCGCTGGCAATTTGTTGCCGTGATGTTTGCCACAACTCCAGAAGTAAATCCGTTGTCGTATTCTGGAGAAGTCAAACCAACAAAGCTCCATTCAAATCCGATGTAGCATCTTTCGACAATTGCTTCGACACGAACTTGCGGCTTCCCGGATTCCCACCCATCGAGAAGGCCATCGAAACCAACGCCAAACGCGCAGTTCTTAACGCGAGTCTTAACCCAGGACGATCCAATGGTGCTTGAGCCATCGCCAGTCTGGAAAGTGACGCCCTTACCTCCGTCAGGATACTGCTGAAAATCGGTATAGGTGAATGATGCGGTGCCTGTCATCGTTCCAGATGCAGACGGTACATTTGTGCCAGATGTCCGCACCACATTTACACTGCTGCCGCCGCCGTAGTAGGTGACAACAAACGTCGATCCGTTGTTGGTATAGGACTGGCCTTCAACAGGAGTTCCAACGACGCCAAACAGCACCGTGGTTTCAACGTATGGCAAGTCAAACGCATAGACGTTGTCGACGTTGACGTTATCAAAACCTCCAGTGATCGATACGCCGTTTGAGCCAGCACCAAGATTGGTTGTGATGCGCGAAGTGACTGCAAAATCTTTGAACGTGATGTTCTGGCAAAGGTTGACCTGGATAACATCAGCGCCAGTACCCGCTGGCCAGTCAGTCCACACAATGGTGTTGTCGCCATCGCCATAGACGGTGACGTTGTTGCATTCATGAAGACCAGTGGCTGGATCGACTGGCCCTGTCGCCCAGCTCACCTGGCCGGCGATTCTGTAGTTGCCAGCAGGAATATGCAAAGACAAACCATTTGCGCGGCAGTAGTTGTATGCGTTTTGAAACGCAGCATAGTTGTCGGTGCCTGATCCGGTCGTGTGATCGCCATCTCCAACGGCTCCAAAGTCAATCACACTGACAGACTCACGCAGTTTTGATTGCACACTGGTCGTGACGGCGCTTGCACCAGCAGGAACAAATCGAACGTCCTGGCTGTCTCCCTCGTAATTCGGCAAGCCTTCCTTGTACTTAACTACCACGCGCGAGCCAATAGGCGGCGGCGTGGTCATAGTAAACGTGGTGCCTGACAATGTGTAGTCTCTGGTCGGCTCTTGAGTTGAGCCGTTGATGGAAACATCCAAGTTGTACAAAACAGCGGGGTCGCGCAAAAGCGTCCAAGAAGTGGTGATGCCGTTACCGATAAACACATCGCAATATGCTGTTGCATAAGCGACCACCGTAGCAATGCTGCCTGGATCGACGTTGATCAGGTTTTCGCCGGTTGCATCCCACCCGATCAGATCGTTAGGGTTTGGCGCCGGCAACGTGGAGTCAGCGGTTGACGAGATGGCCAGCTTCAGCGAGCGGTCGGTTTGCTCTTGGAGCTGCTGGATCTGGATCGTCGCGCGGTCGAGCGCGTCGTTGATCACGTCAGGGTAAAAGCCACCTTGGTTGGTCAGGTCGGTCGGCTGAAGATTGGGCACGTCGCTGGTCATGGTCAGCGTGTAGCCGGCTGCCAAAGGCCCGGCCACAAGCACCACAGTGCCGCCAGGGTTGCTGTCCTGATCAAGGTTGAGCGTGACCGTGTAGTCGCTGGTCAACGTCAGCACAGTCTCGACATTGGTCGTTGTGTCCAGGCGCACCACCGCCAGGTCGGATGCCTGGAACACCTTGTAGGTGAAGGGAAACGAGGTGGTCGAGCCATTGCCAATGAACGGCCCAGCTTTACGGGTTGTTGAATTGATCGTCATTGACCGGACTCCTGGGAGATTGTTGAGACATTAGGTGTTTGTTGTGGGGATACGGGTACCCGTTGCGCCTGCTTCATCACTTTTTGGACTCCTCGCTGGGCTTGCCAGTGATCGCGCCGCGCACCATATCGACCGGCCCTTCTGGGTTGACCTTTCCACGGTTGACCTCGACGGCGTAGCCAATCGGCCGGCCCAGCACAGTCAGCGGAATGCCGGTGATCAACGACAGCAGCGTCAGCACGTCGCGCACGTTCTTGCCGGTGACTTCTTTGTCGGGGTTGACCACGTTGATGCCAGCCTTGACCGTGCCAACAGTGGCCGACTCCAGCGTCGACACAGACGGGCTGGTGGTGATGCGGTCATCATAGGCTTTGTCGTTGAAGGCATTGAGCGGCACGATGGCGGCGGTACCGAACGGCACCAGGGCCACCAGGCCGCGAGCTTGGGCACCGAAGAACCATTCCATGAACTCGTCGGTGTAGCCGTCGTCGTCTTCGTCGTCCCACTGGCCGCCCAGCGTGCGGACGATGGCGTCGGCCACGATCATGGGCAGCATGAAGCCCAGAACGTAGGTCATGGCCAGCTTGCCTTTGTTGCCGCGCCAGCCCAGATCACGGAAGATCTTGATGTACTCGTTGGCATTCAGGTTGGCCAGCATGTTGAAATACCCAGAGAACTGGATCAGCGTCTTGTAGAAGGGCGAGCCGATCTCAAACGCAGCCATGTCCTCGGGCGACAGACTGCCCTGGGTCATACGCACAGCAGAGTCGGCGCGCTGCACAGCCTCGCGGCTGGCTGCCTTGTCGCTCACGTCCTTGCCCAGCTCGGCCAGCGTCTGGTTGTAGGTGGCCGTCCAGGTCACGATGTCGACCTGGTTCTGGAAGGCGGTCTGCAAGAAGTACCCGTGATGCTGCGCCCACTTTTGAATCTTCTCGTATCGGCTCGGGTTGAGCAGCAGCTCGTTCATGTTGTCCTGCACGTCGAACATCTGGCTGTCCATGCGGCCCTTCATGAAGTCCGACAGCTCGGACACCTGCTCGGTGACCTTCTGTGTGCTGCCCATGTAGGCCACCAGTGCTTCCTTGAGGTAGGTCGGCTTGACCTTAAGCGCCGCAGGGAAGTAGCCGGTGAGCTGCTGCATCGCGTTCGTAATGTTGGCGAACATGATGCTGATGCCGGTGCGAGCGCGCACGGTGCGCCAGAACTGGTCGACGCCTTTGTGCATGCCAGGCTCGCTGGTGATCTGGCGCGCAGCACGATTGAGCCACGGCAGCAGCATGTCCTCGATGGCGCTCGGATCGAGGCGAGTGAGGGCGTCTGCAAAGTCGCGGTTGCGGATCAGGCCCAGCACGTCCTTGACGGCCGGCTGCACCATGGCAAACCGGATCACGTCATCGATGTGCTTGGTCATCGCGCGCACGTCCAGCGACAATGGCTTGTTGTACTCGACACGGCCCTTGGTGAAGCCCATGCCGGTGCTGGGCATGCTGTTGCGGAAGTCGCTTTCCAGCTCCTCCATTTTGGCGTTTTTCTGAGCATCGCGCACCAGGAAGGCATCAGTCTTGGCCGGCACATAGCCGCCGCGATAGGTGCCAAATTCGGTGACGATGGGCGTGGCCTCCACTTCCTTGAAGTAGTAGCCGAAGATGTCGTGATGGGCCTCCTGGGCCATCGGCTTCATCTCTTCGTTCAGATCCCAGACGGCCTGCGCCCAATCGTAGTCGGCCTTGGTCAGCTTGCCCTCATCGATCATGCGCTTTTCAAACGCGCGCCAGCGTGATGCGTCCAGGCTGCCGTCAGGGTTCAGATCACCCCAGCCACGGCCCAGCAGCAGCTTCTTGAGGTTGGACTCGTTGCCGGTGTGCAGCAGCGCGCCCAGCAGCTCGGCCTTGCCGATGCCGCCGTTCTCATTGCCGAAGGTGTAGTTCAGCTCGGTGGCTTCGATCTTGCCAACAGGCAGCTCGACCTTGTTGAGCAGCTCGGCGTAGCGTTTGACGAACTCATTGCGCGCCACACGGTACTTGGCCAACGCCTGGCTGATCGGCCGCCAGATGTAGGTGGTAAACGGGCCAGGGCCGCCAGGGCCATCAGTCGCATCGGCCCAATGCTCGATGCGGCGCGTGATCGCTTTAGTGTTGTTGAACATGCGGACAGCGCGCTCTTTGCTGCCAGGTGCCATGCGCTCGCCGGCCACCTCGGTCGGGATGCCGATCTGCTCCAGGCGCGCCATCATGGCGCTGATGGCCTCTTCCTTGGCAATCAGCTTGCCCTCGATCATGATCTCGTTTTCGCGCTTGCTTTGGAACCACAGCGCCTCGATGGTGTCGCGCAACGAGCGAAACTCGTCTAGCGTGAGATCCATGAACTGCTTGCTGCCGCTGGCCGCATCGATGATGAGCGGCTCGATCTCAGCGTACATCTCCGGGTTGTAGGCGCGCAGCTTCTCCACAAATTCGATGGGCGACTTGCCTTTCGGTGCGCCAATCCCGTAGTAGGACAGGATCGCCCGAGCGGTGTTCACCAAATCCATGTTGCGGGTCTTGGCCAGGCGGTCGTCAGACTTGAAGATCTTCTTGAACGACTCCATGGCCTTCAGCACTTCGGCCTTGGCTTCGGTTGCCTGGGCCGCAAGCTGGTTCTGCACAAGCTGGTTCTGCTTGGCTTTCTGGGCCGCCAGGCTCTCGCCCTTCTTCATGGCCGCCTCGGCCTGCTTGGCTGCCCTGGCTTCGGCCATGGCGTACTCGCGGGGCTTGATCTCGGACAGCTTCTTTGCGCTGATGATTTGCCTGGCGACCTGCTTGGCCGCGCTCATCATGATGCGGACAGGTGCCGTGGCCTTGGCCAGGAACCGCAGCTCGACGGCCACAAACCTGGCGCGCGCCTCGTTGTGCAGCGCGGCTTCGACAGCGTCGGCCATAGCCTTGGGGTCGGACAGCTCGCTGAACTCTTCTAGCATGCGCGCGTCGGTGCGTGCGTCGATCTCTTCCTTCATGGGCTTGGCTTCCAGCAGGGCGCGCACCAGGGCGTCGCCGCTGGGGAATCCGAACATGGATGCCAGCAGGTCAGGATGCAGCCCTTCGGTGGCCACCATGCCATACTGGCCGGTGTCAAAGTAGCGCCAGGGCGCGTTGGCTTCCTCGCCGTACATCTCCTTGAGCGCAGGCAAGGACATCTTGGTGCCCTTCATTCCCGACTCGGTGGCAAACCGGCGCTGGTCTGCGTTGGCGTCGGCCGGCAACTCCAGCTCGCCGCGCTTGATGAAGCGCATGGCCTGGTAGACCGGCAGCGTCTTGACCTCGTCGGCGACCTCTGCGGCCACTTGCTTGCGCTGGTCATCGACCGATTTCTGCATCTCCTTGAGCAGGCGGCTGCGAGCATTGGACAGCCACTTCATCTGGCGCAGCGTGGCCTTGGTCAGGTCGGTGACGCTGGCGTCGTGGGCTTCCTTGAGCATTTCCTGGTAGGCGGCCCAGGTGCCATCGTCCATGCCGGCCTGCTCCTGCGTCTGGTACAGGCCCATCATGCCGCGCACCTGCTCGGCTTGGCTGATCTGCTCTTCGCTGGCCAGCATGCGATCCATGACCTGGCGCACCTCGCCGGTCAGGATGGGCAGGTCGGTGCCGTTCTCTTCGCGGTACAGCGTGTTCAGGTCGTCTCGGATCGACTTGTAGACCCGGCGCAGCCAGGCGCTGAAACGGTCAAACAGCCCTTGCAGCTTGACGCTGGGGGCTTTGCCTTCAAACAGGTAGATCTCATAGTTGTAGGCGAACTGCTCATGGTATCGGCGCTGCTCTTCCAGCGACAGCGCGTTCCAGGTGGCCAGATCCTTGACGCCGAACCAGTCGAGCAGCGTCTGCATGTCATCCTTCATCTGCTCGGTGGCAGTAGGCTGAGACGCAATGTCGGCGTAGGCCGTCAGGAAAAAGTGGGCAGTCTCATGCAGGAAGGTCGAGTAGTCGGCCTTCTCGTTGAGAATGGTGGTCAGGCGCTTTGGGTCGAACCCGCCTCGGGCAGGTTGGGCAAACTTTCCAGCAAACTCGGCAGCTTCTCTTCGAGAAAGTTCTGCACGTCCTGCGGCAGTTGTTGCTTCAGCGCTTCCATCGGGTTGGCCGGCTGCTCCTGTGTCAGGCCCAGCTCCCTGGCGAAGAATGCTGTCTCCAACACTTCGTTCTGCTCCTGCTGCGCGCTCTGCGGCGACGGCTGATAGTTCACGGTCTACCTCCTCAATTGTTTGGTTGATCCTGTCTTCAGGCACGCCCTTCGCCTTGGCCAGCGCAGCCGCCGCATTGGCGTAGTCGGGTGCCTCGTTGTCCTCGTAGCCGGTGACTCCCTCGTCCGCAGTTTTGGCGCTGTCGTACAGGCGTTTTTCTGGATACCAGAGCAACGCCTGTAGATCAGACATTGTAAGACTTGGGAACTGTTGTTGCAATGAGGTCAACGCTTGCGACATCACCTTGCGAATGCGGCCGCGCTCGGGCGGCCCGGACGGGGCTTCCTTCTGGCCATCCAAGTACTTGGTCAGGGCGTTGCCGGTTTTCCGCATCTCGTCGCCAAACGAGATCCGCTGCTGGCCCTTCTTCAGCTCGCCCATGATCTCGGTGAACACGGCCTGGGCTGCTTCGTCGGCCTTGCCGATCATGGCCATCAGCTTGCGGTTTTCAGGCTTGGTGCTGGCCTTCGTGATGGCCACGGCCACCTCTTCCAGGTTGCCCACCGCCAGCTTGGTCTTGATGATGGCTTCGAAGGCTTTTTTGTCCTGCGGGGACATGGCCTTAATGAGCGCCTTGAGCTGGTCTTTCTTGGCCTTGACCTGGGCTTTGTTCTCTTCGACCAGGGTGCCAGTCCAGCGGCCCCAGGTTCGCATGAGCCAGCGATCCATGGTCAACTGCTCAAAGTGGCCATACAGGTTGGCAAAGAACCCGTTTCCGATCTTTGGCCCCAGGGCGGCCGCGCCGTACACCTCGGTGGTGAGGTTTTCTCCACTGACGTTTTTGCCGGTGAAAGCCATCACTTCCTTGACCGTGGTCTTGGTGGTCATGAACTTCTCGACCACTTCAAAGCCGTGCTTCTCGATTAGCTCGTTGAACAGGCCCAGGCTTTCGTTGATGGCGATCTGCGCCTGGCCGGCCTGGATGTCTGTCGGCATCTTGCCGGTTTCTTTGTAGGCAGCGTAGGCGCGCTCGGCCAGCTCAAAGTTCTTGTCGACTTTCAGGCCGTTGGAGGTCACAGCCAGCGCCCAGGTGAATGCAAACTTGGCCTGCGGGTCTGTGTTGATTTCGGGATGGATCAGCGACACCAGGCGCAGCGCCTTGGTCACCTTCTCGTTGTACCAGCCCACAGCGTTGGGGTTGGTCTGCAATGCGGTCACAGCGTCTGCCAGGGCCACGCGCGTGAGGTATTGCTCGACGCCAGCAGTGAAGTCGCTCAGATCGACCTTGGCCGCCTTGGCCGCAGCCAGCACCCGGTTCTGGATGGCGATCTTGAAATCGCGGTTGGTGGCAAAGGTTTGACCGGCTGCAAACTTGAATGCAGAATCGACATTGGACACCTCGTCCACTGAGGAGGGCACAGGCTTGCCTGCGGCCTGCTCTTTGCCTCGCTGCTCCAAGATGTTGGCCGACTCGCGCGACCAGGTGCCGCTGTTGAAGGTTGACTTCACGCCGGCCGGGTCGAAGACCACGATCTCGTTGGCCTCGTCTGACAGCGGCAAGATCACGCCGTCGTAGCCCTGCTCCTTGAGCTGGGCAGTAAATGCGTCAGCAGCCTCGCGGCCGCCGGCCTTGATGCGCGCCTTGTCTTCCATGGTCGCGCGGTAGGGATTCTCCAGGCGAGCATACAAAGGCATCACCTGCTGGCCAGCCGGCGCAACCTTGCGCGCCTTCTGGTCTGCGTACATCTCGGCCAATGTCGGGTTGTCGGTCAGGTACACACCAGTGCCAAGCCAGCCGCTGTCCTTGCGGCCAGGGTGGTTCAGGTCGAACTCGCTGATGTCGGCAGTCGTGCCGTGATACAGCACCTGCGGATTGCCAGCCTCGTCCTTGAACACGCTGTTGCCGTAAAAAGCCTGGAAGGCTTCGCTGTCGGTGATGACATTGCCGGCCTGGTCGAACAGCTCTGCCGGCGCTTCTGCTGCCTGCTGGGCCGCCTCGATGCGGTACATGTACTTGTTGTAGAAGTCGGTCGGCATGACCTTCAGCGCGGCCGATTGCGTGACCACAAAGTCGCGCACGAACTCGGCATAGTTGCGCGCCACCTTGTCGGTGTAGGTTCCCGTCTCCTTGATCTGCGCGAACAGGTTGGCCTCGACCTCCTTGGCCGACTTGATGAAGGCTTCGTTGGTTTCGGTCTGCTGCTCCATCAGCGCCTTGGCCTCGGCCATGAGCTGCTGCTTGTTCTGTTCGAACTGCTGCATGTCTGCCACGCTCATGGCATCTTCAGACAGTCTCATGTGAACCTTGAGCGCATCTCCCACCTGCGTGCCGGCCACGCGCGCAGCATAGGCTGCGGTGGGCACGATCACGTCGCCGCCCGTGGCCACGGCCTGATCGAGCTGCTCGGCAGCTTCTGGCATGACCTGGGCGAGCTGCTCGCGGCTGATGCCCTGCTGGCGCAGCACGTTGTCGAGCTGCTGGCCATCGATGTAGATGTTCTCGGCCGGGCCATCTTTGGCCTGGGCTGCGATGAAATTTTCGAATGCGCTGGGGTTTCGCTGGCGCACGACGCTATCGACCGACTCGCGGGACAGGTCATCCAGGAACTCACCTTGGCGCTTGGCGTCGGCTGCGCGCTTCACGTCCGCGCGGAAGTTGAACGACGCACCAGGCAGGGCCAGCACAGCCATGCCCTTGCCCACCGATTCAAAGACATCGGCGATGCGCTTGCCAAGCTCCTTGCGGCCTTCTGGCGTGGCCAGCATGGACTCCAGCTCGGGCTTGCTGATCGAGCGTGCGATCTCATCGCCTGCGATGTTGCTGAACTCCTGGAGGATCTCGGTCGTGACCTCACCGCCCCAGGCTTTGCCGTAGTTCTTGGCAAACTCGGTGACGGCCATCCTCATGGTGGGCTTGGTCAGCGCGCTGCTCACCTCCTTAGTGACTTCCTTGATCAGCGCGTTCTTGATTGGGGCGGTCACAAATCCGACGCCCACCACCTCCAGCGTGGCGTTGACCAGGCCAACACCAGCCGACACGTTGACGGCCACGTTCTTGTCGATGCCGTCCTTGATCATGTCGAGGTAGGCGTTGCCGGCCTCGATGCGGTAGGACTGCTCGGCCATCTTGGCCGTCATGCCTGCAAAAAAGCCGCCGATGGCAGCCGAAGGCACGGTGATGATTTCCTCGGGCACAGCCACCTGGGGGCCAAGCTGGCCGGCAATCAGCGCAGCCGTGCCGGTTGTCAGTGCTGCCGCCTCGCCATACTTCACGGCCTCGGGCAACGTCTCGGTCATCTGCCCAAGGATCTTGCTGGCTTCCTTGGCAAAGCCGCCGATGCCTCCGATCTGCTTCAACCGGTCGTCAATCGAGCCGATGCGCTTGAACTCTTCGGGCGTGGCCGTGCCAGACTGCGCGCGCTGGCCAATGTAGCCGCGCTCGTTTTGCAGGCGGCCAACCTCAAAGCCCTGACTGATGTCTCCGGGGATTTCAGAGAACCACTTGAACACACGCTCGGTGCGTGACAGCGGTTCGATCTGATCATGCGCGATCTGGGCAAAGCTCTGGTCGGTGAGCTGCATGGCCAAGATCGGGCTTTGCTTCATCAGGCGCATGCGCTCTGCTTGCAGCATGCGAGCGCGTTGCCGCACCTCCTCGATGTTGCGCTGCGCCACCTCGGGCGGCACATTGGTCTGCTGCGACAGGCGCTGCGCTTCACCAGCCAGATCGGGGTTGACCTTGCCGGCAGCGGCCAAGCTAGTCATCAGCCGCTCGTTCTCGTTTTGCATGCGCTTGTCGAGCAGCGTGTCGTACACGCTCGCGCCCTCTGGCCGAGGGTTATTCGACGGCGCTGCGTCCAGGATGGTGTCGTAGATGTCTGCCATTTATTTTGGTTTCCCAGCTTGAACCCAGAGGCTTGCAATTTCCTGCTCTGTTGGGCGAATGCCGCGAGCGTTGAGCTTGGCGATGATGGTGGCGCGCTGTTGCACAGGGATGCTGGCGATCCTGACCTGTTGGCCATCGACCACCACAAAGGCTTCCTTGGCCTGGTCTGGCGTGAGCTTGTAGACCGGCGTCGGTGTGCTGCCCCACAGCATGCCAGGCACCTGGGCCTTGTCTATGAGGATCGAGTCCAGGATGGCCTGCTTCTCGTCGCGCGACAGCTCGCGCTTCTTGACCACCTGCTCGGCGTCGATCAGCACCTTGAACTTCTCGCGCAGGTTGATGACCTCTTTCTTTTTCTCCGGGTTCTTTGGATCGACCAGCTCGGGCAGATTGTTGCGGAGCATGGTCGCTTCGAACATGTCGGAGTCGAATGTGGCCGAGCGCACAGTGTCCTGGGCTTTTGGGCCATTGCCCTGGGCATAGAACCGCTGGTAAGTGCTTTCCGACAGCTTGTGCCGATACTGCGAAAGCTGGCCGGCTTCCCACTTGGTCGGGTCGCGCAACAGCAGCAGCATGGTTTCCGGATCGTCGCCCTTGGGTCGGCCGTTCATCAGCGCGGCTTGCTGGTCAGGTTTGAGAGCATTCCACAGAGCCGGCTCGTTTTTGGCCAGGGTCTGCCACTGATTGCCGTCGCCACTGAATGCGATGGCCTGGGCGCGCTCCCAATTGTCGCGCTCTGTCTTGGATTTGATCGCTTCCTGCTGCGAAGTGATCCGGTTGAACTCGGCCTGCACAAACTTGCGGGTTTGCGGGTCTTCGATCTTGTCAATGAATGCCTGCTTTTCGGCCAGGCTTTGTGGCCCGTCGATGATCTTGCCGGTGCCCATGGCCACGCCGTATTGCAGGCGCTGCGGGTCGATCTTCTTGCCGTCAGGGCCGGTGACCGTGAAGTGCAGGTGTGGGCCGGTGGCCGTGCCGGTGCTGCCAACGTAGCCGATCAGGTCGCCCTGCTTGACCTGCTGGCCAGGTTTGACGGTGTAGCTGTCCAGGTGGGCATAGCCGCTGGCCATGTTGCCGCTGTGGCTCAACACCACCGAATTGCCGCCGCCGGCCTTGGTGTCGTTCCAGGCGTTCTTGACCGTGCCGTCTGCGCTGGCGTACACAGGCGTGCCGCGAGGCGCAGGAAGGTCGATCCCGTTGTGGTTGGTACTTGCCCCAGGCATCGGCGCTGCGCGCTGCCCAAAGCCGCTGGAAACCTGCGGCATGGCCAACAGCGGAGGCTGGAAGGTCACGCTGCCTGCGGCCGTCTTGCCGGCCACCAGGTCGCGCGCAATACGCTCGGCGTCGACCGTCCTGGCCGCCGTGGTCACGTTGTCGTTGAGCGCCTGGTAAGCCTTGGGGTCGATGTTGCCCTTCTGGAATTCTTCTTCCAGGAATCGTTTCGCGCCGTTGTAGTTGCCGGCCACCATCATGCTCTGCGTCACACTGACAGCGGCAGGCTCAAACACCATCTCGCGCTGTAGTGCCTTAAAGGTGTCGGTGAACTGGCCTTTGTCGTCACGGATGGGCACGCCGATCTTGTTGGCATAGCCTTCCAGGTTGCGGAGCGCAGCAGCCTGGTACATGGCGTAGTCGCCAATCGGCTCGCCGGCCTGGTTGACCTGGCCACGCGACTGCCAGGACTTGGCCATTGCGCCGGTCATGTTCAGCACGGCGGCCTTGGTTTCGGTCGTGTCGTACTTCTTGAACTCGGTGGCAGCGTGGCGATCCACGGCCGTCAAGGTCGTGCGTTGCAACACGCCGGCCTTGGCCATGTACATGGTCTTCTGTACATCGTTCTCGACATCGCCGCCGTACTTCTGCACAGCCTCCTGCACGCGCTTGCGATAGACGGAAGCAGAGTCGAATGCCTGTTTGTTGGAGAGCTGCGAGAACTCGGTGTAGATCGAATCCAGCTCGCCAGCCAGCATGTTGGTGCGCTCGGCCGTGCGAGTGTCATCGATCTCGCCCTGAATGCGGTCGCCGATCTTCATCATCGACACGCCGAAGCCGGTCTGTGCCTTGCCAAACTCCTGGATCTGCTTGCCGGTGAAATCCTGCATCGGCTCCACGCCAGGGGCGCGGAACTCGTTCATCTGTGCGGCCGCCAGCTCCTGGGTGGGGACGGTTTGAATGGGTACCTGTGCCATGTGTTTTTCCTTATTCGACGCCAAGTTTGGCGGCCATGGCTGCGACCTTGCGGTCTTGGTACCAGGCATTCATCAGCGAGGTGGCGCTGCCCAGCAGCGAGGTGCCGGCCGAGCCAATGGGACTGATCGAGCCGGCAGAGCTGGACAGGTTGGCAGCAGACACGCCTTGCAGCAGCGACTGGTTGCCGTAGTTCACAGCCTGCGTCCTGGCCGCCTCGGCCGCGCGCACGGTGTTGGCGTTGATGGTCAGCATGTCGATCTCTTTCATGAGGTCGCTGCTGGCGATGATCTCGCGGTTGGAGCCTTCGCCAATGACGCCGCCGGCCGCAGCCATCCTGGCCTTGGCGGTGCCCTTGGCCTGGCCATAACGCATGCTCACCGCGCCGGCCTGGCGCTCGCCAGCCTGCATGATGGTCTGCGCTTGGAACTCGGCCGCCCGTTGATTTATTTTCGACATTTCAGCCTGGAACTTCATCGTTTCAGACTGAGACTCAAGCTGGTATTGGGCTGTTTTGGCCGAGTAGTAGGCACCGATGGCGCTGTTGATGGAGCCAGAGATCCCGAGGATCGGCCCCATCGTGGTGTACTCCTTGGCCAAGGAATTGTTGAGATCTTTCCAGGTCACGCCGTCGCCGCCAGTCAGCAGGGTGCCGGCTTTGCTCCAAAACCCACTGCTGGCACCAGACTCAGCCCTCAATGCTGCCCATGCCTTGGGGTCATACGGGGGCGCGTCCTTGATCAATTCAGCCCAGGCTGCCTTGTCATATGTTGAGCTTTGCGCCATGGTTGGTTCTCCGGTTCATAGGTTGCACAGTATTCTGCTCCATCGCATTTACGGGTACCTTTACCCACCGACAGACACTTCCAGCGTCAAGCCCACAATCGTGAGCGGAAGCGGGTCATGCTGGCGCACATAGACCTGGCCAGACTGCGCCCAGGTGGGCGTCAGCACGATCTGGATCTCGTCGTCCTTGAGTGCTGGCGGCGAGCCATAAGGCTCGTTGGTGCGCTGCTTGGCTTCGGTGAGGTTGTCGGCGTCAGGGCCAATGAAGATGCCGCTGGACTTGTAGACCCGCATCCATGCCTTGTTGATGTTCTTGACCCGGCCCTGACCAAAGGCATCGATGTTGATGGCCAAAGGCAGGGTTTGCAGGTCGCTGAAATAGGGCAGGCCAAAGGTGATGATCGTGCCGGCGCGCTCCAGGTTGATTGTGCCGCCGGTCACCGTGCGAGGCGGGTGGACAGCGCCGTCTACCAGGATCGACACGCTCTTGCCTTCCAGCCAGGTGATGCCGCTCACGCTGTTGCGAGCGAATGACCAGGTCGTGGTGGCCGTGTTTCGCAGGGATGCTGGCACGGTCTTGTCGACCTTCACGCTGGCCTGGGTGGTCGAGCTGGTGCCCAGGATGCGGCAGCGCACCTGCGTGCCGTCTGGGGCGGTCAGCACAATGGCGTCGTTCACGTCGCTGGTGCCTGGGAACACAAACTTGGCAGTCGAGCTGGTGATGGTCAGCGTTTCGGCCGATGTCCAGGTCGTGCCGCCCGACAGGGTCATGGTCACGCCGCTGGTGTTGTTGCCGTCATAGGTTGCGCCACTGTCCACGAAGAAGCACTTGTCCAGCGTGGTGATCTGGCGCGTGGCCATGCGCTCGACGTAGCGGACGGTGCTGCCATTGACCGTGCGACGGATCACGGCATACAGCGAATCCTCGCTGCCTTCGGCCACCACCGCGCAGGACTCAAACACGCCATCGGTCTGGTGCTGATGCCACGCGCCGATTTGTTGCTCGGGCACATAGGTCAGGCCCAGCAGCTTGCCGCTGGAGGACACGAACCACAGCAGCGGCCTGGGTGCCTTGCTGTAGGCCATGTCGCTGATCTCCAGGCTGTCGAACAGGTGAGCAGCACGCAGCGACAGGTCGCCAGTGATGAAGCCATTGGACTGCCAGGAATAGCCCAGCTCGCGGACGTGACCACCACGCGCGGCGCAGTAGACCAGGCTATTGTTGATGATCTCGGGCTGCACGTTGGACGCGCCCACATAGGACTGCGGCCGCACGCTGATGGTGGTTGGCGTGATGGCGTCGCTGTTGATCGAAGACACGCGCCACTCGGCCGAGCTGGTCAGCAAGATGAGCTGGGTCAGCGGCACGATGTGCCTGATGGTGTTGGCCTCGCGCGCGGCCACACGGAATGCGATGCGGTCGTTGTCCTTGGTCGGCAGCGAATAGCTCATGTCCGACTCGGTGCCTGATCGAGTCATCCACAGTTTCTGTGGTGAGTTGATCGTGCCGGCAAACGCTCGGCGCTGCTCAAAGTAGGACACCGCGCCAGGGTACTCGCCAGTGCCGTTGAACACCGTCTCGTAGATCGGGGGCGTGGTGCCCATGTCGGGCGCGATGTTGTTGTCGGTGAAGCTGGTGCCCTGAGTCTGGCCAATGTAGCCATACAGCCCAGACTGGCGCTTGTAGATGTTGTAGCGCAGCGCGCCGGTCACCGCCGGCCAGGTGATCGTGTTGTAAGCGCCTGTGGTGTACAGGTTGTTCACGACATGGCCAGAGCTGGATGCCGGCGATTCATCAATGCCGTTTTGCGCGATGGAGGTCACGACATAGTAGTTGTCGATGTCGTAGATCTTGTCAGCGAATTGCACGTCGCCGCCGCTGGTGTAAGCGGTGTAGCCGTTGGTGGCAATGATCACGCCGCCCTCGTAGGTCTTGACGGTCAGCGTGTTGTCGGCCGGCTTGCTCTCGACCACATACCAGCCATCTAGGAACTGCGTCATGCTGGCCTGCACGCCGCTGATGTAGATCGAATCGCCTGGTGCCAGACCGTGGTTGGACACGGTGGTGATGACGCCGGCCTCACCAGGCAGGGCCGCGACAGAGATGGCCGAGATGTTGATCTTGTAGCCGCTGCTGCCCGTCACGGTGACGCTGGAGGGCGCGCCAATGATCGGTGTGAAGGTGATGTTGGTCAGCGTCCAGTTCGTGGCTCCCAGGCGGCGCAGCTCGGCCGGCGGGTACTTTGGATGCACCAGGGTCAGAACGTCGGCGCTCTGCACATAGTGAATATCAAACAGGTCGGCCTCGGCGTAGCTGTTGGCGATCTCGTATGGCACGCCGCCGCTCAACAAGGTTGCGCCCTGAGTGTGGAATCGGATGTAGCCAGCGCCCAGCTCGATCACCATGGTCTGCGTGGTCGAGTAAGTGAACGGGATCAGGCGGGTCTTTTTGCTGCTGTCCTTGACTGCGCGGACAAATGCAAAGCCTGGGCGATTCTCGGCCGGGCCTTGGGGCGTGGCGATGAAGTTGAGCAGCTTGGCAGCGCCAGTCTGGAACTTCACGTCATCGATGCGCCCATACATTTCGGGCGACATCTCGCCGCCGGCAAACGAGCGGTTGAATGTGCGGGTGTTGGCCATTGCTTATCTCCCAGCAGTCCAAGACACGATGTGTTCGACGGTGGTCTTGCGCTGATTGGCGTCGGACATTTCGGCCTGCTGCTGGAATGCTGTGGCGATCTGCATCTGACGTTTTGCTTCTGCTGCACCGACATCGCCTTTGAGGATCGGGCCGGCCAGGTATGAGGCCAAATAGTGCGACAGCGCCAGCACAAACAGCGGAGAGAACTGCGTGGTGTCGCGCACATAGGCGCTGTAGCGCAGCACTGCGTTTTCGGTGTTGGTGAACAGGACGCTGGAGCCATCAGCTTGCGTCTCGATGGTGAAGGGCTGCGGCGCATAGCGGCCAGCAGAGATCACCGGGCTGTAGTTGTGCGACCAGTAGGGCGTGTCGGTCGGCACAAAGCGCGTGCTGTAGTCGTCGGCCGAATCCTTGGGCAGCACTGCCACCACATTCAGCACGTCGCCTGGCAGCGCGTAGGCATACTTCCATTCGGGCCAGTTCATTGTGACCTGGGCCAGGGCCACGCGACGCATGGCGAAATTCCAGTAGCCCATCTCCAGCAACGCATCGCGTGCGATGGGGTAGAACCGCGCGCAGTGTTCAGCCTGGGCCGAACCCTCGGGCGGGTTGATGCTGGACACGGTGGCGTTGTCGCCAAGATGACCAAGCGCCAAGTTGCAAATGTCGACTTCTGATGCCATCTCGGCCTCCTTAAGTGAAAAGGGGGCCGTGGTTTCCCAGCGGCCCCCGTACTACGGCTTCCGAAAAGGAAGGATTACACAGAGCCTTCGTCTGCGTCGGCCGTGCGCTTTGCCTTCGGTTTCCACTTCTTGCTTGCGGCTTCAGCGGGTGCTTCAGCTTCCACAGGAGCGGCCGACTTGGCTGCGGGAGGTTCCCCGTCGAGGTACTCCAGGTTCCCGTTGTACGGGCCGTTGTACTCGAAAACATCCCCCTCATGTCGGAGGGAGTTGTCTACCTGGCACAGGCGAATTGCGCGGACTTTGGCCATGTGAATTCTCCCTTATCAGACCACAGAGAAGCCAGAAGCGTAGAACTTCTGACCGTCCTGAACGGTTTCCACGATGTCGGCAGTGAACTTGCCGGCAGTCAAGGTTGCGCTCACATCGTACTGTGCGCCGATATAGCGAAGGCCGAGGCTGGCGATTTGCGGATTGATGCGAACAGCAATACGCTTACCGATGGCCAGGTCAGTCTTGACGATAGCGCCAGAGCTGCCAAGCACGACGGGGCTGCTCAGGTCAGCAGCGGTCGAGCCAATGACGTTGAACGTCACGGTCGAGCCACCAGTGGCCGAGGTAGCAGCTTCGTCAACGATGAAGTGCATGTACAGGTCTTTGCCTTCGCCAATGTCGCGTGCCACCGACAGGTCGATGGTGTCGGTCGAAACGGCATCGGTCGTCACTGCCTGGGCAGTGGAGACACGGAGGAGTTTATCGGTGATCATGGTGATTTCCTTTCAATGTGGTTTGACCGATTAGGACACGACAGCTTCGGTGTTGACGATGGCGTCAACGCGACGGAGCGGCACGCCCAGGAACGACAGCCAGGAGTACGGCATGCCGAACTGCGACAGACCTTCGTTGACCTTCAGCACATACTGGCTCTTGTCCAGAGCAGCAACCGACAGACCGGAGTGGACGGTACGGTTCATGTAGAAAGCAGCGCGGCCCATGGCCATGTTGGGGATGCGGTACATCGCGCGAGCCATCAGCTTGATGATCGCGGTGGCAGCGGTCGAGGCTTGGGTGCCAGTCTGAGCGACCAGATCATCCACATCGATGTTGCAGATGCGGACGACATAGCGCCAGTCTTTCACGACCAGGCCGTTCTTCCACTGGTAGCGGGTTGCGTACGCTTGCAGACGAGTGCCGTCGCTGTTGTACACGGTTTGCTCGCCGAGGTCTTCGTGGATCAACCCGGCCTTGCTGCCCTTGGGGAAGTGGCAGTAGACAGTCTGATCACCCCAGACCACCAGGTAGATCGAGGTGTTGCTGGTTGCGTCAGAGCCGCCAGCCGACAAGATGTTCTGGGCGTTGTTGGGCGCGCCAGCACCGATGTCGGAATAGCGGGGAGCCAAACCCAAGAAGGTCTTGGGATCGGTGGCCGGGTTGCCGTAGAACAGCGTGGTGGCCTGGGTCTGGTTCATTGCCTCCAAGAAGGCGGTGTCTTCAGACAGACGGAACTGAGCGGTGTTGCCGTTCAGCATGGCCAGGTCTTTGTCCACTTCGGAGCGAGCTTCCAAGATGCCGGCAGCTTCGTCCACCTGGGCGGTGGTCGATTTGCTGGACGGGATACCTTGGTTGAGCGCACGCCAGTAGACGGCAGGCAGACCAGTGCGAACGATCACGCGCTCGCCGGTCGGCAGGTTGCCTTCCTTGAACACGCAGTCTTCGAGGATCTCGTTGGACTGCGAGAGCAGTTCAGCGATGATGGGGATGCGACCATCGGGATCGGTGCGCTTGGCCCAATCGGCGAGAGTCAGGTTGGAAGTCGAGAGGGTAGTCATGATTTAACTCCTGTTTAAGATTGCTGATTTGAGTACAGTGCCGACGCTGCCGAGTTGAAATCTTTCGGTGCGGACTTGCCGCCTGCACCTGGAGAGTTCCCCACATAAGAGTCCTCACTGATAGCCTTGCCTGCCCTGAACATAAACCGGATCACCTCCGGGTTGTTGCCCAAGCCAGACTCATTAAGCAGCGCGCGCAGCTCCGGTGTACCGAAGGCATCGAGAGCTTTCTTCGCAACGGACAGGTTCTCGGTCAGCTTCTCGCCGCCAAACTCCTTGTCCGCTTGAGCGGCTTCTGCCCACTCGTTGCGGATTGCCTCGACCTGTTGCATTTGACGGGCCTGAATGCTCGGGGCCATCTTGTCCAACAGTTTCTGTGCAGCTTCCTGGGTCAGATTCAATTCCTTGGCGATGTCAGAGAAATCCTTCAGGGTTTCCTCTGCGTACTCCTTGCCCTCGGGGGCTTGGAACTCGTACTTTTCTGGCGCGCCCTCGACAGTTTTGTCGTCGGTCTTGCCAGCATCACCATCGGTCTTGCCGTCAGCAGAGGCACCATCCTGGGCTTGCTGGGTCTGTCCTTCGGTTGCTTGCTGCTGACCACCGTACAGCGCATCTGCCGTCGCAGAGTTGCCATTCGGTGTTTGCGATGCGGTACCTTCAGTGGTCGTTGCGGCTTCCGTCATCAGCGATTCGGTTGTCATTGGTTTGTTCCTTTACCATGGTTGCATAAAGCTCTGGACAGAGCGAGTGGATCATCGAGAGCGTGCGATTGCCGAAGTTCCTGTTCCCCTCTGCGAATGCCATAGACATCGCGTTGGTGTTGAACGACAGCCGAAACACGCCTGACTGCTCCAGAAGACGCCAGACAATCCGACGCCCCCGCTTGCTGTTCATGAGCCACTTGAAATCGGTTTCCTCGTTTTCGCGGTTGAGGCGTTCGCGTAGGGCTTTGTCATCCCTTGCGCGCTCCTGGCCGCGAAGATCGAGCGGATCAAATTCTTTGCTCATGGCTCAATTTATCCACGCCACATCTGGATACGGGTACCGCCATGCCGGCACATCATGGGTAATGCCCATCGATTTCGTTGACCGTCAGGATGGCCGAAGGCATGGATGGCCGGGCCGGCGTGGTTTGCACGTCTGTGAATTCCAGCTTGACCAGGTTGGATGGTGCCGAGAAGTAGACCTGGAAGTAGTCGCCAGGCATCACCTCAATGAAAAAGTTCCAGGCGGCCACAACCTTACCGGCGATACCGCCATGGGGCTTGGGCAATGAGATGTCGGTGTTGGTGCCCACCAGGCCGCCATTGACCGACACGTCGCCGTTCTTGACCAGCCACACGCTGACATCATGCTCGCTGCTGGTATCCGTGTTTGCAAACACGAAGCTGAACTGCAAGTTGATGATGGCCTTGCGCCGGCAGGTGACCTTGGTGTTGTCCACCAGCGTCAAGCCTCGGCTGATGTACGTCGTGTCGAACTCGATGGGCACGCCAGTGTTGGCGGTGGCCACCAGGTCAGACAGGCGCAGCACCGTCAGAATATCCGGGATACGCATCAGCAGCGTCTCGCTGCCGTCGTCGTCTTTCAGGCCGACCAGGTCGCCAGTGACCGAGTCGTACAGAAAGGGCGAGCCTGCGGTTTTTTGGCGCGTGGTCATGATGCCTGGTTACCGTAGAGCATGCTGGCCGCAGCGTTGTTGCGCTCGTTCTGGTCGGCCTTCATCTCCATGTCGGTGATCTGAAGCTCGACGCGCATGTCGCTGCCGCCCTGGGTTTCGTAGGCGCTGGTGCCCTTGACCACAGCCTTGGCCACGAACGAGATCTCGGTGCCAACCTTGGGCAGGTTGCCCATGTTCAGCTTGTCCATGTCCTCTTTTTCGAGGCTGATGCACAGGCCATACGGGTAGCGCGGCTCGTCCTTCTCGATCTCGCCGGGCATCTCTTCGCGCTCGGGGGCGCGCTTCATGTTGATCATGGGCATGTGATTCTCCTTATGCGAGTCGGTCGAGTTTGAACAGGGCGCTGGACAGCGTGGTCAGGATGCCATCGATGTCGTTCTGAATGTGCGACTCGCTGCCCATCATCATGCGATTGGCCTCGATGTAGTCGTAGATCTTGCGGACTTCGGCCGAGTAGTTGCTGGTGTCGACGCCGCCGAAACTCAGGCCGGTCTTCATGCAGCCCATGTAAGACTCGGCCAGGCCGTCTGCCAGCTCGTCCAAGTCTTCGTATACGCCAAGCGCGGTGTGCGCTGCGTAGCTGCCAGGGCCGGTGGTCATCAGATGCACCTTGTGGATGGCCACAACCGCATCGAAGATCTTGCTGATGAATTCCGACGCGCCCTTGCTGTCTGCGCCGCCCGTGTTGCCGTAAAGCAGTGTGCCTTTGGTTGCCATGAGGATCTCCTTAGATCTGTTGCGGTGATGGTGAGTTGTAGCCGCTGAACATGTTCATGACATCTGTCAGCGCGTTGGTGCCGTCGCCAGTGGGCGCGGCCGCCAGGTTGCGAGTCGTCTCGCTTTGCTGGTGCAGGGCTTCGTTCTGCGCCTGGGCGGCCATGGCATCGTTGCGCGCCTTTCGGATCATGGCCACCTTGTCGCCGGCCACGATCAGCTTGGGGTCGACGCCCAGCATGTCGCTGTAGCTCTCGACCCAATAGTCGGCATCGAACTTGTCCAGCACGTCGGGCTTGAAGCCAGCGACTGCGCCGAGGTTGCCCACGAACCTGTCCACACTGTTGGTGCCGACAGCGCGCTGGGCCTGAGCCAGCATCGAGACGAACTCGACGTTGAGATCCATGCCTTGCAGCTCTGGCGGCGCAGGCGGCACGATGCCGGCTTCGACCATGCGGGTGAACGTGATGTCGATCAGCGGATCAAGCAGCTCGTTGTGTAGGCGCTCCAGCACCGGGCCAAGCATGAGCAGCTTCTCTTCGTGACGCTCGGCCACTTCGGTCGCGGTCATGCGTGTGTCGGTGGCGTTGGCCAGCATCAGGAACAGGTCAGCATAGAAGGCACCACGCACACGCTCGCGCACGTCCTGGATGTCCATCACCAGGTGCTGGAGGTTCAGGTTCACGTCGAATGCGGTCTTGATGCCTGCGGTCTGGCCATCGTAGAACGTCACGCCACCAGGCAGCATTTCCACGTCGCGGTTCTTCATCGAGGTGGGCGCTTGCAGCGGTGGTTTGGTCTGGTAGTCGATGGCCTGGGCCTTGCGGAGCTGCTCATGCTGGAGCTGTTTCACGTCGCCCAGGGCTTCCATGCCAGGGCTGTTGCCGTAGATGTCGCCACCGGCAATCGCCCAGCGCGGCACGACAGCAGGGAACTGCTTGTAGCCGCTCACGCGCAGGAACTTGTTGGGATCGCCACCGACTTCGAAGTAGTAGCTGGCCCAGGGCATGTTGGCCGCATCCTTCTTGCGTGCATCGCGGTCGGCGCGCGGCTCGATGGCGTGGATGATCGGAATCCACTTGTCGATGTTGTGCGCGTCGTACATGGACTGCACGGTCTTGGAGCAGTTCTTGTAGCCAAACTCCTTGACCAGCTCGCCCACGGTCTTTTCAAACTCGCGGTACAGCGTGCAGACCCGGCCCTGGTAGTCCTGCGCGATGCAGTATTCGCCAGTGGTCACCGGGTAGTGATGGATCACGCCACGGTAGTCAGGCAGCACGATGGATGCAGCAGTGCCAAAGCAGCCCAGCTCCTCGTACATGCCATGCAATGCGCGGTAGGTGTTGGACTTCTGGAAGACGAGCTGCATGCGACGGGTCACGTCGGCCAGCCACAGCTTGACCGGCGGGAACTCGTTCAGATCCGGGTCAGCGGTGCCAAGACGAAACCAGGGGCGCGCCGGGCTGGTTGCGCCGGCCATCATGCCTGCGCCCAGGGTACGCAGTGCGCGCGTGCCGGTGTTGTCGTAGATGTTGTTGTGCCTGCGCCAGCCCTTGTCCCGATCTTGTCGGAAGTATCGGCCGTTGCGAGGCAGGATGTAGGTGGTCAGCTCTTGCCAATGCGCCCACCAGGACGCGCGCTCGATCTTGAGCTGCCCCCAGCGCGTGTAGAGCTGATCGCGTCGAGGCGCGTTTGAATACGACTGTGCGTCGCTAGGGAACTGGCTCATAAGTTATCCACCCAACAGAGTGTTTTTGCCCAGGCTCAAGGCATTGGGATCGACGCCGGTCGGGCCGGTGAGCATGGTGCCCGAAGGCCCACCACCTGCGCCTTGACCTGCGGCCTGCATGATGCCGGCCACGTCGGGCTGTTTGCGGTTGGCTGCGTTCTGCGCCTGCTCTGCACGGCGCTGCTGCGTCTGTGCCGTTTGCTTGGCCTCGGCTTGCGCCTGGCGCTGCTGGCTCAGAGCTTCGTCCTGCTTGTCGGCTGCACGCTCGCCCGAGTAAATGCTGTATGCGGTTGCGGTCACCGCTGCGACTGCTGCTGTCACGCCCATGTTAAATCTCCTTGCTGAAAATGATGTCCTGCACACCGTAGCCCATCTTGGGCATCATCACTGCCAGTGCGGTGTCCTGCTTGGCATGCCACAGCATCAGACGTGCGCCCATCTCTGCTGCGCGCTTTTCCGTCTCGCGGATCAGTTTCAGGCCAAGCCGACCGGCGCGCTTCGCTTTCGTGATGAACAGCAGGTCGTTGGAACATAGCCTCAAATCCGCATAGTGCAGGTGGTTGACAATGAAGTTCACGGAGTAGCCCACAAGATCTTCGCCCTCCCACGCAGCGAGGATGAGCAGGCTGCCTGCTTCCTCCATCGCTCTGTAGCGCGCCTCGTCGGGCTTGAGGATCATGACCTGCTTGTTCAGCGCGATCTCATCCCAATGCTCTTCGAACAGCTCGCCTGCGTTCGCCAGCATCTCGCTGACGTTGGAAGTGCGAATATCGGTCATGGTGTTACCCCACTTGACGCCACAGTAGTGGCAGGATGAATGGATACGGGTACCTTGCCCATCGGAAACCGTGGGCTGACCGCATCCAGGATTATGTGCCAGCGGTCTGTTTCGCCCAGGTTGCAGGCTGCGTGCTGCTGCTTGTGGTCGAACCACCAGGCATCGCCTGGCTGCATGCAAAGCTGGTCGCCGCCCACCTCCAGCAGGCAGCGGTCGTTGCCGGTCAGTGCGACGTGGAACCTGGCGAAGTGGTCGGCATAGGTGCCCTCATCCACATGGGGCTTGACCAGGCCGCCGGCCTTGAGGTTCACGATCAGCACCCGGCCCAGCTCGGTCACGGCCAGCGCCTCGGTCAGCAGCGGACGCAGCACCGGGATCAACACATCGCCCAGCTTGTCCATGGCCGGGTAGTCGTAGCTGCCCAGGTCGAACATGTAGTAGTAGGGCGTGAAGCTGTACGGGCCACGCGCAAAGATGCACTCGGTGTCGCGGTGCGCGCTGCCGGTGTAGTCCTGCCTGGCGGTGATCTCGCCCCACAGCTCGGGCATGGCCTCGATGCGGTCGATGATGGGCTGCACGTCGAGGCCAGTGGCCACGCGCTCAAATCTTGGCGTATGGGTCATAGTCCTCCTTGTTGTTGGCCCTGACCATCTTGGCGTAGATGTCCTTGGGTGTGCGCTTTCGGACAGGGTAGGCAAAGGTCAGCGCCATGGCGTCGGCCATGTCAGGGCTGCCGCCACCTTGCAGGCGCTTTTTGATCTCGTCCTTCGGCTCCAGCACCTTGCGGCCGGCCGAGTCGAACCAATAGGTGGGCGTGGCCAGCTCCTGCTTGAGCGCCACGTCGTTGGGAATCGCGCCGCCCAGGCGCAGCCAGTCGGCCATCTCAAACCACATCTCGGCGCGCCGGTTCAAGTACAGGTTGGCCATGGTGGCCTTGCCCCCGAACGGCACCTCGATCACGTCGTAGTCGAGCTGGCGCAGGCGGTCGATCACACCAGCGCCAGCACCGGAGTCGATAAACACAGCGTCAGGCTCCCAGCTCTCGATTTTGGCGGCCACTCGCGCGGCCAGCTCCATGTTGTCGATGCCACGGTACACAAGGGGGTCAAAAGCCTGGAGACCCTGGCGCGGGAAGATGACGCTGCGGTCGTCTCCAAAGCGCGCAGGATCGACGCCCAGGATCTTTGGGGCATCGGCCACATCCTTGTCGGTGTAGACGCGCCTGGCCGCATCCTCGGCGTCTGCCAGGCTGATTAGCTGATCGTCGCCGGCAGCGGTGAAGTCGCACAGGTATTCGCGCGCAAACGATGTCTCGGCCATGTCGCGCTTCAGGCGAGCCACCTCGTCGGCATCCAGGGCGTGCGTGTCGTAGACCGTGTAGCGCGCAGCGTGCCACTCGGGCAGCGCGGCCGCCTTGTAGAACAGCTCGCTGAACAGGTTGATGCCGGCCGGCGTGCCGATGAACATGGCCCAGCCCTTGCGGTCGGACAGGGCTGGCTGGATGATGTCCATCCAGACCTCGGGCTTGATCTGGGCCACCTCGTCAATGACAGCGCCATCGATCCGCAGGCCGCGCATGGCGTCTGGGTTGTCGCCGCCGAACAAGCGAATGGTTGCGCCGTTGTGCCTGAAGGTGACCGACAGGTCGCCCTCGTTGACCTCGACCGCCCCTGCGATCATCAGCGGCCCCAGCTTCTGTTTCAGGCGCTGCCAGGCAATGGCCTTGGCCTGCTTCAGGAAGGGCGCGATGTAGACGAACATGCCCAGCTCAAGCTGGAACTTCATCGCCTTGTCGATCAGCTCCATGATGGCCAGCTCGGTCTTGCCGGCTCGCCGATGCAGCGCCAGGACGGTGAAACGCCTGCGCTGGCGATGGCATTCCTTCTGCCAATCGCGGGGGGTGTATTCCAGTCTGATCGCGTTACTCGCCATCAGGAACGCCTGTGGTCACGGTCAGCGTGAACCCGCCCTGGGCCTCGACACCGACCTTGTCGCCGTACTTCTTCGGGTTCCACTTGGCCAGCAGCTTCATGCGCTGCTCGACCCGATTCTTCAGCCAGGTGGCATGCGCGCTGTCGCGGTGCTTACTGCCGCCCTCCTTCGACCAGGACTCGGCGAACTCTGGCTCGGTGTCGATGATCTCCAGGGTTTCGTCAGCAATGGCGTCGTGGCCAATCTCCCTCGCGCGCGCGATGCGTGTCGCAAACTGCTCGTCCTTCTCCATCCACCGATACACAGCCGAGAACGACGGCATGCCTTCCTGGCGGCAAAATTCGCGCAGAGTTTTCCCCTCGCTTATCCACAGGCACAGTTCATCGGCGATGTCTGCCGGGACAGGCTCGGGAGGACGGCCAACCTTCTTGGGCTGGTCGTCAGTCTTTTTCGCGGATCGTTTTCCAGCGGTCTGGGGTTTGCGCTCTTCGCTCATAGTTGCAAATCTTCTGGACGCAGCTCCTTGTGAGGTTGAACATTTTGGCCAATCTGCGGTAGCCAATCTGCTGCTCTTCATGCAGGTCGCGGATCTTGTCGATCACGTCGTCGGGAATGCGCGCATTGTGGTGCGATGCACCAATGCGGTATCCGTTCTCGTTGACGGAAATGACTGTCACACGACTTTGCCCCATTACTTCCTTTTCTTTTTCAAGACAGCGTGCCAGGGCACTTTCTTTTTGACGCCCTCGCTGGCCATCTTGGATGCCTCGGCCTGGCTCATGCCGTGAGCCTTGGCCACCTTCGAATTGTGCGCTGCGGCTTCAAACAGCCGGTGCTGCTTTGCGGTGTAAGGCATAGCGACCTCAATACTTTGGCGGCTTGGGCGGCTTTTTGTTTTTTCCAGGCATGGCAATCTCCTTGCGGTTGTTGGGAAAGTGTGTTAATTCTGCCCGATCATTGATATTTCCGCAACGGGCAAATCACCGCTGACTTGCAGCGCCCATGAAATCTCGTCGGCCGTGTAGAGATGGCCAGCTCCCTCGGCCACTGCGTTGAGGATCTGGTTGGCCATATGCCTGGCCGGGCACGTCCTGCCCTGGTTGCAATCACCGTGGCACGGTGGGCAGCTTTTTTCTGGCATTAAATATCTCCTCCATCGTTCGTTTCAGTTCAGCGACGGACTTCTCGCCGCGCGTTTTTAATCTTGCGTCTAACTGCTCTCTCCGCTTTTGCAATGGCAAAGCGAGCAAATACCTGGCCTCGCATTCGACCAAATGCCTGCGGCAATATGAGCAGCACCGCTCCCCAGACGACAAGGTTATCGATTGCTCTTTCGAACAGGATTCGCATTGCATCAGTCCTCCTTGCAACGCAGCTCTTTGAACACGACGCGCGGCACTCGATCCTGCTTGCTCTTGATGTCGAGCATGACGCGCTCCAGGTACACGCACATGTCCATGGCTTCTTCTTGCGCGTGATTCAGCCATTGCAACGTGGTGAGGTCGTCGCGCTCGGTGGTCACGCCATACTTGGCCAGGCCCATCTTGGCGCGCTGCTTCATCTTCTCGCGCACAGCGTCGACGTTGGCATCGATCCCTCGGTCGAGCTTGTCGCGTGCATTCCAGCCGGCCACAAACACTGACCAGGCTGCATCGTTTTCGGACAGGTTCATGTCGCCGAAAATCTCATCGAAGAACTTGCGTGCATCCATCAGTGCGCCCCTCCTGCTTTGGCCTTCATGTGCGACAGCCAACCATCGATGATCTCGACAGCCTGCTGGCCGGTCATGTCGTTGAAGGCCATATCCAGGCGCGAGCTGGTGTCGTCCTGGTCGTCGTTGGGCGCGATGCCAAAGTTGCACACGCCAAAGCCATCGGGCTTGAAGAAAAACCGAATCTCGGGCGCGCCGTCCTTGTCCTGGCCACGGATGACCACGACCTGCTCGTACTTGGCCACGTTGAACGTCTTTGCGAATTTCATTTTTTTTGCTCCTTCAGCAGTGCGGCGTTGAGCTTAAGCATAGCGGTGAGGCTGTCTTCTTGCTCGCGCCTGGTGGTTTGTTTTTGCATCTCGTCGGTGAGGTTTAACGCCTCGCCGATCTTGAAGAACTCGTCGCCCGACACGCCCCATTTGCCTGTGCGCTTGTGGCGGTCTTTGATCGACAGCATCGCGTCGAGCGCGCTTCGGATTTGATCGTTCGCCTCGATGTTGTCGAAGTGATCGATGGACATGAACGCGCCCCAATCCAGGCGCATGGTGATGGTGTGCCATGTGCCCTCATCGGCAGTGCCATCGCGCAGCTTGTCCAGCTCCGCATGCGGCACCAGCATCAGCAGGTTTTCTTCGCGCTGGCCAAAGCGTATGGTTTTTGGCAAGCCTGCCCAGACTCGACGCATTTTCTTGCGCGGCTTTTTGTTACCTGGCACAGAAGATCTCCCCCTTGCGGTACTCTGGCCAGCCGGCCTGGCCGCGCGTTTGCTTGTAGAGCTTGGTCATCTCGCAGTATTCCTGCTCTTGGCGCTGCTCCTCTTCAAAGTCGTGCGTGCCGGCAATGCCGTAGGCGGCCAGCATGATGATGACAAATGCGATTAAGCGAATCATTTTTTATCTCCTATGCCGTGTGCGGCTTCGATGGCTCGGGCAAACTTGACGATGTCTTTGGCGAGCCGTGGCTCCTCTGCCGGATGAAACGGCCAGAACCTCTGGTACTCAAGCCAAATCTTCTCATCCGTCAGCGGCTGGCGCCGTGCTGCGGGTGAGGTGGTGTAGATGGGTGTCCAACAAGCGTTTTGCGGATTGCTGAACCAAAGATGACCTCGCGTCGTTGTCTCACGCTTCGTGAGTTCTTCGGTCAGCGTCCACGCCACCGGCTCCTGCTTCTCAGCCTGCTCTATGGCTTTGGTTGCAACCCTAGCGATTTTTGGTGCCCACCATTTTGGGTCGCCGATGATCGTTCCGGCCGGCATTTCTCGATCGAGGTAGTCTTCCAGCGCCTGTTTCATTGCTTTTATGTTCATGCCTGCCCCCTGTGTGATTCCCAATTAAACGGAATGACCTCGCCAGCGTCTTCGCGCAGCCGGTCTGCAATGCGGTCGCCCAGATAGCCCATGACCTCTTCGACCTTGAGGTTGGACATCAGGATCGTGGGCTTGCGCTTTTCGTATCGCTCGTTCAGCACATCGAACAGAATGTTCTTTTCGAACTCGCTGCCGTACTGCACGCCGACCTCATCCAGGATCAACAGGTCGGGATAGACCAGCCCCTCGATGACCTGGCTCTCGCTTTGGTCGCTGCCCTTCGTCCAGGTGTCCTTGACACGGCGAATGGCCTTCTGCACGGTGATGTACAGCGCGGTGCGTTGTTGCAACCCCATGATCCGCAGCGCGATGCCGCAAGCCAGGTGCGTCTTGCCGGTGCCGGGGTTGCCAATGAACACAGCACAGCGGCCGGTCTTGATGACCTGGTCGAAGTTGTGCGCGTAGTCCTTGGCAAACTCCAGGGCTGCCTGCTGCTCTGGCGTCTTGGCCACATAGGTGTCCAGCGTGCGGGTGTGGAATCGGTCAGGAATGCCGCTGCCCCGGATCTTTGCTTCCCACCGCAGCTTGCGCTGCCGGCGCTCCTCCATGGCTTGCTTCTGCTTTTCCTCTTCCTGCTCTGCTGCCGTGCATCCTGGACATTTGCTCCAGACGCTGCCGATCCAGTTGTGGCTTTCGAATTCACCGTGCTTTTCGCACTTCACCATCTTGCTGGCGGTTTTGAGTGAGTCTCCGATCTTGTTCATATTTTTCTGATCCCCGTGCCGTAGTCGATCTTGCTGAAGTCTTCCTTGGTGTGCGGCCGGCTCTGGCCACCGTTGCCCTTGTTGACCCATTCAGCGTTGAAGCCTGTCCACCCCCTGACGCACATCTCCTGCAATGCCTGCTCCAGTGTCCAGCCTGCCAGCTCGGCCTGCTTGATGATCTGGGCCATGGCCGTTGCGGTGACGGCTGCCTTCTTGGTCTTGCGGTGGGCCAGGAAATCTTCCCAGACCTGATCGCTAACCCCTTCAGGTTTCGGAGGCTGCGCCTTCTTCTTTGCCTCTTTCTCTGTACTCTGATCTCCTCTGCTCTGCTCTCCTCTCCTCTTCTCTGGGATAGCATCTTGCAAGCGTGGTGCTAGCATGGTGCTTGCATCCAGGAAGAAACCGTGATGCAGCAAGGCTTCCAGGCCGGTGGTGATCTCTTTTGGGGTCATGCGGAGCCTAAACTCCAACTCTTCGACAGAGGCGTCAAACACGCCGTCTTTGTTCTCGCTTGCAAGCAACCAGAGCAACGGCGCAAGCGCCTTGCTAGCAGTCGGCAAGCTGATGAATTTGCGGTCGTTCAACAGGTCACGGTGCAGCTTGATCCATGGTGGGCACCGATCTTTGTAATGCTGGAACACCGCCCAATTTTTGGGGATGAGCTGCATCACGAACCTGCCTTGGCCTGCTCGATCAGAGCCTTGACCTTTTCGCGGTACTTTTGGGAATGTTTGGCAGCACAGGCAACGCAGTTGCCATTGGTGACGAATCGCTCAGTCTCGCCGCACGCACGGCACGGTTTGCCGTGGTATCGGGCCTCGCCCTGCTGGGCTGCCTTCAGTCGCTCATTTTCCAAGATGCTCTCCTTGCGTGGTTGATGTAGACATCACTATATCACACACGCAGGAGAGTGTGTCAACAGGTCAGAGATCGGCCTCTTTCACAAAGACGCCATCGATCATGCGGCCCTTGCGGTCTTTGATCTCGTCCCAGGCCATCTCGATGCAGGCCTCAATGCTGAAGCCCATCTGCTCGGCCAGGATGGTCAGCACCACCACAGCGTCGCCGATGCCGTCCATCACCTGGACGGTGTCCTTGCGCGCCAGGCCTGCTGCCAGCTCGCCCACCTCCTCGATTAGTTTCAGGAACTGCTTGTCGGTGTTGCTGCCGTTGATCAGGTTGCGAGCGTGTGCCCAGCCGCGAATGCTTTTGAAATCGTCGTAGGTCTTCATGCTTTGGCTTTCATCAGTTCTTCGGCCAGCAGGTAGCCTTCCAATGGCCAGGCCTTGTTGATCGCATCCTCGTAGGCGTACTTCTCGCCCAGGGCTGCGTTGAATTTGGCAGGGTCAACGCATGCGCTGGTGCCCAAAATCACATACCCGTTTTCCATGAAAAGCTGGCAGATGGTTGTGGTCGTGTCAGGCAGCACTGTGTAGGTCGTCTTTTTGACCTTGGCCTGGATGTCTTGCAGCGATACCGCTGTGCGCTGTGGTGCTGGTTGGTGTACGTCGTGCATGTTGGTCTTTCAAAAAGGAATGTCATCGTCCATGTCATCAAAGCCGCTGCCTGTGGACGGGGCTGGGCGCGGTTGTGCTTGCTGCTGCGGCTGGGCTGGCGCTGCCTGGCCATCACCCTTCGGCGGTAGATCGATCTGATCGACCGACATGCGGAGCGCGGTCTTGGGCGTGCCGTCCTGGGCCTTGAACTCTTCCATGCGGATCGAGCCGCTGACGGTCACGCGCTGGCCCTTGAACAGATAGGGCTGCAACGAGGTGGCGCGCTTGCCCCAGATCGAGCAGGACACCCACATTGTGGCTGGCTTGTCTCGTGTGCCGGTCTGCACGCCGATGCTGAAGCCGAGGACGCTGTCGCCGTTGTGCGATCGCAGTTCTGGGTCGCGGCCCAGGTTGCCGGTAAGGATTGCAAGGTTCATGAACTTTCCTTTGAAATGCGGACACGCACAAAGCCACCAATCGAGTCGGTGGTCAGGCGCGCGGCCAGGGTTGAAAATCGTTTGTCATCGATCTTGAGCGCGTCAGCCAGGCCATCGAGGCCAGACTTCATGCGCGCCACAAGATTGTCTCTATCGTAGCTGCGTCGGCTTGGCGGCACGAACTCCAGCTCCAGCAGCAGCGGCCCATCCGGTACCGGCCCAGGCTTCTGCGCCAGGGCTGTGCCCCAGCATGCCTCGCGGTATGCGCGCTTGTGCTTGAAAGCCTTGGCCCAATGCAGGCGGCCATTGGGCGACAGCTCAGTCGGTGGCCAGGGCAGTTGCAGCTCAATCATTGATCTCGCGCCCAAAGATCATGTCGTGCGCGGTCACATCCATGCCTCGCTCCCAGGCAACTTCAAGGATGCGCCGCTGCACAGCAGTGGGCACGGTGCCGAGCTTCTTCCAGCGAGAAATGGCAGCAGGGTCGCGCCCAATCGCGCGCGCCAGCTTTCTCACGCCACCAAATCGGTCGATGACGAGATCGACAGGGGTATGTGTGTTGTTCATTCATCAATGATGACACAGGCGCAACAGGCAGGAAAGCCCTTTGTGGACGCGATCCACAACACCCCACAAAAAAAGTGCTTGCGT
>JACCDW010448946.1_pt1 | contig 40719 bp, 55 predicted proteins | sample 7449781 | NCBI WGS metagenome assembly JACCDW01 (sample SAMN15323449, study PRJNA562643) | freshwater metagenome | isolation source: river surface water | place: USA:Blue River Watershed | collected 2017-08-18 | reverse complement strand
CTGCTCGTCAAGTCTAAAAATTTCAATGTATCCCATAGTTAGATACCACCTTTCTTTATTTTCTTACTCCGTAAGTCTAGCATACAAAGTTCCAAAAGTCAAGACGACACGCCGTAACTTAAATGTGTTTTAGGTCACATGGCCCCTCGGGCCCCTTTTTGGCTATTTTATTTTTTCTAAAAGTTTTTCTAATTCTTTTAGTTGTTCTAAATTAAGATGATCAAGTTGAATTGCATCTTCAAAATTAAAAATATCTTTTTCCATTTTAGTTTTCCTCAATTTCTTTTAGTGTTTCCCATAAAATTGGTTCTAAGGCTTTTGCAGCCTCATCTAATTTTTCTTGAAGTGTTTTCATTTATTTAACTCCTCAAATAATTCTTTACACTTATTAGGATTTTCCCACCAAGGAAAACCTTCGTGGTATTGTGCAGGTGCTAAGACCACCTGACCACAAGGGCAGGTATTCATCATACCTTTAGGATAATTATTTACTGTAGCCATAGGCTCAAAAATTCTATTAGTCATTATTTAGACACCTTCCAATTTGTCCACATAGGTAGACGCTCAGGGTCAGTATCATCATACCAACGCTCAATGTTATTTTCACAAACTTCGCAGAATGTGAATTGGTCATCTCCTACCATAGAGATAGCAGATTTATTAGGTGTATGTGTTTTACATACTTCGTTAATTGTTAGTGTAGTCATTTGAGACCACCTTTCTTTTTAGTAGTTAAGAACCTTTCTCAACCTTCTATACCTAGAAGTCTAACATAGACCACTGACAAATTCAGGGGTACAAAACGGACATTCCGTACATAAGGGATTGTGAGATACACCACATTTTGCCCGAGAAAAATGTGAGCAACACCACATCAAATAGCCTTGCATTTGTCAGTAGCCCCTGCTATACTTCCAGTATTAGATAGTTAAGATATAACTACTAAACGAAAGGTAACTAACATGAACCCATTTACAGCATTTATTGATTGGCTAGATATGTACGCAGATGTAGCAGGTCCTATTGGAGCATTTATAGGTGTCGCTATTGCAGTAGTCACCGCCTTTATCTTAGGGTAAGGGTGTGTGACCCAACTCACATAGATCCCGAGGCAATGTCCGATTTGCCCTATATGTCCTGTGGTATATATCACATGCGACACGCCGTGCTAGGACTTGACTTTTTGAGATTTATCTGCTAGTATTCTACTATAACAATTAAATAAAGGACAAAGAGGCTAATGAGCCTAAGCAAATAAATGTGAGATAAATCACAGTGAGCCTTAGCAAATAAGTAGCCAAAATGTCAGCCCCCTCTGCTAGGATAGTCCTATCAGTTAAAAAAGAAAGGAAGTTAAAATGACTTCACTAAATGAAATAACAGTAGTAGTAGAACCTACTCACCCTATGGCTAGTAGCAATACTAAGTCTAACGATATCTTTCGCCTTGCTAATGGGAACTATATCTCACGCATGGCATATGTCCATATGGTAGCAGATAAGGGTTTGCTATCCCATAAGTATCTAAGCCCTAACGAAAGTAAATGGGTCTTTGCTAATAGAAAGGATAGATAAATGATTAACTCAGTTTATTCAGTAGAGTGCGATACATGCTTAGGTCATGGCGTTGTATTCTTTGGCGATAACAATGATTACTCAATAGAGCCATGTGAGTGCGTTGATTAACGAAAGAGAAAGGCGCAGGGCACACCTAGCCAATGGCGGTACTATAGAAAACTATGACCGCTCACACTATCCACAATGGTACAAAGACAAATTAGAAAAGGAAAAAAATGAAAGTAAGAATAACATCAATGCAAGGAAACACCAGAGATATCAATCTCAACAATAAGCAGGAAGTGTTTGATTTTATTGAATTATATAAATCAACATTACTAAAAAATCAGCGTGTTAAGATAACATGCGACCTGCTAGGAATAGATGGTTATCTGCAAGGCGTTGCATAAACGCTGAGCAGGTAGTAGTCCCCTAAAACATGTGCTCACTATATTTTTGAGTACGATCTATTCAAATCATGTATCATACACAAACACAAAATATTCAGATTTTGTCCAAATTGGATTTTTATAATTTTTCAGATTTTGCGGTATAATGAATCTATGGGAATACTAGACAATTTAGAAAATGCATGGGATGAGGAGTTCTCATTTGAATCAAAGCCTATAGCAGAAACAGATGCTATGGGTAGAGAGAAGTTTTGGGAGGATTTGGGAAGACCAGAAACTTCGGGGGAACTAAAGATGTCCTCATCTTGTGAGTGTAATGGCTGTAATTGCTCTGATTAACTATTGACAAGGACCATTTAACATAGCAGCCTTAGCACGACTATTCATTAATACATCAGCATACTTCTCTGATACGTCATTTGAATGATCATCGCCATCTAGCCAATGTTCTTCTGGTAGAGGGTTTGGATCTGATAATAGGTGTGTTTGACATAGGATAATATCATAGTAATCCCCCTCTTTAAAATCATAATCTGGACGCCAATGTGATTGGTGAGTACCACTAAACCAAATACCCTGGTTTTTAGCCATCTCAAACTTCTCATCTTCCACATAAAAGTCCCATTTGATGTTTGAATCTAATTCTGTTGTAAACATATATGCCACATGTGTTTCAGAACGGTCCTGATGAGGCATTAAAGTGGGCAATTCACCGCTTTCAAGCGTGTACCTAGCCCATAGTATGCCTATATGTCCGACAGGGCCTCCTGCGACGTTTTCGAACTTATTTCGGATACTATCTTCAACACTTTGAGGTAATCCTGGAAGCGGACCTTGTCGGCGCTCACTTAAAAACACGACACAAAAGCCGTTATTGGTATTTTTCTTAAAGTGTTGCCACTTATCGCCAGAATCTTTAATTCCAAGTTCCATTGTGTCATTAATGGTTTTATATATTGCGTCGTACTCTTCCGCCGAGAAAAAATCGGACTCTGCATATGGTGTTATTGGTGTTGGAGAACTCATATAGCCATTTTATCACACTTTATGCTATACTAAATAGGTTCTAAAGATAGGAGATCTCATGGCACTAGAACAAGGTCAGTTTGTAGAAACAAACTGGTATACAACACAAGAAGGTAACAAGAAGGCAAAGGACTTTATTTTTAAGGATTTCTGCGACTATCTTATTATCGTAAAAACACTAGCAAATAATGTTGAAACAATTGAGTCTACAGCAGATTTGCTCGAAACAAAGATCGTTCACATTAACTCAAATACTGGAGAAGCAACTACAAAGTTGTTTGTTGAACTTGATCCACCTCTTGTAGAGGCATTGGAAAACGTTAAGTTCCCAGTCGTTAGAGACTAATTAAAGTACTTTCTAACATAGTCGTCCGCTTTCTTTTGCATATGCGCTCTATGCTCATCTGTTAAAGGGAGCGGACTTTCTAATGGTACGTATTGACATACTAAAATATCATAATAGTCGTCTTTAGAGAACTCTATATCAGGTCGCCAATGAATTTGGTGTGTTCCCGAAAAAATTACAGCCTCATTAAAATTAAGGTCAAATCCATCATCGTTTACATATAACTTCCATGGCTTTGTATGCTTTAACTGTACACTCAGCGTTAGTGCTGCAGTTTTAAGACCTACATCATAGTGTGGTTTTAGTTGTGGATTTGATCCAGATTCTAAAGTATATCTAGGGCAATGAATTCCATCCTCTGTTGCAACAAATAGTGCAATATTTTGAACGTGCTGCAAAAGTTTCTTTCTAATATTCTCTGGTAAAGGATATACTGATGTTATATAACCACAAGATGGGTCGGCAAATGTATATGAACCGCCATCGTGCATCTTTTTATTTATAGCATCTTCAAATCTTGCCTTATATATTTGCTCTATTTCTATTGGCGTAAATATATTAGATATTAGTCTTGGTTTGAAATCTTTATAGTATTTACCAAGGTCTGAATTTTGTGTTTTATTAAATTCTTTTTTATATTTTTCCGTATACTCAATTCTTTGCTTAAGCATTTTTTCATTATGGTCTGGATCAAGTTTGTTTTCTTGTGTTGGTGGCAAAAAGAAATGACATACAAAAATATCAAGGAATGAATCTTCTTTAAACTCTATATCTGGTCTCCAATGAATATTTGAGTTACCAGAAAACACTATTGCTTCATTTTTTTGTAGTTCAACCTTTTCATCATAAATATAAATAGGCCATTCTATATTTGAATCAAGTTGTGCTGTAAAGGTTAAACATCCATAACCGCTTCCAGATGTGTCAAAATGTGGTGGTAGGTTTGGAATGCCACCTTCATCTTTATTGTATCTAGCAAAAAATCCACCAGCAGATTCAATATCATATCCAGTGTGCTCTTTTACTGTTTTTATTAAATTTTTAATAACTGGGGAGTTGTCTCCAAAAACATATCTCTTCATTCCGTTATCATGCACTATAAAATTTTCGTACTTATTGTTTGATTTAGATAAAGCAATATTTATAATTTTATATATATACTCATAATCATCTTCACTTAAAATGTTTTTGATTAGAGTTGGCTTTATCTCATTTGCTTTCATATTTATACTATAACACCATTTTGCTTTAGAGCATCATAGATAATACCGTTCATAAACTTAAGTTGTTCTTGACTTTGAGCAATATACTCTTCAATCTGATCTTCACTCATGTTATTTTGCCCTGCAAGATAACGGTTTGTCTCATTAACGGTGTCACACATTAATTGGACTGCTTCTTCTCTGTACATTTTTACCCTATTCTCTCAGATATCCATTTTATCATACCTACCATTTATCCATTGGACATTTGGCTTGTTTAAGCGTAGACTTTAATTTCATAAAGCATCCGCATTTTTTACATTTAGCAAGGCGTTTGTTAAACCATTCACAACTATTGCATATAGAGAGTCTTTGCTCAATTAATTCCCTGTCTGATCTTGGCTGAGTAGGATCAAAAAGATCACTAAAGGTAACATCTCTATTCATAAAACTATAATATCATAAACAAGAGTTTTATTTTTTTAAAAACACTTGTTATAATTTGTTTTATCATGACAATTCAGACCTGGGCCGAAATAATTGTTGCTATTTTAACAATCATTTCTTCAATAGCATATGGTATTAGATGGATGGTAAAACATTATCTATCAGAACTTAAGCCCAATTCTGGATCAAGCCTCAAGGATTCCGTTACAAGACTTGAAGAAAAAGTAATGGAAGCAGAACAAAGCAGACAGCGTATGGATCAAAAATTAGATAAAATGTATGATACTCTTTTGACACATATTGCTAAAAATAATGATTAACTCTTAATTGTTCGTCTATTTGCTTTTGGCAAAATGTCAATATTATACGGTGTTCTACGATTAAAAAAATATTGGCTTGAATATCTTTCGCCACTTTTAATTTCTAAAATTTCATGATATAAATGTGATGGGAAAACAACATAATCTCCAGCAACTGGTTTATATTTGTATGGTGCTTTTAAAATACTTGGATCATTTTTATCTTCATCGCTTAAATCTTTTTCTGATAACAGTGTTTCGTCATCAAATACAAGTTCTCCACCTTCGTAATCGTCGTTCCAATAATAAATCGCACTCATTGTAATGGCTGTCATTCCATTTTCAACACCAAAATGTCCAGCATAAGTTCCAGTTGGAACATCTCTATGTAATGATAAATACATTCCAGGAATTCTTTTGTCAACTGTTATAAAATCGTTTCCAACTCTATCAAAATATGATGGTGGAATTAGTTTTATTCCGTCTTCTGCTAATCCAAAATCTTGTCTTATATTTGGCATGGAGTTATAATGAAGATTGGCTAATTGCTTGGCTATAGGTAGTGGAAGATATTCTTTGAGTTGATAAACTTCTTCATCAGTACATACACTTTGGGTCATTAATGAATCAGGAAAAGACTTCATAAGTTGTAATGATTTTTTTCTGTCTTCTTCTGGAATAAGATTTTTGTAAACTTTAATTATGCTTTTCATATATATATATTATATACTATATATAAGATATATATTATATATATTATATTCTTATAGTTTATATATTATATATATTTAAAGTATACACCATCCCTTTCTTGATGTCTTTTAAAAAAGTATACAAAACGGACATCTTGATTGTAACAATTTGGTAAACTTTAATATTATGTCTGTTTTGACCCATTATGGTATAATTTTATTGATACCTAGGGTAGTCTCTCATACCCACCTATCCTAGGTATCGTTTTTGATTTTTCATGGTATAATTTGAATACTATGACTCTTTGTGGACCCGAATCTTTTGGTGCAGACCCAGTTAATATTAAATGGACAGTGGTCCGTGGAGATACAGCCACACTTAAAGTTGAGTTTTTTGAGGATGATGAAAAAACATATTTTGATACAGAAGGTTGGGAATACAAGGTTAGTGCATATGATCGTAAAAACGACATAATTGATGAACTTGATGCTGTTCCTCATAGTGGGTATGTAGATATTACTGCCTCTGCAGATTTAACAAAAAATTGGGGAAGCGGATATTCTTCAGGATCTATAGCAGAACTTTTGTTTGATGTCCAAGTTAAAATTGATAATACAATTTGGACACCCGTATTAGGTACAATAAATGTATTAGGAGATGTAACATATGGAGGTTCGTTATAATGGCTGTTGTTAAAATTGTTCCAATGCCTGGAATGTCAGTACAAGGTCCACAAGGCCCAGCAGGTGCACAAGGTCCAGTTGGTCCACAAGGTCCAGCAGGAGTAGATGCTTTATGGAATTATCGTGGAGAATATGATAACGGTGCTGACTATAACGTTGGCGATGTTGTAACATTTGCTGGCGGTACATATTATAGAATTCTTCCACCAAATGCTGGATATTTTCCAACAGATCCAACATACTGGGATCCAATTGCGCTACCAGGTGCACAAGGAGAGCCAGGATTGCCTGGAAGTTTTAGTTACAAAACTGGTACAGTTCCAGCAACACATCATGGAGTTGCAGGAGATTTAAAAAATGATATAAGATATGACGATACACACATGTATCTTTGTGTAGAAGATTATACAGATGGCGTTGCTGCTATTTGGAAAAGAATAAATTGGGCAAGTGGGAATTGGTAGTAACAAACCATGGCAGTTTCCAAATCCATGGATTTTCCAATAAACAAAAAAAGTGGTTATGCATCTCAAGTAAAACAATCTCAAGACATTTTGTCTAATACAGAAGTTTCTTTTTTGCCAGTTCCAGGACCAGAAGGTCCAAGAGGCCCTAAAGGAGATCCTGGTGAACCTGGACCACAAGGCGTTGCTGGTAAAGACGGAGAGCAGGGTCCCAAGGGCGAAAGAGGAACTCCTGGAAAAGACGGTAGATCATACGATCCAGTATATGAACAAGAAATTGGTTGGGCATCTTATGGCAATACTGCAACAGACTTCTTTACATTAGGTGCCACAAAGGGTGACGATGGTTGGGTATCTGTTTTCATTAATGGGAAAGGTACGAAAACAAATAAGTTATACCTACCTAAAGATAAGGTGGATTTATATAATATAGAGGCTAAGCGCATTAATTTAAAGCATTTGGCTTTAGGAGCACAAGTATCAATTACTTATAATTTTACTTTAACTACCCTGTCAAATAACACTGAGGTTTGGATGCGTTCATACTCAGAAGGGACAGATGAATCAGTAACCTCATTTGTTGCTTCTTTAAAATATCAGTATGAGTATGATTTGTCTACTACACATAAGGTTAATATTGTTTCAGATAGTCAAAAGCACTGTGGAATTATTCCTCAAATTCGTACAGATCTTGATTCGGTAGCCATAGTTAAATCTATAGTCATTTCTGTTTTCTAACATGGTATAATTAAAGCATGGCATTTCCAGGTACATATAACATTAATTACTATAAGGGTGACACTCTTGAATTTCGTATTTATCCAAAAAAGAGTGATGGGTCTGTTTTTTCACTATTGCCACTAACTGATCCAGCGTATAACGATACTGGAACAACAAGTTCTAATACTGGCATTAACTTTAATTTTGAATCAGCAGGATTTTATGTTTCAACATCAAGAGGTTCAGAAGGTGTTGCAAATAGACATCAATGCTATGCATCAGTCTCAACAGATGGAACATATGTTCACTGTGCAATCAGACCATTTGATGCCTCATATTTTAATGCAGGCACAACATATGTATATGACGTTGAAGTTCGTGCACCAGGAACTCCATATGAGTACGTATACACATTGCTAACTGGAACAATTACCGTAACAGATCAAGTTACTGGAGCAGTATAAAATGCCAGAGGTTCTTCTCTCAACAGATGATCTAACAATTCTGGGTGGACCAGCAGAAGTTAATCTTCAAGTAGATTTTGGATCAACTGGTGACCGTGGAAGTCAAATTTTTGTTAATACTGGCAAACCAATTATTACACTTGTCAATTCTGAATATGTAACCGCTCTTGCACCATCTGCACAAGTAATGGATTTATATATAAACGTTTTGTCTGCAGATAGCGAATATCAATATGTTTATCAATTACAGTCAACTGGAATTTCATCTCCACCAGTACAGTGGACAAAACTGTTTAAACTAGTTTCAAACATTTATAGTCATAACACAAATAGCGTTGTGGATCTTTTTGTAGATGGAGACTTAACTGTTGATATTGAATTAACCAAAATTGTTCCCTCAGAACTAATTGGGTCTCTAGATGCTTCTAACTTTAATGTTCAACATACAATTTTAGGAACAAACCCTATAGCGTCATCTGTCACCGTTGCACCAATACAGACTATTGACGATATATTAAAACTACGCTTAATTATTCATGGCGTTGAATTTGTTGATGGGAACTGGGTAAATTTATCAGGTCAAAAGACCGTGCATTTATTTATTACTGTGGTATAATCTAAGGTATGGCTGCTGAAGACATTGGTGCGTTATATAATACAAAAATCCCAGGATATGAGGATGCTGCTGACATTCAGGCAGCGCTAAAACTTTTTCATTATGGTTCGCTTATATACGATGAAACCAATACAGATCCAACGCAACTGCAAAATCCATCCCTTGCAAAACATTTACAAGATTTAAGAGATGATGTCACTACCCTTGAAGAGTTGATGCCAGGATCAGATTATTTGGCTACCGCTCCAACATCACCAATAGATGGATATATTTGGGTAGATGCTAATTCTACTGGTAATGGTGCTCCAATTTATGCCACAGCAGTTTATTCCAATGAAGCCCCAACTACTGGCTTGGTAGATGGAATAATTTGGGTAGATAAAAATGCATCACCACAAAGAGCATATATTTATAATGCAGGATCTGCTTCATGGGTTTTGATTAATGAATTATTAAACATTGTTGATGCAAGCGGAGATTTAATTTATGGAACTGGCGCAGATGCAGTAACAAGATTGCCAATTGGTTCTGTAGGAAAAGTATTAAAGGTTTCTTCTTCTAATTTACCTGCATGGGAAGACGACAGTTCTTATTCTCTTCCATCACAATCTGGTAATGCAGGAAAATTTTTAACCACAGATGGAACAACTGAAAGTTGGGGTACAGTGTCTGGTGGTGGCACAACACTAATTACAGACGTTCAACTAAGTGCATCTACTGGTTATGATTTTTCATCAATTCCTAATACATATAAAAACTTAGTTTTAACATTTGCTGGTTTAAATATTTCTGCTCTTAGCACAAACTTTGGATTAAGATTTAATAACAATACAAGTGCCGTTTATGAAAACTATACTCAATATCAAGAGGCACCAGCATCTGCACCTACGTCTTATTCATCTTTAGACACAGTAGTTAATGATGCTATTTTTGGTAATCAAACAACATCTGTTAATCCATATCAAAGTGCAAGAGGTACAATTACAATTTATGATTATGCAAGCACAACAAGAACAAAACTCTATGTTGCAAATTTTGCTCATTATAGCAATAATAATGGTAGAACAAATTTTTATACTGTTGTCGGCAATTTTAATAGCACGACACCAATATCTTCTTTAAATATAGTAAGGTTTACTGGTACGTCAACTATCAGTAATTCAGCAAATACATCAATTAGATTGTATGGGGTGTCATAATGAAAACAATTCATAATGTTGAAACTGGAGAAATTACAGAGCGTAAACTAAATGCTGAAGAAAAGGCTCAGCAAAAAATTGACGAGGCAGCATGGAATGAAAAGCAAGCCAGTATTGAAGCAAAGGCTAGTGCTAGACAGCAAGTTTTAGAAAAACTAGGAATTACTGAAGAAGAGTTGGGATTGTTGGGGCTATAATATGACAAGTACTAATACAACAGGTAAAGTAGGTTATATCTATGACCAAGAGACAGATACATGGTATGCACTAAGTGGTGCAGTAAATACTAATGCTGCATATACCTGGACAGCCACACAAACCTTTGGCAATACAGTAAACCTTCAGTCAGCACTTAATGCTAAGGCTGGAATTAATAATTTTTTAAGTACAGCAGAAAGAGATTCAGTTCTTTCAAGTCCTACAAACGGTATAGTTTGTTTTGTTAGAGACTTGCAGCAACTCCAGTATTATTGGAATGGATCATGGAGATGGTTTGATGATTCCACTCAGTTATCAGCAAAAACTTCAAACTATCAAATTTCATTAGATGATGTTGGTAAAACTGTAACAATTGACTCTACATCAGATACAACTGTAACTATTCCGTTAAATTCTGTAACACCTTTTGCTATTGGACAAAGATTTGACTTTATTAGATTAAATACTGGCAACGTTACTTTTGTTGCTGGAGATGTGGCAGTTGGACTTCAAAGCAAAAATTCAAACAAGAAAATCGCTGCAAGATATTCAGGTGCCACATTGATTAAAATCGATACTAACAACTGGATTCTTATTGGCGATTTGACAGCGTAGGTGATTAAATGCTTGGCTTTCTTGGAAGATGGGCTGGATCAAAAGGTATGGTCAAAGTGCCAAACCTTATTGGCTTATCTAAACAAGAAGCAATTGACGCATTAACTGCTGCTGGATTAATTAATTCAGTTAATACTGAAACAGAAACTTCTAATTCAAACCTTCATGGTAAAGCACACCAACAATCTAAAAATGCAGACGAACTTGTTGATTATGAAACAGAGATAGAGTTTAGTCACTATAAATATGTTGCTGCACCAGTTGCACCAGTGGCTGCACCTACTGCTCCAGCACCAGCACCAACGCCAGCACCAGCACCTGCTGCACCATATACTCCACCTACAGCACCTGTGGTTGCACCAATAGAAGCATGGAGGGCTTCAGGATGTTGTAACGGAACTCCAGTTTATGGAAGCAGTATTGCATCATCTGCAACCGCTTTAGATAATTTAGATGCCCAATGTCCTGACTTAGTAAGTCCAAGATATCTTGTGTTTGGAACAGAGTACCAAGCAGTTGATTGTACGGTAGCACCTACTGCTCCAGCACCAGCACCTGCAGCACCAGTTGCAGCACCAGAAGTTTGGTATTGTACTCTGAGAGATGCTGATTGTGGCGTTGTGTATTATGAAACAGATCAAAATGAAGCCAATTATGATCCTTGTATCAGATGTTCAAAAACTTCATATCCAACCGCAGCAGGATGTTCTGGTTGCGGAACAGTACCAATTGCTCCTACAGCACCAACTGCACCTGTGCCTGCACCTGCTGCTCCTGTAGCACCAGTAGCACCAACATGGTATTGTACAACAAGCGTACAGTGTGGTGGAGCAGGAAATTGTAGTTATTCAACATCATCATCAAATGTTTCTGCAAGCGGAAGTGGATATAGTACACAATGCTTAACTAGCGGATATGGAAGTTGTCAATCAACTACCTGTACCAGTGTTCCAACTGCTCCAGTTTCATCACCAACAGCACCAACAGCACCTGTGGCAGCACCAACTGCACCTGTGGCAGCACCAACTGCACCTGTGGCTGCACCAACTGCACCTGTGGCTGCACCTGTGGCTGCACCTACATCACCAGTCTTTGGTGGATGTATCTTTGGTGAAACCTTAATAAGTACAGTGGATGAAAACAATAATACACTTTTAATTCCTGCACAAGATATCCAGGTTGGTACAAGAGTATGGGGTGCCACATTTGATGAATCAGTTGATGAATCAATTATTAATCCTTATGCATGGTCTTCTGAAACAATTACAAACATGCAACGAGTTGCAACACTTATTGCCAATATCACTGTTAAAACAGTTTCTGCCACAATGACAATTAACAATGACATAACCAAGAAATTCTCTTTAGAGCAGGGTATTTTCACAAAGAGAGATGGAATTTACACATATAGAACAACCGCCGATTTGATTGTTGGAGATACAATTCTTACATTTAACGAAAACTTAGGAATTTTTGTTGAAACTCCTGTTGAGTCTATTGAGATTGATAATAATCCAGCAGTAGTCTATAAGTTTGATGCTGAGCCTACAGATACACTTATTGCTGGAAATATTCTTGTTCACAACCGCAAGGTTTACTAAAATGACCAAATATGCTATACTAGATAAAAAGGGGGGAAATAATGCCAAGTAAAAATGATATACCTGGAGAATATTTTTTAGTATTAATGGATGGTGAGTTTGCTGGATATTTTAGCATTCCTGAAGGTAATGCAGAAACAGCAGTTTTACGTGCTGCACTTTCTAGTAATCCAACTATTGTTAACTTTACCGAACTTCCAGTAGACATAAATGATTTACCTAATGTAGCAGATGGATGGTTTTGGAATGGTTCTGGATTTGAACAAAGGGCTGTTTAATTATGTCTTCAAGATGGGATACAATTAAAAAAAATCTTAAAGATCCAAATGCCGTAAAGCCATGGGATATTATTAATCCAAACACTGAATGGGCAGATGAAGAATTAAAAAAGAGCAGGTTTGATATTTGTTCGAGTTGTCCAGAATTAATTTCAGTAACATCTCAATGTAAACAATGTGGATGTATTATGAAACTAAAAACTGGATTAAAGTTAGCAACATGTCCTTTAGGTAAATGGTAATGCAATTTGATGAATTAGCACCAGGTATCATTGTATATAAAGATGTACTGCCTAATGCAAATAAAATTTATGGTGACCTTGAAGATGGTTTAAAATCAGTAAATATAGAATGGGGCAAGGCATTTGTTCGTGCAGGGTCAGAAATTAAAGTAGATGTTTATTCAAGAAATACTGACATTGTTGATATACCTTATTCACCCATAATGCTTGATGATTATTCTATTGGTAAGTCATTTAGTACAACTATGTCTAATTTATTTTTAGAAAATTTTAAGCCAAGAGAAGAACACTATAAATCTTTTTATGGAACGGTTACAACTAGTCATGAGAGTTATGGGTTTTTGAGATACGGTCTTGGTCAACAATTTACAAATCATATAGACGATCACACAAATCTTCCTCGAAGAATTTCCCTTGTTTATTATATAAATGATGATTATGAAGGTGGAGAAATAGAGTTTCCACGGTTTAATATAAAATATAAACCAAATGCTAATGAGATGTTGTTCTTTCCATCAACATTTGTTTATAATCATTCAGTTTTGCCAGTAACTTCTGGATATAGATATGCTGTGGTTAGTTGGTTAAATTAATGAATAATGTTTCAATTGTTAATAATCTTTTTGAGGCAAAAGATTTTATATTTTTAAAAAAATATTTAATAGAAAAAGAAAAAGTTTCTGAACAGTTTGATCAATCATTTGGTCGTTATGCTTTTAGAGACAAAGTTATAGATGATTATGCACAAAAAGCACTGCCAATAGCAAGACAAACTTTTAATAGCGATACACTTTTGCCATCTTATTCACTCTTTGCACATTATGAAGGAGCAAACGCTAAATTGTGGAAACATAAAGATGACAATGCATGTACATATACCTTAGATTTTTGTGTTTATCAAAATGAGCAGTGGGATTTATGGGTAGATAACAAGGCTTATTGCCTAAATGAAAATCAAGCACTTGCCTATTATGGAAATGAGCAGTTGCATTGGCGTGAAAGTTTTCCTAATCCAACAACACAGCATGTTGCAATGATTTTTTTTCATTTTGTTGAGCCAGATCATTGGTGGTTTACCAAAGGTGAATCGTATCTTGACGTTATTCGTGGAAAGGTCTCAGAAGAAGAATGGAACAAAAAACAGCGTTAGTTCTTGGTGGCGGAGGATTTATTGGTAGTCATCTAGTAAAACAACTTAGAGAAGACGGATATTTTGTTCGTGCCGTTGACTTAAAATATCCAGAATATTGGAAAACATGTGCTAGTGATTTTGTTATTGGTGATTTACGAAATCCAGATGTTGTAAAAAAAGTAATTAATCAAAAATATGATGAAGTTTATCAACTTGCTGCTGATATGGGTGGAGCAGGTTATATCAATACTGGCAATAATGATGCAGAGGTAATGGGAAATTCAATACTTATCAATGTTAATGTTTTAAAACAAGCCCATCTGATTGGCATTAAAAGTATTTTTTATTCTTCTACTGCTTGTGTATACCCAGAATACAATCAACTAAACCCAGAGACAATTAATTGTAAAGAAGACTCTGTTTATCCTGCTGCACCAGATACAGAATATGGTTGGGAAAAACTATTTAGCGAAAGATTATATTTGGCATACAATAAAAATTATGGAATGAAAAATAAAATTGCTCGTTATCATAACGTGTTTGGTCCATATGGTACTTGGGATGGAGGAAAAGAAAAAGCACCTGCTGCTATATGTAGAAAAGTTGCTAACGCTACTGACTCTATTGAAATTTGGGGTAATGGAAAACAACATCGCTCCTTTTTGTATATTGATGAATGCATAAAAGCCACAATAGATTTTTATAGAAATACAACATTTTTTGATCCAATAAATATAGGCTCTGAAAGAAACATTTCTATTAATGATTTGGTTGATATAGTTTCCTCTATTGCAAATAAAAATCTTAAAAAGATATATGTTGATGGCCCTATTGGCGTTCATGCAAGAAATTCAAATAATGATTTAATTAAAAAGGTTTTAGGTTATGCACCAAAAGAAAATTTAGAGTATGGGTTAAAAGAGACATACTTATGGATAAAGGATCAAATAGAGAATGGGAAATAAACTATTTTTTCAGTTGTGGAATCCGACAGGTATGATCAATCAAGTTATGAGTATAGAACTTGCAATTGGTTTGGCTCACGAGACTAACAAGGAGATGACCGTTCACTATTTGTCTAATAGTGGAGATGGTCTTTTTAATTTTAACAAAGTTCCAATTTATACTCCCAGCAGATTTTCTAATCCTCAAAGACAGTCGTTTATCAATCAAAATCAATTCCCACATCTGACAGACTTGCTTGAATGGAATAAGGAAATGATACTTATTGATGAAAAAATAGAAAGATTTCCAGATGAAGATGGCGTAATTGATGATATGATGACCAATTGTTACTATAGTAATGAAAACAAGATAACGAATGATGAACTTAGTTTTGCCGAAGGCAGACAAAGAATTAATGTTATAGATAATGTTCATATAAAAAGAACACTTGGTTGGTATTCAAGGTTTTTTTATAATAGAAGTAGTTCATTAGACAAAACTTTGTCTCTTGTTAAGTTTAAAGATCCTTATCAAGAGTTTGCAAAAATGGTTAGTGATTCATTAGGAGATTTTGTTGGTGGTCATCTTAGATTATCAGATCATGTTAAAATGTTTAATACAACCAGTTCTATGTTTGAAAATGGATTGACACAACTAGAAAAATATAATCTTCCAATTGTTTTGTGTACCGATGAGCCAACACATTCAATGGTTAAAGAAAGACAAAATAGATTTATTTTGCTAGACAAATACATTATTGAGAATTTTGCTGAAGAATTTAATAAGTTGCCGTTTCAAGACGAAGTAGTTTTTGGACTAGTCTGTAATCTTATTATGTGTAATTCCACATATTTTATTGGAACATCTGGAAGTACCTATACTGGTTATATACAAAGACTGAGAAATCAAAACAACCTAAATGAGACGTGGGATTTTTGGGATAAGCCAGTAGACATGTCATCTGGTCCATATTCCTGGAATAATTATGATTTAGAAAACGGTAAAAAGATGTGGTGGAGAGAATGGAGGGAATCAAAATTAAATTTATAAAAAGAATGATGTTTAAGTTTAAGCAATGGAAAAAATATAGAAAGATTAAAAAGAGTAATCTGATATACTGACATTATGCTGTTTGATTTGTTTGTTCCTGGAATAATTCCACACGTTGGTCGTAATAGTGACACAGGGTATAGTAGTGTTACTGATATAGTCAGTCCAGCATCAGAAATTCCAAGAAGTGAATATAATTATGTTTGGAATAGTGATGGAATAAGGTCTATTGAGTTTAGTAGTAAGCCTAGAATAGTGGCCCTTGGTTGCTCAATTACTCTTGGTCAGGGCATTCCACAACAATTTAGATGGACAGACTTATTATCTAAAAGAATCGGTGAGCCAATCGGCAATATCTCATATAGTGGATCTGCAATTAATAAAAATGTTTCTAGTTTTTTTGGCATGATTAATAAATATAACTATCTTCCAGAATATGTGTTGTGTAATTTTGCTAATTTTGAAAGATTTTATTTTATAGACGGTAGCAACAAATATATGAGAGATTGGTATGCTAACTATAAAAGTAAAAAAACAAAGGTTTATGCCCCGTTCGACTATGAAGAAATACTACCCTATGAGTGGGTATATTATAATAATTTAGATCATATTAAAATGTTAGAGGCTTTTTGCAGAGTTAATAAAATTAAATTAATTTGGACGACTTGGAGCAATGGTCTTACAACAGAGCAAGAAAACTTTATAATGCAAAATTTTGAATACTACTATCCAAATTCTGTTAAGGGGCTGTTTCCAACAGACTTTGAATTTGGGGTTAAAGCAGGACACAAAGATGAGTTAACAGATATTTTTAGAATGAAAAATTGGGATAAAGTTAAATGCCATTCAGAATACTATGAGGCTTGCAAAGAAGTATTTGATCACGGATATGACTATCATAGTAATAAGGGTTCGTGGGGCCAAGGTGCAATTTGGCCACACCCTGGCCTCCACTACCACTTACATTGGTCGGATTATTTTTATAATGCTATGAAGGAAATTTCATAGACCAGGCAACCGCTCTTGGCGTCATGCCCTTCCAAGATGACCAATCTTCTCCACCCTGAGACATATGAAATGCAATTTGTGCATTTATGACTGGGTTTAAAAGATCAGAGTTTGATTCAAGTTCAAACTTGTTTCTTCTATCTGGACCTAGATCACCAATCATGTTGATTTGAAATAAACCATAAGAACTGTCTCCAGTCTTTACGTTTCCATTAAATCTTATTGGCTGACCGTTAGATTCTCTTTTTGCAATAGACCATGCTTCAATAAGGTTTCGTCCCTTAAATCCAACTAGGCTAAGCAGTTCCTTTAACTCATGATCAGTTAAAGACCCTTTATTATTAAATTGTTCAAGGCGCTTCTCCTTAGAAAGCAAAAAAACCTCTTTCGAGGTAGAATTTGTAGGCTGCGCCTGTTCAGTAAGAAAATTGTTGTTATTGGTAGTTACAGTACTAGCGTTTGCATTGCCAGTTAACACTGTTACTAACAACCCTATACTGAGTATGCTAATGATTTCCTTGTTTCTTTCGATAAATTTAATCATAGTTTCCTCCTTAGAAAACAATAACACCTTTGGCAGGTGTTACTACTAAGTATAACATAGTTTTGCCCTTAAAGTCAACTATTTGACAAAAATATGCTCAGATAAGCATAAACAATTATGGTATAATTTCATATTATGTCTAGTGAAACAACTAATGATGGAGTATTTAATTTACCTTATCCTGCAGCAACAGATCCAGTAAATGTGCATGGAGATATTAAGCAACTTGCTGACAGATTAAAAATTGTTTTGCCACCACTTGGTATTTCTGCATTTCAGATTTCTGTAATTAACAACACTGGACAAACATTGCCTGCAGGAACACCAGTCTATGCAACTGGATATACAACAAAAACAACTATAGCAAAGGCTTTACCTTCAACAACTGAACCTATCCTTGGTTTGTTAAAGCAACAATTGTTAAATCTATCTGAAGGAATTTGTGTGGTTGCTGGTGTAATGGAAGATATTAATACTTCTTCTTTTGCTAATGGAGATGTTTTGTATGTTGGTCCATCTGGCGGACTAACAAATGTTCCAGGTTCTGGAGCGGTAGGAATTGTTGCACATGCAGCATCAAATGGAATAATTATTGTAGAGGCAAAGGGCAATGGTACTTGGGGAGCACTCAAGGCTGGTCTTGCTTAATTGTGGTATAATCTAACTATGACCTCACTACGCACAACCAAAGTTACATCTACTCAAACAACAAACGCTAATGGCGAAATAGAAGTTGGTGCAACACCACCAATTGTTAGATGGACAGTTGTAAAAGGTGATAGTGCAGCATTTAGAATTTATGTAGAAGATGATAATGCAAACCCAATTGTTCCAGCAGATTATACAATTAAGGCAGATTTTATGAGAAACAGCACACTACTATTTTCCTGCACTCCATCTGTTACAGAGTTTGATGAAGATGGAGAATTTACTGTTTATGTTTCACCAGCACAATGTAAACTTCTTGCGACAGGAGATATCTTTGACGTCCAGTTATCAGATCCAGTAGTTGTTTGGACTGTTTGTCGTGGTGTAATGAATGTTATACCAGAAGTCACTGATAAATTTGCATAATGGCATCTAGAAAAATTAAAGGTGCTGTTGGAATATCTTTAATTGGCTTAGCAGCCGTTGCGCCATTTCAAGAAATTATAAATCCTGCAGGTAAAATAGAATTTGAACTAACAAAGTCTCCCAAAAAGTATTTGATTAATGAACATCTCCCATTTAGGTTGAGAATAGAAAATATAGGTCTCTCTGGTTATACCAGGGAAAATCCAGCACCGATTGGAGTGGCAATTATTGGACATAGTAACTACATACTATGAAAAATAATGTTATAATACATCTATGGCAAAACTAACAATTGCACAAGTCAAATCAAAATTTCAAACAGGTGACCGTCCAACACAAGGCGATTACGAAGATTTGATTGATACGCTGGCAGGTTCAGGAAATGAACTTGGCACAGCAGGTAATAATGAAAATACAATCAACGGAATTGAGAACGTAACAGTTATCGACAACTTTGATGCTACTGTATGGAGAATGGTGAAATATATTGTTTCACTATCTAAGACTACAGCAGGAGATAATAAATTCTATGCAACAGAATTGACCATATTGGTTGATGGTACAGATGTATCAGTTAGCGAATATGGAACAATAGACAACGATGGGAATATTGGCACCATAAGCGTCTCACGGACTGGAAATACCGTGGCTTTAACAGTCACTCCAGATCCTGCACATAAGCCAGTCACTGCACGTTTTGCACGTATAGGACTTAAGGCATAATAAAAGGAGATAATAAAAATGGCAACAGTAACAAAAAACTTTAAAGTAAAGAGTGGCCTTATCGTTGAAGGTGCAACAGCAACAGTTGGCGGACAAGACGTTCTTACTAAGAAGCAAGATGACCAAGATTATATTGTTGGTCTTATTGGTGGTACTTCAACATCAGCAAATACTGCAAACTCAGTAGTTAAGCGTGATGGAAATGGAAATTTTGCAGCAGGTACAATCACAGCAGATCTTGTTGGCGATGTAACTGGTAATGCAGATACAGCAACAACTCTTGAGACCTCAAGAAAAATTGAACTTGTTGGAGATGTAACTGGTGAAGTTATGTTTGACGGTTCACAAAATGTTCAAATCACAGCAACAATTGATGGAGATTTTGCAACAGATAGCGAACTTGCTTCAGCAATTAGCACAGAGGTCACAGATCGTGACAATGCAATTTCTTCAGCAATTAGCACAGAAGTTACAAATCGTAACACTGCAATTGCTGCTGCTAAGTTAGAAGCAACTCAATATACAGATACTGCAGTTGCAAATCTTGTAGATGCAGCACCAGCAATGCTTGACACACTTAATGAGTTGGCTGCAGCAATCGCTGACAACCCAAATTATGCAACAGATATGACCTCAGCACTTTCAACAAAGGCAAATACAACCTATGTTGATAGCGAGATTTCAGATCTTGATACAGCAGCACAAGGCTATGCATCAGATGCACAATCAAATGCTGAAACATTTGCAACAAATGCAATTAATGCTCTTAGCACATCAGACATTGAAGAAGGCTCAAACCTTTACTATACAGATGCTCGTGCAAAAGCAGAAGCAGCATCATTGCTTGCAAACGCTACAAAGACAAATATTACAATTACTAAAGATGGATCAAATAATCTTACAATTACCGCAGAAAACGGTGTTGCAGATTCAACAACAAATGATCTTGCTGAAGGAACTGGCCCAGGAGCCAATCTTTACTTCACAGATGCTCGTGCAGTATCTGCTCTTGAGGCAGTAGTTCCAAACTTTACTGAAGTTGAACTTAACTCAGTATCAAAGCAAATTGCAGCAACAACATCAGTTGCAACTGCATCAGCAGCAACAGCATACTCATGGTCAAAGGATGAATATCGCTCAGGAAAATTCCTTGTAAAGGTAGCAAGCGGATCACACACAGATGTTTCAGAAGTTCTTGTAACTCTTGATACATCTGATAACGTAGCAATTACAGAATACGCAATGGTAGGAACAAATGGAGCACTTTCAACAATCTCTGCAGATGTTTCTGGATCAAACGTACGATTAATTGTTACAACTGCAAACAATAACAGCACAGTTGTTGTTGCAGGAACACTAATTTAATAAAAAATAAAAGGATAGAGGGAGGGGTTAAAATTGGCAACAGTCAATAAAGACTTCAAAGTAAAGAATGGACTACAGGTCAATGGATCTGCTAGTTTCGGAGGAACAATAGAGGTATCAGGTTCACCAACTCTTGATAACCATGTTGCTACTAAGGCGTATGTAGATTCATTAACTGGATCCATGACAGTAAGCAACACCCCTCCTTCTTCTCCAACAAATGGAACACAATGGTTTGACACATTAACTCAAAGAATTAATGTTTACTATGGTGGTTCATGGTTAACAATTGCAACAATCGATGATACCTTAAATCTTCCAGACCACATCCACGATACAGCAATCGACGGAACTGGATTTATTGTTACTACTTTCCGTGAAGGTGGTAGTTTTAATAGCCCACAAGGCACAGGATTAGATGGTGGATCTCCAAGCGATAATACTTGGGAATTCTCATTTGACGGTGGAACAGCAATAGATAACTTCAATTAAAATTGATGTTATAATAAGACAGAAAAACATTGGGTAGCCCCCATAAGGAGAAAACTAGATGGCAACAAGAATGCAACAACGCAGAGGTACTGCAGCACAATGGGATGCAGCAAACCCAATTTTAGCAGCAGGAGAAATCGGATTTGTAACCGACACTGGACAATTCAAAATTGGTGACGGCGTTAACAACTGGTCTTCTCTTGGTATATTCAAAGATTTTGGAGATCTAGACGGCAATGGCTTTGTTCTAGACTCAGAAAAGGGACAACCAAATGGTGTTGCTACCCTTACAGCAAATGGCAATATTCCTATTAGCCAACTTGGTGCACTTATTGATGGAGCACCAGAAACACTAAATACACTTAAGGAAATTGGCGATTTTGTTAATACAGTAGATAATGCTGTAAGCAATCACGGAATTCTAACAGAAAATGTTCACGGTATTACAAATACTGCAAACATTGTATACACTGATGATTTGACTGATGCTCTTGCTCAAAATGTTACAGACCGTAATGCTGCACTTACTGCACAAGCAACCAGTCTTAATACAGCAATTGAGACAGCAGAAACTTCTGCAAATTCATATACAGATGGTAAGATTGCAGACGAAGTAACAAATCGCAACAACGCAATTGCAGAGTCAGTATCTGATCATAATGATGCAACAACAAATGTGCACGGTATTGGAGATACATCCCTACTTGCAACAAAGGCTTATGCAGAATTAAAGGCTTCAGATGCACAAACCGCAGCAATTTCAGCAGCAGGATCTGCAGCAGATACAAAGGTTTCAGATCACAATTCTGACACAACAAATGTACATGGCATTACAGATTCAGCAAACCTGGTATACACAGGAGACTCACGTCTTTCTGATACAAGAATACCATCAGATGGATCAGTTACAGATGCAAAGATTGATGCAAATGGTCTTTCACAATCATCTATTGTAAATCTTACAACAGATCTTGCTGCTAAGGCAGCACTTGTATCTCCAGCACTAACTGGAACACCTACTGCTCCTACAGCAGCAGCAGGAACTAACACAACTCAAATTGCTACAACAGAGTTTGTAGGTACAGCAGTTGCAGCGTTGATCGCAGCAGCACCAGGAACACTAGATACTTTAAATGAGATTGCAGCAGCAATTAATAATGATGCAGACTTTGCAACAACTATAATTGCAGATCTTGCAACTAAAATTACACAAAATGATCTTGACGCAGCAACACTTGTAAATTACAATGAGCAAACATCAAGTTACACACTAGCACTTTCAGATAACACAAATCTTATAGAGATGAACTCATCTTCTTCAAATACAGTGACTATTCCTGCAGATTCTGCAGTAGCATTCCCTGTAGGATCTTCAGTTGATATCTTCCAGCGTGGAACTGGACAGACAACATTGGTAGCAGGTTCTGGCGTAACATTGCTTTATACACCAGGATTAAAGTTACGTGCCCGTTATTCAGCAGCAACATGCATTAAGCGCTCTGCTAATACTTGGATCGTAACTGGCGACCTAACTGCTTAATAAAATTTAGAAAACTAAGGAGAAAAAGTAATGGCAATTATACGTCGTGGTGGTAAAGGTGGTAAGGCTGGTAAGTTTGCTAAGCAAACAACAAGATATTGGGGTATTGCTCCATCTGAGCCAACAATCACAAATGTAACAAAAGTGTCATCTTCTTGGTCAAACGCACAATATGATATTACGTTTGTTCCAGGAACTGGTGTAGGGGCCACAGCAGAAAGTTTTACAATTTCTGCATATAATCCAACCAGAGGAACACTGACATTCACAGCAACTTCTTCTCCATATCGTGTTACAGGTCTTTCTGGAGGTTCAACTTGGACCTTTAAGATTAAGGCAAATGCAACAATTGGTCAGTCAGGCACAGTAAGTTCTTCTGCTGAAATTGAAGGCGGTTCTGATTCAGCGACAACAGTGCCAGAAAAAGTTAGCAAGCCTTCTGCATCATCACCATCAGCAGGTACTGACTCAGTTTCATGGTCAGCACCAGATAACGGTGGTTCTGCAATCACAAGTTATGATTGGGAATCAACTGATGGAAAGTCAGGAAATACAAGCAGCACATCAGTTTCAGTAGGTCAAGAGCAAGGAACAGCACAGCAATATCGTGTTCGTGCAAACAATGCTCTTGGTTCTGGAGACTGGTCTGACTACTCTGATAGCGTAACTACTACATTTTCGTTTGTTCCGTTCTCAGTGTTTGGCTTCTCACCGTTCTCAGTGTTTGGCTTTTCACCGTTTTCAGTGTTTGGCTTCTCACCATTTGGGTTCTCACCATTTAGCGTGTTTGGATTCTCTCCATTCGGCTTCTCACCATTCGGATTCTCTCCATTTGGATTCTCTCCATTTGGATTCTCACCATTTGGATTCTCACCAGGATGTATTCACGAAGATACATTAATTACAGTACAAACTGAAGACGGAGGTCTTGCAACAAAGGCAGCCAAGGATTGTGTTGTAAATGATCGTGTTTGGGCAGGAACATTTGATGAGAACGTGGACGAGTCTATTGCAGATCCATATTCTTGGACAACAGAGTCAGTTACAAATATGACAACTGTTTCAACACGTATTGCAAATCTTCAGTCAAAGCAAGTTAATAAGATAATGACAATTAACAATGATCCTTCAAAGAAGTACTCATTAGAGCAGGGTATTTTTGTTAAGCGTGGAAACGTTTATTCTTATAAAGTTACAGAAGGACTAGAAGTTGGAGATTATGTTATTGCTTTCAATCCAGAGTCAATGACATTCTCAGAAGTTCTTGTAGAATCTATTGAGGTAATTGACGGAGATGCAACAGTCTACAAGTTTGACTGCGAGCCTACAGACACCTTGATTGCTGGTAACTTGTTTGTACACAACCTTAAGTACTACTAAAAGTTAAGATATGATGTTTGATAGTATATATCATTCTCATATTCCACGAACGGGCGGAACCTTTGTTAAGACACATTTAAAAAATGAGTTTGCTAACAAAGGTTATCTGTCTAATCATAACACTGAGTTAAACAAAGATATTATTTCTAACTCTTATTATGTGGCTGGACATTGGGGAAATTATCCTATTCAGTATATGAAAAATCCATTAGTTTTTACTATATTAAGAAATCCAGTAGATAGATTTTTGAGTACTGTTAAATATACAAAATTCATGTTTCCAGAAATTTCTAGTGAAGAATTACTAGATTATTGGCTCTATAATCCTTTGATGTCTGAGTTAAACTCAAACACACAGTTTAAATTTTTAACTGGAACAATCGATGTTGATAGTTATAATGATGTTGTAAAAAATAGTCCATTTTTTATTCAGGGTAAAATGTTGCAAAAAAAGCCCATGATTGAAAATAACTGGTTTATTAATAATAATGAAAAAACAAAAGAGGATGCTTTTAAGTTTATAGATAGCCACCATATTTTTTTTATAGAAGATATTGATGGAATTATTTCTGGTTTACCAAAATTACTTAACGTTAACCCATTTTTGTTTAAAAATCCTATTAATCAAAGCAGCCCAACAGATTTTAAAATATCAAACTCCCAGTATGAAAGAATTATTGAGTTAAACAGTATAGACTTAGAGATATACGATTATGCCATTGACAAACATGGTTTTGTTGAATAATTTTTTGTGCTATAATAATAAAAACGAATGGAGCAAAAATGGAAAGCAAGTATAACACAAGCATGAAAAGTGTTAGCAAGTCGCCTCAGCCACACAAATTCTTTGAAAGAAATCTAGACAACAACCTGTTGATCTTATCTTCAGAATTACAAAATAGATATGAAAAAATTGAGCAGGCAAAAATTACTGGTGTAACACCAGTTACAGACAAAGATTTATGGAAAGAATCAAACAGTGTTTCTACTATGAAATGGCGCCAATACAATGTTTTTCAGTTCCACTCAATAGGAATATATAATTTATATAAGGCAGTAAAAGAAATGACACAAGAGGCATGCTCCTACTACGACCTTGACTTTGAAAAAGAAAAGTTTATGCTACAGGGATGGTTTAATATTAATTACACTAAAAAGGGAAAACTAGATTGGCACGATCATGGTCCAACTGGCGCTCCAAATTTTCATGGTTATTACTGTGTAAGCGCTGAACCATCTGTAACACACTACAAAGTATTTGATAATGAAGTAGAGAATCAAAACATTAATAATCGTGCAGTTTTGTCTGAGATGGGGCATCCACATGCACAGGCAGACTGGGATTGGGATGGTCCAAGAATTACTATTGCCTATGACGTTATACCATTAAGAGATCTTCAAAGATTTGCAATGGATCAAGAACAGCATTGGATACCTCTAGCATGATTGCAATGACAAAGCCACCACATAAATTTTTTGAAAGATTTTTAAATACAGATCTTGATGATTTGTACAATTATCTAGAATTGCAACAAGACTTAATGCTTGAAGGAAAACTATTTAATATTGAGCCATCCAGATTGGCTGCATTTAATAAGAAAAATGGTGTAACCACACAACTTGGAATGGAATATAATGTCTTTAACTTTGATCATATAGGCATTAAAAGCCTTCAGGATGCCCTTAGAGAGGCAACCAAAGAAGCGTGTGAGTATTACAATATGTCCTTTGATGATAAGTCCTATATGATCCATGGCTGGTATAACTATGACCCTAAAACAGAGGGTGGGTCTGGAGTAAACCCAGTTAAGAATAAACGCTTTATGCATGATCATATGGGTGGAGAAGGTGCACCAGTATTTCATGGCTATTATTGTGTAAATGCTGAGCCATCAATTACTTATTATGAAATTTATGGAACAGATTTGTTTGAAAATCATAATAAAAATAATCGTGCAATTATTTCAGAAACTGGACATCCACATGGACGAGATGATTGGTTTGAAGATAAACCACGTATTACTATTGCTTACGACATTGCACCAAAAGCAAGTGGGGTAAATGAAAACATATGGATACCACTTTGATTAAAAAAACAATTTGTTTTATATTCGGTCATAAAGAAAAAACAGTAGGATGTCCATATACTGGATTTTCTTATACAGTTTGTGAAAGATGTTTTCCAAAAAACCATACTAGAGGTATGAGTTTTTCATAACTCTAAAGTAAACATTTAGGTAGAGTTTTACTTTTAAGAAAACTCTGTTATAATTAACTTCATCACGTTTTTGAAAGGACGATACACATGTCAGATTTTTTTAGTTTTAGGCTTCCAGAAGATTTTGTAGAAAAGTATAAAAATGTAGAAAGCCCATTTGGATTTAAAGATGCAGCAGAAAACTCACTTGGAGAAATTACTTTTATTCGTACTTATTCTCGAATGAAGGAAGACGGTACTAAAGAGCGTTGGCATGAAGTTTGCCGTCGAGTAATCGAGGGTATGTATTCAGTACAAAAGAATCATGCTAAGGAAAACCGTTTGCCATGGAATGACTACAAGGCTCAGAAGTCAGCACAAGAAGCATTCCAAAGAATGTTCGAATTAAAGTGGACACCACCAGGTCGTGGCATGTGGGCGTTTGGAACTCCTATGACTATGGAGAAGAAGAACTCAGCAGCATTACAAAACTGTGCAATGGTTTCAACAAAAGACCTTGATAAAAATGATCCAGGAGCCTTGTTTGCTTGGGTAATGGATGCATTGATGCTTGGAATTGGTGTAGGTTTTGATACTGTTGGACAGGATAAGAATTTTCCAATCTATGCGCCAACTGAGCCAGAAGAGATCTTTGAAATTCCAGACACTCGTGAAGGCTGGGTAGAGTCGGTTAGACTTTTAATTAACTCTTATCTACGAGCAAATCAAAGTATTCAAAAATTTAATTATGATTTAATTAGACCATTGGGAGCGCCCATTAAGGGCTTTGGTGGGGTTGCATCTGGACCAGCACCACTTATTAAGTTACATGAGCAGATTGACCGTGTAATCGGCTCCAGAGCAGGTGAAACGCTGGACTCTCGTGCTATTGTAGACTTAGTAAACCTAATTGGTACTTGTGTGGTATCAGGAAATGTTAGACGTTCTGCAACTCTTGCTTTAGGTAGTGAGGGAGATGAAACATTTATGAACTTAAAAAACTCAGATGTGTTTCCAGAGCGCAACTCGTTTGATCCAGAAAACCCAGGATGGGCCTGGATGTCTAATAACTCTATCTCAGCAGAGGTAGGAACAAAATATGAAGATTATGTAGATTTAATTACAGAAAACGGAGAACCAGGTTTTATCTGGCTTGACGTTGCTCGTAATTATGGCAGACTAAAGGATGCGCCAGACGGTAAAGACTATCGTGTGATGGGCTTTAACCCATGTGCGGAGCAGCCATTGGAGTCATACGAATTATGTACACTTGTAGAGGTGCACTTAAATCGTCATGAGTCTAAGGAGGACTTCCTGCGTACCCTGAAGTTTGCATATTTATATGGAAAGACTGTAACCCTTGTTCCAACACACTGGCAGCAGACAAATGGAATTATGCAACGCAATCGTCGCATTGGTACATCACTTACTGGCATTGCATCATTTGCAGACCAAAAGGGCTTGCCAACAGTTCGTGAGTGGATGGATGAGGGCTATACTACAATTCGCAAGTATGACCATTCCTATTCAGAATGGCTATGTGTTCGTGAATCAATTCGTGTAACAACAGTTAAGCCATCAGGATCTGTATCAATTCTTTCTGGTGCAACTCCTGGAGTTCACTGGGGACCTGGAGGAAACTTCTTCCTTCGTGCAGTTCGATTTGGAAACACAGATCCAATGATGCATCTATTCAAAGCAGCAGGGTACACAATTGAAGATGACGTAGTGTCAGCAAATACATCAGTTGTATACTTTCCAATCAAGTCAGGTCATCCAAGGTCTGAAAAGGATGTCACATTGTTTGAAAAGATTGCACTTGCTGCAACTGCTCAAAAGTACTGGTCAGATAACGGTGTTTCTGTAACTCTTTCATTTGACAAGGAAACAGAGTCAAAGCATGTTGTTCCAGCATTACATATGTACGAGGGACAATTAAAGGCAGTTTCATTTCTACCAATGGGGAATACTGTTTATCCACAACAGCCATATACTCAAATTACTGAAGAAGAGTATGAGTCATATGTTGGCAAGTTGAAGCACATTGACTTTGGGGCAATCTACGATGGTGTAGATAATCTTGAGGCTCAGGGTGAGGCATATTGCACAACAGACTACTGTGAAATTAAGGTAAAGTAATGAAAATTGTAAATAACTTTATTTCCACAGAAGATTTAAAAATTGTTCAAGACTACATCGACACTATTGCTTTTCATACAAAAGAAGAGCACGTGCCACTACACGATGACTTGTACAATGGTGGAGCACCATTTGATATTCATACTCGTGGAGAAATGCCAGACCACATCTTAGAAATCTTTTCTAAATATTCAAAGGGGTACTACGAATTAGTTCAGTCTGAAAATGAATCAGAGTATCATCCTCCAATGTTTTCAAAGCATTACATTTTAAGATATAGACCAGGAACATCTGAGCCACAGCATCATAACGAAGACTCAAAGCCAGAGGGAACCTATGTATCTTATATCGTATGGAAAAATGCTGACGAGGGTGGAGAGTTTGTTTTTTCAAAATTAGGCAAAACCTTTAAGCCAAATCCTGGAGATCTTATTTACTTTAAAGATAATAAAGACAACCTTCACGGACTTTCTGAGATAACTTCAGGGTTTCTATTTTTGTCAGAAGCATGGATGGGTAAAAAGGGACAGCACTTTATGCCAAATAGAACATCTTATGAAGAGACATCTTGGGATGATTGGGAAATTAAAGGATTCTATGAGTGATTTAATCAAAATAATTCCAGGGTTTATGTCAGTTGAACATGCAGAAACGATTACTAGTTATGCAAAAAAATATGATGATGAGTTTCTTGAGTATGGTAATGGAGAAAAAGAATTTACATTTCATGCCTCATTTAATAGTGATGAAGTCGCTGATTTAATTAATGATTACGGAGTAGATGTTTTAAAGTTTGTTAGAGATAACTATCCTGGACCATTTTCCGACTATGATAAAACAAAAACACACATTGCAAGATTTCAGGAGGGGTTTGGGATGCATGAGCATTTTGACTCTACAAAGCCAAATGATATTGCTACTCTCATTTATATAAATACGGATTATGAAGGCGGAGAAATATATTTTCCAGATCATAATATAAACTTTAAACCAGGAGCAGGAGATTTGGTTTGTTTTCCAGATACACCAGATTTTGTTCATGGTGTTAAGCCTATTCTTAATGGAACTAGATACACAATACCACGCTGGTTCACACGCATAGTGTGATAAAATAGACTTATTATGTCTAGCCCATCAAACCTATATGCAGAAAAGGTGTTTTCTGAACACCCAACGGTTTTGTGGGCTTTAGATGATAAAGCAGACTACATTTCTTTAATAACCAATCAGCAAAGAGATCTTACTACTTGGGACATTAAAAACGGCACAGTAATTAATTTTCCCTCAGTATTGGACGAACCATTTATTAACGCCCCAACATCAAAAATAATTGGAGATATTCCAACAGAAGAATTAAATACAGTTATTTGTGTGAGCGATGATTTAGTTAATTTTAATACTCTTAATCGTGAATATGGAACCTTTGCGGTTGGAACATATATATATTCCCTTTCTCCATATATTGCAAGCATTCAGATTGGGTATGAGTACAATGATGTAACAACTGGAGAAGTAGTTCGTAATTTAAAAAACTTTAATACATCAGTATATGACGCATGGACTTTTGTGTCTGAAACTTTTTCAGTACCACAAGATAACACCACTATGAGGGCTGTAATTGCTATCTCTTATCTCAACGCTTCTGAAAATCAAAATGATTATCACTTTCTTATTAATGGAGTTACTGTTGGTCAGTGGTCTGAAGAGTTTAATGCAGTTTCTTTGGGAATTCAACCAGTACAAATTCCGTCTACAATTAATTTGCCAACACTATACGGTATTGAAGCAAAAGCCTATGGTCTTTTAGAAAGCACTGGTTATTATATTTTAGATGAATCATCTCTATCTTCAAAAAATTCTGGAGTTCCTATGGTTTATGGTTCATCTAATGTTACTGTTATGGTCCCAAATGATAATAACTACCCATCTTTAATTTTGCCTGGACATGGATTTTTAAATGATGTTGGAAAGTATAATGAGTATACATGTGAGATGTGGCTAAGAATTAATGCCAGTACAACAGAACCAAAAAGAATATTTGGACCGATAGGATCTACTGACGGTCTATATGTTGATGGACCATTTTTGGTATTAAAAATTGATAATAATGTAGGGTCTCATTATGTTGGTGAGTGGACTAGACCTATGCTTGTTCACATTAGAATTACAAAAGATTCTGCAAGTTTATTAATTAATGGAGATCAAGTAATCTCATTAAGTTTTATTACAGACAATCTATCATTTCCATTAGAATATGAAAACAGTAAAAATCAAGATTGGCTTGGGTTTTATTCCTATGTTGATGCATCACCAATAGAAGTCGACTGTGTTGCTATATACACATATAGCGTTCCATCTCTTGTTGCAAAAAAACGTTTTGTATATGGTCAGGGAGTTGAATTACCAGAAAATATTAATAGTGCTTATAGTGGAACATCTGCTGTAATTGATTATCCGTTTGCAAACTATACAAATAATTATAACTATCCAGATTTAGGAAAATGGGATCAAGGTCTTGTTGACAACCTTTATATACAGAATAATATTTTATCTACACCAAACTATGCTTTGCCAGAAATTGTGTTGCAATCAAAAACAAAAGAAGACCTGTATGCTGATTGTAAGGCAGTTCAAAGTGAAGATGATTTGTTTATAACTTTGCGACCAAATAGTTCTTGGTCAAATGAAAATGGGTATTTATTTTTTAATGATACAAACCAAATTAATGATCAAACAGTTGCTTTTTATGGAACGTTTAAGATTACTTCTTTAAGTTCATCAAGACAAACATTATTGAGATTAGAAGATCAAAACAACGGTAATTATTTTTCAATTGATATTGTAAACTCAGATATTGAATATAACCTTTTGTATAATAATGAATTTAAAAATGTATACACTTCTTATGGAATTGGTGTTGGAGAAATTTTTTCAGTCGGAATGAATTTTCAAGACTTTGCTCTTTATGCTGGAGGAGATGCTCTTGCATTTTTAGGAAATAAGACTGCGTTAAAAATGTATGTTGCTGGAACCAGAAATATGACACAGACATTTCTTGGAAAAATTTATAATGTTGGTCTTTGTAATGAAAGAAACTTTTCTTTAATTTCAGAACTGTTTAACTCTTATGGAGTTCCAGTAGAGTATGAAAACGTGTTTGATGCGTATACTCAGGGCGTAGAGTTTGACGCAGGATTATATATGCACTATGTTGAGCAAACTCTTGATGGTGGAGATTGGGAAGACTGGAGATATGAACTAACTAGAAGAATTAAGGACCACGTTGCAAGTTATACTTTAGTCCCATATGAATATTTTGATAATTTTGGGCTTGATATTAATGTGAGTGGATATTGGGAAGATAACTTACCACTTACATATTTTGCAAAATACATTCAGGATAAAAGTGGAAATCAAAAATATGATTTAGATTTTATTCAGTTTAATTTAAACTATCCAGCACCGTCTAACTTTGAAGAGCGATCAATTAATTCTTCTTGGACATATTCACAGTTACAGGCGGAATATGGAAACCCAATACAACGAGACTATTCTTCTCTAGATAATGAATTATATACTGGATATCAAGATTATGTTGATTTACAAAATAGGGCAGACAAGATTTATTATTATGACACATCTAAATCTGTTGTAAGATCTTATATTTCTTTTCAATATACATCGACTGGTGCAAATGCAAGAAGTAATTATTTTAATACAACATATCCAGCACGATCTGGAGGAATTGTAGAACCAGGTTCTGACTGGATTACTTCAAAGTACGAAGTTGTTGATAATATGATTTTGTATCCACCGTCAGGTGCAGACTTCAATGATCTGTCTCTTGTTGTACATTTAGATTTTAGTGTAAAAGGAATTTTGCGTAACTCTGTAAAAATTAAAAAATTACAGTTGGCTTCTCAATCACTAAACGAATCTTCAATTACAGAAATTGGAACTCGTTTTGGTGTACCAATGTATCCATATCGTAAAAATGGTTTTTACTACGATTACAAAAATCCAAACCCATATTCTATATACAAGGGAAGTAGTCCTTATTTATATTTAACACGATATAGCGGAATACAAGTAAAGGGAACGTATGACCCACTAATTAATCGTGGTGTTGCAATTCCTATTAATTCTGGACTTGCTTCAAATTATCAAGTAATGGCAATGCAGGTGGCAGTTAGATACGATCAAGATTTATTTCCATTTGCAGCAACACAAATTTTTGAGGTAGATAGCAAGGGATCTTTATTAAAGTTTTTTATGGAGGCTAATAGTCCAACGGGTGATCGTGCAAGAATATATGCAATTAATGCTAATACTGGTAGGATTGAAAATGGTATTACTTTTTATTTAAATGGTAATATTGTTAGAGAGCCAGTTATTACAACTCGTCAATGGGCATTTATAGGTATTTCCTTTTCTAATGTCCTAAACTTTAATAACTATCTAGGATCATTTAAAATTAATGGTCCAATTTTAACTAATTTAATTTCTCATTATCAGTCTACAAATCTTCAAGAGGTTCAAACTGTTACAAAACGACCATGGTTTAAGGTTAGGTTTTCTGGCCCAGTTGAATTAGACTGGCAGTACTGGAATTCCTCATACATCTGGAATGGTGTTCTTGTTCTATCATCAACCAGTTATTATGGTGTAAAACCATCAGATATTTATAAGTCATACACAGGAACAAACAAGATTATTGTTGATGACTATAATGCCCTAGAGGCTAATCCAAAGGTTTTATCGTTTGGATCCTACGAGTATAATGTTTACTCCGATGTTTCTTGGCAAAGTAGAACTGTAAATGCAGTATAGTATGGTATACTAATGGTTATGGATTCATTAATTAACCCTGAAACTGGTAAGCCAATTGTAAATAATGTTAGACGTCAAGTCATTGATAAAATGTATGATTGGGGTCTTTACGTATACAAAAAGTCAAATGGTAAATGGTTTACAGACGGGCACGGCTCTGTTTTAAACATTCCTTCTGAAAAAGGAGACATTAATCAAATTGCAAAATTAAAACTTGCAGCCAAGCATTTTGGTGATCCAGGTGACGGAGAAGCAGTGTTTGTTCCAGGGCTTACAAGAATTTCTGATGAAGAGTATTCAGAGCAAATGGATAGAATGAAGAATGGATTGATTCCATCCATGAATGACTTGGGTGCAGTACAGGCTGCAAAAGATACAATCGCTAAATATGGAAGTGAAGACTAATGAGCGAAGAAGCAGATTATAAAGATTATTATATTCAAGCAAGAGTAGACAATGCTCCAGTTGTAGAAGATTTATTTAAATCTCAAGACCCTTTTATAAAAAGTTGGGACGATCTTAAAAATTTAAACGGACTAGAGAATAACTTTAAAAGAAGAACTAATCGAGTAGTTAAAGGCGAACTTACATCTGCATATGCTAACTCAGCACTTGTTGAGCGGACAGGATTAGATGGAGCACATTCAAAAGAAATTAATCCAGGCACTATCTATAGAAATGGATATGGTCTCTTTGATGTTATTACTCCACCATGGAATGTTTATGAACTTGCAAGTTACTATGATACTTCTTTTTCTAACCATGCTGCAATTGATGCAAAAGTAGAAAATATTGTTGGGCTTGGATATGACTTTGAAGTTTCAGCAAGAACAATGCTTAAGTTGGAGTCATCCGCAGATCAAGATGCTGTTGGTCGTGCAAGAAATAGAATTGAAAGAGCAAAGATTGAACTTAGAGATTGGCTAGAAAGCCTTAATAGCGATGACTCTTTTACCACAACAATGGAAAAAGTTTATACAGATTTACAAGCCATCGGAAATGGTTATTTAGAAATTGGTCGCACAACTCGTGGAGAGATTGGATATGTAGGACATATTCCTGCAACCACAATGCGTGTGCGCCGTGTTAAAGATGGGTACGTACAAATTATTGGAAACAAGGTTGTTTATTTTAGAAATTTTGGTGCACAAAATCCTAACCCAATAACTTCAGATACAAGACCAAATGAAATTATTCATTTTAAGCAGTACTCACCATTAAATACTTTTTATGGAGTACCAGATATTATTTCGGCAATTACGGCACTACAAGGAGATATGCTTGCATCACAATATAATATTGATTATTTTAGCAATAAGGCTGTTCCAAGATATGTCGTTACTTTAAAGGGTGCAAAACTTTCTGGTGATGCAGAGGATAAACTGTTTAGATTTTTACAAACAGGAATGAAGGGGCAAAACCATAGAACGCTTTACATCCCTTTGCCAGGAGATTCTGATACAAATAAAGTTGAGTTTAATATGAACCCAATTGAGAATGGTGTTCAAGAAGCATCGTTTGAAAAATATCGTAAGGCAAACAGAGATGACATTTTGGTAGCACATCAGGTTCCGCTTTCCAAACTTGGTGGCGGTGACTCATCTGCCATCGCAGCAGCACTAGCACAAGATAGAACGTTTAAAGAGCAGGTCGCTAGACCAGCACAAAGAAATTTGGAAAAAATGATTAACAAAATTGTTCGTGAAAAAACAGATATATTGGATTTTAAGTTTAACGAACTTACTCTTACAGACGAAATTGCACAGTCTCAGATTCTTGAAAGATATGTCAAGACACAGGTTATGCTTCCAAATGAAGCAAGACAAGTTCTTGGTTTACCACAAAGAGACGGTGGCGATGAGCCATTCCAACCAAAGCCAGATCAGGCAGCAAACGATAATGCAAATCGTGCAAGAGATGCAGAACGTTCAAACAATCAATCCGATGGACCAGCAACAGTCTCTGGACGTAATCCAAAGGGTGAGGGTCGAGCATCTCAATAGGTGAGAAGCGTATAAAAAGGGTATATAATATAATCACCATGACTATCTCTAAAGCCCATTGGAATACAGAGGGCGACAACGTTCGCCTATCAATGCCTTTTAGCAAGGTTGACAAGGAACGCCGTATTGTTTCAGGTTTTGCATCATTAGATAATATTGATAAGCAAAATGATATTGTCACTGCAGAAGCATCTATGCAAGCATTTGCAAAGTTTCGTGGAAACATTCGTGAAATGCATCAACCACTTGCAGTTGGTAAGATGGTCAATTTTAAAGCAGAAAAGTATTTTGATCCAGAAACAAAAAAGTTTTATAACGGAGTATTTGTTTCTGCATATGTTTCAAAGGGCGCTCAAGATACATGGGAAAAAGTTTTGGATGGAACACTAACAGGATTCTCTATTGGTGGTCGTATGAATAAGTGGGATGACGGTTACGACGAAAAGTCAGATACACAAATTAGAATTATTAAGGAATATGATTTGGTAGAGTTGAGTCTTGTAGATTCACCAGCAAATCAATTTGCAAATATTGTTTCTGTTGAAAAGGTTGACGGCGTTGAAGTTGTTAAGGCAGATGAAACAGTATTAGAAAATGTTTTTTATGACGCAGAATCTGGTATAGTCATGGTATCAGAAAATGATTCAGAGGTAAGCCCAGTGTCTGGATCAGAGATGAAAAATATAGGGTTCGTTGAAAAAACGGATAATGAAAAAACCACAATGATAAAGTTCTTAGTTGATAGTGCTAAAGGCATTAATACATCTAAGATTAACAAGGAGGTAAGTCCTATGACAGAAGATACAAATACAGTTGCAGAAGTTATTGAAACAGAAGCAGTTGCAGAAGTAACAAAGTCAGAGGTCGCTCCAGAGGCAGATGCCGTAGTTGAAACAGTTGTTGAAGAAGTTGTTAAGGCCGATGAAGCCCTACCAGCAGAAGCAACAGTTGAGACTACTACCGAAGAAGTTGCAAAGTCAGAAGAAGTTGCAACAGAATCAGTAGCAGAGGCTACAGATGTGTCCAAGTCCGATGATGTAGTTGCTGAGTCAATTGCTGAAATCAGAAACACCATTACATCAGCCTTTAGCGATCTAGTTGCAACAGTCAAGTCTTTGCAGGCAGAAGTAGAAATGCTTAAGTCTACAAAGGTTGATCTAGATGCAGCAAAAGTTTCATTTGATGCAGTCGCCAAAGATATTGCTGCAGCAAGAGAACAGTTTAATGAGTTTGGAAAGAGAGTAGACGCAGTAGAAGCAGACACTGCTTTCCGAAAGTCTGGCGATCTAGGCGAGATTGTTCAGGATCAACCAGTAATGGTTGAAAAATCCCTATGGGGCGGTAGTTTCCTCAAAACAGCCGACTTATTCTCAAAATAAATAAGTAAACATCACAGGAGGTGACAATATGTCGGAAGAAATTATAAAGAACCAGCCAGGAGAGGCTGGAGAACTAGGTGGAACAGCACCTGGCCTATATCAAGGTCAAGGAGCATTTGCATCAGGTTCAGAAGCAGGTACTAATGTTCCTGGTAACTACGCTAATGGCGGTGTTATCGGAAATATTCCAAATGCAACATTTGGATCAACATCAGGACCAAACGCAGTAAATCCTTCAGGTGAGGCTGGATCAGGTATCCTACGCCCAGAGCAAGCACGTCGTTTTATTGATTACGTGTGGGATGCAACAGTTCTCGCCCAAGACGGTCGCAGAGTAACCATGAGAGCAAACACCATGGAACTCGAAAAGGTAAATGTCGGTGAGCGTGTTATTCGCTCTGCTGCACAGGCACTTGGCGATTACACAAATGCAGGAGCAACATTCTCAAAGGTTGAATTGACTACAAAGAAGATTCGTCTTGACTGGGAAGTTTCTGCAGAATCACTTGAGGATGGTATTGAAGGCGCAGCACTAGAAGATCACCTAGTTCGCTTGATGACAAATGCATTTGCAAATGACATCGAAGATCTAGCAATCAATGGTGATGGCGCAACAGCACCATTCCTTAACATCATGACTGGCTTTGTCAAGAAGGCTAAAGATGGAGATGCACATGAATCAGTTGTTACTGTAGCAGATAATGCTTGGACAACAGAAGTTATGCAAAACATCATTCTTGCAATGCCACGTAAGTATCGTGCACTTAAGAACAATCTTAAGTTCTATGCTGGTACAGATGCCTTCCAAGGTATCGTAAAGCACAACGGTACACTCGCTGATGCTATCGCAGAAGCATTTGCTGGCACTCCAGCAGGTACACCTGCAAACCGTCAAGCATACCTTGATGGAAATGGACAGACATTCGGTGGAGCACGTACAACTCGTGTTCTCGGAGTAGACGTTCAGGAAGTTCCTTACTACCCTGCAGGATATGTCGATTTGACATTCCCACAGAACCGTGTTTGGGGATTCCAACGTGACATCACTGTCAACCGTGAATACCGTCCTAAGAAGGACACAATCGAATACACAGTATTCGTTCGTTTTGGTATTCAATGGGAAGAAGAAGATGCCATTGCTTTCGCAGACGCTGCTGCAGATGCATAATCTGTAATCAGTACCTTTAAGGGGGGCAGGAGTTCGTCTCCTGCCTCCTTTTTAATTAATCTGTTATAATATAGTAAAACAAGGAGGAATTATGTCAGATATGTTTAATAACGAAGATTCCACAACATGGTCAGCACCTACACCAGAAGATTCAGTGATCGAAGAATCAAAGAATGATCCAATTGTAGAGGAAGCACCAGTTGTAGAGCCAGTTGTTGTAGAAGAGCCAAAAGAAGAACCAGTTACAGTTCAGGCCCTAGGCCCAGTAGGAAATGGTGCAATTGGCGTAGCAAATGTTGTCAAGGAAGTAAAGAAGGCAGCATCAAAGAAGTCTACAGCAAAGAAGGACACAGTTGCCATCCACTCATCACGTAACGTAACTTGGGCTGGAGTTGGCAAGGTTTATCGTGGATTCAATATTGTTGCTAAAGATGATGCAGACAAGTGGCTAACTCGTGACCACTGCCGTCTCGCTACACCTGAAGAAGTGGCAAAGGAATACGGTAAGTAAAATATGCAGGTCTTGAGAGTTCCACCTTATCCTCTTACAACTACTTGGAAACTGCCAATTGCTAGTTACCAGTACAACGTTTATGTTGAGGATTTGGTGGACCACTCAGTAGAAGAGTCAGTAATGACATCGGATGCAGACGGGGTTTTAATTTATGAACTTCCAATTGCCAAGGTAAATTTTGATAGAAAGTTTCTTATTAGATTTTATGATTCAGAGCATGAACATATTTTATATGAAGAGAATTTAGATATTGTTAGACCATACGTTAACCCATATACATATGGTGGTACAACTGCTTCAGAAATAGCAGAATATGAAAGATTAGAATTATTTGCAAGATCAATTATTGACAGTTCTATTACAGATGGTTTTTACAATGAAAAGCATATTGTGCAGGGAATTGGACAAGGTAATGATTATTATAGTATTTGGGAGCCTGTCAACAAGGTATTAAAAGTTTACGAAAATAACGTGTTAGTTTATGATGCAGATACACCAGAATTAAACGCTATTGATTATAGATTAACATTAGATAGATCTGCGATTGAGAGAGTTGTAACAGACGTTTATAATCGTGTTGAGCAGGGACTAATGAGTACTTTACCAGCATATGGAGATCTTGCTCACTACGGACCAGAGAGATATGTTGATTTTCCAAAAGGATATGACTACAGTTTTGTTCTTGATGTTGGATATAAAACAGTTCCAGCAGATATTGAACTTGCAACAAGATTGCTTATGGAAGACATTAGTTGTGGCAAATTAGATTACTATTCTCGTTACGTAGCATCTTACAATACTGATCAGTTTAGAGTTCAATTCGACAAGAAGATGCTTGAGGGAACGGGCAATATGATTGTTGATAAGATCTTAGATAAATATACATTAACAATAACCAAGCCTGGAATTTTATAATGACCTGTGAAGGTAAAGACTTCATGTTCCCAATGCAAGTAGATGTATTTTATCCAACTGTAGAACAGGGTGCATATGGTAATGTCAAAAAAAATTGGATGCATAACAAAACAATTGCTTGTCATTTTACAACTGCAGGATCAAAAATTAAAGAAGAGATACAGCCTAATATAAACATAACTCAGGACACACTTTTAATTGGACGAGTTAAGGCAGATATTCGTATATCAGAAACAGATTCAAATAATGCAATTACCAATGTCATTTTAAGCAATATTCAAGATAGAAACTGCAACCCAGTATATATAGAGACTGCAGGGCCAAGAGCAGGAAAATCTACTATATTTGAGGTAGCGTCGCAGGAGCCACTCATGGGGCCATTTGGAAAGGTCGAGTATTATAAATTAGTTTTGCGTCGTTCACAAAATCAGGCGGTAGATATATGATATCAATTAAACTAGATAGCAATTTATTTATGAAAGAGATGACAAATATAATCAATTACTCTCAGGGATTTCTTGATGGAATACATTCTGGAAAAAATATATTTTTAGAAAATTTGGGTAAAGATACGATTGAACTAATGAAAGAATATATAGATTCAAGTGCAAGAGTAAGTCCACAAACATTACATCATGTTTATGAGTGGAGCCAAACGGGAAGCCCAGATGCAAGATTATTTGATATTACATATACAGTAAGCAATCTGGGCCTCTCTTTTAGATCTTCTTTTTCACAGTCAACATCAATTAAAAATGGTTCAAAGGTCCCATTTTATGACAAAGCAAGAATTATGGAGCAAGGTATACCAGTAGTAATTAAGCCAACAAAGGCAAAGGCATTAAGGTTTGAAATTGGTAACGAAGAGGTATTTACAAAGCAACCAGTATTAGTTGATAATCCTGGTGGCAATACAGAAGGAAAGTTTGGAAAAACATTTGATCAATTTTTTTCAAGATACTTTACACAGGCATTTTTAAGAAAGAGTGGCATGTTAAAAGAGTTAGAGAATGCAACAGTTTATAAGAAAAATCTTCCAGCAGGTAAAACATTTGGCCGTAGTAAGGGTGTTGAAACTGGATATCGTTGGATCGCAAATGCTAGGGTGGTGGCATAATGGCAGAACCAACATCAACATTAAATACTCCTGCGCTTTGGGTTAATAGATATCTACAAGAAAAGATTTTTGGATACGTAGACATAGGTATTCCATTTTTTCCAACAACCCCATCCACCCTTGATGACTTAACAGAAATGTGGAT
>JACCDW010811437.1_pt1 | contig 40738 bp, 62 predicted proteins | sample 7449781 | NCBI WGS metagenome assembly JACCDW01 (sample SAMN15323449, study PRJNA562643) | freshwater metagenome | isolation source: river surface water | place: USA:Blue River Watershed | collected 2017-08-18 | reverse complement strand
TTTTTCTTTGCCAAAAATTGGAAATTTGTGGGCGTATTTTGCTGGCATAGCATCGGCATAAAAAACATCCAAGGCTTTCTTATAGTCCATGCCATGGTACAAATAATTACCGCCGACAGCTTCGTTTAAAATTTCATTGATAAGCATCTAGTATTTATTGACAGATGCTAATAATGAGTTAGACTTACTTACAATTTCTTGAGCATTTCGTCTGTGAACACATAAACCGGTAAAGGTTTGTTAGTTTTTAATGCTTGTGATACTCTATGATGCCCGTCAATGATATACAATTTTCTATTCTTCATGTAGATTACAGGACGATCCTCGTACTCAGGATAAAATGCTTCGCCGCCGCCCGAATTGTCTAACCAATCTTGTGTTGCAAGTAATTGACTTGGATATACTGTAGAGCGGCCTGGTTCTATGCCAGCATTAAGTAGATCGTCAACCTCAGTGTGCAAATCTGCTACATCTTTATATCCTGCAGGATCTGTATATTCTGCATCCCAATGCGATATGTAATCGCCTAAGGGGATATTAGTTTTGTATCTTTCTACTCCAAAACTTTCGTTAATAATATCTTTAACACGCATACACTATTTAGTCGGTTAGGTCCAAAGTGCATGACGCACACGGATCAGGCGAATCATCATGTCTTCGTCTTCTTGGTTGTATGCTTCCTCAATTTCATGTGTTTTATCTAGTGCACGATTGCCCAATGCGTTAAGTTCAGGGTCCTTGGAGTTACGAGTTAACCAATGATTTTCTCCAAACTCCTCGCGCATACGATCGCAATATTCGCTCCAACCACCAGCATCATGTGGATCGGGTCGATTAGGATAAACCTCTGTCCACCACTTGTAAAGTGCTAGGATTTCTTTGGCTCTTTCTGCTTGGTGGGTAGGTTCTCCGTAACCTTCATCGCCGGGATTTACTCCGTAGTCCTCTTTGACTTTTAAGCTCATTTGCCATTCAAGATTTTCTATGCCTGCTTCAGGGCAACGCCAGGTGCGCCAACGGAACCAACCTGCGGCCCAGAATGGTGCTTTAAACTTTTTCTTTGCTTCGTCGTCCCAGGCTATGTGCCACCAGGCGAGTTCAACTTCCACATAATCCACAAGTTCATTAAATAGGCAAGGCATAAACCTATTGCCAACATCACACCAAGTACCAGGAGCAATATCACGACGATGGGCAGTGAGACTATGAGTTCGAGTAACCCAACGATTGTTAATGTAGTATTTGAGGTTGTAGATTTGATCAACTGGCCACCATATAAAATTTTGCACAGCATCAAGAGCTTCCTCGGCAATCCAGTAACGAATAGGATGTGCGGCTTTTGCGCTAGAGTCCCAGTTGTCCCACTCCTCGCCGGTGCCCAGTTTAAGTTTAGGGGTACCTCGAAGCCAGTCTGCAAAAGGAGTGCAACTCCAGTATCTTGATCTTTGTGCCATAGTGTTATCCTAACAGGTATTGTTTATTTACTCAAGAGAAAAGGGCCCGAAGCCCTTTTCCTTCCAAAACTAATTGGATCAGAAAGGAGCCGGGTCTGAATCGGCCACAGCGTCGGCAGTAGCAGTTTCAGTCTTCTTGCCGCGGGCCTTAATTTTCTCAAGGCTGGGCTTGCTGGTTTTAACTTTAACGGTACCAGCGCCGTTGTACTTGGCATCTGCGGCTTCGATGGCCTGCAGATAAACCTGCTTATTGACCAGCTCAGTGGTCTTCAGATAGGTGACAGCTTCACCCTTGCTCATCTCGCTGGGCAGTTCCACCAGCTCAATGTCCGTATGGTCGGTCTTAATCAAGACCTTGACACGGCTCATGTCGTTCGCAAAGCGAACCTTGTAGTTACCCTTGACGGCGGAAACGCCGGCGACTTTAAAAGTTTTGTCGTTAGACATAGTTTACCTCTTTAAGGTTGAGTTGATGAAAAAGTGTTCAAACTAAACACAGTCCTAATTGTACTGCCTTTTCGAGTGGCTGTCAACCACATTCTGGCCGGCAATTTAACCAAAATTCTGTTCATCCGACGAGTGTGCCAACCGAAGCCAGGCAATGGTTTCGGCCACCAAACATGGCTTCGACAATACGCTGGGCATTGGTGCCACTGGTTGCTTGCACGGTAATTTGGAGGTATTGCATACCACCTTCACCGATAAACATACCCGAGGGCTCACGCTGACCCAGGCTATAAGTCACTTCATACAGTTGGCTCATTTAATTTTCTCCAAGAAGTCATAGACAAAGTTATTAGTTAATTCACGCTCTCGGCGGAATGCTTCAATTTCCCAAGGACGACGGTGATAGGCTATCTTGTCCATCCGCTGGCCACGCCAGGTTTGATACATTCGGCCTCGGCGAATTACAGTGTCCAATGTTCCTCGGGCAATCTGTTTTACATGCACCATTTCGTGTGCAATTGTTTCTACCATGTCCTTATAGTTAATACGACTGTCCAAGATCATAGCGATGTCTCGCTGGTCAATACGCAATACCATGCCGTATGCACTTTCTTCTTTGTGCAAACCTTTTTCGGTTACTACAGTTAGAGTATACCGGCTTCGCTCTAGCCCTAGCTCACGGATGAAAAAAGCAATAGAATGCTCAGCCAGGTGGCGCCGATGCCCTTGACGCATGTGAACTTCGACTTGCATATAATCTTTCAGTATTGATTGTAGATTACCAGATAGTCCACATTAGGCACATGGCCCACGGGTCGATAGATACACTGCTCGCCGTCGTAGCCGTCTTCGTCAAAGAGCACATCCTCAGGACCCACTGCAACGAAGCGAACTTCTTTACCGGTGTGATGACTGCGAACAAAGAACTCCTGCGGCATACCGATATACTCGCTAGCCAATTTCAGAACCCGGCGGGTCTTGTCATACTCACACAGTTTAAGGTCGAGTACAGGGATTTCCCGAGCCTTGGTGTTGTATGCACGATTCAGTGCAGGGTTGTTCAGGACCTTGTCACCGAGATCAGGAACATAACGACCTTGAGCGGCAATGACATTACGAGCATAAGTACCGAACATTTTTAACCCCAATCTTTCTTGTCGCCGTGTTCTTCGTTGTAGTCGTAACCTGCATGATAGGCTTCAAACTCTTCGGAACCCTCTGGAGGGATCACTTCTACACTTTGGTAGGAGGCGCCCATGAAATAGTGCGGGCGCCGCGGACGACTGTAATAACTGTCTGCGGCACCGCGATCAAAGGCCCCGCCGTGTCGCTGATTGCGGGCAATGTGTTCGATTTCAGCTGTCAGTTTCATCTCGGTCTTTCTGTGTGTAGTGTGTGTATTATAACCGAAATCTTATTTCGAGTCAACCATTTCTTTCAGTTTTTCCTCGTACTTGAGTTGACCCAGGCTGATGCTGTAGATAAGATAAACACCCAGGAAGGCAAACAAGATACCAAAACCAATCATGATGTTTTGGGCAGATACATTGGCAAAAATAAATGCCGTCACTGCCGAAATGGCCACACAAGTAAACAGAATTTGTGCAGTACGGATAACGGCTCGAAGTTGAATGTTCATTTTGATTTCCTTTTTTCTTACTATACCTATATTATAGCGCCAAAAGAAAAACCCGTCAACCGAACGGGTTTTGTTGTAGTCTGTGCTTAGTGTTGCGTCGATACAACAGTTTACTAGGTACTACTTTGGGTTTAAAAGGTGTGTTGCTTTTAAACAACGCCAAATGAGCCCTAGGATTAGGGTTTTGTTGCATTTCTATAACAATCTTTCTAGTCTGTTTTGAGCTCATGTCTGTGTGTCCTTTTAAAGGTCTAATTATACAAGATCTCGTTGCTGTTTGTCAATCCAGACCTTAGAGAACTCTCGCGAGCTGTAATACTCCAAAAGTTTTCTTTGAACCACACTTTGCACTTCGCCGGCTACATCGGCAATTTCGTAGTGCACCGGACAATGTTTCCAACTACCAGTTTTCAAAAAGATAGCATAATCGTGCCGGTGCTGTCGATCGTTGACATCGAAGGCAATGGTAGGCTTACGAAAGAGATTGAGTCTCATGAGAATTCCAAAGTTAGTTACGATAATTATCGCGATCGTCGTCGTCGTGGTCGTCCTCGTCACTATCTTGTTGTTTGTCTCGGTAATAATCTTCGTCGTCCCAGCGACGACGCTGGTACGGATTTTCCCGAGTTGGGCGAGGGCGATATTCTTCTGGATCGCGGTCCCATTCACGATACCTAGGCATAGTCTAAAATTCCTATATGGTTAAAGTAGATACTATATTTATTTCACAACCCTGTAAGGTTGGTTCCATTCACCGACTTGCAGATGAATATAATAGGCAGTTTCGAAATAGTCGCTTTGGATGTCGCTGTTGTCGTACCATTTACGATCGGGGGCAGTTTTAATGATACGAATAACTTCGCCAATGAATTCGGCTGCCTTGGTATCAAAGTGTTCTTGATACCAGTATTGGTTAATTTGGAGATAATCTTTGGCGGGTGCACCATTGCGATGGCCGCCGGGTCGTTGTGCCACGGTTTCGTTATAGCTCTTAATAAAATCAATAGGACCTTGCTTAATGGTGACATCCACGCTCAGAGATCCCGATCCTTTACGGCAACCAAACTTAAATTCAGGAAAACGAGCCTTGAGTTCGTTACGAATTGCTTGAACTTCTTGTGCGGAAATGTAAGCCATCTTTGGTTCCTGTTTGTTTACAATACCTAAATTATAGCAAAAACGGGCTCAGTGGTCAACCGTTTCTTTGGGGAAAGATTTGATAAAATTTTGCCCCACATCGAAGCTTACAAAAGTATTACCTTGCATACCCTGTTCGCTGTACTCTACATCATAGCCAGCCATACCGGCTTCGTTGAGCACATGGCGCAGACCTTCAAGAAAATTTTTATCTGTATAGATAAAGCCGTCTTCTTCGACATTCCAAGTCTTAGGATCAAAGTGAACACGAAGTTCGCCAAAATCGTTGTCGTCACAAACATAGGGAATTTCGATGCCTGTGATCTTGATTATTGCCGAACGCTCACTCCAAAGGCCAGAGCCATTGGTGGAAAGGAAAGTGTCAAATTTAATCATTATTCGCCTTTCATGCAGTAGGTAAACAGGATCCACTTGGCGCGGTTCATAGTTTGACGCTGGTCTTCCAGGATGTTGGCCAATGTATCGGAATCATAAGGGCCGTAACTGACCATTTCTTGACAGTCGCTCAGGAGGCTAGCGGCCATCATAGCAGGACCTGAAAAGCGGAAGGTTAGGCTTTGCTCAACGGCTTCCTTCATTTGAGCTTCGGTGCAACCATACATGCGAACTTCACGCTTTTCTTGTTCAGTCAGTGCGTTATAAATTGCTGTGGACATTTGAATTCCTGTTTCGTTTAACAATGCTTGTATTATAACCGAAAAATGGATAACCCGTCAAGCCTTAGGGATTCTGTAGCTGACACCTTGGTCGCTTACTACTTTAGTATATCCGGCAGATTCGTAGTCTTTTTCCAACAGATTGAGGTTGCGGCGGTCGCGGATTTGTGCTTTGTTTACTTTTACAGTAATAAATTTCTTACGGTATGTAATGTAAACCTTAGTATTAAAATAACAGAGTTCCAGTGCCAGTTTCATGCGCTCAGCCAAGAGCTTTTGAGCATCAGAATAATTTTGAGCTTCGCAGGCACTTTTAAATTGTGCATCTCGGGCGGCCGCATAGGCAAAATATCCTGCATCCTGTGTCTCAAGTTCTTTGGCTTTCATACCGGCTCCTTGTTACAATACCATTATTATACGAAAAAACGAACAAACGGTCAACTGGCTAGAGCCTTAAAAATCAACTGTTGCAATTCTGCCACATCTTCTGCAGGCACATAAAAATCGGTAGTAGGATCGTAGTACTCTCCTTCGCGGGGATCGTAGTAGAGCACCTGGCCGTTAGGGTAGAAAAACGGGCCCTCGAGCCCTTTGCGCGGTTGCCACTTTGCATCGCGATCCGGCAGTACACGATATCCCATAATCAGCTCCGGGTTTTGTTGGTTAGGTAAAAACGACCGTTGACAACCTTGCCACACATGACAAGTCGCAAAGGAAAGCCGTACTCGGTCATTACTGCCCGCATTGCGGCGTAACGACCTTTTTTGAACTGTTTATGTTTTGTCATGTCCGTATTATAGCAAAAACGGATAACCCTGTCAACTCTAGGGTTTTAAATAAAAAGTATTAACCTATAGTTTTAGCCAATTTGGCTATATCAAGTCCGCAGATGTAGGCACAATCAAAATGCACTGTAGCCCCTGCCGCAACTGAACCTGCATCCCACGCAACGGCAATTCCGTGATCGCCGTTGCCATTGTCTCTGCCAGATAAGAAATCTGTAAAATTATATAGAGGCCAACCGCTGTAGACTGATGTGTTTCGGGTGTAAGAAGTTGGCAATGCGTACAGGGCTAATATTTTTCCTACTGTAGTTCCTTGCCCATAGACAAAACTTGTTGAGGATAACGAACCGTATCCTCTGTAATTGTTTGTAGCATACGATCCTGTACTGTTGGCTTCTGTATCTGGGTCAACTTCCCTCGAAGCCTTAACTGTTACAGCAGAACCGGTTGTGTTTGTGTAACTTAGACGAATACGAATAGCCAGTTCATTCTTTACAGTCATATATTGTAAAACAACAAACCCGGTAGATTCTGAACCTTTAAGGCATACAATGTGATTAACATTGTTGGCGCTTAAATTCCAAATTTTTGTAGTCTGTGTAAAATAATGTGTGCCCGAAGGATAGTTTTCTCCATCAGAGCCACCTAGGTAGTAGCTGTCGTTTATAAAAAGAGCGTATGCTTCCCAGGGCGTACCGGGCCTGAACATGTCGTCGACACCGTAGTTTCCTGTTCCGGTAGTGTCAAACATTATACCTACGCCTAGTGTAGTATTACCTAATGCGCCTTGTCCGAATCCATTAACTGTATATTTTATATACCCGGTGTCAACAACAATACCACCGGTGCTATTAGTTCCTAGTTGAGACAGTGTATAACCGTCGCTGGCGTTTGGTATTAGATCATTACGGAAATAACCTTTTGAATAATTTAAAAGGTTAAATGTTGGTTTACTAAATCCAGTGGCTGAAGCTCGCAACATTATGCGTATCCGTTGCTCAATGAGGCGTAATAATAAGTTCCGTCGTAGACAATGGATATAAGATCCACTGCATTTGGCGAAGTTGACAGAGTTTTAAAACCACCGGCAAATATATAACCAGCAGATGTAGTTAGTGTCCTGGATCCTGTTCCGTCTTGTGTTAAGACTAACAAAATACTTTGCCCGGCAGAAATATTTGTCATTCCGTTTAGTGTAATATTACCTACTAAAGTAGCTTTATAAATACCACCTGAGCTTCTATCAATGGTTACTGTACCTGAGATGTTACCAGCAGAGTTAATTGTTTCAGGCTGGCTAATGTCTCCTTTACTGCCAGTGTATCCAGTTGTGCCTTGACTACCAACAGATCCAGTGTATCCAGTTGTGCCTTGACTACCAACAGAACCAGTGTATCCAGTTGTGCCTTGACTACCAACAGATCCAGTGTATCCAACATTACCCTGGCTACCTGTGTAACCTGTATCACCTTTAAGTCCCTGAATACCTTCGGAACCTGTATAGCCGTTGTTACCAATTACACCTTGGCTTCCAGTATAACCAATAACTCCTTGTGTTCCTTGGCTACCTACATATCCAGTTAAGCCAGTTGCACCTATTGTACCTTCACTGCCAGTATAGCCTGTGATACCCTGAATTCCTTGAGGGCCTGTGGCACCTGTAAGTCCAGTGCTACCCACATATCCAATATTGCCTTGACTGCCAGTATATCCAGTTAGACCTGTTGCACCAACTGCTCCTTCGCTACCTGCGTACCCGATTGGTCCTGTTGCACCAGTTGATCCTATACTGCCAGTGTAACCAATATCGCCTTTGCTACCCACATATCCAGTATCACCTTTGCTACCTGTGTAACCAATATCGCCTTTGCTACCGGTGTAGCCGGTGTTTCCTTGTATACCCTGGCTACCAGTATATCCAATATCACCTTTGCTACCAGTGTAACCTACATTACCTTGAAACTCAAGTAATTGCCAGGATGTTCCTGTCCAACCGTAGAAGCTTCCGCTATTATACTTAATCCGGTCAGGCGTTAGTGTTCCTGTTATATACCCTGAACCGTTGTTGTTATCAACACGAAAAACAATACCTAAAAATTGTATTGTTTCCCCGGCACCTGTTGGTGCAACATTTGTATACCCGCCTGTGGCGCCAAGGAATACTTCATCGCCGATATTAAAACTAGATGTATCAACTCCTTTGATTTCTCCAAGGATTAACATTCTACCTTCGGCTTCATTGGCAATATTTTCGTCTAGTACACCAACTGCATGTTTTGCAGGATCATCGGCGCGGGCAATACCCACTGTTACAGTATTTCCGGCCATGCCTATTTGATATACAGGAGTACCTTTTGTTAAAGTAACTCCGCTGACATTCTTTACATTTTCGTATATGGTTTTAGCATTTACGCGATCGGTCCAGGATACATCATAATCAGTTGCTGTATTCTTAACAAGGTATGTGCCAGCGGCACCCCCGGCTACAACACCTGTTCCTACAGATCCAGTATAACCAATTGAGCCAGTATACCCGTAACTTCCTGTGTAACCGCTAGTGCCTTGTGGTCCTGTGATACCCGAAGTTCCAGATAGATCTGTTACAAAATTATATGAAGAGCCTGTCCAGAGATATAGTTTTGAGTTTTCTGGATTGTCAACATTGCCTGTTTCTACTATGGCAAATTGCCCTGCAACAATGCCCGTTGGTGTGGTGTCGGTAGTTAAATCGGCTACGCTTGAGTAACTTTTAGCGACAGTAAATCCTAGTCCTGTGTCGCCCTTGCTACCTGTGTAACCTGTGGACCCAGTTGAAGTAATTGGTATTCCTCCGGCAGTAATACCATCACTAAGAAATAATGACCCTAATGCCGGGTCATAAAAAATTGTTCCTTCTTCACCGACAAATTGAATCCTCGGTAGTTGAACTAGTCCTGCTTTAATCTTTCTTGTATAAGACATAGCCGACTTTCTTATTAAACACCGGCATTGCGTCTGATTATTTCAAGTTCGTCTTCGGGTTTTTCTTCAGCTGAGTGGTTAGGTTCGTCAAAAATGTTTTCAACGCCCTGTTCTTTTTTCTTTAGCTCAAGTTCTTGCTGAAGAGGCGAAACAAAAACACCAGTGTCGCTTTTGTTTGCACCGGCATCAGAGCTATCCAATTTATCAGCTATAGTTCTTAAAAGATCCGATATTTTCATATTAGTATTCCGGAGTGGTAATACTATATTTAGTTACACCAGCTTTGTTTAGCATCTCCGTAGTATTCGCGAGCAAAACCATTGGCAATTAATGCAGCTCGCAAACTTTGGCCATTTAAAATAATATCTCCCAGGACGCGACCACCAAACTTGTCCCAGGCATAGAGTGTAACCTGTCGTTTTTGACTCGATGCAACCGCACTTTTGGTAAATTCGGTTGCGGCTTTTCCTCTAGCATCCTCGCTAGGGCATTGTGCTCGGAATCCTTTTTCAGGTGTGTCCACACCATAGATTCTAACGGCCAGCTCTGGCTTGAGCGGAGCAGGTAGAAACGGAGCCGCTATGACCACTGTATCACCGTCATTAACACGGATAATCTGTGCGTCATAGGTTACACCTTGCGGTTGTTTTTGTGCGAATGCCAAACCGGTAACGGCAATTAAGGCTAGAGCTAGTAATTTTTTCATTTTTATTCCTTTTCTACTTCTACTACGATTGATTCTCCAACTAGCTCTTGTACGATAGCTTCTAAACTGGGCACCAAATCTCGATTTGCCAAAGGCGCCAGATCATCAGGTTTACCCTTGTGTAGTTTGTATAATTTAACGGTGACTGTTTCTTCTTGAACATATGGCATAATTGAACTCCTTGATAGTTTATTTATTTAGGTAATGTAACCTGTTGATACTTGTCGTAGTGTTGTTGTCTACTTTGCAAACCCTTTAGTGCAGGGTTGATAGGTTTAGTGGCCTGCGGTACATCATGGAAATCCTGCACACGGGGCTGTACTCTCTGTGCCCAAAACCATAAAGATACCTTGGCAGCAATTTCAGGATTCTCAACTAGCTCAGGTCTTTGCTCCAACGGAAGACCCAATGCTTGGCCAGCTCGCTTATAGTTGTATCTACCAGTTAACTGAATATAGCCTCGGCCTTTATAACGCACACCGTCCCCTACCTGTGTGTTACCTAGTTCTTTGGCCTTTTTTGGGCTAAACTTCTTATCGTATTTTTTCATTAGGTAGCGATCGCTGCCTAGTTCTTCTAGATGTGTAAAGTTGCCAGTTTCGTGTGCACACTGAGCAAGGAACTGTTTAAGTTCATTGCCTTCAAGACCGGCTTGTTGTGCGGCTGCTACTAGCACACGCTCTAGTGGTTTTAACTGTTTAACTGGCAATTCAGGTGCAGGTTGTACCACTGGTTGAGTAACAGGTTGCACTGGCTGCTTCATTGCTTGGTAACCGCCCAAGGCTGCGGCTCCTGCTACTGCGGCGCCAGCGGTCCACTTGCGCCAATCACCAATACCTTCATACAGTTCTTCCTCAGTGGCCAAGCCAATTTTTGGAGGATACAGCAGGCCAGATTTGATACGCTCGCCGCCATCAAAATATTTAACTACTACTTTGAGTGTTGGCCAACCTAACGCGGCCGCCGCCATAATTCTATGATTGCCTTCGAATACCCAAGGTTGCCCATCGTAGCCAACAAGTATAAAAGGATGGTATTCAGTGCCGCGATCGGTCAACGGCAACTTACCGGTGTCCTGCATAATTTTCATTATAGCCTGTAGATCCTTTGAGCGTACCCTTTGTTGTTCGCCGCGAGCACCGGGAATCTGTTTTAACAGTTTAACTGGCAGTTCAATTGGTTCTTCATGTGGTAAGTAGGCAGTAGTTGACTGCATGGCTGGGACGCCAAATTCGTTACGACTTTTTCTTTTTGCGTAGTCAATCTTACCTTGTAGCCATTCCTCGTTGGGAACATCTATTTGTAATCGACCTTCATTTATAAATTCGTTTGCTCTCATTTAGTTTTCCCTTTGCGGGTTCCTACGGCATATAGTCCTGTGCCAAATTCGTCGTCGCCGTAAATTTGGCTTAATTTATTTAACACCACTGGACTTAGGCGACCCCTTCCGTACTTAACCGGGAACACAAAAAAGTAATATTTGTCAAATCTTGTCTTAAAAGGCTGACCCAGCTGCTGGCCACCTAGCTTCATTATCTTATCTATTAGCCCGGGTCGTTCTGTTATTAGTTCGTCGCTAATTGAATAGTATCCTAATACATTAATATCTGGATTCTTGGCCATTTGCAACCATGCTCGTTGGCCGTCTGGTGTTTGACTAGTTCCTGCTAGCAATGGTAGTTTTAATTCATTTACAATAATATCGTACATGAATTGCCCTAAACCTAATCCTTGGTAAGCAGGATCAATTGCAATAGTGCCGACTCGGACGGCATTCTTTATAGGAAATGCACCTGCACCCGTAGTTTGTAATGAACCGATTACTTTACCTGTTTTATTCTTTTCCCAATTAGCTAATCTGACCTCATATTCTTTATCAAATTCGTGCCTTGCTTTAGTGGGTCGCGGCTTGGTAATAGTACGGTCATAGAGCAGTACAGTAGGACCTGTGTCGTAGGCCTTTTTTTCAACTTTGTAGTAAAGTTCTTTTTTGCCTGGAATAGGTTTTAACCCTCGTAGAGAGCGGTCAGGTATCCAGCTCGAGCCACTCATTTTCTCAAGCGATTCTATTTCGTTAATAAACTGGTGTGCTCTCATTTTACAACTGCCGATCTGGATCTGAACTTACTACCTTATAGTAACCAGGCTTAACCATCAAAATTTGATACTGGTCATCTCGGTCATCTGTTAGTGGTAAGAAATAATGAATCTTACTATAAGGTTTGCCCCAACGCTTCATTGTAACGCCATCGTCGTTTACTCTAATAACATGACCCATTTGTCCTGGAACTTTCCAATCTACTTTATTGCCTGCTGCCAATAGTTGCTTTACAGCCTGCAGAATTTTGCTACGATCGTCGTTGCCCCAGGGATCGTTACCTTTTTGTTTTGGCGGAGCTGGTGGTTTAAAATCACCACCTGGTGCAAATTCATTTAAATTACTACCGTCGCTTTCGCCCTTAACGCCATAGTTACCACGGCTGGATTCAATCGACGGTTGATAAATTACAAATGCTAGCGGACGATGTTTTACATATGCCTCATATGCATACTTGTGTGCCATTGGTAAACTATCAGTTTGATATAATGGACCACCAATGAATTCAAATTGGTCATGGGGATCGCATTGGTATACAAGATACTCAGCATGTGGTAGACCATCATCGCCATTGCCGGGTACAAATTCATTTATAGTAGACAACTCTGGTGTCTTACTACCAACCGGGGCTGCACCGCGGCGTTGAACAATTCTGTATGTTCCTAAGCCAGTCTTTTCAACATCGCCGCCGTACATGGCAGCAATTTCTCTGGCAAGCCTCTTATCATTGACAGTGACCAACATTGGCTTACCAGATGCTTCGCTACTGTTCATCAAGTCATGCAAATAGTTATATTCATCTTCACCAAATTGGCTAGGTAAGAACTTGCCTTTTTGTACACTAATATGATAACCGTCTTTGTCTAAGGTTTCTGTTACGCCCTGTTGTAACGCACCTTTTCTGTTACCTAGTATTAGCTCAGCAGTTCTAAAAGCATTTTGACTGTTCTTAGGCCTATACTTTTCTGCCATTTCTAAATGACCAGTTAACTGCATTTCGCCTTTGTAGTCACGAATCATATAATACTTGCCTAGCATCATATGGTAAGTTGGATACTCCCCCACTCGGCGATCTGCCAGACACCAAATCTTAGCAAAGCCAAATTTAGTCTTGTCCTTAGGAACGAACTTAAATCCAGGTTGCAACTTATTGTATTTGCCTTTGGCGTCTTTGGTGCGCTCAACTGTAAATTGGTCACCAATGATACCTATAATCATTTTTGCTATTTCTTCCAAGGGAATATTTTCGGGACGATCGTCGCTTCCGCCAAAATTCGGTCCTGGTGCAAATTCCTTAAGTCTCATCCGTATATCAACCTGTCAATTCGTTTATATCTAATATTAAAAGCATTACACAACAGTTCTATTTCTCTCAGACATTCATTGCGGCCACCACCGCACATGTAGAAAGGACTGATCTGCTTTAATATACTTATGGGCATAAAATCTGGCATGTATATGCCTTCTTCTTCCCAGTCTGAATATTTAAAATGACTTTGGAATTCTTGTTGTTCTGCTGGGGTTAGTACAGTATTAATATCTAGCATTCTGCTGTCATTAACTCTACGCTGCACCATTGCTCTAATAGTCTTAATGATTATCCTGTCAGGCACGCCTTGGTCCATCCAAGGTCTAAAGAAACCGTACTGTTTGCTAAAATAGTTGATACGGTCAGCAGTTGCTTCTGTGAGCCCTGCTTCCATCATGTAGTTGATAACATCAACATAGTCATCGGCAGTCTGTTCTTCGGCATTATAAAGTACATAAAGGTTGCCTCGACTTTGGTTTAGCATGTTAGCTACATCCTCAGCAATAGCACCTGACCAAGCATCGTAGACAGGTTGTACATCAACAACTAATATGTTGGTGTTCAATGATTCGGTAATAGGTTTGTCTGGATTCCAGACCATGGACTTACCGCCTTTGTTTATAGGATTATATCCTACACCCTTATAAAACTTTGTTAGGTTGCGCTGGCTAACTTGTCCTTTGTCCCAGGGATACAGTGTAAGAGATATGCCGTCTTTGGCAGCAAGACTTTGCAATTCTTTCATTGCTCGAGTACCAACACCTTGTCTATGCGGATAACTTTGAAACCACTTGACTTCAACGGCATTGGGTTTGCTAACGCTAGGCTCAAGTTCAAACATTGCTAGTTGTTGATCATCGCCCTCGCCGTAGACCATGACGAATTGTCTAGGATTTAAAGGATTGCGAGGATACATTTTGTATACCCGATTAATCCAATTCCAAAGTTCTTCCTTGGATTCGCTTAAAAATTCGTAAGCTCTCATTTAGGTGCGTTAATAACAGAATTTTTATTAATGTAGTTAGCTGCCATGCTAATAACATTGCCCACTACATACTGGGCTTTACTAGTCTTAGGCTCAGCATGAACAATTAGAATCTGCAATTTGCCGCTGGGAGTAAACCCTTTGACCTGTCCAATTAGACTGTTGTAGGCTACAAATTGACTTGATAGATCAACTAAACTTCCAAGTTGAATTCCTTTTTGTTTCAGGACTTGTTCTTTGTTTTCTAGTTTAAGTAACCTTTTAAAGAAACCAGGCTTTGTTGTTGCACCAGAATTGGCAGCAACAGCTACAGGTTCAGGTGCAGGCGGCTCGTCTGGAGTAGCTCTTCCGGTGCCGGCTCCGGCTGCCCAAAATGCTTTGCCCATTGGTGTGCGATTTTTACTAGGTTGTATTTCGTTGCCTAATTCCCTGGCAAAGTTATACATAGCACTGGCTATACCTTGTCGTTGATATTCATCAGCAACACTTACCACACTGACTTCCATATGGTCTCTGTCTATAACAATAAAACGGGCCTGTGCAATACCAGCAGATTTAAACCACATACTGGTTGTCTTTGGATCGTAGACCTTAATGATTAAACCTTTAGTCGGGCGATCTTCGTATTCATCCATTTCCCTGGCACGGGCAATCATGAGGTAACGACCTTTATACCAACGCTTTTTTTCAAAGCCAGGTTTAACAGTTTCTGGATTTATATCATCTTGTACAAACTCGTGAGCTCTCATTTTTTACGGCCTGACTTCATGTTAGCACACCAGTGAGCCATGCGTTGTTTTTCACCTGAGCTATTTTTGGCAATGCTTCTTAATTTACTTATCGATTGTTTACAGTTAACACCTACACGCTTGGCTAAGCCTTTGCGTCCCGGCTTCTTTCCGTCGGCAAAGTTTTCTGCTATACCTCGATTTCTATATTGAGTCCACGGTTCAACAAAATCCTCTACCCAGGTACCTTCTTTTACAGCCCAGGCAAAATCTACCAGTCGTCCTAGACCACCGCCAATTTCTCCGAACAAGTTGCTAAGATGCACTACTTCGTTTCGGTTAGCACCAGTTCGGTCTTGAATCAAAGCAATGATCCAATCAACATTATTGTTGTCAATGGCCGCAGAATATTTGTTCCAAAGTTTTGGGTTTTGAACAATAAGTGTTCCTAGCTGGCCAAGTTTTTTAATCAACACGGCTTCTCGATCTGGTTGTTCAGTTATAAATTCTCTAGCTCTCATGTTCTATACCATTGTGACATTGTTGGAACATCATCATCGTCATCCCAGCCAGCAAAAGGATCTACTATGACCATTTGTCTATCGGGCCTTTGCATGATATTATAGGTGTTACCTAAATCAAACTCTTGAAAATCACCAATATCACTATTGAGCAAATCTTCAACGGCGTATAATAAACCCTCAACTTCTTCTACAGTTATCCCCTGGGGTATGCGATTGAAATCAGGCTCGTTACCATGGCTCATTTCTTCCATGGCGTACTGAAGATAATCTAGTACCCGCTCGTCTCCGGGTAGATCACTTAATACTTCTTGAGTATATGCATAGTAAGTCTTACCTTCCCAGTTTAGAGCACGGTCACCGCCCACTCTAGGAAAATGTGGGTTGCGTTGATTGCGACGATAAAAGTCTACATAACGACGAATTATGTCAATTCGTTTACCGCTGCCTCGGCCTACTATTTTAAGAACATAGCGAGTACCGGGTTTACCCAAGGCAACTTGGTCGCGACCTTCACCATAAATTTCCCAACCGCGGTTAGTGAACAGACGCAAAAGATCTTCTGGTACATGTAAATGCCCAGGGTCGTTTACTTCTTTAATTAATTCTTTTGCTCTCATGTATAGCCCACCCAAGCCCGACCGCGCCAACCATTGGGAAATGCTTTGACATTTTGTGCTGTTCTGTGCCAACCTTCTACTAATTCGTATCCATCTTTTCTGTAGATAACAATAATAGGTTCTTGGTTAGCCTGACCTGTCTGTTTAATCAGATTAGCTTGTGCGGCGTGTCTTTCGGCATCACGAGGTACAAGAAAATGTTTTGATCCATAATCGGGTTCTTGTGCTCTTAGCATTAACATTTTTTGTGTATGTGCATCAAAGCTGTGATAGCCTAAGTTTAATGTTTCTAGACGCCACTGTTTAACAGGATATCTTTCTAAGACCCACTGTACTAATTTTCTCTTATCGGTTACTTGTTCTGGATTGCTAAATTGTGTATAGAGCCAGTCTTTGACCACATAGTCGGGCCAGTGACGAGGCACCATGGCCCGTAGAGCACGCCAGGCACCTGCTTGTACTTCATTTAGAAATTCATGAGCTCGCATATCAGTGGAACATTAAGAAACTGTTAATTACATCACGACGATTGGCAGCACGGTCTCCGGCACCTGGTTGTACAATAACATTCCAATGTGGCTTAGCTCCAATTGGTGTGTCTAGCATTTGGTCGTAGGTAATAATTGTGTCGGGATTAACTTTATAGGCTGCGGCCAAACGATCCTTGAACATTTCTAAGGCTTCTGGGCTCTTAAACTGTGTTCGACCTTTGGCATCTTTATTCAACTTAATACCATCTCTATCAATTAGATCGTAGAACATATCTTTGGGTACAGTAATACCGGCTTTGACTTCTTGTTTAGTGGCAGTACGATGTATTTCAATTTTCTTTTCTTCTCGACGCTTACTGCCTGAGCTGAAGTTAATAATAAAATTATTAGGAGTTTGTGCAGTAGCAACATCACCCATTTTAGTGTAGGCATAGAACTGTACATCAGGATTGCTACGAGCAACATCAAAGGCCAAGTCCAAGTATTCCTTGCTAAAGAAATCGCCGGCATCGTGCCAACGGACCACTAATTGTATACCTGCTTTATCAGTTTTCTTTTTAATAGCATGTATTTCTCTGTTAACCATGTCGCTGTAGCCCTTGGGGTCATTGACCAAGAAATTTAACGCTTGAGCAGCTGACATGCTACTAGCTGGAAACATTATATAACCGCCTTTGCGAGCATAACAAAACAGTTGACATTCGCCGGCACCAGGACATGTAGTAATTTCAACAAAGTCGCCAGTGCCTTCGTCGACGACTATACCACTAAGTGCTGGTAAGGTTAAATCATAGATTATTTCGCCTTCGGTCTTACTTTTTTCCATCTTGGCATTTGTGCCAAGAAGTGCCTTGGGTCTTGAGGTAATTTGACTAGACAAATCATCAAGGTCCCATTTATCATCGGGGTTGTCGCTCTTGGTAATGGCCTTAATGTTGCTACCGTGAACAATAGGTGCAAACTTGTCTTTTTTAGTCTTTGTGCCTGTTTTAATTCTATCTAAATAAGACTGTAACTCTTTGCGATCTACACGACGATGAGGTGCATTTAGTTTGATTTCCTCATACATGGTACCAGCATCCTTTTCCATTTTAATAACATAATCTTTGTCTGGGAATGCCTGTTTTAGATTATTGTAATAATCCATTGCTTGATCACGATTTGCAAACTTAGCCACTGGAGAACCGTCGCGGTGCCTGATAACAAAATTCATTCCTGGAACTTGTCGATTCTTAGGAGTAAATGATCTTACATTGGTACCATCTTGACTGCCTTTTATTCTGACTTTATCAGGTAATTCTGGTGCATACTCGAACCCTAGGCGATCTAGGTCCTTATGTAAAGTAATAATTTCTTTTTTTAGGCTGTCAACATTGTGCGGATTACCAGATGCGATCTTAGATCCAGAATTTTTAATATGCTCTAAGTCGTCAAGGTTATTGTAAATTTCTTTAGCAATACTAGCCGCAGTTCTTAGATCTCCTACCGCTTCGTTAGTCTTGAATTTCTTAGATAGCCTGAGTGCTTTATTTCTTAGCATGGCTAGCACTTCTTCAGATACAATACCAACATATTCTGAAAATGTCATTGTAGCCGATTTGTTAGGAGCAGACATAGGAGCAATAGGGTAGAGATTATCAAAATATTGATGTATAACTGGAGAGAGTTGGTTCCAATACTGCTTAAACTCGTCTTCGGTTTTTACATTAGACAGTTTAATCTTAAACATTTTCCTATAGGCTGATATAGGATGTATTAAAAAATATTCTCCTGAGCCGCCGCCGCTACCAGCTGGCGCAAATTCAGCAATGGCTTCTCCACCTGCGTCGCCAGTGTCAGTAGCGGCAGTACCAAAATAAATTCCTATGACAGGAAAACCGCCTAATGTTCTGGCTTTCTTTTTCTTTTTTTCTTTAATTAAATTCTTTGCTCTCATAGTTTTATATCTTTAAGTATTGTTCAGAAAGTTTTTTCCAAGCCTCGTGAACTGCCTTGGCGTAATAACCTTGCAGAGTTCCATTTAAACTTTGATCAATTTCAAAAGATCCTTCTTCGTCGTCGATGTCAAGCATTTCGTGTATGAATACAGCAATTTCGCTATTGGATGCAAATTCTCTTAGACGATCACTTTCTAGAGTCATGTCCCAAAATGCGTCAATATTATAAAGTATTTCTGGGTGCATTTTTGCATCTTCGGCTACTGCTCGATAATAGTATTCAATGCTGTTCCTTACATCGTCGGGTAATATTTCAAACAGGTCTTCGCGTAAACTTTTCAGGCCTGGAAACTGGCCTATTAAATCAGCTGCAATCTCTTTTGTAATTTTACCGATATTAAGAGTTATATATGTCCTTATCGGTGTCACAATCCTTGGCAACAACAACTCCATTATTTTCTTTACTTCGTCCTGGCTAAAGAAAAATTGCAATGCACCGTATTTCTTAGCTTGGTCGTTAAACAGTTTTGCCAGTTGAGGATATCTTGATACTAATTCATGAACATCAATGGACCGATCTTTTTCATTCATGAATTGCATAGAAGGAAAGTGAAATTGATACTTTTCACCTGCATACTTTGCCTGTGCTGGTATAATGATGTATAAAGGACCTTCTGAGTTATATCGATCAAACATGTTAGCAGAAACTTCAGACGATCCTGATGTGCACCATTTGCTGCCTTTTCCATAGTAACAAGCTGCCTCATAATCTTCGGGTTGAATAACTCTTAATTGTGCATCTTTATAGAGTTCTTTGAATTTACCACGATTCTGTTTCAATTGATCATTGGCAGTTGTTTGATCTTCGTACTGTGCGACTGTTTCAGCAAATAAATGAAAATCCGAATATCTATTAATATCATTGTAAGGCGGTTTTATTAAGCGCCTTTTCTTTAATCTGTCAAAATTTGCCAAGTCTTGATTGACCTGTGTTATTACATCTTCAAAGTGCACGCCTCCCCTGGCATAAGTTCTAGCTAGCCATTGTACATATTCTTTATGTGGCGTTGGGTCTGTTCTTTCTAGTAGAACCAACAGTTGATTAATAACATCATTTCGTACTGCTGGCGTAGGATTTCTTAGGTCGGCAGTAATAGACAACCGACTCCACCAGCTAGGTCCTTCTTTGACAAATGTATTAAACATAGACTGCCCAAGATTTTGTGCAGTGATTTGTCTGTTGTATTCAAGCAGAAATTCTTTTGCTCGCATTTACCAAGCCCTGCAACTCCAGTAGCGTGCCTTCCAGCGTGGTCCTGGATTATCACAATTGTGACGAGCACGGAAACTTTTACGGCGCTTGGGATTAGATTTTTTAATCTTCATGTTAGGATCGCCAAAGTTTACTTTTACAACATTGCCCTTGGGCCCGCGTACATAAACTTTACTCTTTTTAACATCGCCCTTCATTGGTTTGCCCAATGGTACTTTTCGTCCACGATACTCAGCTTCAAGAAGATTGTTAGTAATAAGGTCTTTCCAATTCTTAATAGCAGGATTTCCAAAGTAATCTGCTAGTTGCGACTGTGCAGATTTTAGTGTATCTGCATCAAAGTCGTAGTCAATGTAAGCATCTGATTTAGTTGCCTGTAATTTAATAAACTCTGTTACAGTACTAGCTGAGTGTCTAGACAGTTTATCAACTATAGTAGGTGGCAGATCCTTAATCATGTCAACTACCCAGTCAATGGCGTTTTCGTAGTTACCTATTGCCGCTGGTCTTTGACCGGGTGTAAGCTCGGGTTCTCTTTCTGGCTCAACTTCTGGCTCTGGCTTAACTTCTGGCTCTGGTGGAGCAAACTTATTTGAGCCAGGAAATTGAAAGACATTTTTATTGTAATCTCTATTACCTGGGCCTGGTATTACAGGTTCTTCTTCGTCTGGTTCGTATTTTCTTGCAAGGCTGCCCAGGCCGCCCATTGGAATAACTTCTTTGATTAAACGAATAGCATTTTCGTCTAATTTAATTACAATTCCGTCTTCAAGTACTTCGTCGATTACTGATTCAATTAGTGTATCGCCGAATTCTAAACCTAATATATCTCCAACTTCAGGTTCAATGTTTTCAAATTCGTTAAATCTCATAAGATCTCCATGGGATGATCTTATATTTATGTTTGTGTATTCAACAATACTGAATGTGTTGATACCTGAACCAGCGGCTTTTTCTAAAAGAAACTTTAAGAGGTATGTTATATTTCAACATTCTATCTCTGTGCTGAAAAAAAGTAGGTCCATGACTCATTAAAAAATCTTTGCCTTTGAGATATCTTTTTGGCCCTATTATGTCCCATTGATACTGGTGACTCATTTCGTGGGCTAGTATGGCTATCAACCATTGCTTGCAGTACCACTTATCGGATAGTTTAATAACGCACCAAGTACCGGGCTTCCTAGGTTTTACATACCCTAAACAAATTCCCCAGCACTGGCGCCTGATACCCAACTGTATTTCGGGTCGTACTAGTTTATTTTGAAAAATATCTTTGTTTAATTGATCGTAAAGTTTGTTAACTTCTTTAATGCTAGGACGATACGCCAATTTTCTTTGTTCAGTAAGACTTGGTAATGGAGTTTCCATTAGCTCTTTTATCGACTTTTCCATAGGTTAACCCCCCAACCATTGATATTTAGTTAGAGTTTTTATTTTTTAAACTAAGGTTTAATCCAATAAATACTACATTCAATCTTTAAAGGAGAATCAAGATGGAATTAATTATTGGCTTATTAGTACTAATTGCAGTAGGTTGGTGGGTCTTCTTCCGAGACATGGATAAATCTACCAAAGATACACTAATAACACCACAAAAAGACGAGGTTAAGCCGGTTGAAGAGCCTGCACCTGTTGTCGAAGCTGTGGCTGCACCTGTGCCCGTTGAAGCTCCTAAAGCTCCAGCTAAAAAGCCAGCAGCCAAAAAAACAGCCGGAACGAAACCAGCTGCTAAAAAGGCTAAACCGGCGGCTAAAACCGCCAAGCCCAAGGCTAAGAAAGCCTGATTATCAGGGGAGGTTATTCCTCCCCTACTTTTCCCCAATTGCTTTTTGCTCTGATAGCAAAAGCCAATTCTCTCATAGTACCGTACTCTTGACTGCCTCTTTTATGGGGCCCACTCTTTTTTAAATCATTATACTGTTTAAGTAGTTCTGCTTTGCTACGACCCTTGTATTTGCCTTTTTCTTCAGGGCTTACCTGTGTTTCAGTATCCCACTTTTCGTCAATCTTTTTAGCAATTTCATGAGCTTTGCGGATTACTTTTTTAGGAAGATCGTGTGCAGGCTTTTCTCCGTAACCGTATTTTTTCTTTGCTACAGCCATGCCAACTGCATAAGGATTTTTGGCTGCTTCGTCTAGGTAGTTTTCGAAAATATCTAGGTATTTTCTCATTATGTCAGTACTCATAGAGTCTCCTTTAAAATACTTATGGAGGCCTGGCTATTTTGTACTAGACTAAAGTCTACCTAGACCCAGGGCTTGGTCGTAAAGAGCACGACTGGCTAGATTTTTGCCCTTGCTTTCGCACATGATGTCATGTGTATTCAAAAATTCCAAAGCCCATTTGTTCACTTCTGTATTCCAGTAGAAGTCCGAATGTGCCCTGAGCTTTTGTTTTTTGTATCCATCTTCTAACAATAACTGCATGTCGGGAATTAGATTAGTTGAATGACCCACGAGATAATCTTCACGACTGATAGAATAGTGCAAAGTAGGCCGGACACCACGCCAAGACTGAACCACCCGATCAACACAGGGGTCCAAGGGCGAGATGTAATTGCCTGTCTTAATCCAATGGTGATGAATATCCAAAACGACAGGCACCAAATCGCTAATAGTAAGACAATCATCTAGCCCCCACGAGTTTTCTTCGTTTTCGATTGTGATGCAATTTCTTGCTTCGGGGGTAAGTCTTTGGTAGGCAGCGCGGATACCGGCTGGACCGGCGCGACCCGAGATGTGGACATTGATTTTAAAGTCCTGGAATTTCTGACCATAGCCCATGTAGCGTACCATATCTGCATGATATTCAAACTCCTCTATACTTCTATTTACGATATCAGGATTATCACTAGCAAGCACAGTAAACTGACCGGGATGAAAACTAAGGCGAACATTATTCGCACGAGCAATATCTCCAATTCGTTTAAATCCTCTTTCACAAGCGGCTCGTACATCGTTTCTTTGCCAAAAATAACTCCAAGTCGGCTCAGTGTAGACAGGAAGAATATCGCTACTGAGTCGTAACATTCTAAGATTAGGTTCAAGAGATCCTACTTTCTCAACCAGCATACGGGTCGCTTCAAGATTATAATTCATTAGGTCCCAGAGTTTTTCCTCTGCCGCGGCACGACTTTGACGATTAAGCCATGCAACAGTGGTTGCCCCGGTATTGTATTTTTTACAGTCGTCTTTGGGCTTGATGCCATCTACTTGTGTAGGGTTGTCAATCCACTTACAGGCAAAGCCAATTCGTTTAGTCATTATATGTAACTTTAATTGTTGGTGTGTCCTTATTATAAAAGAAAACCGTTTCTTGGTCAATCATTTAAGGTAGGCCTCAACAAGATTTTTAAGTTCTTCGTCGAATACTTTCGAAGCCTTCCAACCCAGCTTGTTTATCTTTGTAGTGTCCAAAGCATACCTAAAATCGTGCCCGGGTCGATCTGTGACAAATTCGATTTGTTCAGCATAGGATCGTCCATCTGTTCTGGGCTTGGTTTGATCAAGAAGTTGGCAAACTTTATGTATCAAACTTATATTGGTCATTTCGTTATTTGCACCTATGTTGTACTTCTCGCCAGGTACACCGTTTTTCATTAAAAACCTAATGGCCGAACAATGATCTTCTACATGAATCCAATCTCTAATCTGTTTTCCTGAACCGTAGACAGGAATTTTCTCCCCTTGTAGTGCACGATAGATAGTCAAGGGTATTAGTTTTTCTGGATACTGAAAGAAACCGTAGTTGTTGGTACAGTTGGTAATTACGGTCTTGAGACCATAAGTTTCGTGCCAGGCCCGCACAAGATGATCTCCGGCGGCCTTGGTAGCACTATAAGGACTATTAGGTCTGTAAGTACTGTTTTCAGTAAACGGAGGATCAAATTCTCCAAGTGCACCATAGACTTCGTCGGTACTAACATAGATAAACAAGCTGTTGGGACTATGTTCTTTGACTGATTCTAGTAGAGCATAGGTTCCATTGGTGTTGCTGATCATAAATTTGCTAGGATTCTCTATGGACTGATCCACATGAGTTTCTGCGGCAAAGTGCACAATGGTATGCGGCTTGTTTTTTAACAGAAACCTCATTAGATTTCTATCTCCGATGTTACCTTGTATAAACACATGTCTTTTACTGCCAGGCAAAAATGATCGATTGGATGCGTAGGTTAAGGCATCCACATTGACTATTTCTGTTTCGTCTGTGTATTGTAGTAGTCCTAATACAAAATTAAGACCAATAAATCCGGCTCCTCCGGTAACTAGTATCATTTTTTAATTAACTCCGGTGAATGTTGTGGAACACCTGATCCTGCTTCGTTAAATTTCTTCATTTCTTCTAGTTCGTGTGTTCGTTTTCTAAGTTCGCTAGAACTGTAAATGTGCTGTCTACGATGATAGTGCAGTTCGATGCCGTTGTCTATACAGTATTGTTTGCCAGTGAAGTCCCTGTTAAGGTATTCTTCGCTGAGAAACCTGATGTGTATGGTCTGAGTCATTAGTAATTGTAGCAGATCAAACTCGGTTTCGTAGACTAATATTTCGTCTACATACCGACATGCCTGTAATTGAACATATCTTTCGTAGACACTTTGTACGGGTTTGTTTTTAAGGCCGGGTCTATCAATAGTTGGATCGACTTGTAGTGCAACAATTAAGTAGTCGCACAATTGTCGTTCCATTTTAAGCATGGTTACATGCCCGGCATGTAATAGATCAAAAGAACTGCAATTAAATCCTATTTTCATAGGTTAATTGTAAAGGTTATTGGCTAAAAATTCAACCAGTAATAATACCAAAGCCGGCCCAACGAGCACCGCCTAAGCTGACCCACCCCACTGGTGAACCAATGATTGGTTGTTCATTCCAGACAATTTGTCCAATTGGCCTATTGTCTGTGGGTTGTCTACCTGCACTGGTATGATTACTTCTACCAATGTTAAGACTTTTAACGCTAACAGAACCGTCTGTGCCAACAACCAATTGGTCTCTGTTGTTGGCACTGATAATCAAGTCTTGGTTTCTTGCTGTTCCAATTACGGCAGTATCTTGTTTTCTTTTGCCTAGGACAATCTGTACTTCTTGGTCCCATAGATCCAAGGCACGCTCGGGGTCCATGTTATTGATACCAATTCTTCCATTACTGACATAGAGGGTTTGGTCAAGTAATGTTTCACCTACTACTTGTAGTTCCTTTAGTGCACCGACTTTTTGTAGATTACTGTTTATAACTTCGCCTGATAAGGTTCTTTCAGAAACTAAATCCTGACCGTTGACCTTAATTGACGAAACATCTAATCCTTGCTCGTCAATTTTGTCAAATACTCGAGCCACATATTGATCAAAAGTACCATCGCTGTAGCTGTTATTAAACGATTCGATAACCAAATCAACCAATTGATTTACAAATGCACTACCTTTGGGTAGATTACCTTCAATGGTAACATCGCCTTTAAAAGTAGCATTTCCGGCAACTTCTAATCCGCCGGCTACTAAACGGTTTTCAAACACTGTGGCACGGTCTAGTATGGTAACTTGACATTCTGTGGCACTATCTTGTATACCAGTACTTTGAAAATTCTTAACAAGTCCTGCTGTTATATTATCTGCACTGACACTCAGAGTTCTTGGATCGACTGCTCGGCCCGGAATACTGCCATCGGGAAAGTTAAATGCATTTGCTAACCCTACTACGGCTTCGTGAATCTTTTCTCTGACCAATTCTGGCAGTTTGATTTCTTCTAGTCTTCTGTATATTTCTTGAGTTACTTCCTTTTTAAAGTCAGTTTCAAGTTTAGGAGCCATTACATTAACAACATGATTGCTGATTGTTTCGTTGATATTATATTCTTCAATTAAACTAACAATTCTTTGTCTGAGCTGATCAGAAAACTGTCTCTCAAAATAAGGAATGGCTGTATCAGTTACTTGCTCTTGCAGTAACTGAGGAATGTTAATTTCTTCTAGTTTCTTTTTTACTTCACTAAATGCTTCTTTTTGTACTGTTTCCAGTACACCGTGCATAAAGTTTTCAGCAAATTGTCTAGCAAATTCTTGTGAGGCTTCGTTGAGTGACATAATTAAAATTTGATAGTTATTATGTGTTCATAATTCTTTTTAATGATACTCTTATGCATTAAATTTTTATGAACTAAAAAGTTTTGTGCGCCTGCATCTAAACTAAATTTTGCCAATTGTTTAAAAAACATGGCTCTGCGGCTAAATGGTCCAACTACCATTACACTTTCGTCGTCAACAACATAGTTGGTACCTGAGAATGCATTACGGTCGAGTTGATCGTACTCGTATTGTTCAAAGAATATTTTTTTAGAATCGTTGTCTCGAACCAATACCGGATGACTGAATTCTTTTTCTTTAAAATCTTGATTTTTATAGTCCTTAAGGGTAGTAACTATAAAACCCTTTGTTAATCCAGCCAGAGTGTTAACCATTTCTCTCTGCTCTTTATCTGTTTCGGCAAAGGTAAAGTACTCGTCGACTGCAATTACAGCATCAAATTCTTTCTTAGAATTTAGTTGTTCTAAGTCAACATAGGTATACTTTACACCTCTTTGATCAAGATAGTTCCTTACTGTTTTACTAACTCCAGTAACAACTATATTTTTGTTATTTAATTTGAGCAAACCAGGACTAAACCCTACAAACAAAACATCGGTGGGACTAGCTTCGAAGAAACTAAACAGTTCATCTAAAATTTCTTTCTTTTTTAATGCAAGTTCATCGGCCCTGGCATTACTAGCATATGCTTCAAGCAGAATATCACTGTATTTTTCAAAAGATGTTGACATCCAAAAATCCTAACTCCAAGATATAAGTTATTTATCTGGATTGGTTCTTGCATACCCACTTGAAAGTATAGCCATAAAAAAAGCTCCTTACGGAGCTTTTTTAATATTTAGGTTCTTGTATATTTGCTGAACACCTATTGCCTGGTAGTAACAGTCCATCAAGGCATTGTGTGCCTGATCTCGGCCCTTTTCTCTAGGGTCACCGTGAACACCAAACAAGGTTCTACTGTCTCGGATTTGCCAAAAGTGCCAGGGGAATCCCCAACCTTGGCTGCGATATAGGTCTTCTAGGATAACAATGTCAAATGCAGGTCCTTGTGCCCAGATATAGTCTACGCCAACTAAGAACTTGTTAAGCTCATACTTGAGTTTGGCTACATCAATGCGATCACCGCTTTCTCCCATGGCTTCTTCGCGAACTCTAGGATCTTGCTGTGCCCACCATTCAATAGTACTATCATCTACTGTACGGCCTTTTGACAGCTGATCTTCAATGTCCATTCTGAAATAAATTCCAGGTCCTGGTTCTTTGTCGCTAAAAGGATCAAACTTAATAGCACCTAGTGTTAGGATTACACAGTCGGGCCTTGTACCTAGTGTTTCTAGGTCTAACATTACGCTGGTGCTCATCGACCTAGGCTCACCATTGTAATGATTTTGCTGATTTCTTCACCAAGCTGATCTTGATCAGTTACAATGTAAAGGTTAGAGTTACTAGAATCTCTCTTACGATCGTAAGTCTTAGCTTCAACTATAAATCCGCCGTTGGCACTATGAATGCTTAGTCGAATTGGGTCACCATCAAGGCTATTAGACTTTTCAACCATTAGACCTGCTTTAGAAGAGGAGATCATTGGTTGATCTTCAGGAGCCTCATTGAGCCAGTTACGGAGTCGGCGTTTTAATTTGAGTAACATTGTTTTTTACCTTGTTGTTTTCTGCTTCGGCAACTCGTTTGCGTAGGCTAGAACTGCTAAAACTGTGGTCTCGCTTATTGAATACATGATGGATACCTCTTCCGGTGCCTTCGTTGCGACCAGTAAAGTTAGTATCTTCGTACTCAGTACCTAGTATACGCACATCTATAGGTAAAGTCAAGATCAAATCAATGAGATCTTTTTCCGTTTCGTAGACTACAATTTCGTCTACATAACGGCAAGCACCCAAAGTAATCTGTCTTTCGACAATGCTTTGTACAGGTTTATTTTTAGAATCCGGACGATCAAGTGTAGGATCTGTTTGTAGTCCGGCAATTAGATAATCGCAGTGATTTTTGGCTTCTGCCAGCATGGCAATATGGCCAGCATGTAGCAGGTCAAAGGTACTAAATGTAATACCAATTTTGAGCCCTTGTGTCTTGAGGTCTTTAATTTTATTGAGTAGCATTATTCGTCTGGCTCCAACTTGATAACCAATGGGAATCCGTTTCGTTTGGCTAGAATACTAACTTCGATACCTTTTTGTTCGGCAATTTCATAAGGGAGCACTGCTACTACGGCACTACCATCCTCATGAACTTTTAAGGTCAGATGCTCTGCTTCGTCACGGTTGAGGTGAAATACAACCACCAAGCTCTCAACAACAAACTCCATGGTGGTAACTTCATCATTGATGTAGATTACACGGAATTTGCCTGGTTCTTTGATGTCTGTTCTTGTTTGAGTTTTTACAATTGAATCTGTGGCCATATAGTTGATTGTGGGGATTTCTCCCCACAAGATATTTAATTACTCTTCAGAAGTAATAGAAATTTTTCTAGGTTTCATATTATCGGGCAACACACGGGTCAAGCTGACGATCAGCATTCCATTTTTAAGTGAAGCACCGCTAACTTCGAGGTAGTTGCCTAGAGTAAACGATTTAGTAAAACTCCTGGCACTAATACCTCTATGAACATAGAAAGACTCTAAACTGCTTTTGTTTTCTTTGTTACCGGTTACAGTTAAATGATTTCCTTCAACATTGATTTCAATGTCGCTAAGATCAAATCCTGCAACTGCCAGTTCGATGGCATAAGAATCTTCACTGTACTTGATAATATTGTACGGAGGATAATTTGCTTCTTGTTGCGTGGTAACTCTAGAAAGTTCGCTAAACAGATCGTCTAGACCTACAGTATAGCGATGTAGAGGGGCAAAGTCAATACGACCTATGGTTAATGCGTTAGTCATTTTAATTCTCCTTTCATAAGCAAGATGACTATAATAGGGGACCCGATTCGGCATCCCCTTAGTTAATTTACTCTTTGGCAGGTTTTTCTTTTACTTCTGCATCAACAACATTATCGTCTGAGTTGGTAGACTCTGCTGTTGCAGAAGCGGCCTTGGCTGCTGCCTTATCAGCTTCGGCCTTGATACGATAGAGTTCATTGCTGGCCTCCATCATAAATTTTTCTTTACTGCGGATCATTTCGATGTCGTCGCTGTCGATTGAAATAAACATGTCAGCCAAGGCTGCTTCTAGTCTATTGGCATCTTCGCTTTTCATCTTATCCTTATACTGCTCGAAATCTTTCTTTAGCATATTTAAGTTTGTTTCGGCGCTGTTTTTAGCGTTAATTAACTCAATGGTTTTCTTGTCTGCTTCGGCGTTTTCTTCAGCATCCTTAACCATTTGTTGAATTTCTGCTTCGTTCAGACCTGAGCTAGACTTAATGGTAATCTTGTTTTCCTTACCAGTGCCTTTGTCTTTGGCACTGACATTCAGGATACCGTTGGCATCGATGTCAAATGTAACTTCAATTTGTGGAACACCGCGTGGTGCTGGTGCAATACCTTCTAGATTAAATTCGCCCAAAGACTTGTTGTGCTTGGCAACTTCACGCTCACCTTGTCCAATTCGAATGGTAACCGATGGTTGGTTATCTTCGGCAGTACTAAACACCTGACTATGCTTGGTAGGAATAGTTGTGTTCTTTTGGATAAGTTTGGTAAACACACCACCAAATGTTTCGATACCTAAGCTCAATGGTGTTACATCAAGCAAGAGAACATCAGTACGATCCCCGGCTAGAACACTGCCTTGGATGGCGGCGCCTGCGGCAACTGCTTCGTCGGGATTAACATCACGGCGCGGTGCTTTACCAAATAGTCGCTCAACTGCTTCTTGTACCTTAGGCATTCGAGTTTGGCCACCAACAAGAATAACTTCGTCGATATCGCCAGCACTAACACCAGCATCTTTCATGGCAATGCGGCATGGCTCTAGACTACGATTGATTAGGTCTTCAACTAAACTTTCCAATTTGGCACGAGTAATCTTGATATTCAAGTGCTTAGGGCCCGTTGCATCGGCAGTAACATAAGGCAAGTTAACATCAGTTTGACTGCTGTTACTTAGTTCAATTTTGGCCTTTTCTGCGGCCTCTTTTAGACGCTGTAGTGCCAGCGTATCTTTTTTAAGGTCTACGCCACTTTCTTTCTTGAACTCATCAATCAAGTAATCCATAATGCGTTGGTCAAAGTCTTCACCGCCTAGGAATGTGTCACCATTAGTGCTGAGAACTTCAATCTGCTTGTCACCGTCGACATCGGCAATTTCGATAATTGACACATCAAATGTACCGCCACCTAAATCGTAGACAGCTACTTTTCGGTCCTTCTTGTCAGCTTTGTCTACACCATAGGCCAGAGCAGCCGCTGTAGGCTCGTTAATAATACGCAGTACTTCTAGGCCAGCAATGCGCCCAGCGTCTTTGGTTGCTTGACGCTGGCTATCGTTAAAGTATGCAGGAACTGTGATAACTGCCTTGGTGACTTCTGCACCCAGATAGTCTTCAGCAGTCTTTTTCATCTTGCGTAGAACTTCAGCTGAGATTTGAGGAGGAGCTAATTTCTTGTCGTGTGCTTCTACCCAAGCATCGCCGTTGTCTGCCTGGATAATTTTATAAGGCATCAAGTTGATGTCTTTTTGTACAGCCTCTTCAACAAACTTTCGTCCGATTAAACGCTTGGCTGCATAAATGGTATTCTTGGGATTTGTAACTGCTTGACGCTTGGCACTGGCACCTACTAGGACATCGCTGTCAGTGTAGGCAACAATGCTAGGTGTAGTTCTTGCACCTTCGCTGTTTTCAATTACTCGGGTTTGGCCGTTTTCGATTACGGCAACGCATGAATTGGTGGTACCGAGGTCGATACCAATGACATATTTGCTCATTGTATTTCTCCTTTAATTAAGCAAGAATAATGTGTAGACCCATGTTAGGCATCTTACACAAATATATTTATACCTCTAGTTCTTGTTTTTTCAAAAAATAGTGTATAAGATCGTGATTTTCAGTGTCAGTTCCGAACCAAACTATACGGTCGCCGCAAAAGGTCAATAGTTCATCAGGCATAGCATTGCCTTTATGTGCTAATATAATTTCTGCTTGATCGGCAACCCGTTGAGCCCATCCAATGTTGTCTGGCATTCCTTCGTGCCAGACATGAATGGTATGTTGCTCGCGTACAGTTTTTAACCACAACACCAAGGTTGCCAGTTGTTCGGTATACGCATTGATTATTAATATATTTCCACGACAGGGTATGTGGTCGGGTGCTGTAACAATTTGACTAGACATTCTTCTTGAGATATTCAGTTATTTGCTCTTGTTCGCTTTCAGTCAAATCATCTGGTGACAAATGTCCTTGATTGATTTTATTAACAAGGTATTGCAAATAATCTTCATTGTAAGTATACGAATCTGCTACAGATTTGTCAACCTCAATCCAACGCTGTCCATTAAACTTGTAAAGTCTAGAAGGTAGCGTGGCTACACTAAGGAACATTTCTCCCTTGGTAGGTTGAGCCGGAAACTCAACACCAAAAGTAGCATGACTAGGTGTAGGCAAGTTATCTGCTCTGGGCTTCAGTGATTCTTCTAGTTGTCTTTGTTGCACTGCTGACCATATTTCTGGATGCATACCTCGTAGTGCTTCCATAGACATAGTCTTGCCTTCAACACTGACATAACCGTTGCCCAAGTCTTGGAAGTATGGAAGTGTTGGTGGTTCGGGTTTGAAAAGTTCTGTATTTTCAAACACCTCAACCGGAGCACTTTCGACCTCGGGCTCGACTACCTGTGATTTTTTCTTTCTAGTTTTTTTAGGTTTTTTAGTTTCTTGACTGGCAGGAAACATCCAACCGATAGGATGTTTATCTTCAGCAGGTGGTGTTGACGGGACTTCAATGGGCTCAACACTAACATCATTCTGTTCATCCTGCTTGACAATTGTGGCCCCCGGAATCGGCTCACCACGATCTAGTGCTTGTGCTATTTGCCTACTGCGCTCAAAGAAAGCACTAAGCTCTGGATCATTTTCGAGTTCTTTACGGAATTCTTCTTCTGATATCTTTTCTTCTTCAGTGGGCTTTTCACCGACATCAGCCACCCACGGATCGGGTCTGTTTTCTTCTTCTTCTTTTTCTTCTCTAGCCCAACGAATACTCTGTTGTGCGGCTAGAATTAGTACAAGAGCCAATGGATCAAATACAGCAACAATTAAAATTATAACCCAACGAACTGCTCGCTCAAGTAAGTTTTCTTCTGGATTATCGCCATAGATTAAGGCCGCAACATACTTGATCGGCCCAACTTCCGCTTCGACCTTTCTAATTTCTGCTCGAATAGGTGCGGCTTCGTTATTAAGAACACCAATAAGTTTTTGGTTGGCTTCAATGTTCTTGGCCAAAGCAGCCCTATCGCGGGCTTGAGCCCGACGAATAGCATTGGACTTGGTTGCACCTTCTTCTGTTGTGCTCCTTGCCATGACTTGGTCAACAGCCTCATCCATTTGACGGAGTTGGCGGCGGTCAGCTTCAATATTCTCTTTTGCTGTTTTAATTTTTTCATCATAGATTGCAATTTTACTTTGAACATCGCCACTTACTAGAGTTTGATCGCTGTGAGCTTTGCTCAAGAAACCAAAAATACCCATACTAGTCAGTAGCATTAAAAATGCCACAGCCGGTACTAGATATAATTTATAGGTCCACGAAGCTCGTGTCCAATTAAGTTTTAACCAAACTGCCGCAGTTACTTTGCCTACTTCTAGTGCGGCACCCATGATAATGATAGGGATTACAGCCGCAGAAAATATAGCAGTGAGTCCTACAATACTGTAGTAGGCGGCCACTGCACTGATTATCAATGCTACAAATAGTGTAAATAAACCAAATATCATATATTATAATTATCAATTGTCCCGACTAGATCGGGTAGATTATAGTCTTGAGTTGACTACATTCCAATTGATTATGCGCCAAATATTAGTAAGATATTTAGATTTGTTAGTGCCGTAGTCGTCAAACCAGGCGTGCTCCCACCAGTCAACTAACAAAGCAATATCAGATCGTTTGGCATGATTCTTGACAGTTTTGATGTCACCGCTTCGTGACATATAGACCCAACCCGAGCCTTGTATGCTCATGGCCTGTTTTGTAAATTCTTCTTTGAATTTATCAAATGTTCCGTATTTCCTTTCAATCAAACTTAAACTAGGCCCGTTGGGCTTGTTGGCAGTCTTGGGTGATTGAAACTGTACAAATAACATATTATGTAGATATGCGCCGGCTTCATTGAAGACAGGATCGCCTTCGCCTGCATTATATCTATCTACATATCCCTTGGCTAAAGTAGAATAGTGATGATCGAGATTTTTTTGACTAAGCACAGGGCTGAGAGAAGACTTTGAATAAGGGAGCCGTGCCAATTCTAAGTTATGCTTACTTTTAGCTTCAATTAGATTAATGGTATCCCTAATATTCATTATTTTGTCCTATATACCACTCTACCCTTGTTCATATCATACGGCGACATTTCAATTTCTACATTGTCGCCTTGGATAATCTTGATATCGTGTTTACGCATTTTGCCGCCTAAGTAGGCGATGATTTGATGCTTGTTTTCAAGAATTACTCGAAACATGGCATTAGGCAGTACTTCGTGCACAACACCACTCATTCGTATATTTTCTTCTTTAGCCAATTGTTCTCCTTATGGTATTTATTTGCTTTTGCTCTGTTCCTGAAGAGCACCAATGAACTTGCTGGGATTCTTTTCAATGGCATTTTTTACTGCATCGTGCACCATTTCAATAGTTTCGCCTTGTGCCACAAATACATCGCCGATATAGGCATAGTATTGCTCGCCAATTTTTTCAATTTTAGCAGTACCTTTGGTGATCTCGGTTATCTCTTTGGTGTGCTCTTTAAGAGCAACAAGGCCGCGAGCAATGCGGTAGTAGGCCGAATGCTCGCCAAGTTTAAAGAAACCCCAGAAGCAAAAAGCCCAGAATAGTATAGATAGAATCTGTTCCATAAGTTAATATTTATTGAGCCCAGTGTAAACTGAACCAGGTTGCATCCTTTTTGTTATCAAACACAAATGTACAGCCAGAGGCTGGCCAGTGTGTGCTTAATTGCCACGGAGACTGGATAAAATCGTTGCACCAATTTATTGCCTCCGGAACCTCGTCTGACCCTTTAACAGAAATTTTATACATGGTATTTACGGCAGAATTTCACTGTTTATATTATACAGTTGTCTAGCCGATCTGTCAAACTGGTTCTTTACCATTTGATGCCAAATGAAGCATTAGGCTATACTGTTCCCAAGCGGCTTGAACTGCTGGATACTTGGACCTAATGTCATGCTCTGCCCATTCTTTCATAATCACAGTTCGGGCATAGGATCCGTTATTGTGATTTGTTTCATTGCCCATTACAGTTTCATGTATCCGAGCCAAGTGCCTTAACTCTCGTTCGGGAATTTCAATTACATAAACTCTATCAAATTCGGGAGTATAGTAATCTTGATATGTTTGATAGTAAAAATCTCTGGCATCTTTTATAAGGTTAGCATTAGTTGGATCCGAAAAGAACACATAGTCTTTATGCCTAGCACACCTTTTCGAGTCGTTAACTATCTGTGCATTATAAAAATGCATCATTCGTTCTACCCTAGCACGATCATTACTTTCCATTTGGGTCCTTTGGTATATTTCCGACGCAGAGAGCTTCAAGGGTTTTGTAGTGTTCATAGGCCTGTTTTAGTGCTTCAAATTTTTCTAGTAGTTCTGGATCAGGTTGTAGTATACCTAGCCTTGACTCAACACGATCCATGAAGTCAGATAGACTTCTATGTCCAATTTTAATATCGGCACCATTTTTTACTTCAATACCATTATGGGTCATATTGACAGTACTTGGAGTACCGCTTGTACCATTGAAACCGGTGGTAGTAGTGTACCAAGTATTATTCCAGTTACCGGTGCTGCCTTGTGCACCTACGCTAAAGGTAGAACCACTGCTAGAAGTATTGAGAGTATAAGTGCTAATATAATTAGAAATATCAAGTACATCATTATTCATACTACCACTGAGACCACCAAGATCAATAGTTACATTTCCAAAATCAAAATCAGTGCTAAATTGGTTAGACATCTGGCTCCTCTACTTTTTCTATTTTTATTTCGCATTTTGATAGGAAGTCAATGCCCTCTGAACTTCTATAGGCTTCTCTGTAGAAGACTTCCTTGATACCGCTTTGGTATATTAGTTTTGCACATTCCATGCAGGGTGCGTGTGTGATAAAGATACTGGCGCCGTCTCCGCTTTCGTTGGATCGGGCTAATTTAGCAATGGCATTTGACTCTGCATGTAAAACTTCTGGTTTGGTCTTTAGACCATATCGTACTGCACGGCCAGCACCTTCGTGCCAACCTTCGAACGGGTATTGTTTGTCAAACTCATCAGGGTCTAGCCAACCACCAGCACCTGGATCCCATGCAATATCCTCGCAGTTGTTTTCCCAACCGGCGGGCATTCCGTTATAGCCAATACTGATGATCCGGTCATCTTTGACCACAATAGCACCAACATGTAATCGACGGGCTGTACTAAGGCGAGCAAACCTGTGCGCTGTATCCATGTAGGCATGTATTAGTTTTCTTTTCATAGAAGCAAATTGTACAGATTTGTCAAGTGTGCTGTCAACGATATTTTAGCCAAAATAAAACCCGCCTCGGCGGGTTTCAATGAAAATATAATTATCGATCTATCTTACTGAGTTCGTACTCGTAGTTGACAGTTTCAATATTTTCTTTGTAGATACAAGCACCATTTTTAAGATGGAAACGCTTGGCCATATCGGTCTTAGGGCTAAGTGTTACAAATCTTTCAATGTTGCTTTGTTGTGAGCGAATGTGATTTACCGAATCGAAAATCAGTTGGCGGCCTGCACCAGGAGCATAACTCCAAATGGTGTAAAAGACTGCTACTTTGGGATCGTCTGACTCAACAAATAACTCACCTTCGGTGGTAGGAATGCTACTTTGGTAGCTGACACAGGTAATAGCTTTAACTTGATCTTCTTCTCGAAGAACAAATACATCACGGTTAGGACCAACCCTCATTTCAAAGGGAATGGTAGGACGCACAGGGTCTTGGCTGAGGAAGCTGAAAAAGCCGTCTGCAATATCTTTGATTAAATGAAGCACAATGAAACTCCGGTAGTTGACAAAAATATTTATTTGATGCAGACATAAAATAAGAAAAATGGTTTTGCACAAGACAGGGTAACCAAAAACCTGTCATACTGCCTTACTGCACTTGTTTGGTAGGCCCGGAGGGACTCGAACCCCCGACCAAGCGATTATGAGTCGCCTGCTCTAACCAACTGAGCTACAAGCCCTTAAACCTTATTATATGTTTAATTTTCTGTCTAGTCAATCAACTTGTGGACCGTTTCCGTTACGGAACCCAACTTGTCCACCTTCTTCTTGGATACGCTTTAACACATCCTCAAACAAGATAGGCGCAAAGTCTGGGGTTTGTTCAACGCAAACACAATGGTATCTCACATCGTTTTCGTCGCTGTACAAAACTTCACCGGTTCTAGCATCAACACCACGAGCTCGCTTAACACGACTGTCATGCAAGTGTCCGTGAATGTTAGTACCAAAACGCCCCAAGCTGGCTTCATGCACAGGAATATGACTCAAGATCATTCCGTTCATAACATGATAAGCTCTCAATTCACGAAAGTACTGACTGTACTCGGTATCACGAAAAATATCGTGATTTCCTCGAATCAAAACCTTATCGCCGTTCAAGCGAGCCAGTGTAGACAAGGCACGGCGGTTAATAACAACATCGCCCAAATGATAGACCTTGTCTGTGGGCTTAACTCGTTCGTTCCAGGCCTTAACCATTGCTTCATCCATTTCAGCAGGGTCAGTCCAGGGACGCAATTTTGTAACCCCGTCCTCACGCATAAAGCGACACACACCAGCATGACCAAAGTGCGTGTCGCTAACTAAAAACACACTAGGCATATTATTTCCTTCCAATTCGTTCTGCAATCTTCAATTTGAGAGTTTGGCGATAATCATTATGCCAACCGTGCTCAAACTTAGGATGTTCTTTGACAAACTCTTCGGCTTTTTTCAACAGAGCCTCAAGTTCCTTTAGTGACTTAGAAGCATAGTGGGCTTCATGGTCAAAGTGTTTTGTATTGTAGCCCATACTATGCTCCTTTCTTTAAATATCGCCTTCTTGTTGTCTACGCCGGCGACGCTCGTCTGCAAGTGTAAAGACTTTTTCGTTATCGTTAGTCCAATCCACTACCTTAGGAGGAACTACAATTCCTGAAGGCAGTGTTACACCGTTAATGGTGTGTGGTTCGTTTTCGTCGTAAGTCCAACCCAGGGCCCGCATCATTTTATGCTTGACCAACAGGTTGGGGCTACGGAACACTTCGGTGTCATTAAAACCCAACATAACACCAACTTCGCAGACAGCACCACTACGGCAAACACCTGCCACACAATGCACAACCACATCCATACGGTTAGCCAGAGCATGTTGCAGTAGGCGCACCAGCTCGTCGGCTTGTTCTTGTGTGACAGCAAACTCGCTCATGTCAGTCCAAGAGCCATCGCCGTTGTTAGTAAGACCGTCTTCCTCAATATCAAGAAATTCAAATTGATGAACTTCCTTAAACTTGTAAAGTGGCTCAGGAAACTCCATTGCTGGATCAACAATCTGAATCAGCATGGCGTTTTCGTTGACGCGGATATGTTGTCCTTTACGAATATCCGACAGTGCCACATTCTGAATCCATGGCATATTTTCTCCAAATTCTTTAAATCAAATCAACCTGCACAGGCACCACAGAGGCATTGTTGTCGGTAGTACCTTCAAAATAATTGTAATTGAAGGCAAAACCAGTGCCACCATTGGCATGCAGATTCATCAATGCGATTTGCACTGCCATGCGGTGCTTGCGGGTCATGATGTCTGCGGTGCCACCCACGGTAGTATAAAACCCAACACCATCCACAATCACGCGAATTCGTTGGCTGTTATTAAAACCGGCAATCAGTCGGGGTTGACGCATAATTTTTCTCCTTAAGCGGCCTTGGCCAAATATTCTGAAACTTCCTTGCCGGTGACCATGTCACCGTTACGCATGGTATAGACCACGCGATAGTTCTCGCGCTCGCCGCCCATGAGCATGTCATACTCTTCGGTCTTGCGCTCAACTTCGCGGCGCATGTAACCGTACTCGCCGTTCTCCACGGTGCGGTTGGCAACCCAACGACCACCGATCCAGCGAAGCTCGAAAGGAGTCTCCCAGGGCTCGCAGACCTGTACATCATTGTCCAGGATAGCATAGTCAACCACATACTCTTCGTACATGTCGGACCGGGTTTCAATTAGAGCCTTGAGAGTAGGAATACCCTGCTCTTGAACCCGTAGCGTCTGCTCCACGGTCAGATCCGGCACAATAAAAACTTCGCCGCCCTTCATCTTCCAGTAGGGCTCGTCAGCAGAACCATAGTTTTCGCGGACTTGGGTATAAATTGCGATCTTCATTGCTGGCTCCTTGTTTCTTACTATGCTTCTATTATAGCAAAACGGGCTAATCTGGTCAACCAAAAGCCTTAAAAAGTCCTGTAATACTAATTACTACACTTACAAAATTAACAAAAATCTGTGGCTTACTAGCAACACGAACTGCCCAAGTTAAAAATAGCACAATACCCACAAAAAATGTAATGATATTGTAAGGATATGCCGCAGGCCCTACGGCGTTGAGCACATGTCCTGCTACTACAAAAACGGCACCTGCCCACTGTAAAAGTTCGTTAGTATCAAATTTCATACCCATATTATAGCAAAAACGGGCTAGGCAGGTCAATAAAAACCCTACAATTTGTAGGGTTTTTGTAAGTTAGCAACGACTAACATCTGCCCTGTAGTAGTCGTCTGGGTCGCTCCAATCGTGTGACTTTTCTGCAACAGCTCGGGCCTCTGCTTCGTTGTCGAAGTAGCGGGTCCAAATCACCCGTTGTCCATAGCCCCGTTCGTATTCAGTGAGCGTTACTTTCCAGAGGCCTTGATTGAGTTTAACTTCTGCCATTTTGCTCTCCTTTCTAACTACTGTATAGATAGTATAGCAAAAACGGGCAAAGCTGTCAAGGCCTCTTGGTAATAACCTTATCAACTAGTCCGTATTCTAAAGCAGTCTGTGCACTCATGAAAAAGTCTCGTTCCATGTCTCGAGCAAGATCATCGTAAGTCTTGCCTACAGAATTGTGCCGAACATAGATGTTAGTCAAATTCTTTTTCATTTCCAAGATTTCGCGAACTTGGATTTCCATGTCTGTGGCCTGACCACGAGCACCACCTGATGGTTGATGAATCATGTGTCGTGCATTAGGCAACATAAAACGCTTACCCGGTGCGCCAGCCTGTGCCAATAGACTGCCCATGCTACAGGCTTGACCCATAACAATAGTGCTAACATCACACTTGATGAACTGCATGGTATCGTACATGGCCATACCTGCGGTTACAACGCCGCCAGGGCTGTTAATAAACAGACTAATGTCTTTGTTAGGATCTTCGCTTTCTAGATATAACAGTTGTGCAACAATTAGATTGGCCATTTGGTCATGCACTTCGCCTTCAAGTAAAATAATACGCTCGCGAAGTAAGCGGCTATAGATATCGTAACTACGCTCGCCTTTGCTGGTTTGTTCCAAAACCATTGGTACTAGAGTCATTTATACTTCCTTAAATTAAATCAAAAAAATAGGGCCCGTAGGCCCTATTAGCATTACAAGTCGAGCTTGTAACGATCGACCATAACGGTCTTCATCATGATGCCTTCTGGAGTGAACTGGTCAAGATCAGCGGAAAGCAGAGCCTTCATGATGCTTGGCGAGAATCCACTTACAAGAGCGGCACCACTCTTGTCAGCCTTAACAGGTACATTGTCGGAACTGTTTAGGTTCCAGAACACAACCTGTGGAACGGTGTAACCTGCATCTGCGAACTTGCGTTCGATCATTTGCATTGCGCTGTCGTCGAAACGGGCGCATTGGTTAAACTGCATGTCCGACAAGATCAGCAACATCTTTGGCATGTCGCTGTCGGGAACATTGCCCTTGACTGCAACGCTAAGAATCTTGTTCATAGCGGCGTGCAAGTCAGTGCTCATTTCCCAGTTGCTCTTGCTCATTTGGTCAACCTTTTGAACAATGTTACCCTTTAGAGTAACCAGTTCTGGCTTGCTCGAGAAAGTCAAGAAAGTGTCCTTGAACACACCCTTGTTCTTGTCTGCAAGATACAAACCAAGGCTAACTGCTACATCCAAACAACGAACAGTTGATCCTGGAACAGATGTTGTCATCGAACCAGAAACATCAACTAGAGGTAGGATACTTGCGTCACCTACATAGTTAGGCAGAGCGTCCCATTGTGCGATCACATGGTCGGTTTCTGTCTTGTTCAGCTTGGTGTAGCTGTGTGCGATGCCCTTAAGGACATCGTGTGGGTAGATTGCATCGGCATTAACCTTTACAGTCTTATCACCCTTAACCAACTTGGCCACATACTCTGCGAACAGAGGAGTGTGACGGTTGAATGCCTTCTTGTAGTTGCGAGCAGCCACAGAAGGAACATGGTTAAAGTTGATGTTATCCCAGTCGTTGGAACACATTTGTGTTTCAACAACCTTTGTAAGAGCAACAAGGCTCTTACGGTATTGCTTTGGAGACATTCCGAAGAATGCTCGGATTTCAGCCGCAATCTTGCCCTTACGTGGTGTCCACTTAGCGGCAAGGCCGTTTTGTGCGCGAAGCGCATCGCCCAGCATTGTGTA
>JACCDW010985458.1_pt1 | contig 40797 bp, 43 predicted proteins | sample 7449781 | NCBI WGS metagenome assembly JACCDW01 (sample SAMN15323449, study PRJNA562643) | freshwater metagenome | isolation source: river surface water | place: USA:Blue River Watershed | collected 2017-08-18 | reverse complement strand
TTTGATCAAATCTTTGTATGCGGAAAACACTTCCACGAAGCGGTTGGCAACTTCCCAATGAAATTTGAGAGCGTAGATACATTGCTAGCATGGCTCGACACCCACCCAATTGAAGCCGACTATGTCTATATTAAAGGAAGTCGAGGCATAAAGATGGAAAAAAGTTTGGAGCATTTTAAGGTTTAATTAAGGTTTAGAGTTTAAGGTTATAAAACAAAAACAGCGCAATTTCTTGCGCTGTTTTTGTTTTATAATGATTTAAATCTAATCTTAGAAATATTTCAAACCAGTAACCAAACCGGTGATTAACAAGTTTACAATAGCCAACGGAATCATAGATTTCCAACCAAGATGCATCAATTGATCGTATCTGAAACGTGGAAGCGTCCAACGAATCCACATAAATACAAATACAAAGAATAAAATCTTAGCGAACATCACGCCTACTTGTGCCAATCCCAACCAAGTAGGATCTGTAATGAGGTGCATTCCTGGGAAATTATATCCCCCAAAATAAACACAAGAAATTACAGCACAAGACACAAACATATTGATGTACTCAGAGAAAAGGTAAAAACCCAATTTCATACTTGAATATTCAGTGTGATAACCACCAATTAACTCAGTTTCACACTCAGCCATATCAAATGGAGCTCTATTACATTCAGCCAATGCAGAAACAAAGAACAATAAGAATCCTAATGGTTGATAAAACACATTCCAATTCATTCCGCTTTGTTGAGAAACAATTTCATTTAGACTCAAAGTACCGCTCATCATTACAACGGCAATTAGCGATAAACCCATACTGAGCTCGTAACTAATCATTTGTGCACTTGCACGAATGGCGCCATAAAGTGAATATTTATTGTTTGAAGCCCATCCCCCAATCATGATTCCATAAACACCAACGCTCACAATACCAACAATGTATAAAATACCAATGTTAATATCAGCAACTTGAAGTGCCACATCTCTATCGAAGATTCTAATGCTAGTACCCCAAGGAATCACAGCACTCGTGATGGTTGCAACAATCATTGCAACACCAGGACCTAAAATAAACAACCATTTTTCAGCATTTTTAGGGATGATTTCTTCTTTGAATAACAATTTACCACCATCGGCAAACGGTTGAAACAATCCGAATGGACCAACCCTATTGGGGCCTAAACGATCTTGGAAAAACGCAGCAATTTTTCTTTCACCAAACGTTAAATACAAAGCAATTACCAAAGTAGCCAATAAAATGACTACAATGAGAATCAACTTTTCTAATATCATTGCACTATCCATAGTTTAAGCTTTATTTAATAAAGGTGTGTGAGCAGGAGCAGTTTTCTCGTAATGATTTGTTGAAATCACTGAGTGTCTGCTAATTTTACGTGGTCCTTCAACATTCCAATCTTTCAATTCTTTTTTATTGAAACGGCAATCGTTGCAAATAAATTCTTCAACTTCGCCATATTGGTCTTTACGGGCTGTTACACGGGCTATTTCATCGCCAATCATCCATAAAACCGCTTTTCCACTGCATTTTCCGCATTCGCAAGAGGCATCCATTGGTTTTGTATACCAAACACGACTTCTAAAACGGAATGTTTTATCGGTCAATGCACCAACTGGACAAACGTCAATTACGTTTCCAATGAATTCATTGTCGAGACTATTTTGAATGTAGGTGCTAATTTCAGCAGCATCTCCGCGTTTCAAAACGCCATGTTCGCGATTTGGTGTCAATTGATTTGCAGTATACACACAACGATAGCAAAGAATGCAACGGGTCATGTGTAACTTAATATATTCTCCAATATCGATTTTGTCGAATTCTCTACGTTTAAATTCGTAACGAGAAGTATCTGCACCATGTTCAAAAGCCAAATCTTGCAAACTACACTCTCCTGCTTGGTCACAAACTGGACAATCTAAAGGATGGTTGATCAATAAAAACTCAACAACACCTTTTCGAGCATCTACAACACGTTCGCTAGATTTATTTTTAACTTCCATTCCATCCATAACTGTTGTACTGCAACTTGCAACCAACTTTGGCATTGGACGAGGATCTTTCTCACTACCTTTTGATACTTCAACCAAGCACGTTCTGCATTTACCACCACTACCTTTTAAAGGTTTGTAGTAACACATTGCTGGAGGAACAACTTCACCACCAATTTGGCGTGCAGCGTTCAATATGGTTGTACCTGGATCGACTTCAACTGTTTTTCCGTCGATTGTTACTGTTATTTTCTGAATTTGTTCAGACATCTTTATGCGTTTACTTTTTCAAAAACTTTTTCTTTAACTAATCCGTAATTTCTTGTTGTGCATGCATTTGGTTCTTTTACATGCCATTCAAATTCTTCACGGAAATGACGAATTGCGGCAGCTACTGGCCAAGCGGCAGCATCACCTAAAGGACAAATGGTATTCCCTTCAATTTTACGTTGGATATCCCACAATAAATCAATGTCTTCCATTTTACCATGTCCATATTCCAAACGGTGCAAAACTTTTTCCATCCAACCTGTACCTTCTCTACAAGGAGAACATTGTCCGCAACTTTCATGGTGGTAGAAACGAGAGAAATTCCAAGTATTTCTTACAATACATTGGTCTTCATCGTAAACAATAAATCCACCAGAACCCAACATACTTCCGGTTGCAAATCCACCCTCAGCCAAACTTTCGTATGTCATTAAGCGATCTGTACCTTCTGCAGTTTTGCAAACCAAGTAATGTGGCAAAATAGGAACTGAAGATCCACCAGGAACACAGGCTTTTAATTTCTTACCGTTTTTCATTCCTCCACAGTATTGATCACCGTAAATAAACTCCTCAACAGAAACACCAAGCTCTATCTCATAAACACCTGGTTTATTGATATTTCCACTTGCTGAAATTAATTTTGTTCCAGTACTTCTACCAATACCTACTTGAGCATAAGCATCACCACCATCATTCACAATTGGAACAACTGCACAAATGGTTTCTACATTATTTACAACTGTTGGACGCTGCCACAAACCTTGAATTGCAGGAAATGGCGGTTTCATGCGCGGATTTCCACGTTTTCCTTCCAAACTTTCAATCAAAGCGGTTTCTTCACCACAGATATAAGCTCCAGCACCTGGAGATACTGATAAATCTAAATTGAATCCAGATCCTTTAATGTTTTTTCCCAACCAACCGTTTTGGTACGCTTCTGCAATTGCTTTTTCAAGAATTCTCAAAACATACATGTATTCTCCACGGATATATATGTAAGATTGCTCACAACCTAAAGCGAAAGACGATAAAATCATCCCTTCAATCAATAAATGAGGAATTTTTTCCATCAAGTAGCGATCTTTAAATGTGCCAGGCTCACTTTCATCGGCATTGCACAATAAATGACGTGGAACTCCTTCGGGTTTTGCAATGAAACTCCATTTCATTCCAGTTGGAAATCCAGCACCACCACGACCACGGAGTCCAGATTTTTTAACTTCTTCAACAACGTCATCAGGTGACATTGATTTCAAGGCCTTTTCAACAGCTGCGTAACCACCAGTCTTACGATAAACATCATAAGTATGGATGCCTTCAACATGAATGTTGTTTAATAATAACTTTCTCGACATGTTATTCTTGTCCCATATAATTTGCAACTGGCTTTGATCGGTATTGTTCGATTAAAGCATCAACTTTCTCTTCTGTAAGATGTTCATGGAACTTCTCACCTGCTTGTAACATTGGAGCATAACCACAAGCGCCTAAACATTCAACAGATTTTAATGTAAAAATCCCATCTTCCGTTGTTTCGCCATCTTTAATGCCCAATTTATTTTCGATGTATGAAATGATTTTTTCAGCACCTTCAATCATACAAGGCCCTGTTCTACAAACCTCCAATTTTACTTTGCCCACAGGTTGGGTATCGTACATTGAGTAGAATGTAGCAACTTCATAGACTTCAATTGGTTGAATGTGCAATAAACGTGCAACATAATCCATTACAGGGGTAGATAAATACCCGAAATGAGCTTGTGCAATATGCAATGTTCTAATTAATGCACTTTTCTGTTTCCCTTCTGGAAATAAAGAAATGACTCTTTGTACTTCATCGAGTAATTCTTTTGGAAACTGAATGTTTTCTATATTTTGATTTTCCACGAATTTTAAAATTAAGCGTCTAACTCACCAGCAATCACGTTCATGCTACTCATTGTTAAAATAGCATCACTCAATACCGAACCTTTAATCATTTCTGGATAAGCTTGGTAGTAGATAAAACAAGGTCTTCTGAAATGCAATCTGTATGGTGTTCTTCCACCATCAGAAACCAAATAATATCCTAATTCACCATTTCCACCTTCCACAGCATGATAAACCTCACCTGCAGGAACAGGAGTTTCTCCCATTGTGATTTTAAAATGATAAATTAAAGCTTCCATACTTCTATATACCTCTTCTTTTGGAGGGATATAAAATGATGGAACATCTCCATGATATTTACCTTCAGGAAGGTTATTCAAAGCTTGGTGTATGATTTTCAAACTTTGGTGGATTTCTTCTTGACGAACCATGAAACGATCGTAAGTATCTCCATCTTTTCCAACCGGAACTTGGAAATCGAAATCTTGATATGAACTATAAGGATTCATTACCCTCACGTCGTAATCAACCCCAGCTGCTCTTAAATTTGGACCCGTAAATCCGTAATTCAAGGCTCTTTCTGCAGATATTGGACCAGCGCCAATGACACGATCCATGAAAATTCTATTTCTTTCCAATAAAGAAGTAAATTCACCAAAAACTTTAGGGAATTCTTTTAGAAATTTATTGATTTTCGCAAAAACGGCAGGACTGAAATCTCTATCAAAACCACCAATACGACCCACATTCGTTGTTAAACGAGCGCCGCAAATTTCTTCCAATATATCATAAATTTTTTCTCTCTCTTGGAATACATAAGTAAATCCGGTTAATGCACCAGTATCAACACCAATCACTGAATTACACACCAAATGGTCGGCAATTCTCGAAAGTTCCATCACAATGACACGCATGTAATCGACACGTTTTGGCATTTCGGCACCAATTAACTTTTCGACCGTCATGTGCCATCCCATATTGTTAATTGGTGATGAGCAATAATTTAAACGATCTGTGATTGGGGTTACTTGTTGGAATGAACGATGTTCAGCCAATTTTTCAAACGCACGGTGAATGTACCCAACTGTTGGCTCTGCGCTTATAATTCTTTCACCATCTACCTTTAAGATATTCTGAAAAATACCATGTGTGGCTGGATGTGTAGGACCTAAATTTAAGGTTGCAATTTCTCCGTCAACTGTTTCAACGCTAGAAAATTGTCCTTGCTGATTAATTTTCAACTCGCTCATCTTCCAAAAAAACTATCTTTTTTATCATCCCTAGTTTCATCTTCTAAGGCATATTCTTTTCTCATTGGGTGATAATCCATATCATCCATGTTTAATATTCGTCTCAAATCTGGATGTCCCTCAAATTGAATTCCGTAAAAATCAAACGTTTCTCTTTCCATCCAATTTGCGGCAGAAAATAAAGGAACCATTGTTGGAATTGTTAAATCTTCCAAACTCAAATTTACCTTTAATCTCAAACGAATGTTTTTAGGCATGTGATGCATGTGGTAAACAACTTGAAACTCACTACCCACATTTTGAGGATAATGTGCGCCACATAGATCTGTTAAAAACCCGAATTCTAAATCTGATTTCAAAAAAGATACCATATCGTAAATTTCCGATTTACCTATAACGATATTTGTCATTTGGTAATTATCTTCTGAAATAGAAGCATTTGGAAATTTCGTTTCAATTTTAGAAACAATCTCTTGTAATTGAGTATTTTCCATTATTTACCAGTTTCAATATTATAACTTTCCAACATTTTGCGATATTCATCGCTATTTCTACGACGTAAACTCTCGTTAGAAGCCAATTCTTGAATTTTCATCAATCCTTCAATAATCTGTTCAGGACGAGGTGGGCAACCTGGAACGTAAACGTCTACAGGTATCACTTTGTCGATTCCTTGTAAAACAGAATATGTATCGAAAATACCACCACTAGAAGCACAAGCACCAACCGACAAAACCCACTTAGGTTCAGCCATTTGATCATATACTTGCTTTAAAACAGGTGCTAATTTCTTAGAAATTGTTCCCATAACCATCAAAAGATCACACTGACGCGGGGTAAAACTCAACCTTTCTGATCCAAAACGAGCCAAATCATAGTTTGCACCCATTGTAGCCATAAATTCAATTCCACAACAAGATGTTGCAAATGGTAGTGGCCACAATGAATTTGCTCTTGCCAATCCAATTGCTTTGTCTAACGAAGTTGCGAAGAATCCCTGTCCCTCATGCCCTTCTGGTTTTTCAACAATGTTTACCATAATTTATTTTTCCCACTCAAGGGCACCTTTTTTCCAAACGTAGATAAAACCAACTAAGAAAAATCCAATAAATGAAACCACAGCAGCAAATCCTGCCCATCCCATTTCCTTAAAATTCACGGCATATGGATAGAAAAAAATCACTTCTACATCAAATAACACGAACAAAATTGCCGACAAAAAGTATTTTACAGAAACAGGAAATCTTGCATTTCCTTGACTTTCAATACCACATTCGAAATTCTCTTCACGTTGCTTTGTTTTCCTGTTAGGTCCCAACAAATGGGAAACGCCCAATGTCAATGCCACGAATCCAACTGCGACCCCTATTTGGATCAAAATTGGAATATAACTTTCTGGTGAGTTCATAGTTTGCAACAAAAATAATAAAACACAAGTGTACTAATGACAAAAAAGTGAAAATTTAAAAAAAAATATATCAACCAACCAATTTATTATATTTGCCGTAATATAGTTATTCATGAAAAAGATAATCCTTTCTTCTCTATTTATGGCAAGTGTGTTTACATTAACACTCACGTTGTCAAGTAATTCAAGTGGCCCAGGCGGCAATAGAACCGGTTCACCTGGCAGTTCTGGAAATTGCGGTAGCTGCCATGGAGGCGGTAATTTTAACGGCAATATTTCTGCAGGAATTGTTGAAGTTGGCGATACAACTTTTATTTCTAGCTATTCCCCAGCTAAAGTTTATGAATTGTTGGTTCACGTGAAAGGTACTTCTACTAAAAAAGGATTCCAAACAACAGTTCTAAAATCTGACCAAAGTGAAGCTGGAACTTTAGCATCTGCACCCTCTGGAACTTCTGCTTATATGAGCGGTACAAAAAAGATTTGGGGACATACATCTCCGAGCGCTACAGGTATTTGGAGAATGCAATGGACAGCACCTGCTGCTGGAACTGGCGACATTTTTGTATATGGAGCTTCAGTTTTAGCGAATTCTAACGGAAACGACAATGGCGACCAAGTTGTTACAGGTTCAAAAACAATTAAAGAAGCGGTTGCAAGCAATCAAGATAACATTCGAAAATCAACAATTAAACTACTTGGCAATCCTGTAAAAGATCGTGTTTTAATTAGTGAAAATGCTCTTTATATGGCAATTTGGAACAATGCCGGTCAACTTGTTGCAAAATCTTATGATTCAAATCAATGTGATGTGAGCAAATTGGCATCAGGAACTTATTTCTTGCAAATTTTAACTACAAATCACACAAACCAATCGTTTATTATTTCTGTGAAATAAACCAATTAAACTTGATTGATTTTATATTGAGGGACTCATTTACGTGAGTCCCTTATTTTTTCCTCCCTATTTAACGCAGTTATAAATAATTTGGCGTTTTTACGATGTCGGTTGTAATCTTTTTCAAAAACATGATATCCTGAAAAATCACTTTTTGCACAGAAATACAAATACTCGTGTTTTTTATAATTCAAGACTGCATCAATTGCCTCAACCGAGGGTATACAAATCGGACCAGGTGGAAGTCCTTTATGTAAATATGTATTGTATGGTGACTCAATTTGAGTATTGGTTACCCTATCATCAATTCCCTTTGCAAAATTAACCGTAGGATCTGCTTGCAATTTCATTCCAATTCTATAACGATTTAGATAAACTCCGGCAATGTTATTGTATTCAGCCTTTTTATTGCTCTCTTTGTTTACGATTGAAGCAATTGTTACGGCTTGATTGATTGTTAAATTTTGCTCCCTCAATTTTTCTTTTCTGCCATTATTCCAAAATTTTGAAGATTCAATTTGCATTTTAGCCATGAATTCATCAAAATCGACACTCATTGAAATATTATAAGTATTAGGAATGATTAAAGTAGGCCAAGTAGTATCATTTACGTTATGTTTCATCAATGTAAATTTATCCATTAAACCTTGATGCATTTCCCTGACTGAAATATCCAATTTATCGGTCACAATATCAACGAACTTCTCTCTAGAAATCCCAGGTAATAAAACAATATCAACAGCCTGTTTTCGGTTTTTTCTGAGTTTCCGAATCAATGACCAAGCACTCACATTAGGCTCCAAGTACAAAACACAAGGTTTAACTTTTGAGTATCCTAACAATCCCGCCCAATTTGAAAATCCAAATGGCAGTGTCAATCCCAGTTGATTTTCGATAGCCAAATCTAAGCTATCCATGTTCCATGTTTTTCTCACTCTAAAAGTAACTGTTGATTGATTTTCAGTTGAACTAAGGAGCACAATGAATGGCATGATGGTCATCAATGCCACCAAACAAATGATATAGATACGCTGTTTCGATTTTTTCTTAATCATTGGATATGAAAACGCAAAAATGAGAAAAATCTCCTAAAACCCTCAATATTTTAGGTAAATAGTGAAGAATCTCTAACTTTGCAAGTGTGAAAATTGCACTAATTGGTTATGGAAAAATGGGTAAAACCATTGAAAGACTTGCACTTGAACGTGGTCATGTGATCACAGAAAAATTTTCAACAAACAATCCTTTTCTCAATCAAAAAGAAGTTGATGCTGATGTTGCAATTGAATTTACAGAACCCTCTTTGGTTGTAAATCACATTAAACATTGCAATGACATTGGATTGCCTATTGTTGTTGGAACCACTGCATGGTACGATCATTTCAACTCCGTTGTAGAAGATGTAAAATCAAAAAATGGTTCTATGTTTTATGCAACAAACTTCAGTTTGGGTGTGAACCTCTTTTTCTTGGCTAACGAATACCTAGCCAAACTGATGAGCGCTTATCCAGAATATGCTTGTTCAATAGAAGAAATCCATCATACAGAAAAAAAGGATGCTCCAAGTGGAACAGCCATTACCACTGCCGAAGGTATCTTAGAGAATCATTCAAATTACAACCAATGGAAATTATCTGAAAATTCAGATAAAACCATTAAAATAGATGCATTGAGATTACCAAACGTTCCAGGCACTCACCATGTGAATTACGAAAGCGCAGTCGATAAAATCACGCTGGGTCATGAAGCTAAAAGTAGAGATGGATTTGCTTTAGGGTCGATTGTTGCTGCAGAATGGCTTTTTTCTAAAAAAGGTGTTTATAATATGAAAGACTTACTTAATTTTGACAAATCGTAATTCAATATGGAAAGTTACAATATAGCGTTATTTTTAGGCTTATGGATAGCCGCATTTGTTCTCACGAGATTAGGCTTGTCGAGAATGTTTAAATTAGCAGGACAAAATCCTTTATTGGCTTGGGTTCCAATTTTAAACTGGTGGTATTGGATTAAAATTGTTGGAAGACCTAAATGGTATATGATTGGTATGGTCATTCCTGGTGTCAATATCCTTTTCAGTTTCAACATTAAACTCGACATACTTAGAAGTTTTGGAAAGCATAATTTTGGTCAACAATTTGCCGGTATAGTATTTACATTTGTTTACTTCCCAATTTTGTTTTTTGAAAAAGAACTTAAATATTTTGGAGAAGGTGGCAACAAAGATTGGAGAGTTAAATACGTTCCAGTTGGTACTGGAGCAAGAGAATGGGCCGATGCACTCCTTTTCGCTGCTTATGTGGCAGGTGGAATGAGGGCTTTGTATTTCGACTTATATCAAATTCCGACACCTTCAATGGAATCTAACCTCATGGTTGGTGATTACCTCGTTGTGAGTCGTGCCAAAATTGGTATGCGTATTCCATTGACCCCAATTACAGTGCCTGTGGTTGCGCCAAAAGAAATTTTAGGTTTCAAAGCATATTCTGATTTAATTGAATTGCCTTACATGAGATTACCAGGTTGGTATACCATTAAAAACAACGATGTAATTGTGTTTAACTGGCCAGCTGATGAGGGATTTCCTACCGACAAAAAAGATAATTTCGTAAAACGTTGTGTGGGCATTCCGGGTGATCAACTAAAAGTTGTAAAAGGACAAGTTTATGTAAATAACAAAAAACTTCCAACTGTTGGAAAACAACAAAAAAGATATTTAGTGCTCTTAAAGGAAGGAATTACACAAGATTTCCTTTTAGAAAACGAATTGGGAGATTTTAATATTCCTGATCACATTGCACCAGATATTTTAACCATGACTGAAAAAGCTGGTGGTCGTTTGATTCCTTATTTGATTTACACTTGGCCGGAAAATGCCGATAAAATTAGAAAGCACAGCATGGTTAGTATGATTATCGACGATTCTCACGATGAAGGAGATTTGATTTCAGATGAAAATGGTAAACCACAAATGATTCGTAGAAAATACTTCCCAAATATTGATGGTAACAATTATTTGAAACATGACTGGGATTTAAACAACTATGGCCCTATTTACTTGCCAAAACGCGGTGAAACAATTAAATTAACCAAAGACAATTGGGATATATTGAAAACAGCAATCAATACCTATGAAAAGGCCAATGTTGTTACACAAGATGGCAAATTCTATTCTGGTGGCGGAAGTGGTCCTGAAATCACTCAATATACCTTTAAAATGGGTTATTATTGGATGATGGGCGACAATCGTTACAACAGTTTAGATTCTCGCGCTTGGGGTTATGTACCTGAAGATCACGTTATTGGAAAACCATTATTCACGTTCTTTGGTCTAAAGAAAGTCATTGCACTTGATGAGATAGGAAGACCTTTGATTCAAGATCAAACCATGATTTATGATTCTAAAGGTATTCGTTGGAATAAAATATTTAGCTGGATTCATTAACAGCTGCTCAACTCAACAAAAAAGGCATTGGAAATTCCAATGCCTTTTTTGTTTGTTCCTATTCAAGCACCTTAAAATATTTGTTGATTTCTATTTTGAGTGAAATTATACTTAAATGATAAGAATAAGTAATTATCCTTAAGTTGAAGATTTCCAGACTGATTCCTAAATTGATGTGTGAACTGCGCCACGAAATTAGGCATGATAAAATATGATGCCTCTGTAACTATATTCAAAATATATCCCTTTTGTCCTTGACCAATTTCTGAATACGTTCTATTTTGAGCTCGATAATAATTTTTACGTATATCTGATCCATAATTCTTTCCATCGACATCAAATCCCTTCATTGCAAAAGAAGTGATATTTCTAAATGTCCATCTTTGATAGTTCTTTGGTTGAGCAAATATTCTCAATAAAACTTCCCTGAAATTACTCTCTAATGGATGCGCCAATGATTGATTGTAGGATGAATAATAACTACTAGACCAATGCGAATAGGTGTAAGGCCTAACTTGATTTAATTCTAAATTCAAATATCCACTCTTAAGAAAATGAAATTCAGGCTTATAATACATGCCCAATTGGAAAGCAAATTTGTTTAAATATGAATTTGATGTAAATGCACTTTTTACATTGAATTCATCCAAAACCAATTGAGTGTATAACATAAATTTACGTTTGGTAAACTTAGCATCCAATGCAATTAAAGCATTGTCTCCTGAACCTAAATCTCTTTCTATGGCTCTGTAAAAAATGATTGGATTGAAATAATTAGCATCCATTCCATTGTCTGACCTGCTTTGAATAATCATTTCTGTTAATCCAAGTTCCAATCCTATTTTCTTGAATTCTAAAGATCCTCTATGTAATGCTAAGTACTTTTTATTCAATATCTTATTCGAATCTACAGACAAATCACCCACCAATTCCTTAAATAAATTTTGGTATTTAAAAGGACCTAATTTGTAATTAATTTGAAGAAACAATGATGGAGGCGCGAAGTCACTTAAGATCAAACTTCTCATTCCATTCCCTATGAATTGTTTGTCGTTTCCGAATGTTGCAACAATCTGATAAATCAAATCTTTTCCAAACTCATCTTTCTTTTCGAGCAATTTTGCACTCACATACCCAGTTGCGTAAAAATAGTCCACATATCCAAAAGAATTGCGGTAAAATTTTCCAATTCCAGGATAAACCCGGTTGCTATCTTTGTACAAATCTATATTCCGGCGGTAATCGGCTTGATAATCCATTACCGTTGTATAGAACGCAAATTTGTCGCCAAATTGACCGTAAAACTCAACGCCTCTCCCGTTAAATAAAGACGAATCGGTAAATTGCGATTTAGGGCTATACGACAAATCTAGTACAGGGTTGATGACAAAATAGTCGGATCGATCGGAACTTTCCCAACTATAAAATCGATTTGGATTCTGAAATAGCGATTTTTCACCCAATTTCTTGATGAAATGCAAATTTGTCAATGGAACCCGTTTATTGCCATAATACTCTGGATTATTCCACGAGAAATAAGAAAAATTCCGATTCGAAAATTCTGCATTTTGCGAATCTAAAGATACATTTTCTCTTGATTGAGGGACAAATCGATTCGTTGATATATGACTTAAATCTTGTGAATTTCTAAAATCATCTTCTAGTGAATTCGCATGAATGAGCCTAAATTGACCTATCGCCAAATGACTAATTGTCAAGAACAATAGAGATAATGTGCTTTTTTTATTGTATTTCATTTATTGATACATTGGAGGGACATTGACCACAACGCTCCTACCAACTTTATTTCCTGCGAAATTTTTAATTTCACATTCACCATACGCATCGAGTTGTTTGTATTCCTCAGGTGTAATTAATTCTAAATTTAACAACAATTCTTGTGCCACTTGATATTGAGGACCCATTTTACCGTCGTCAATTTTAATTGCTATCCCCCAATTTTTCTCGGGAATCGACAAACTATAAACGCCATCAGCCCCGGTTTTACCAATGATTCGACCATTTGTAACCTTCATTAAATCAGTGCAATAACGTTGAGTTCCCGCCACCAATTCTGGATACTGACCTACCGCTTTAACAATTTTATTGCATGCTACATCAATTTTTTCATCGCCAAAATGGTTGGCAATTAAATTTTTATAGGCAATGGCCTGTTTATAAACACTCATTCCATAAATGGGTGCACTACAACCATCGACTGCTTCTAGGAGCTCACTTTCAGGAACTTCGTAGAACATTGAAATGTATTTCTTAATTTCAATTTGTAAAGGATGACTTGGCGATAAATAACTTTGAGTATCGGCATGATGGGCTTTACACCACGCTAAAAAACCTGCATGTTTACCACTACAATTGTTGTGCAATTGAGACGGATCTTTATCGGATTTTATTAATAAATGCAAGTCTTTCTTCAAGGTTGGAGCTTGAGCACCACACTTCAAATCTGATTCGCCGAGTTCAAGTCCCCCAAGAATTTTAGTCACTAAATCTTCATGCATCTTCTCTCCATTGTGAGATCCACACATAATTGCAAGATCTTCAAGGGTTAAATTTAGTTGATCGAACGCCCCCGAAACGAGCAAAGGAAGATGTTGAAAATACTTCATTGCCGACCTAGGGAATGCAATTTGATTGATATCGCCAACGGAATAAATGACTTCACCGGCTTCATTCACAACACAAATTACGCCACGGTGAAAACTCTCTACAACATTTCCACGAAAAACTTCTACTAAAACTGGATTCATTTTATAATTGATTCTGAGCCAATAAAAACAATACTGCCATTCTCACAGCAACACCATTTTCAACTTGCTCTAAAATAATACTTTGTTGACTATCAGCAACTTCACTCGTGATTTCTACTCCTCTGTTGATTGGACCTGGATGCATAATCACAATTTCTTTATCTAATTTGTGTAATCGATCCATATTCAATCCAAAAAGGTTTGAATATTCCTTCAAAGACGGGAAAAATCTTTGATCTTGTCGCTCAAGTTGAATTCTAAGCATATTCGCAACATCGCACCATGCCAAAGCTTCATCGAGATTATGCGATACTTTAACACCCAACTGTTCTATATACTTTGGAATGAGTGTTGCGGGACCACAAACCATGACCTCAGCACCCAAAAGCTGTAAGCAATAAATGTTGCTCAGAGCCACACGTGAATGTTTAATATCACCTACAATCACAACCTTTTTACCTTCCAATGATCCAAGTTTGCTTCTAATTGAAAAGGCATCTAACAAAGCTTGTGTTGGATGTTCATGGGTTCCATCACCAGCGTTTACAATTTGAGATTTTACATTTTTTGCTAAAAACATGCAAGCACCTGGCGCTGGATGTCGCATCACAACCATATCAACCTTCATGCTTAAAATGTTATTGACAGTATCAATTAAAGTTTCTCCTTTTTTAACACTCGAAGACGATGATGAAAAATTGATCACATCTGCACCCAATCGTTTTTCTGCCAATTCAAACGACACACGCGTTCTTGTAGAGTTTTCAAAAAACAAATTTGCAATGGTAATATCGCGCAGAGCGGGAGTTTTTTTAACTGGAGCTTGTAAAAGATTTAAAAAATTGTCGGCAGTTTCAAAAATTGTATGAATCTGATTGGCATTCATGCCTTTTATTCCTAACAAATGTTTCAATTCACCCTTATTCATTTCTTATTGTCTTCTAATAACCAAACTTGTACTAAATTTTCTGATTGCCATTCTACTTTTACAAAATCATTTGTATTCCTAGAATCAATTGTTACCCCTGCATAATCTGGCTTTATAGGTAATTCACGTTGAAATCTACGATCAACTAAAACCATCAATTCAATACGATTAGGCCTTCCAAAACTCATGATGGCATCGATTGCTGCCCTCACACTCCTTCCTGTAAACAATACATCGTCTACAATGATAATATTCTTGTTTTCAGTTGAAAAATTCACACTCGATGGTTTAGGAATATGGAATCCTCCTCTTCCAATATCATCTCTAAAAAAGGTATGATCAACTTCACCATAGAGTACATTCTCATAACCTAAGCTATTGATATGCTTTTTAATGGATTTTGCCAATTGAATTCCACGAGGCTGTAAACCAATGATGGCGGTATTACTTAAATCCTTATGATTTTCAATCAATTGCAACGCAAACCTCTGAATAATCAGATTGGCTTTTTGGGTATCTACCAGTATTTTGGGATTGGCGTTATTTGTCATTCGATAACTGTAAAATTATATTGTATTCGTCTTCAGTAAGGTCAATAACCGACAGTCGAGGTTGTCGGAGTAGTCCCATTTGTGACAAACGAGGATCAGATTTCATTTTTTGGAGGGACACAGGGTTGGCAAGTGGATGTAGTGGTTTCACATCTACCACAACCCAAGCCGTTTCATCTGTTGTAGGATCTTGATAAGCTGGATTGACAACTTCTGCAATTCCAACGACTTCTTTTCCCTCATTAGAATGATAAAAAAGACATTTATCGCCGGGCGACATTGCTTGCAGATTGTTTCGGGCCTGATAGTTACGCACACCGTCCCAGAACGTTTGCTGATCTTTTACGAATTGAGTCCAAGAGTACTTAAAAGGTTCGGACTTAATCAGCCAAAATTTCATAAGGGCAAAGTAAAAATAAAAACCCGAAAAGAAAAAATTTATCTTTTTTTATCGTGATAATTTGGAAATGATAAAAATACATTGTTAATTTACATATCAATTATTTGCTAATTAATTTATCAAATCATGTATTTAAAGGAAAACATTAAGTTACTTAGAAAACGCAGAAAGCGCAGCCAAGAAGAGGTTTCAGCCAATATAGGCATCACTCGATCAGCCTATAATAGTTACGAAAATGGCGTTGCAGAACCTGGAATTCAAGTGTTATTAAAACTTTCAGACTTTTACCAAGTAAACATTGACAAATTGCTTCGAATTGATTTATCGACCATCATGGATAGTCAACTAGAGCAATTAGAGCGTGGTTACGACATCGATATTACTGGTACCCGATTAAGAATTCTTGCAACAACTGTAAATCCAGAAAATGAAGAAAACATAGAGTTGGTTCCTGTTAAAGCGAAGGCGGGATATGCAACAGGTTATGCTGATCCAAATTATATTAAAGTACTACCAGCTTTCAATTTGCCATTTTTATCACCCAATAAAAAATACCGTAGTTTTCCCATTTCAGGCGATAGTATGCCACCAGTTGTAGATGGAGCTTATGTCACTGGCGAATTTCTACAAGATTGGAACATGGTGAAAAATGGTAGTCCTTACATAGTTGTCACCCAAGAAGATGGCATTGTATTTAAAATTCTCTATAACAGAATTGAGGAAGATGGTTCATTTTTGTTATGCAGTACGAATACAAACTACAAGCCCTATCCTGTTAAAGTTCAAGACATTCTAGAAATTTGGAAATTTGTAAATTATATCAATCCTAAGTTCGAGGAGCCGAATAATTCTGAGGATAATGATTTGGGACCGACACTGAGATTAATCCAAAGAGAAATTGGATTGATCAAGGATAAAGTTAAGAACATTGAAGATAAAATTTAGACAATATATTTTTCTTTGCGAACGAGTTTATTAAGTATTATCTTTGCGGTCTAAATTGAAATTCCGAAAAGAATGAAATTCACAAAAGAACAGTACCTATCGTGGTATCGTACCATGATGTTGGTGAGACGATTTGAGGAAAAATCTGCTCAATTATATGGTCAACAAAAAATCAAAGGTTTTTGTCACCTATACATTGGACAAGAAGCTTTAGTTGCAGGAATGATTACAGCAACCACAAAAGACGACAAAGTGATTACTGCTTATCGCGATCACGGTCATGCTTTGGCAATGGGTGTGAGTACCAATGCAGTGATGGCTGAATTATATGGAAAAGCAACAGGATGTTCTGGCGGAAAAGGTGGAAGTATGCACATGTTTTCAAAAGAGCATAATTTTTTTGGAGGACATGGTATTGTTGGTGCACAAATTCCGATGGGTGCAGGTTTGGCATTTGCTGAGCAATACAATGGCACAAAAAATATCAGTTTAACCTTTTTTGGTGATGGTGCAGCGCGCCAAGGAGCTTTACACGAAGCCTTTAACATGGCTATGTTATGGAAATTGCCTGCAATCTTCATTTGTGAAAACAATGAATATGCAATGGGAACCAGTGTTGAAAGAACCACAAACTTGTTAGATATTTATAAAATCGGTTTGGGTTACGATATGCCTAGCAAACAAGTAGACGGAATGAAATGTGAAACTGTTCACCAAGCCATTGCTGAAGCTGCTGAATTTGCAAGAAACGGCGGAGGTCCAACTTTCTTAGAAATTAAAACTTATCGTTACAGAGGTCATAGTATGAGTGATCCTGCAAGTTACAGAACGAAAGAAGAATTGGCCGCTTACAAAGAAAAAGACCCAATAGAAACCACCAAGGCAACCATTTTGGCAAAAAAATATGCAACTGAAGCAGAATTAGATAAAATCGAAGAAGATATCATTGCTGAAGTGAATGCAAGTGTTGAATTTGCTGAGAATTCTCCTTATCCAGATGCATCTGAATTGTTTAAAGATGTATATGTTGAAGACAACTATCCATATATTATGGACTAATTTTATTTGTAAATAAATCTTATTTATTATATTCGCCCCCTTTAAAGAAATGAACGTACAAGAAATTTGGCAACAGAAGAGACAAAACATCTCTAATTATTATTCTCAAAACTCTAAAAAAGTTAACTATATAGCAATTGGTGTAATGGCCGTAATTGGTTTAGGCATTTATTGGACAAGCTTCTACAAGCCTGCTCAAGAAAAAGCTGCTGCTGAGAAATTGGCAAAATTGCATTATTACTTTAAGAACGATTCAATGAATGTTGTTTTAAAAGGATTTAAACCATTCAAAGTTGTTTCTGCTCCTTCAATTGCAGACGATTATTCTTCAACAAGAGCTGGTAAAGAAGCTGCTTTGATGGCGGGTATTGCTTACATCAAAACTGGTAAATTTAAAGAGGCATTAGAATATCTTGATAAAACTGCGGCTAAAGACGATTTACTTTCGGCTTCTGTAATTGCATTAAAAGGTAGTTGCAAATCTGAAATGGGCGATTTAGATGATGCTGCTGGTCTTTTCGAACAAGCTGCTGCTGTTGCCGACAATGAATTTGCTGCAACCTATCTTAAAAAAGCGGGCATTCACTACGAATTAAACAAAGATTACAAATCTGCGTTGAAATGCTATGAAACCATTCAAAAGAAATATTCTACAACACCAGAAGGTTCTGATATTGAGAAATATGTCTTTAAAATGAAAGCACAATTGGGTGAATTCAACCCATAATCGTTACGAAATTGTCTAACGCCGGTTTTCGCTTTAATTCCTCACCTACTTCTCTTGTTCCTAGTAATATTAAAGTAGGTATCGTTGTTTCTACTTGGAATGATCATATTACATCTGTTTTATTAGACGGTGCTATCGATGAATTAACACAATTTGGATTAACAAACGACCAAATCATCATCACTGAAGTTCCAGGTGCCTTTGAATTACCTCTTGCGGCACAATGGTGCTTTGAAAACAAAAACAATAACATTGATGCCGTGATTTGCTTAGGTTGTGTCATTAAAGGAGATACCCCACACTTTGATTTTGTTTGCCTTGGTGCTACAAACGGTGTTATGGAAGTTGGCTTGAAATTTAGTAAACCATGTATTTTTGGTGTTATCACTACAAATACAGAACAACAGGCGTTCGATAGAATTGGTGGCCCACATGGACACAAAGGAAGAGAAGCAGCTCAAACCGCGCTTCAACTATTATCAATACAACAATAATTTATCAATATTATTATTTAACACATTATGGATCAGTTTTCAGAGAATTACAATGATCAGTTAAGCGAAGCCGAAAAATTGATTCTTCAACACGAGGAAGACACAGAGCTAAAAGAAAATTTCGCATCGTTTTCAAAAGAACAATTGGTAGAACATGCCCAGTCTCTTTTGCATACTACAAATGTGAAACAAGCTTATGCCACACTACAAGAAATCCGAAAGGCTTTCGAATCAATTCTTGACCATGAAAGACCAATTCTTATTAAAGATTGGGTTTCTGCAGGAAACGAAGCGAAAGATTTTGTAGCCCCACAAGATGAATTAAAGGTGAAACTTTTTGATGTAGTTCAAAAATTTAAAGAATTGCGTGAGATCGAAAAGAAACGTGCAGAAGAGGAAAAAGCAATTAATTTAAATAAGAAACAATCGATACTCGATAAAATTGTTGCCTTAGTTGATTCAGAAGAAAACGAAAATAGTTTAAATGAACTTCGTGAATTAATGCGTCAATGGAAGGAAATACGTCAAATTCCTAAGGAGCACCACGAAGAACTTTATACCAAATACAAGTTTTATCTCGATAAATTCTACGATAACTTATCTAAATTCAACGAATTGAAGGATTTAGACAGAGAAAAAAATCTTGAAATTAAAATTGAATTAATCAAAAAATCCGAGGCTTTAAAAGATGAGAAAAACATCCGTAAAGCAATGATCAGTTTGAATAAAATTCATGACGATTGGAAAAATACAGGACCTGTTAGAAAAGAGATCTCAGATGAAATTTGGACAAGATTCAAATCAGCCAGCGATTTGGTCATCGATATTCAAAAGAAACACCAAGGTGAAATTGAAGCTCAGCGCAATCAAAATTTAGAAAAGAAAATTCTTTTAATTGAAAAAGCTGAAACAGCAATCACTGCCCTTCCTTCTTCTAACAAAGAATGGAATAAAATGGCAGAGGAAATTGATGGTTTACTCGATGCTTGGAAAAAAATTGGACCTGTTCCTTCAGAAAAAAATGAAGAAGTTTGGTCGAAATTTCAAACTGCAAGAAATACATTTTATGCAGAAAGAAAGAATTTCTTTAAGAAAATTCAATCAGACAGAAAAGATAACCTTGCAAAGAAACTAGAACTATGTGAACAAGCAGAAGTATTAAAAGACGCCCATGAGTTCATGAAAACTTCAGAGCAACTTCAGGCATTACAAGAAAAATGGAAAACCATAGGCCCTGTTCCTGAAGAACAAAATGAAGTTATTTGGAAACGTTTCAGAGCTGCGTTTGACCATTTCTATGAGCGTAAAAACAAATGGTTTGCTGAAAGAAAAGTTCAAGAATCAGGTGCTGTTGTTGCTAAAGAAGCCATAATTTCTGAAATTGAAGCCATTGCAAAATCTACTGATAACAAATTTAATTTTAACGATTTAAAGGCAATTCAAAATAGATGGAATGACTCAGGATTCGTTTCTGGTAAGAAATTCCAAACTTTGAATAAGCAATATCAAGGTTTAATGGATGCGCTTTATCAATCTTTAAGAAATTCAAGCAATGCTGAAAGAGAATCTGCAGTTAAAGAAAATTTAAACGCCATGTCTGCTTCTCCTGATGCAAAATACAAATTGCAAAGTGAAGAGAAAAGATTGCGTGAATTGATTAAGAAAATTGAAGATGAATTGAGTACCATCGAAAATAACAAAGGCTTTTTCCAACATTCAAAAAATGCTGATGCTATTTTAAAGCAATTCGACGATAAACTTAAAAAGTCGAACGAGCAAATCGTAAAACTCAAGAAAGAACTTCAATTGGTCGTTCAAGCTAAAAAAGCAAATGCTTAATGCATTTCTAGAAATCGCAGATTACCTAACTTACTACCTTGCCGGAACAACCCGGCATGGTTTACACTCCCCTTTTATTTACGATTTTGCAGATTTTGTGTTGTATCAACCTTCCGATATAAATTTCGAAATGATTGAAAATCAACGTATGAATATGATCAAGAGTCATTCTAAAACAACTCAAACATCACTTTCTAAATACGCTGCCATTTCAACATTAGATTCCAAATACGGTCGATTGTTGCAAAGAATGGTTCAATATTATCAACCAAAATCTATCCTCGAAATTGGGAATAACACGGGAATTGAATCTAACTATATATTATCGAATTCAGTGATCAATCATCAACCATTGAACTCATATATTAGTGTTGAAGTTGATGATTATTTTCAAAAAGTGCGAAATGAAACGGTAGAATCTTTTGTAAATTTTTATCAATCAGAATTGGTACTTAATTCTAATGATTTGGAAGAAAATCAACTTGTAGATTTATGTATTTTGCATGGTCAGAAAAATGCGGATGATTTCTGGAAATATTACGACAAATACAAGTATCAATTAGGAACTCAGTCGATGCTTGTAGTTACAAACATCAGACAAACGAATGATCATTATATCAATTGGAGCCAAATGACAAATTTACCTGAGGTTACCGCGAGTATTGAATTATTTAAAATGGGAATTCTTTTCTTTCGTACAGAACAAAGAAAACAAAAGTTTATATTGCGTTACTAATGGCACACATTCATAAAATTAGGGTACGTTATGCAGAATGCGATCGGATGGGATTTGTTCACCATTCAATCTATGCCCTATATTTCGAAGAAGCAAGAACAGAAATTTTGAGAGCAAAAGGAATTTCTTATAAAGATCTCGAAGATGATGGTATCATTATGCCAGTAAGGAGTATGAGTTTAAATTTTCTCAAAGCAGGCCGATATGATGATTTGCTGACCATTGAAGTGGAAATTGTTGGACAACCTGAAATTCGTTGTAAATTCGAATATAAAACCATCAATCAAAATGGTGAACTACTCAATACCGGTGAAACTGAACTTTTCTTTGTAAGAAAGGAAGACCTTCGTCCTATAAAATTACCTGAAAAATACAAACAATACATGCAAACTAACTAATGGCTCACTTCTACAAGTCAAAACATAATAAGGTCTCTAATCCTAACGATTCACATGAATCTCAAGATTCTGAGAATACTGTATTGACCAACAATGTAGAACACAAAACCCATCCGTTAATTGAATATTTCAAAACTAAAACCCTGAAAGGTTTAAACGGACATAGCATTTATGAAGTTGGAAAATACTTCTTCAGATCTATGTTCATGGAAAATTTAAACATCCGTGCATCAAGTTTAAGTTTTAACTTCTTCACGGCATTGTTTCCTGCGCTTATTTTCTTACTTACGCTCATTGCATATCTACCAATTAAAGGAATTAAAACACAGTTCATCAATCAATTGGCTGTGATTTTACCAACGAAAACATTTCAAGAAATTTCAAGTACAATCCTAGAGATTCTGCACAAACAAAACTCTTCTTTGTTGTCGTTTGGTTTTATCCTTACTATTTATTTCGCATCGAATTCATTCCATTTGATGATCAATACATTTAACCGAAGAGTCGCTGTCCCTCAAAAAAAGAATTGGTTTCACATTCGAGGCAAAGCTGTTTTTTTGACGTTTTGGATGTGTTTGTTAATCATCGTGTTTTTATTGCTTGTAACTTGGACATTCCAAATTGAATCTTACATGATTAAACATCACTGGCCTTTGCTTTCAGTGACAGGTTTTTTACTGACCGTATTTGAATACATACTCATATTTGCTTTATTTCTATTCGCAATTTCAAGTATCTATTATTTTGCTCCTTCAAATCAACAGCGTTGGAGATTTTTCTCAGTTGGATCAATATTCACCACCATTTTGTCGCTAATTTCAACATTTGGGTTTAGTTTATACGTAAATAACTTTGATAGTTACAATAAAGTATACGGTTCCATTGGTGCTATTTTGGCACTCATGGTGTTGATATATATCAACATACTCATTATTTTAATTGGATTTGAATTGAATGCGAGTATAGATAAAGCGGAAATTTCGAAACAACGTAAAATGAACAGAAATTCAATTACCCAATAAAAATCTTTTCAATAATTTCTTGATTGAATGTTTCATTGATGCGCTTTAACAGCAATTCTTTTTGGAGAAACATTTCATTTTTTAGTGGCGCATTGTCGAACTTCACATACAATGTTTTATTCATCATTTTCAATTCTGATGTATGTTTAAACACCAGGTGGCCCACAATTTCTTCCCATCGGTTTACAATGTCTAATTCTGTCATTTTAGGCTGAAGCCTATATTTCTTAAACATTGCATCAAGCACATTGCCAATTGGCTTTTCCCTATTCTTCTTATCGTCCATGCTCTTTCGCTAAATTACTTTTTCTATATCCGTACAAAAAGTACAAAATTAACCCAATCACAAACCAAATTGCAAACCATGTCCAGTTTTCCTTTTTCATTCCTGTGAGCAAATAAGTGCAAGTAGACAAGCCCAAGATAGGAATCAGTGACCATCTATAAATATACGTAAAAATGGCCAATAAAGCAAATAAAACCCACATGATTCGATGAGACACATGGAACATTGTATTCAAATCTAAATTAAAGAGTTCAGCAAAATATCCCTCCACTTGAAATGCAACAATCACAGCAGTTGCAATCAATATCACTGGAAACAAATATTGAGCATTGATATATTTCAAATTGAAGGATGAAGCATCGTGTTCAGTTCTTTTAGGCAACAACAATACACCACCACATACTAAAATGAAGGCAAAGATGGTTCCTATTGAGGTAAAATCTAATACAAAATTCTCGTCGGTAAATAAAATTGGAACCCCAACTACTAATCCAGTTACAATTGTAGAAAAACTCGGGGTTTTGTACTTTGGATGAATTTTTGCAAATGACTTAGGAAGAAGGCCATCTCGACTCATCGACATCCAAATTCTCGGCTGTCCCATTTGAAAGACCAACAAAACACTCGCCATTGCAATAACAGCACTCACACTTACAATATATTCAAGCCATTTGATTCCTTTAAAACCCAAGGCAAACGCCAGTGGATCGTCAACAGCCAATAAATTAAAAGGCACCATACCTGTGAGCACCAAAGAAATTAAAATGTATAATACACTGCAAATGATGAGTGAATAAAACATACCACGAGGCAAATCTCTTTTGGGATTTCTACTTTCTTCAGCAAGTGTACTCACTGCATCAAAACCAATATAAGTAAAGAAAACCGCCGAAACACCTGTCATGATACCTTTAAATCCATTCGGAACAAATGGCTTGTAATTTTCAATATCAATGTAAAATGCACCCACAATAATAATGGCTATGATAATTGCCAACTTCAACATTACCATAAGATTACTCATGTTTCTCGATTCTTGAATTCCACGGTAAACAAGCATTGTAATGAGAATATTAATGAGCAATGCAGGAGCATCAAAAATGATTTTGAGGGACCCTAACTGCGGGGCAGATTGCCACGCTTGCAATGCAGAATACTCGTCGACAGTTAAATTCATTGATTTCCACAATGAACCAAATTCACTCGGAGCTGGAAGTTTATTGGCAAGTAATTCAGCATGCGCCATTGCCACTGAACTTGCTGTCTTATAATCAGTAATGATCCATCTTGGAAGATGTAAATTCATTGCATCGAGGAGATGGGTAAAATATCCCGACCATGAAAATGCAATGTAAATATTTCCAATAGAATATTCCATGAGTAACGCCCACCCAATAATCCATGCAAACAATTCACCAAATGAAGCATAAGCATAGGTATATGCGCTACCAGAAACAGGTATTCTGCTTGAGAATTCAGCATAACACAATGCCGCAAATCCACAAGCAACTGCACATATGATGAAGAGGAATATCACTCCTGGACCACCTTCTGCACAAGCTTTACCTACAGAACTGAAAATGCCTCCGCCAATAATTGCCGCAATACCAAAAAATGTTAAATCTTTAACAGATAAAACCTTAGATAACTGATGATGTTCCTCAGTGATAAAATTTGTTTTTCGACGAAAGAGTGATTTAATCATGTTCAATTCAACTACGATATTACGTCTGTTCGGGGTTGAAATCAAATCTTTTTATTATATTTGTTCATATGAAACGCATCTTGTTATTTTTAACAATCATTTTCACTGTCATCAGCAGTGGAATGATGCATTTGGTGTTTCATATATGTACCACTGAACCTGTTGTACATCAATCGATTCAAAGTGATTGTTGCTCTAAAAAAAGCGCAACGCCAAAGTGTTGTGAATCTGAAAACAAAACAGACATTGAACCTGCATTTTGTTGTGAAAATGTTCAATGGTATTATTTCACTCCTAAGTTCAACGAAGGCTTTAAAAAACAATTAAACATCCCCTTCGCACATTCTATTCAATTGGTAAATAACGAATTATCGTTTAAATTTATCAATGAATTAAACCACATTGAAATCAAACAAAATCAATTCCGTAACCTCTTCCCTCCAAACCTGACATGGAATGAGGAAATTTGCGTTTGGAATATTTAGGATTTCATTTTTTCTTTCGTATGCCATTTTTATGGCCAATTTTTAATCAATTAAACCCTTAAAAACAGAAAAATGAAAAATCTATTGAAATCAATTGCTGTATTGTGCAGCATCATTATACTCACAGGAATGGCTCTTGTGAATCCTCCTAAAAAAACCACAATTACGTTTAAAGTTTTTGGTGTTTGCGGCGATTGCAAAGAAAGAATCGAAGCTGCATTAGACAGAAAAGGCATTTATAAAGCTCTTTATAATTTTAAAACACAACAAGTTACAATCACCTATAAAACTGGAATGTTCAAAGAAGAACAATTTCACAATATGGTTGCTATGGTTGGACACGACACTGAATTGGTGAAAGCCGATAACGTGGTGTACAGCAATTTACCCGAATGTTGTAAATATAGAGACGGAGCAAAATGTACAGACGAGGAAAAAGAATAAGCGTTTTTTGCTTGTTCCTCACTGCATCCAATTTTTTATCAGCTCAATCAGATAGCACCAACATCGATACGGTAAAAACCGTCAAAGTGGGTGTTGATCAAGCCGGTGTGATGTTTGATGCAAATGGCGCGTCGCTCAAGCAAATTTTAGGTCAGAATGAATTCAAAAAGGCTGCTTGTTGCACCCTTTCTGAGAGTTTTGAACTGAGCAATACCGTTGAAATTTCAAATTCCGACGGTGTTTCAGGCATCAGACAAATTGAAATGATGGGGCTCAATGGCAAATATGCATTGATGACTCGCGACAATATTCCACAACTTGGAGGTTTGGCAACATTGAATGGAATGAACAACATTCCAGGGCCTATGGTTTCCGATGTTCGTCTTGCTAAAGGTACAGGGTCTGTTACTTTAGGTTATGAAGGCATCACAGGAGGGATTGATTATGGTTTAAAAACGGCAGATAATGCCCCGAAATGGGATTTAAATGCCTACCAAAACAATCAAGGACGTTCTGAAATCAATATCATTCACAGCCATAAAATCAATTCGAAATTAAATCATACCACTTATGTGCATGGTGGGAAACAGTTTTTTGCCACAGATATGAATCATGATATGTTTGCAGACATGCCACTCACAAGTCGAATTTATGTTGGAAATCAACTGAATTATCAAGGTAAAAAAACTGAAGGTCAATTTGGAATGACATTTTGGAACGAACAAAAATCATCTGGTGAAGTTGACCACAACAATCACAATGTTCTATCGGAATTACCCAATGTATTTAGATTTAATCAACAAGAAAGTAAGTTTGATGCATTTGGTAAGTTTGGAATTATGCTAAATGAAAAGTCAGAATCTAGTTTCGGAAATATCTTAAACTTTACGGTTCACCAAAACAATTCACTTTTAAATTCTCTCATTCAAAGGAATTACGCAGGTAAAGAATTTAAATTGAGTTATTCTGGGTTATATCAAACCAATTTGTCTAAAAAGTTAACTCTAAAGTCAGGAATATCATCAATGATCAATCAAATTGATGAATCGTTAACAGATACCATCGGAACAAACATCCATCAAAAATTTGGAGAAAAACAAGTTGGTCTTTTTGCTGAATTGGTTGTTAAACTCAAAAAATTATCGGTTGTTTTGGGTGCACGACAAGATTATCACAATGCATATGGTTACTTTTTTACGCCACGGATTCATTCCAAATATGAATTTAATAAGAACAATAAATTGTTTATTCAAGCCGGAATGGGTAGACGCACGCCCTACATGCTCATTGAAAATCTTCCTTTGTTTATTAACAACAGAACCATTCAAGTAGATCAATATCCTGGCAATTTGCCCTATGGATTGCCACAAGAAGTTGGATTCAATGCTGGACTGAGTTATTTCAAGAACTTCTTTTTCATGAATTATCCAAGTACATTGACAATTGATGTATTTTCAACTCAATTTCAGAACCAAACCGTGGTTGACCGTGATTATTCGCTGAATCAACTCACCATTGCTTCACGGAACAATGGATTTGCTGGAAACACTCAGAGTTTACATCTAGAATGGACAATTCACCCCATTCGAAGATTGGAAGTAAAATTTGCCTATCGTTATGTTAAAAACTTACAATTCCTAAATCAAGAGTTTCAAATTGCACCGTTTCAAAGTGTACACAGAGGTTTGATTGTAGTGGGATATAAAACAAGGAATAAGTGGTATTTCGACGCAGTTTCGCAAATCAATGGTCCGAAAAGAATTGCATATTTTTCAAAAACAGAATCTAAATATAGTCCTGCATTCATCATTGTGAATGTTCAAATTAGAAAAGCTTTTGAAAATGGATTCGAATTTTACATTGGAGCAGAAAATCTTGGAAATGTGAAACAAGCAGATCCTATTTTAATGTTGCATTCAAGTCAAAAGCACACGTTCGATGCTGCATACAGTTGGGCTCCTGCGAATGGAGTCAACTATTACGGTGGAATTCGAATGGTGTTAAATTAATGGTTTTAAGATTTTTTCGAACGGAATGTGCTTCTTATAAATGAAAAAATCGATCCAAAATTTTATAATTTCAGTTAAATTGAAATCGATCACTTTAAAAAAGTTCTCTCTGTCGTTGCCTTCCAACTCAGGAATGCCATCGATGGGGAGAATTTCAAGGTGACTAAAGAGTCCATTTTCTAAATGAACCACAATTTTAGATAGATTATTAGAAGCTCTGCCATAAAAAACCAATGGCTGAGAATCATTTACATCTATGTAAATTTCAAGTCCGAAATATTCGAAAATTGGTTTTTCGGAGGGTAAAACTAAGCTAACAACCATGAATTGAGAGAAGAATAATCTCAAAAATACAAAATTTGTTTAACTTTTGCAATGTTTATTTGAATTTTTGTTTAATATATTCGGAGATTGCCGCATATACCGCTCCCTCCTCTTTAAAATATTCTAATTGTTTTATGTGTTTTAAGATTGTTGTTTCATCGCCACGGCGCGCAGGTCCCGTTTGTACTTCTATCGGATGATTCAGTTTTACCTTATCGATGGTTTGCTGAATGATAGGAAGCAAATAGCTAAAATTCAATTGTTCGTTATTTCTTAAAATCTCTTGACTACCAACCAAACATGCATTGACAAAATTATTGGCAAAAACGGCCGCCAAATGCAACTGCGATCTATCTTCTGAACTTAAAAATCGTATGTTCATATTGAGAGAATTGTTTAATTTTTCGAGGGACATTTGAGTGTAAGAATCAGAATATTCTACAAATACCGGAACCAACTTCCAATCGATTTCAACATCGCCAGAAAAACTGTATAACGGATACCAAACTCCCACATGAGTACAATCGCCAAATTCAGATAAAGCCACGCTGCCACTACAATAAAACTTCACTACTGAATGGTTTGATATTCCTAAAATACTCGAATGAATGTCACTGTCTTTGGTTGTCACGAATACGATATCATCATTCATGAGCACCGCATTCATTTGTGATTTTGAAAATGATTTTACACCGGAAATTTCGAGTTGTTGGTTGGTAAAAATACCGCCAACCTCTATCCCTCTAGAAAAAAATAAATTTAACAAATGCTTTGCCAAGTTTCCATATCCCAATATGTAAACCTTTGGTGACATTAGGCAGATAACTTTTGTTGAATTTTAATGCGGTTCAAAACGGCCAAAATAAATCCAATGAGCATAATAATTGTTCCTGCCCAAACCAAATTAATCCAAGGGAACGATATCACTTTCAAGACAATATAATCTTTTACTGGTGTTTTTTCACCGGATTGAATTTCAAATTGTATATTTTGTTTTGCAGGATCTGGATCTAAGATTTGGATATTTTGAATCATTAACATCAAGCCCAACTCATTGCTTTCTGCAGGATTCGCTTCAAAGGAACCAGTTTGCTCATTGATCCTAAATTCAGGGTGCAATAACATTGAATCATTTAATCTTTTAGCCAGAATATTCACGCTTAACACAATTCCTTGATTAGAACTAAATCGATCGATACTTTTAACCACCATTTGACATTTACCAGATTCGGTGCTGAAAGTTTCACCAACTTTAACACTGGATGTTTTAAAACCACTAAATGGCTCAACTTTATCCATACCACTTTCATAGTTCACATGTGAAAACACATCTTTTGAAATATAATGTTTGGTTGATGGTTCAGCAATTAATCCCATTTTTGGATTATTCTGAGTCTTAGGCCTTAAGATAAAAGAATCGTTTGTTGTTTTATCTACAAAAAGGATATTGAAATGTTTGTCGATTGAATCTTTACCAATCCCAACTTCCTTCTTCGTGTAATTGGCAAAATAATCGCCAATTTCTATTTTTTGATTTTTATATAAAATACGATTCTCTCTGTTGAAGGCAATACCTTTAGCATCTGTTTGACCTTTTTCATTGACTTCAGGTGCCATATCGATACCCGTTTGGGTGGTTGTTAACACTTTCTGATTTACCGATGAAATAAGCACACCTACTAACAGAACGCCAAAGCCAACATGCGATACACTAGAGCCCCAACCAAGAACTTTAACTTTCTTCTTGGTTATAAAATACATGGCATTTGCCACCACTAGCCACACACCCAAAAACAAGAAAACCAAATACTTAACTTCATTCACACCGAAATTCAAGTTCACCAAAATGGTGACGATCAATGCCAATAAAAAAGAGATTCCAATATTTTTATACAATTGGCCATCTTTAGATTCACGATAGGTGAAAAACTGACCAATTGCCATCAAGGCCATAATTGGCATTGCCATCCATAATTGAACTCTATTATAATCAGTTGCAACAGGTGTTGCCGTTTTGAATCCAAATAGTTTGTTGAACACAGGAATACTCGTACCACTGAAAACTTGAATTAAGCTCAAAATTAAAAACATTGAACCCATAAACATCCAAAATTCTCGTGATGATAAATGTTCATCTTTTAAGTCAGTTTTCGTTCTTTTATACAAATTGTAAATAAACAAACCTATCACCGCTAAGAAGGCGATGATACCTCCATTTTTAACCACGGAGTGAAATCCATCATACAATTCTTTTTGAGTTTCAGGAATGACATAAGATAAACTAATGACTAAAGCAAAAACGCCTAAAACACCAAGCAATATGGTGTTCTGAGCTTTTTTCTTATCGATTGTTGACACCCAACTGATTACAATAAACGCCAATAAGAATATAAGCAATTGTCCCGACAATCCCAAATCTGTGAAAGAATGTACACTTGCTTCACCCAAAATTCCGCTTCTCGTTAAAAAAGTAGCATATAATACCAACCAAAAAGATAATTGAGTGAGTAAATGAGAGGTAAAAATATGACGGCCGGTATTTTTTGAAATGAGCAATAAATGCACCGCGGCTGCCATAATCAACCATGGCAACAAAGAAGCATTTTCAACAGGGTCCCATGCCCAATATCCGCCAAACGACAATGATTCGTATGCCCAGAAACCACCCATAATGATTCCGGTACCCAAAATACCAACACAAATCAAGCCCCAAATTAACGCAGGATCAATCCAACTACGGTCTTCTTTTCTCCAAAGTCCTGCAATACTATAAGCAAAAGGAACAATGGCAACTGCAAATCCAAAGAACAAAGTTGGTGGATGAATCACCATCCAATAATTTTGAAGAAGTTGGTTCAATCCATTTCCATCTTTAAAAACTTGCAAATAATTGCCTATTCCCAATTGTCCAAGAATTGGAATTTGAAGGAAATCGGGACGTTGTTCTCTCAATAAATCAAACGGACTGCTACCAAATTTAAAGTCACCAAGGTGGAATCCCACCAACATAGAACTGAGCGCTATTTGAGCAAACGCAATGATTGTCATTGTGCTACGCTCCCATTTCTTTGAAACTTTTATCAGCACCAAGCCAATCACAGCATTCCAAAATAACCACAAAAGGAAACTTCCCTCTTGTCCTTCCCAAAAACAGGAAATCATATAATAAACGGGCAACGACAAGCTGCTATGTCGCCAAGCGTAATAATATTCGAAACGGTGATTGAAAATAATTGCAAAAAGGATGACAAATACTGCAACGACTGAAAATGCGTGAAGGTAAAAGCTTCTTCTTGCGAATTTAGCTTCTTGGTTTGAGTCATTTCTTTCCGACCTAAAATAGAAAATCGTAGAGAGTATAGCGGTCACAAACATAAGAACAACAAACAGTTGGCCTAAATTTCCAAGCCAAAGCCATTCTCCATTGAATGTGATAATTTCTGATTTTGTTTGCATTAAATTGTTAGTTAGTCTTTTACAGGGGTGTCTTCATATTTTGAAGGACATTTACTGAAAATGGTTTTTGCATGAAAGTACGCACCTTCGCTGCTTCCAATGATTAAGATTTTCTCAGATCTTTCTAAATCCTGAGGCTTTGGCTTCAAATATTTAACCATTTTTTCAGTTCCCAATGAATCAATTGCAGAAAAAATAAGCAAATTCGGATCCTTTTGTGGATCGTATTGAATTTCTTTTGCCTTGTTTAATTTGCAATAAACGTGATATTCTTTATTTGGATCTTCTTTTGACAATGAATCAGCTCCATTAAAAGATACTATTTGGGTTGTATTGCCATAGAGACTTACAACGGCTGCAACACCTATACTTGTTAAAATTAGCAAAGCAATATGTAATGGTTTCATTTGTTTTTAATTTGTTTTTCTAATTTTGACATTTTGCGATCCAATCGCAATAAATAAGCAATGATTCCCACAAAAATCAGAACCAAAACTGTAGCAACCACATTGAATTTAGCGTTACCTCTTAGCATCTCTTTTGCGGCATCTGAAACTCCGTTTGCGTTGTTTTGCGACACAGAATCTCCCGCAAATAACAAAGTTTGAGCACCTAAAGTAATTGTTAAAATTATGCCTTTTAATTTATTCATTGTCTTCACTTTCTTGTATTTTATTTTTTAATGTTTCATAACGGAATCTAAGTACCGTTATCCATGAAAATATTAAGATCCATCCAATGACCGCTGGATAGAAAAACATCCTTAATGTATTGTCTAAATCGTATTTATTGAACCCAACAGTTCCACCAGAGCCAGGGTGCAAAGAGTCTTCCGATAGTTTTGGCATGATGGCGATCAATGCCATAAAAATAGGAAAAATGAGCACGGCATAGACCGATGAAATTCGTGCTTTTTGATATGGATCTTTCAGTGTATTTCTTAAAATTAAATAAGCCAAATACATAAACATTCCAATGGCAACTCCGTTTAACTTCGGGTCGTCTACAGGCCACCAACTTTGCCAAGTAATGCTCGCCCAAGAAGAACCAGTTACACAACCCAATATTCCGGTTAATATACCCACTTTAATGAAACTCTCCGACCATAAATCATCTGTAAGATTTTGTTTACTCAGGTATTTGATTGCAAAAATGACAGACATAAACATCAAAAACATCATTGCAAACCACATTGGAACATGGTACAATAGATTTCGAATGCTCTCATTCAATATTGGTCTGTTCGGAAATCCCATTTGAACATCCTGCGACTTCATTCCGGCACCAGATTTATTACCGTTTCCAGCAAATTCTTTTGCTAAAGATTTACTTGAAATACGATTACTCAAAAGAGTGTCAGACAAATCTTTATCAACCCAAATTGCATCTGGGAAATACATCCAAAATTCTTGTTTTCCATTTCCCCCTAACACAAATACATCGTACAATGCCGATGGAGTTGAATCACCAAGTTTCACTTCAATCGTTCCCTTTAATAATCCCTGTTCAACTGAATGAATGTCATTGGATTCGTAAATTTGATTTTCTTTTTTTAGAAGGACTTTTGAGGCTTTGAAATTTTCACCGGGGTTGTATACATCAAAAGAAATATCTTGAACCGTATTTGATTTTATTTTGAATGTGTTAACTCCTGTAATACCTGTTTTCAATGGCAAAAACAACCCACCAATGAGCACATAAAGCACTAGGAGAATTCCTCCAATTTTCATCAATAGGTATTTTTTTGAATTATTATACATTTTTCCTGCGCTTAATCTCAGTGTCAATCAATCCCAACTCACGTCCCATTTGACCAGCAACACTACTATTCTCTTGCGCCCTTCTAGTAAGGTAAGGAATCACAGCAGTTACAGGTCCATAAGGAACATATTTTGCAACATTGTATTTTGCATGAGATAAATTGAAACTAATGTGATCGCTCATTCCAAGCAATTGAGAAAAATAAACCCTTGTATCGGTTTTATCTAAGCCCTTTTCCGACATCAGTTGTACACCCAACATTGAACTATTTTCGTTGTGTGTTCCTGCACAAATACTCACTTTATCGGAATTTTCGATACAGAATTTCAACGCTTCGTTGTAATCTCTATCGGTACTTTCTTTATTGGGTTGAATTGGGTCTTGATATCCATATTCTAGAGCCCTTGCCCTTTCTTTTTCCATGTAAGCACCCCTCACCAATTTGAATCCTAAAAATCCTGTTGCAGATTGAATTTGAGCTTTCAAATACGCCAATCTATCGTGACGATACAATTGTACAGTGTTATAAATCAATGCCTTTGTGGTATTGATTTCTTTCATGGCTTGTTCTGCAAGTTCATCTATGGCCAATTGTATCCAAGTTTCTTCAGCATCTATAAACAAACGAACATCGTTTTGTTGGGCATGTCTACAAATATCGAAAAACCTATCTTTGCCATTCTCCCACAGAATTTGTTCAGAAGCATTTAAATCAAGACTCGAAGAAACCTTTTCAAGCACATGTGAATCAATGATTCCAGTGACTTTAAAAACTGCAAAAGGAATTGAAGCATTGCCATGGGCCATGTCGATTGTCTTTTTAATTTCAGCAGCTGTAGATTTGAACACAGATTCGCTTTCTTCACCCTCAACAGAATAATCGAGAATTGTTCCAATTCCTGAATGTGCGAGTTGTTGAATGGCTTGACTGCATTCTTGGATGTTTTCACCACCACAAAACTGCTTGAAAATTGTGTCTTTAATCACAAATTTAAATCCCAATGAAACGGCAATTTTCGCTAATCCTGGACCCCATTTTAGCAAAATCGGATAATCGAATGAACGAAAAAGTAAACGAGCCCTACTTAAATCCTTATCGGTTTTATGTGCAAAAGCTGTTGCAGTATCCTGAAAAGAGATGTTTGAATTCACCTGCATAATCCTTTCTACAAAGTAACGTCAAAAGGACGATAGCAGAAAGAAAAATCTTCGAAAAGTGCGAAAAATATTCAGTAAACTTCTACGAAAATTGCGTTATATCAATCTCAAATGTAATTTTTCAATCACCGTGGCTAAATCCTTGTGTTTTTTCAAGAAATAATCGAGCTTTTCTTTATCGGTGTAAGGCCTTTTTTCAGTTTCTTCAACTGCTCCCATCACAGTGATCACATTGTTAATGGTGTTTCGAGATTTTTTAATCAAAAATTGCAACATTGGTATCCGAAGATCTTCCATTGCCAACTCTTGTGCTTTGCTAGAAACGGTGAAAACAACTTGTTGTCCCTCCAAATGAAATAAAATCGACTTAATAAGACCACTCACTCTCGAACTTTGCGTTGAGGAGAATTCTTCCATCATTTGATGAATGCTAGGAATTGGTTCATTCAAATCTGCTACCGGAACATCTACCTCAATTGGCTTAATTTCTATACTTTGGTTAGGATTGTCCGTTTCAGATTGCGCACCAATTTCCTTCTCTAATTTCTTTTGCTTGAAGGTATTTCGATCGATTTTACCCAATCGCGTAGCGGTAACCTTTTCTTCAATATGTTCCTTGATGGTTGGAACTGCCCTATCCTTTACAACCGCAGTATTCACTGGGGTTTGCTGAGGTTGACTTAAAGTAGGATTAGCTAATTTTTTTTTTATATCCTCCAAAGTGGGGATTTCCGAAATAAATTGAGATAAATGTGCAAGCTTTATGAGCATCAGTTCAATGAGTAACCGCGGATTCCGACTAAACTTGTATTTTTCATCGGTTTCGTTGGTGAGATTTAACGCATTGATAATGAGTCCTAAATCAAGCAATTTTCCTTGTTCGAGGTATTTAATTTTGAAGGCTTGAGAAACGTCTAGCAATCTAAGCGTGCTTTCGTCTTTACAAACCATAAGGTTTCTAAAATGTTGAGCCATTCCTGAAACGAACAACGACCCATCGAATCCTTGGTTGAGCACATTGTCAAAAATCAACAATGCTTCAGCAATATTCTGAGCAATCAGTTTATCCGTTACATTGAAGAATGTATCGATATCAAGAATATTTAAGATTTCAACTGCTTTTTCATAGGTTACCTCGCCCCTTGAGAAACTCACCAATTGATCAAACAAACTCAAGGCATCTCGTAAACCTCCATCTGCTTTTCTAGCAATAAGATGCAAGGCATCATCGGAAGCCACAATATTCTCATTTTTGGCAATCATCTTAAGGTGATCAACCATGTCTGAAGCTTCAATTCGATTGAAGTTAAAGACTTGACAACGACTTAAGATGGTTGGAAGGATTTTATGTTTTTCGGTTGTTGCTAAAATAAAAATTGCATATGATGGCGGCTCTTCCAAGGTTTTAAGAAACGCATTAAAAGCGGCGGTTGACAACATATGAACCTCATCAATAATATAGACTTTGTATTTTCCTACTTGCGGCGGGATACGTACTTGGTCTATCAGATGTCGAATATCATCTACCGAGTTATTTGAAGCAGCATCCAATTCAAAAATATTGAAAGCAAAATCTTGTGTAGGATCTACATTTTCACCTTGAACATTGATGACTTTGGCAAGAATTCTGGCACAGGTAGTTTTACCAACTCCTCTCGGACCAGTAAACAAAAATGCTTGGGCCAATTTGTTACCGGTAATTTCGTGCATCAAAGTTTCGGCAACGTGCTTTTGACCCACCACATCGGCAAATGTTGAAGGACGGTATTTACGGGCTGAAACAATGAATTGTTGCATGGTGCAAAATAACTCTAATATTTTGTTCTAGGCAACAGAACTTTTCAACGCTTTAAAACTTTAATCAACATTTTTAGAGATTCTTTCCTTTTTCTCATTATTTTGCAGTAGTTATGAATATTGGAGATATTTTAAAGCCCTTTCAACTAACGAGCACCAGCAATGAAATGGTTAGCTCTTATGATTTTTCAGATAAATACGCTTTCCTCGTTCTTGTAACCTCAAATCATTGTCCTCACGCACTCGCTTATTGGCCAAGAATGATCAAGTTAGCACATATGTTCGAAGAAGACAATCTAGGTTTTGTGGCTATTTGCGGTAACGATGCATCAGTTCAACCACAAGATAGTTTCGAAAATATGAAACAATTGGCAACTCAGTTTCGCTTACCATTTCCATATTTACATGATGAATCACAAAGTGTTTTAAGGGACTTAGGAGCTCAAAGAACACCAGAAGTTTTCTTATTTAATCAAAAAAGAGAATTGGTCTACAAAGGTGCAATTGACGATAGTTGGGAAAATGAAGCCACTGTGATGAGTGTTTACCTTGAGGATGCAATTGAGTATACATTAGATGGTATCGACATCGATTATCCCGAAATTGATGCTGTTGGTTGCAGCATAAAATGGAAGTAAATGACAAAAGTAGCCATCATCACTGGAGCAAGCAGCGGTATAGGCCGCTCTTTGGCACTCAAAGGTGCTGAACTTGGCTATCATTTGTCGCTCTTCGCCCGTAATCTTAACGCGCTAGAATCCCTCAAAAATGAAATTCAACAATTTTCTTCTGTGGAAGTATTATTGGTAAAAGGCGATGTAAGTATTGAAGGAGATTGTTCCAACCTCATCAAGCAAACTGTAGATAAGTTTCACCACATTGATATTCTCATTAACAATGCGGGCATTAGTATGCGTTCGTTATTCAAAGATGTAGACTTAAATGTGATAGATTCTTTGATGAAGACTAATTTTTGGGGGACAGTTTATTGTACCAAATTTGCACTTCCCTACCTACTGAGTCGAAAAGGCACTGTGGTAGGTGTTTCGTCTATTGCTGGATTTAAAGGACTTCCTGCAAGAACAGGATATTCTGCGAGTAAATTTGCAATGCAAGGATTTCTTGAGAGCTTAAGAGTTGAAAACCTAAAAACTGGCTTGCACGTTCTCATTGCTTGCCCTGGCTACACCAGCTCAAACATCAGAAATACGGCACTGAACGAAAAAGGTGTGGCACAAGGCGACACACCTTTGGATGAAAGCAAATTGATGTCATCTGAAAAAGTAGCCATTGAAATTTGGAGCGCAATTGAAAAACATAAAAGATATTTAATTTTGACATTGCAGGGCAAAATGGCTGTTTTCTTGAATAAAATTTCTACTAAATTAACCGATATACTCACATATAATGTAATTAGTAAAGAACCAGATTCACCATTTAAATAAATTTAGAGTTTAGGGTTTAGGGTTTATGGTTGATTGTAAATGAATCAGTTTCTACAATATTGATAAAACTCAGAGCAAACTTTAAACTCTAATCTTTAAACGTTAAACTCCAACAAAATGAATATCAACGAAATCATCACCGTATTTTTTACACTTTTTGCTGTAATCGACATGTTAGGATCAATTCCTATTTTGGTATCTTTAAAGGAAAAAATTCCTGATATCAATCCTGGCAAAGTCACTTTGGCATCAGCTGCCCTAATGATTGGATTTTTATATGTTGGAGACTACTTCCTCAAATATTTGGGTATCGACATTAAATCGTTTGCTCTAGCGGGAAGCATAGTGATGTTCATTTTAGCATTGGAAATGGTTTTAGGCATCGATATTTTTAGAACTGACCCCAATACACCAAGCGGCAGTATTGTGCCGGTTGCATTTCCTATCATTGCAGGTTCTGGAACATTAACAACGATTTTGTCTTTAAAGGCCATTTACGATAAAAGCACCATATTAATGGGTATTTTACCCAATGTATTGTTAATTTTCATTGTGTTAAACACAACAGGATACATTGAAAAGAAAATAGGAAAAGCCGGAATGATTACAATCCGTAAATTTTTCGGAGTGATATTGCTTGCAATTGCTGTAAAGTTGTTTAAGGGGAATATTTAACCCAAATACAACGCGGTCATTTGATCCACAATTCTTTTGGAATCAATTTTATTTAATAAAATTGAGCGTTTTTGTAGTTGTTGGATTCGAGTTTCATCGTTGGTTAATAGCACCAACTGTGATGCCAGTTCTCGTTCGTCATTTGGATGAAAATACAAGGCTGAATCCCCTGCCAATTCTGTAAAAATGGCATTCCTCGATACTGCCATTGGCAATCCCACTGCTGCAGCTTCCGCCAACGGAATTCCAAATCCCTCAAACAAACTCGGATACACAAAAGCAGACGCGTTTTTCATCAGTTCAAACAATTCAGCTTGCTGAACATTCAAAATTATCTCTACCCTATCTTGAAGTCCTAACTGATTGATTTGATTCTGAATCACCGCTGTCATTTCACCATCTAATCCAACCAATTTCAAATTCCAATCATGCTGCTTTTTCGACAATTCAAAAGCTTGAATGAGAGTTAAATGATTCTTGCGTTTTGTGAAACTAGAAGTGTAAATAAAATACTTTTCTTTATTCAAAAAATGAGCCGAATGCTTGTAAAATTCAGTATCTACAGCTTGATATACGACTTCAATCTTTCCTTCTTTAACTTTATAGTGTTTTTGAATCTCACTTGCAGTGGCCTCACTTGTAGCAATGACTTTATCGGCTTTTGCCAATGCAAAACTTGTTTTTAAATGATAAATTTTCCGATCAAAAAATGGGTAATAATGTGGAAATTGTCTGAAAATAACATCGTGAATGGTCACCACTTTTCGAATATTTTGAGGGATATCAAATGGCAATTCATTCGATAATCCGTGAAACACCTCAATTTTTTCATTTGTAATGGACTTCCCCATACCCCAAGTTCTCCAAAGTTTCGAATTTGAAGTTGGATAAACAATTGATTCACTGGTGTTTTCAATGAACTTGGGAACAAAAAGTTTCAATTCCCAATTCGGTTGAAATTGATGCAAATCGGCAATCAATTTTCTGGAATAGTTTCCCAAACCAGAAGCATTTTGATAAAACCGCTTTGCATCAAATCCAATACGCATTATACCGCTACGTTAAAGTCCCTCAAAGCCTGATTTAACGAGGTTTTTGTATCCGTACTTTCTTTTCTTTGTCCAATGATCAATGCGGCAGGAACATAAAATTCACCACCTGCAAATTCTTTTTTAATGCTACCTGGAATCACCACACTTCTCGGAGGGATATATCCTCGAGGCAATTCTTCACCAGTATTTACATCAAACACTTTGGTACTCATTGTAAGGGTTAAGCCAGCGCCTAAAACCGCTTCCTTGCCCACATGTACACCTTCAACCACAATGCATCTGCTTCCTACAAAACAATCGTCTTCAATGATCACTGGAGCCGCTTGAACTGGCTCTAAAACTCCTCCAATACCAACGCCACCACTTAAATGAACGTTTTTACCTATTTGTGCACAGCTACCAACGGTGGCCCAAGTATCAACCATTGTTCCTGCATCTACAAAAGCACCAATATTCACATAAGATGGCATCAAAACCACCCCAGGAGAAATGTATGCCCCATGACGGGCAACAGCATGAGGAACAACCCGAATGCCCAATTCTTTGTAGTTCTTTTTTAACGGCATTTTATCGTAAAATTCCATTGGACCAGCATTCGAAACCGACATTTCACGGGTTGGAAAATATAAAATGACAGCCTTTTTAACCCAATCATTCACTGTCCAAGTGCCATCAGCATTGGGTTGAGCAACTCTTAAACGCCCTTTATCTAATTCTTCAATAATGTCTTCAATGATTTTAACATTTTCAACACTTTTCAACAATTCGCGATTATTCCAAATTTCTTCAATAATTTGCTGATGATTTTGCATGATTTTATAATTTATGCAAATTTGCAAAAGAAAATTGGTAAACCCTCAATGAAAACATATAAATTATTCTCTGCATTGGCAATCATGGGATTCATGAACGCCGGAATGTCACAAATTCAAACAGATGTATCTCCAATATTGGCTGTAGACAAAGCACCCGACAAGAAATTTGAGATCTCAGATTGCTTCAACCGTAAATATTACCCTACAGGACCAAAAATGTTCCAATACATTCCTGGTACAGAATATTACACCCTATTAGAAGATAATTCGCTAAACGTTTACAATGCTAAAACCAAAGTAAAGGCTAAATTTAATATTGGAAGTAAATCTGAATTAGTTGATTTGTTTCAGGGCTTTATCAAATTAAATCCTACTGCATC
>JACCDW012036888.1_pt1 | contig 40838 bp, 26 predicted proteins | sample 7449781 | NCBI WGS metagenome assembly JACCDW01 (sample SAMN15323449, study PRJNA562643) | freshwater metagenome | isolation source: river surface water | place: USA:Blue River Watershed | collected 2017-08-18 | reverse complement strand
TCACAGGCACAAACATTATTACAATATAGGGACGAGTTTAAGGAATTATCATCAAATCAAATTGTTAGAAATCAAGCATCTGACGTTGAAAACATTAGAAGAGACCTTTCTTTTTTAGTGAAATCGGTTGCATTAACTGGAACAAGAACGGTTAAAGATTTGGCCGATAAAATGGGAATTAATTTAAAATCCTATTCGGAAGCAACACAAGAATTGGCACCAAAAGTTGCCGATGGTATTAATAGCGCATTAAGAGAAATCGTAAGCGGTGTTCCTGACTTTAGTCAAAGAGGTAAAGTAGAATCACCAAAATCCACATTAACTGAAGATAAAGCAAAACAAATTGCGGCAGAAGAGGCTAAAAAACAAATGGACGCTACGACCGCTCAATCAAACAAAAACGTAAATGTTACTGTAACTCACGATATTAAAGGTGGTGCAACATTGATGGACGGATGGAGAAGAGAGGTTGTCAAAGACCCAAGTATATTTAGTGATTTTTATACTTCAGAAAAAAATGAATATACATCACCAGATGTGGCGGTTAAAAGATAAACAAATCTATTTATAATATAAAAAGAACTAATGCCAAGTTATTTAGATTTTAATAGAACTAAAACATTTAGAGATTACATTTTGGGGAAAACTCTACAACCCCCAAATGGTCCAAGGTCTTTTACTAGTTCAAATTATGTACTACAAAATCTTAGCGACTTAGCTAACGTAAATCCGGGTGCGGTTGATACAAATAGAACTACTGATTTATCTGTTGCAAAAACAAATAATGTATTTAAACCAACTCAATATTTCATAAAAGAAAATTTGGTTAATCTACCAAGAAGAGCTAATTTAAATTTATACCCATACTTTACTGCAGAAAACCATAACTTAATCAGTATCTTTTCAAATGGTACATATAATACGGAATCCGAATTATTTAAGTTTGCATCTAACTATATTTCAAATGATAGAAATGGACCAATTCAGTCAAGAATTGCATCAAATATAGATAGAACAATAAATGGTAAAGCCAGAATATTAGACGCGTTAAATGGTAACACCGCAACTGCATTGAATATTGTTACAGGACGCGAACCATTAATTGAACCGAATAATAAAATAACAGTAGCAAAAACTCTTCTTGGTAAAGGTATTGATTTTTTACAAACAGTATCTGGTACACAATTACCATTTACTGAGATACCGGGTGATTATTTAAGTAATCCATCAAACCCTATTAATTACAGACCCGAAGCTAAAACCGAAGCGGGTAAAATTTGGCAAGATGTTACAGGTGTATTAGGTTCATTAATTGGAGTACAAAGAAGACCAAAATTATCAAGAAAACCATCTGATTTATTAATTGAATATATGGGTGACGGGTCAAAATATAGATTATATGATTCGTTAACATTCAATAGATATGCACCAAATTATACAACAAGTGCTAGGTCACAACAATCATCAAAAATATTTTCATTTGTTGATAAGTTAGGACAAGGGGTAAAAACATTATTAGGTGCGGAAGCACCAAGAGGTGTTGCATACATTGGTGACGATAGAGCGAATGATGTGAAATTTGCAATGGGAGATTTTAACGACAATCAAGTTAGAAGTAGTTACTATCTTTCATTGATGTTTGATGAAACATCCGCAAAACTTTTCCACAGAAGTAAAAACATTACCGAAGGTGGTTCAATAGGTGGTAATTTGACATGGTATAGTTCAAATTCAAGAAATAAATTAGGAGAAGGAAATATGGAGTATTCTACAAAAGAACAAACAACTTTTGAAGAAACTCTATCGACAAAATATTCATTTAGAGAAGATTCTATTTTAGGTAAAACACAGCAATTGTTGAATACAATGCCAGGAAATGGTTCTGAAATGCGTTCACACATTGCAAACGTTATCGACCAAACAAGTAGGGTTTTCAAAGATGGAGATACAATGATATCGAGAGGTTCTGCTGTAAAATATACAGATAAGTTTACAGGAACCGAAAGTGGTGTTGAATATTGTAGAGTATGGACAAAAGACCGTTCATATATGAATTATTCGGACACCATGAAAAAAACAAACATGTTAAGAAAGTTTGATGGTAGTGTAATGGGTGGTGGAAGTAGAGTATGGAATTTGAATTACGCACCAATGTCAAATGGTCGAAAATCGTTTGACGGCTCAACAAATATTTTTCAAAGCGGTAATAGTTTTGTTGCTAAAAAATATATGTTATCTATCGAAAACTTAGCATGGAAAACTTCAACAATACCCGGATTTACCGTACAAGATTTACCCGCATGTGAAAGAGGACCTAATGGTGGTAGAGTAATGTGGTTTCCACCATATGATTTAAAGGTTAGTGAGCAAAATCAAGCTAGATGGGAATCAAATAGTTTTTTAGGTAGACCTGAACCAATATATACATATCAAAATACGGAAAGAACAGGACAATTAGGATTTAAAGTAGTTGTTGACCACCCAAGTATTTTAAACTTATTGGTTAGAGAACACTTTAAGGGTATGTCAGATGAAGAAGCTGACAATTATATTAATGCGTTTTTTGCTGGATGTGAAGATTTAGATTTTTATGATTTAATAAAAAAATATACAAATTTAGATGGTGACGATATTCAAAGAATACAAGATTATTTGAATGGTAGTAAAGATAGTACGACCATCCAAAAATACAAATATCAATTCGATGAAGTAGAACAACCAAAACCAAACACAGGAGAAAAACCAAAAGGAGATAATACAACACCAGAACCGTTTGATGTTTCTTTCTTCTTCTATAATGATATCCCAACAGGAGATGTAAAAACAAGTAGTAAGTACACGTCAATATACAACGACTATATTACGATGACAACTTACAGTGCAAATACATACAATAAGTTGGTACAATTACTAGACCCTGCGTATAGTGGAAACACAAACTACGTTAAGGATGTTAAAACAATTTTTGGTGTAGAAAGAAGTACAATAAACGCCTCAAACAGTGGAACAACTGTAGATAAACAAGTTGAAAGAGTAAATAAGGGGTTTACCAAGTTAACAGAAAATTTCAATAAGTATAATACAAACCTTACAAAATTAAAAACAGGAATTAGCGGTGGAACAATATCAAGTGCGGAATTTACAATCTTAGGTACAGCTTCTGAAGTTGCTAACGACGATTATAATTTAGAGTTAGGTGTTAGAAGAGCATATTCAATTGTTACCGATATTATTTCAAAAATTGAAAAAGATGGTAATAATTTTAGTATTGACCAAGGGTGGCCTACAGAAAGTGAAATAACTAAAAGAAAAGATGATGGATGGGTTGACAAATATACAATACCATTTGAAAAATTAGGATATCAAGGTAATAAAGGAACGTTAACACTAAATGTAAAAAGTCAAGGAGAGAATATTAGTAACTTAAAAGGAGTCGACCCTAATGGTAATTTAGATTGTAAAACCGTAATTAATACAACATTTGGGCTTAAAGTTTATGCACCTAATGCGTTTTATTGTAGACAAGTCGGTGTTAAATTTAAAGTTAGTACCGTGCCAACACAACCGGGTGAACAACAAACGATTAAAATACCAAAAATTACGACAGTTCCTGATGGTGCGCCAATACAAGTTGTAAGACCAAAGCCAACAATTGATATGATGAAAAGAATAATTATGAAAACTCTTTCAGAATGTCATTATTTTAAAAAATTGGAAGAAGATTCTCCATTAGCGTTTTCGTCATTGAAAGAAAAATTAAAATATTTTCATCCCGCATTTCACTCTACAACACCTGAAGGATTAAATGCAAGATTAACATTCTTACAACAATGTGTGAGACCTGGTAATACTATACCGATAAAAGGAGTTTCAGATGAAAATGATTTAAATGCAAGAAACACATCATTTGGTCCACCCCCGATTTGTGTATTGAGAGTCGGTGATTTTTACCATTCAAAAATTATTATTCGTGATGTTAATATTACATTCGAAGATGCGACATGGGATTTAAATCCCGAAGGTATTGGTGTACAACCAATGTAAGCAAATGTACAATTACAAATTTCATTTATCGGTGGTCAAGGATTAGAAAGACCGGTCGAAAGATTACAAAATGCTTTATCATCAAATTTCTATGCAAATACTGAAATATATGATGAAAGAGCACAATCAACCGCGACATTAATAAATGGAGAAGAAAAAGATAAATTCACAAAGGATTTCTTAGAAGATTTACAGAAGAAACCTGAATACATATTAAATTCTGACAATACAAATAAACCAAAAGTTTCACAAGGTGACTATATCGGCGAACTAATACCAAGTAAAGATACATTGGGAGATATTGCATATCTTAATCTAATAGACTCTGTTTATAAAAATACGGAAGAATATTTTACAAAATATCAGTTAGCTTATAACGATATTGTAAAAAAATATGGAACAAAAATTGGAGGTGTATTTTTATTACCGGCATATAGAACAACAACAGGATTGACAATCAATACGGTTAGTGGTAACACAAGTACACAAACAATAGAATTGTTAGGGGTGTACCCATCAAGTACTGATTTATCATATTATGCAAATGATTTAAAAACCAAAATGTCGGCATTCATAGATTCCAACGATATGACAACTTTCTTAGGATTCAATAATGCGATGTTACCCGAAGCGGTTGAATATTCCAATATTAATCTAAGAGGAACATTAAAAGATATGTTAATAGAGATTATTGATGGATTTACTCAAAATTCAGCACTAATTGATTTAGAGTCATCAAGAAATAAATTAATTTCCACTTTTGACAAAGTTAATTTCATTGTTGAAAACCAAGGAGACGGAATGATTTCAGGTACAACTTTTAATTTAGCAACATTATCAGGATTAACAAGTTCTGATTTTTATGGAAAATATTCATCTGTTGTGACATACATACAAAACAACCACACAAAATTAACCGAAAAATTAGATACGTCTGTTAATTTTAATTCACTTTCATTGACTAACAATTTAGTATCCGACTTTTTAAGTGTATTATTACAAGAACAAGTTGATACGATTGTGAATATGTATACTACAATTTCAAACGAAGACACCGCCCAAAAAGTACGTGAAATATTAAATGATTTTATTGTAACACCATCAGAAACCAAATTTAGACTGGATAAAACACCGGTTAAAAAAGATGATAAAGGAATAAATTATACCATATCAAGTGTTGATTATTTAACTGACGATACTGTTAAAACTAAATTAATGAACATAAAAAATAACGGTAAAGTATCATTGGGTGCAACTTTAAATTATTATAAGACATGAGCAGAGAATATTACGACAGGTACCAAGATTTTATTGTAGATGGTAGTTTTAAAGTTGTACCTGGTATTGAACTACCAATAAAAACAACAGACAAATACTTACAATTTAAAAAAGGTAAGGATAGGCTTGATAAATTATCACAAGAGTACTACAATTCACCATTATATGGTTGGTTAATTATGTTAGCAAATCCATTAGCCGGTAATACTGAATTCGAAATACCTAATAATTTTTATATAAGAATTCCGTTTCCGTTAGTGGTTTCATTACAAGATTATAAAAGTGGTGTAGAATTGTATAAGTTATATTATGGGGAATAATAAAATAAATGAGGGAGAAGATATATTAGTTAAGGTTGATGTAAACAACCTTATTTTTATAGACCCTAATAGTGTTTTAAATGGTGACAAAGTAGAGGAAAGAGGTATTAAACAAGAAAACCTTGTTATGTACGTCAACCTTGAGGCTGACTTAGTGCCTCGAAGTGTACTATCTGCGGACGGAGGACAAGTAACATCACTTACCCAAATTGCAAAAGGAACATTAAACATATTACAAAACAAAGGTCCAAACGGAAAAGATTTTGACACATCGTGGACAGATGTATATGTTAATCAAAAAACAGGTGAATCTGATTTAGGTGATACATCTTCACAATCTTTCGGTATTGATAGTATAAACATCAATATTAAAGGAGGAAACTTTATTCCGCAAATAACGATAAATTTCATAGATGTAAGGGGAAAAACTTTATTTGAGTCTCCACAAAATTCACCATATGGTGCATTCTTTCATTTACCTTGGCCAATATTTTATTTAACAGTTAAGGGATTTTATGGTAAGGCGATTAGATATCGATTACATATGACAAAGTTTAGTTCAAGATATAACGATTCTAATGGTAACTTTGAAATAACCACAACTTTTGTCGGCTCAACATATGCTTATTTAAATGACATACCATTAAACGGTATTCTAAATGCACCATATATGTATATGGTCGAATCTGATGAACCAGCGAAATTTATTGAATCAAAAGGTGTACAACAAAAAAAGATTAAAAAATCATCTAAGGGTTACATAATGTTAAAATCTGTTTATGATGAATATAAACAGAAGGGACTTATTGACCAAAATTTCCCAACAAGAACATTAAGAGAAGTTATTGTTGTTGCAAGAAGTTTAGACAAATTATTAGAAAAGGAAATATTTGGAAGTCTAATTGATATGAAACTTTTTGCTGGTATCGCCGAATATGAGGCTGCAATTATTAATTTTGAAACTGCAGTAAAGGGATGGTCAAAAAGGTTTTTAGGTCCTGAGATTGATACAATTAATGGAGTTATACATAATAGATTGGCTAGCGGTATAAATAGGTTGTCAACAGAGCATTTATATGGTGCCGATATAAGCAATACTTTAGAATCAATAATAACAAACAATGTCAAAAAAATATTAAGTACTAAAGTTTTCGCTCAAGATTTTGTTCAAAAAGCCGCAAGCGACTTTAAAAAGGAAACAATTAATTTTACAAATACAATTAAACCGATAAAATCGTATGTAGTTGAAAACCCAAATTATGGTAATGAATATTTTGTTGCAATACAAAGTTTACTAAGAGACATATTTGATATTCAAGAAAAATTTGTAAAACAAAGAAACAAAATACAAGATTTGGTTGAGAAGAAAATGAACCAAATACTTAAGAGTAAAGATAAAGGTATTGGGTTTGACCCAACCATTAGAAATATTTTTGCGGTTATTTTAGCAAATGCCGAAGTATACATAAGATTATTAAAAGAAGTACATTATAAATCATTTCAAGTAGGATTAGAAAGAGGTAAATTATTATCAGGATTTAGTGATGAAAGTAAAAATAATGAATCTGTATATCCTTGGCCTGAAGTAAAAAAACAAACAGCCAATAAACAAAAGGTTATTGCATATCCCGGAGACCCTGATTTGCAAATGAAATTGCAGACATATAATAAGTTTATATGGCCTGAAATTGATTTTTTAGAAAATTATCAAGCGGTTACTACAAAAAGAAATGATTCATTAACTAAAAATGAAGGTAGTTCTAGTAAGGTAGAATTTGTTTTTGATTCAGACGCAAGATTTGATAATCTTAATAAGATTAGTACATCATTTCAAATACAAACAAATAATCCATATACGAACAAATCAATAAGTTCGGTTCTTTATGAGATATATGAAAGGTGTAGATATACAATATTAAGTGAGGAGTTTAATAATCAAACAATCCAAGAATTGGCGGATAATGAATTTAAAAACATCCAAACTATTTTTGAAGAAGATTATGACATTATAGGTGTATTAAAACAGGTAACGAGTGTCGATACCTTAGAATCATACATGTTAAGTTTTTCACCATTTGAAAGATATCCTTATTTTCAAGATAAGTTACCAACTATTGAATACATAAAAAATATTGAAAATAAACCTTTCAGTATTGAATCAATTTATTCAGGAACTAAAAATAATGAAAACAACACAGCTTTTGTTAATTTAAATAACGATTTAAAATCATATTCATATAAGGATGGAAATTATAGATATCATGTGTATCCGTTTAATTCCGAACATTATTTGAATTATTTAGATAAAACTAAATTAGATGAAAACGATTTAAATTTAAAATCTTTATTTTCTGTTAATACAAAAGAAGGTTTAGTTTCAGGACCACAATTGGCAACATTATGGGTAAAACCAAATAAGAGTAAAAACCTTTTTGAAGAAAAAATAAAGATTAATGATGAAAGTGGTGCATCAATTTTAAATACACCATATTTTCACAGACAATTATTTAATGATTTTAGTAACGGTTTAAATTATGGAAAGTACGCTAGTTCAGCATATCTTTTATTGAATTCATTACCATTTTTAGATTTAGAGGATGAATTTGATTACGGTTCAGGTAGAACAAGATTAAATACTGTTTTTAAAGAAGTTGCGGCGTCTCATTATGTACCGTATCATTTAATATTAAAATGGGGTTCATTATATCATAGATATAAAAAATATCTAAACGAAGGAATTGATATATTATCAGGAGTTACCACACCGATAAGTGGAAGTACATTTTTTGATAATAATAGTGGATTAACTTACAACGTCGGTTCTACAACAATGAATTATACGAGTAATAAAGTAATCGGTATTCACCCTTTCTATGAATCCATTTATCATCAAGTTGTAAATGGATACACACATTACAATGTGTCATCAGGAGTTACAGATTACAATACACAAACATCAAGAGGTGTTATAAACACTATTGAACAAATAGTTGGTAATAATGGTAGATATTGGACATCGTTTGTTGACAATTCTAAAACAACAAATCAAAATAATTGGTACACTTTACTACCCTCATTTGGCTTAACGGATACTAATTCTATTGCACCTTTAAATTATAATGATAGTGAACAGGCGTATTTGAAAATTTTATGGTGTTATGATAAAGAAACTATTAAAACATCATTTAGTGGAAAAACATTTTTTAATTACAACGAGTACAATAGAACTTATGATAGTGGAAGAACATTCTATGATATAATCGATTTTACTACAGAGTTTTTTAGCGGTACAATAAAAGATAAAGACAATCAATATTCTTTAGAAATACCATCTAAAAGAAAAATTACTGATTTAATTGCAACATTTAGTCCACAAATTTTAGATTCTTTTGAAGAGTGTTTCTTAGATTTTGCATCAGAAAGAATCGAGGAAGAAATTCCATATAAAAGATTTAATGATGTGGAGGTTACTGGAGTTGTTAATAACGAAACAAAGGTTGTTAACAAATACACTGTAAAACATCAAAGATTTCAAGAGTTGTTACAATCGCTATCAACCATAGATAAGGATTCAAATACCGACGTTACAGATAAAAACTCATTAATTGACACATTAAAAACAAAACAATTAAAAAAATTAGAGACTGTAAGTGCTGAAATTTTAAGTCAAGATAATTTAATCAAACTTACAATGGCAAATCCAAAAGAAATTCTACCAAATGTTTGGTATGGATTTACTAAAATTGATAACGTTAACAGATTTGATTATGGTGGAAACTATAGTGCTTCACAATATACAACAGGTGCCGGTGGAACAAAGAACATGATTGAATTATATATTGGTGAGGATGTTGATTTACACTATAGAAGATTCTTTGAAGTTAATGATATTGAATTAAATGAAGAAAATATATTACAATTTAGACCTTTAATTCACATTTTTGCCGGAGGTTATAAAGATGCGAAGTTTACAACTAAGGAACAATTTCAACAATATATTATTACAAATGTTTTAAGTGGAATTTCGGGTAGAACAACCACATATTTAACACAGTTATTACCAAAGTTTTCAGGTTTGAAACTTAAGGAAGGTTCAAACGAAACGACCATTTTTAATGGTTACAATGACACACTATTAAAACTTGAATTATACAATTTCTTTAAATCCTTTAATGATAAATGGGTTGCAGGAAATTCAATTGGACAAAGGACATTATTAGAAGAGTTTCTATTTTTGGACAAGGCGAATAAAGACATTGGAGATGTTGCATATCTTTCATTAGAAAAATTATTAACATTAGAAGACTCAAGAAACGATAAGGCAAACCTATACAGTGTAATATCAATGTTAATCCAAAATACAGGATTTGACATGAGAGCACTACCATCGTATGTTAATTTCTATAGTAATAATAATTCTTTGAAAACAAGACAACAACCCTCAAAGAAGATTGCTAAAAATATGTTTGGTACATTCTTGGATGTTGATTATCAAGAATCTTCACCCAAAATTATTATACAATATGTCGGACCAACATCAAAGCATTTAGAATTATCAGACATTAATAAGAAATATAACTTTAAAAATGATAGTGGTAATTTATTTAATGGTGTAGGAAGTCCATTGGTTATTACAACCCCAAACGTATTCAGCGATACCGAATTATTAAAATCAAATAGAGTTGTTGCTTTCGAAGTTAGTGTTGGTGACCAAAACCAAGGAATTTTTAAAAGTGTACAACTTGACCAAACATCAATTAGAAACACGACTGAATCGTTTAATGTGATGGAAAATTTGGGTCGTTCTGAAAGTGGTGCTGGCGCTAATCAAATTGATATTGGATTATTTGACATATATAGACAAGCGTCATATACATGTGATGTAACCTGTATGGGTAATGTAATGATTCAACCAACAATGTATTTTTATTTAAAAAACGTACCTCTTTTTAGAGGTTCATATTGGATAACGGAAGTTGCACATAATATTAAAAATAACAACATCACAACGTCTTTTAAAGGAACAAGGATACCAATGGCATCTTTACCCGACCCAAAAGATTCATTTTTGGCTAGTTATAGAGTTCTTTTTGATAAAGTTACAAGAACCGCGGTTGCGAAAGTCAAAGAAGAACAAAACTCTACAACAACAAGTGCAGACAATAAAGAACAAACATTCACAACAAATGACGGATTAACATTTACCAGTGATTTAGGAGGAAAGACTATACCTAGTGAAACAATCCTATATGAACAAGGTGTCACTCAATATGGTGTACCATATAATGGATGGAATGGTGAAAAATATATACAAAAAGTTAAAAATAATGGAAAAGAGTATCTGAGAGCACAAGTTGTTTGTATGGGTGCACAAAATTACCCAATAGAGGGTACCACATCTATGAGTATTATAACAAGACAAAATACTAATACTGTGACACCAAATCCTATGACTTGGAACGATATTAAAGATTCTAACAATTATTTCTATTCGTTAAGATTTGATTATAACGTTGCAAACCCTAATTTAATTGTACAAGGTAAAACTAAATTTTATAATCCAAACAATTTAAAAAACGCACCAATAGTAATTGAACCAATCGGAACAACTGCTGTAACAACATCAAACATAAAAGGACCAATAAATAACGGACCAAGTGGAGTTAAAAGTGGCATAGGAATGTCCAAGGCGTTAATGAAAGCACTGGGTGTTCAAGATGGTGATGTCGTTTATTTTGAGATTGTGAAAGAATAATAAGAATATTAAGATATTTATACTTATAATAAAGATATTATGAAAAATTCAAAATTAAATAATACAATGGACCAATTCTTAAATCCAAAACAAGTTAGAAATGTTTCTAACGATGGTATGGAAAGAGAAGAATGTGATTTGATGACTGGAGAGTGTTATGTTATCAGAGAAAAAGACGGAATAGTTGAAAGAATAAATAAAAAATACATTACCAACGACGGTAGACAATTATTACAAGACTAATATTATGTTAGAAAAGAAACTACAAGAAGAATTAAATCGTTATCGTGCCATTAACAAATATGGTACTAAAATGATTATGGAGCAAGAAGCACCAGCTGGTGATTTACCACCAGATTTACCCGCAGACCCAGCATTAGACGCACCTGCAGACCCTGCTGCACAAGCTCCGGCACCTGATATGGCGGCACCCGCATTGGACACTCCACCCGCACCTGAAATGGACAATACTGAAGAAGTTGACATCACAGATTTGGTTAATATGGTTAAGAGTGTTAAAAAAGACCAAGAAGGTAATACCAGTACACACGCTGAAATTGTAAATAAAATGGATGACGTATTCACTAAATTAAATGATTTAGAGAGTAAATTATCACAAATGGATGCGGTTATGGCTAAAATTGACCAGTTAGGTGCAACTGTTGAGGCTAACAAACCTAAAACTGAAGTTGAAAAACTTGAAATGCGTTCTTTGGATTCATATCCATTTAATCAAAAACCACAAGAGTTTTTTGCACATAAACAAGGTGAAATGAGAGCAAGTGGTAAAAACGAATATGTTTTAACCAAAGATGAAATAGAAAATTATTCACCTGACCAAATAAGAACAAGCTTTAACCCACAAGAAGAGGAAGATGAATTTAAGTTCTAACGTTAATCTATTTTTAGGATTACACGCACAATTAAAAGTATTTCATTGGCAAACTAAAGGTTATGCTAGACATAATGCATTTGCAACAATAAGAGAAGATTTGGACGGTCTTATGGATGACTTTGTAGAAGAGGCCATGGGTCAGTACGGTCGTTTTGTTTTAGATGATGAAACGAACACAATACAATTAGCGAATCTATCTGATTTAAAACCAATTGAAATGACTAACACCATTTGCGAGGCTTTAGTCCAATTAACAGACCAAATTGACCCAAAAGCGACAAATCTTTTAAACATAAGAGATGAGATGTTAGGAAAATTCCAAAAATTAAAATATCTATTAACACTAGAATAACAAAATAAAAAACATAATATAAAATGATATCAGGTTCAGCAGCAAGGACGGCATCAAATACAGCAACAGGTTCTTTAGATTTTATAAACTCAGTTATTACAGGTGCAACCAGTCAAGGGTTATATCAAGTTTATGTTGACGGTAAGTATCTGAATAGTACAATGATTAATACGTTAGTGAGTGTTTACGGATATAAAGTAACACCATCATATAGTCCAATGGGAACTTATCCACAATATATTGTGAGTTGGGACTAATCAAAACTTTTTTAAAAAAACTTTAACCCGGATTTCCAAATCTGGGTTTTTTTATCTATATTTTACTATAAACATTTTTAACTTAAACTTAATTTTATGTCTACATTTGACGCGGTTCTAGCTCAATACGAGAAGAACAAACAGGCCACAAGTGGCAACAACAACAAAGTATCCCAAGAGGATAGAATGAAAAAGTACTTCACAACAGTACTTCCTAAAGGTTCTAAAGGAGAAGAAAGAAGAATTCGTATTCTCCCAACAAAAGATGGTTCATCTCCTTTTGTTGAAGTGTATTTCCATGAAATTCAAGTAGATGGAAAGTGGGTTAAATTATATGACCCTAAACAAGAGGGAAAACGTTCTCCTCTTCATGAAGTATATGAGGGTTTAATGATGACAGGTTCTGCGGAAGACAAAGAACTTGCTCGTAATTATCGTTCTCGTAAGTTCTACATTGTAAAGGTAATTGACCGTGACCACGAACAAGACGGACCAAAATTTTGGAGATTTAAACACAACGCTAAAGGTGATGGTGTGTTAGATAAAATCTTCCCTATTTTCCGTAACAAAGGCGACATCACCAATCCTGAAAATGGTCGTGACCTTATCTTATCCTTGACTTTAACTAAGGCGGGTACAGGTAAAGAATACACAACAATCAATTCAGTTATTCCTGAAGATGCGGGTCCATTACATTCAGATTCAACCACATCTAAAGGTTGGGTTGAAGATGATTTGACTTGGTCAGATGTTTATTCTAAAAAAGGTGAAGATTACCTTGAATTAGTTGCAAAAGGAGAAACTCCAAAATGGAGTACTGAAAGCAACAAATGGGTTTCATCTTCAGTTTCAGAAGAAACAATTGGTACACCTGTTAAAACATCAACTCCTGTGGTTGACCCACAAGAAGATGATGAAACAGATTCAGATTTACCATTCTAATTTACACGGGGTGGTGAAACATCCACCCCATTTTTAAAACAACTTTATGGCAGGTATTAAAAAAACAGATTTCTCAGCAATCAAGAAGAAATTCTCCAAAGAAGCGGAATATAAAGCAGACCGTTTTTTTGATTTGGGAGATGCATTCTTGGAGGCTACAGGTATTCCTGGCCCTGCAATGGGTCACATCAATATGTTATTAGGACATAGTGATACAGGAAAAACAACAGCACTAGTAAAAACGGCGGTAGATGCACAGAAAAAAGGAATTCTTCCGGTGTTTATTATCACAGAACAAAAATGGAGTTGGGAACACGCTGAGTTAATGGGATTTGATAAAGACGGAGAATATCTTTTCAATAGTGATTTCGAATACATTGAACAAATCACAGATTACATCAATGAATTGATGGATGCGCAAGAGAAAGGAGACATTCCTTATGATTTATTATTCCTTTGGGATTCAGTTGGTTCAGTTCCTTGTAAGATGACTTACGATGGTAAAGGTGGTAAACAACACAATGCATCAGTTTTAGCTGATAAAATTGGAATGGGTATCAATCAACGTATTTCAGGTTCAAGAAGAACTGACAAACCTTATACAAACAGTTTGGTTATTGTTAACCAACCATGGGTAGAATTACCTGATAATCCTTTTGGACAACCAAAAATCAAAGCTAAAGGTGGTGAGGCTATTTGGTTAAACTCATCATTAGTATTTTTATTCGGTAATCAAAAAGGTGCGGGAACTACTAAAATTTCTATCACAAAAGATAAGAGAAAAATCAGAATCGCTACACGCACTAAAATCTCTATCAGTAAGAACCACATCAACGGTGGTGGATATGAGGATGGTCGTATCTTAGTAACTCCACAAGGGTTTATGCACGGTAAAGACGATACTGAAGAAAAACGTTCTATTGAAGAATACAAACGTGATAACGGTGAGTATATCGGTAGACAATTAGGTGTTAATGTTACAGACATCTTAGATTCACAAGTTGTAACAGAGGAGAGTGATTTATAATAAAATTAGTTAATGTCCGTTTTATTAGTAGATGGCGACAATTTACTTACGATTGGTTTCTATGGTGTTAAAAACGCCTTTCATAAGGGAGAACACATTGGGGGAATATATCATTTTCTCAATACTCTTAGAAGAACATTTGAGACGTATAATTTAGACAAAATAGTTGTATTTTGGGATGGAGTTGACGGCTCACAAACACGTAAGAAAATTTACGCCCCATACAAAGAAAACAGAAAATCACGTCTTCGTTCTGAAGAAGAAGTTAATTCTTACACATATCAAAGAGAAAGAATAAAACAATATCTTGAAGAGTTATTTGTAAGACAAGGAGAGTATGAGTATTGTGAGACCGATGACAACATCGCTTACTATACTCAAAACTCACCAAACGAAAACAAAATTGTTTATTCTTCAGACGGAGACTTAACTCAATTAGTTTCAGATACTACCCAAATTTACAATCCATCACACGGAAAACTTTACAAACAAAACGATACAATTGTTTACAACCACGAAGAAATTTTAATCGAAAATGTTAAATTGGTTAAAATGATGTGTGGAGACTCTTCGGACAATATTGCTGGCATAAGAGGAATGGGAGTTAAAAGATTCTTATCTATTTTCCCTGAACTAAAAACAGAACACATTTCTGTTGAACAAATGAAGAACAAATGTGAGGAAATATTTCAACAAGACAAACACAACAAACTTATTGCAAATTTACTAACAGGAGTTACAAAATATGGAGTGTTAGGTGAAGAGTTTTTTGATGTAAATAATCGTATCGTAAGTTTAGAAGAACCCTTCTTAACTGAAGAAGCAAAAGAGAATATAAACTTACTAATAAATGAAATTTTAGACCAAGAAGGTAGGTCGTATAAAAATGCAATGCGAATGATGAGGGATGATGGAATTTTCAACCTATTACCAAAATCAGATGACGGATTTGTTAATTTTTTGAACCCATTCCTTCGATTAACAACAAAAGAAAAAAATAAAAAAAAAGTAATTAAAATTAAAAGTTATGAGTAACTACCAACAACAACAAGACATTACCAAATTTGAGTTCCTATTAACATTAGAAGGAAACATTATCTGCCAAAGATTTTTTAATGTGAAAGACCATGTTCAAGATGCCAGACGTTCTATGGATTTACACTATTACGTAAAAAATATTTGTGAAGATATCGCTGAGGATTTGAAAATAAAAAGTTCCGATTATTTGTGCGAAAATGCAAATTTTTTCTTATCTTCTGACTATGTGGAAGATTCAAATGAGAAGGATAGAGAGCATTTTTTATTGGAAATTAAGTTAGGCGACGACGTATTTATTTCAAGAATATTCCCCGCATTTTACTATCACCCAAAGGTTAGATATACGGTAGATATTCGTCCAAAACTAAAGAGAATTTTGTCAGATTTAACAGACATTTTGTCCTCTGAAGAATTGGAATTGACATATTTGAACTATCAATTGTAATTTTTAAATGTATATAAAAAATAATATGGAAGAAAGAAATTTTGGATACTTAGGATTTTCATTTCAACAATCGTTACTTAAAGCTATCATCGAAGACAAGAAGTATGGAGAAACCATTATTGATTTAATGGAAAGCAAATATTTTGAAAATAATTCTTTTAGATATCTAATGGAGAACCTAAAAGAATTGTACAAATCATTCAATAAAATTCCCGATTACACTACTCTGTCACAGAAAATCATGACGGAAAATGTAGGTAAAGATTCGGCAAGAATTCACATTGATACATTAGAAGCGATAAAATCAAGTGAACAGGACACAGAGTTTCCTAAACAAACTGCTTTAAACTTCTGTAAACAACAAAACCTCAAAAAGGAACTAAAACGCGTTGAGAATATTATTCAAAACGGTTTATTTGAATCTTACAATGAAATTGAACCAATCATTCAAAAAGCACTTCAAGTAGGTGTAATTGGGGATGATGCCACAGATGTTTTTCATGACATTGACGGAGCGTTGGAGAAAGATTTCAGACACCCAATCCCATTAGGAATACCGGGCATCGATAACTTGTTAAAAGGTGGTTTAGGTATTGGAGAATTAGGTGTTGTATTGGCACCAACTGGAACGGGTAAAACAACATTACTTACTAAATTTGCAAATACCGCATTCAATTTAGATTATAACGTACTTCAAATATTTTTTGAAGATAATCCGGGTAATATTAAAAGAAAGCATTATACAATTTGGTCTGAAATTGCACCCGACGAACAACCCGAATTTAAAGATATTGTAAAAGAAAGAGTGGACCAAGCTCAGTCACGTTCCAAGGGTAGTATTAAACTTTTAAAGTTAGCTAGTGATAATATTACCATTTCTGAAATCAAATCTAAAATTAGAAAAATGAATTCAGAAGGTGCTAAAATTGATTTGTTAATTATTGACTATGTTGATTGTATAACTCCTGAAAGAAGCACAAATGGTGATGAATGGAAAGGTGAAGGTTCTATTATGAGAAGTTTAGAATCTATGACTACGGAATTTAACATGGCAATATGGACCGCAACACAAGGTAATCGTGAATCAATTTCAAGTGAAGTTGTAACAGGTGACCAAATGGGTGGTTCAATTAAGAAAGCTCAAATAGCTCACGTAATTCTTTCTATTGGTAAAACGCTAGAACAAAAAGAACATAACTTAGCCACATTAACGTTGTTAAAATCACGTATTGGTAAAGATGGTGTTGTGTTCTCAAATTGTAAATTTAATAATGAATTTCTTATTATTGATACTGAAGCTCAAAGTACATTATTGGGACATGAGGAAGAGAAGGTTAAACATAATGTTAATAGAGCAGCTCAAGCATTTCAAAGAAGACAAGAAGTAAAACAAAATAATAATTAATAATACAAGAAAAATATACTAATGAGTAAATTATTTACAGAAAGGATACCTTTTAAACCCTTTGAATATCCGGATTACTATAATGAAGGTTGGTTAAAGCAAATGCAGGCTTTTTGGTTACATACCGAAATTCCAATGCAGGGAGATGTGAAAGATTGGAACGAAAATCTATCACCATCAGAGAAACATTTAGTTGGTAATATTCTATTGGGATTTGCACAAACAGAATGTGCAGTATCAGACTATTGGACTGGTATGGTAACAAAATGGTTTCCTAAACATGAGATTAGACAAATGGCAATGGCATTTGGTTCTCAGGAAACTATTCACTCAGTTGCATATTCATATTTAAATGAAACATTAGGTTTAGAAGATTTTGAAGGTTTCTTACATGATGAAACAATGAAAGAACGTTTTGAATTACTTACTAACACCACGGCAGATTGGACACCAGAAGATTTAAAAAATAATCATAAGGCAAGAGTCGAAGTAGGTAGAAGTTTGGCAATTTTTTCAGCGTTTGCTGAAGGCGTTGCACTATATTCATCATTCGCAGTTCTTTACTCATTCCAAATGAGAAACCTATTAAAAGGTATCGGACAACAAATGAAGTGGAGTGTTAGAGACGAATCTCTTCACTCTAAAATGGGATGTCAATTATTTAGACACATGTGTATGGAATATCCCGAATTGTTAGAAGAGGCTAAAGATGATATCTATAAAGCCGCTGAAATGATTAGAGATTTAGAACACAAATTCATCGACAAGATTTTTGAAATGGGTGATTTAGAAAATCTAAAAAAGAATGATTTAAAAGAATTCATCACAAAAAGAGTTAATGAGAAATTAGCGGAACTAGGTTATAATCCTATTAAGGGTAGTAGTGACTATTTCGAATTTAATGAGAAAAAAGCATCCGAATTGGATTGGTTTTATCACCTTACAGGGGGGGTAACACACACGGATTTCTTCGCAATCAGACCAACTGATTATTCAAAAGCGGGAGAGGGTGAAAATTGGGATGACATTTTTTAATTTTAAAAACAAGATTTATTATATATGAAGAATTACGGAGAAGAACTCGGTTGGGAACTTGATGTTGATTTCCCAAGTTGGGGTAACACAGAGATTTATGTAAAGACAATATCTAAAGGGTATCTATTACCTGGTGAAAAACCAAAAGATGCTTATTGGAGGGTGGCAACAACCGTTGCAAAGAGATTAAATAAACCACACATGGCAACCAAATTCTTTGATTACATTTGGAAAGGTTGGTTATGTTTAGCAACACCTGTATTATCAAACACAGGTACCGACAGAGGTTTACCAATCTCATGTTTTGGTATTGATGTTGGTGATAGTATTTTTGAAATTGGTAACAAGAATTTGGAATTAATGTTACTTGCAAAACATGGAGGTGGTGTTGGTGTTGGTATTAATATGATTAGACCCGCAGGTGCTAAGATTACAAATAACGGAACATCAGATGGTGTAATTCCATTTATTAAAATCTACGATTCAACTATCCTTGCAACAAATCAAGGTTCGGTTCGTAGAGGTGCGGCATCTGTTAATATTAAAATCGACCATAAAGATTTTGAAGACTTTTTGGAAATTAGAGAACCAAAAGGTGATGTTAATAGACAATCACTTAACCTACATCAGTGTGTTGTGGTTAGTGATAAGTTTATGAAAAAGTTAGAAGAAGGTGATTCTGAGGCACGTAGAAAATGGGGTAAATTACTTCAAAAAAGAAAAGCGACTGGTGAACCATATATCATGTATAAAGGTAATGTTAACAAACAAAATCCTGACATGTATAAGAAGAACGGTTTAAAAGTACACATGACCAACATCTGTTCTGAAATCGTTCTACATACTGACGAATCACATTCATTCGTATGTTGTTTATCTTCTTTAAATTTGGCAAAGTATGATGAATGGAAAGATACTGACTTAATTTATACCTCAACAATCTTTTTAGATGGTGTTTTAGAAGAGTTTCTTCAAAAGGCAAAAAACATGAGAGGATTTGAAAATTCAGTTCGTTCAGCGGAAAGAGGTAGAGCATTGGGATTGGGTGTATTAGGATGGCACACGTATCTACAACAAAAAGGTGTACCATTTGAAGGATTAACTGCACAATACGAAACTCGTAAGATATTTTCACAAATTAAAATAGAATCCGAAAGAGCAAGTAGATGGTTAGCATCTGAATACGGTGAACCACTATGGTGTAAAGAAAGTGGAATGAGAAATACACACTTGAGAGCGGTTGCACCTACAGTATCAAACTCTAAGTTGAGTGGTAACGTAAGTAGTGGTATCGAACCTTGGGCTGCTAACGTATTCACCGAACAAACATCCAAAGGTACATTCATCAGAAAAAACCCTGAATTGGAAAAAGTACTTCGTAAAATTGGTAAGAACACTAAGGAAGTGTGGGACCAAATTTTAGCTGATGGTGGTTCAGTGCAAGGTTTGGAATTCTTAGATGAATGGTGTTTTGTAGATGGTAAAGTTGTAGAATGTACTGAAGTAAAAGAAGAAGACCAATATAAAATGTCGTCAGTAAAAGAAGTGTTTAAAACATTTAAAGAAATCAATCAATTGGATTTGGTTAGACAAGCAGGTGTTAGACAACAATATATTGACCAAGCCGTTTCATTGAACTTAGCATTTCCCGCAACTGCAGACCCTAAATGGATTAATCAGGTTCACTTAGAGGCATGGAAACAAGGTGTTAAAACATTATATTATATGAGAACAGAATCAGTATTAAGAGGTGATATTGCCGCACAAGCAATGAACCCTGATTGTGTTAGCTGTGAAGCATAAAAAGAATGGGTGACTCCCTCAAAGTACCACTTTCTCAAGAAGTACCTTGAGCACCCAGGTCTCGAGAATACAGGGGGTGAATATCAAGACACTAATTGAATCCCGACTACGGTCGGGATTTTTTATTTATTACCATTTCATAATAGTTTATATTTATTGATATGGCTGTAAAATACGGAATCGATTTTCCTTTTAGAAATAGTTCTGAAGGTGATTATGTAAAAATGACATATTCACCCGATAGAGAAGTTAGAGCAAATCTAATTCATCTTTTAGTAACAAGAAAAGGTAGTAGATATTTTTTACCTGATTTTGGAACAAGATTATACCAATTCATTTTCGACCAAAATGACTCAGTTACTTTTGATTTAATCGAAGAAGAAATTAGAGAATCGGTAAAAAAATACATCCCAAATTTAGATATTACTAAATTAGAAATTATGTCTGCGGAAAACGACCCTGAGCAAGATAGAACATTTAATCAAGACGAAGACGAGAGATTGTTTAGAGTTTCAGACGCCACCACAAAGGCACATACTGCAGTTGTTAAAATAGAATACACAGTTAATAATGGTGCATTTTCATCATCAGATTTCATAATTATAAACATATAATATGGCTAAAAAAATATCATACGCAACAAGAGATTTTGCGGGTTTAAGACAAGAATTAGTAAACCTAACAAAAGAATATTACCCTGATTTGGTTAAAAATACCAACGATGCGTCAATATTCTCAGTTTTGTTGGATTTAAATGCTGCAGTTGCGGACAATCTTCATTTTCATATTGACAGAGTTTGGCAAGAAACGATGTTAGACTTTGCACAACAAAGACAATCATTATTTCATATTGCAAAAACATATGGTATTAAAATACCTGGTACAAGACCGTCAGTAACACTATGTGATTTTTCGATAAATGTACCGGTTAGAGGTGATAAAGAAGATGAAAGATATTTGGGAATTATAAGAGCGGGAGCTCAAGTTTCAGGTGGTGGACAAATATTTGAAACTCTTGAAGATATAGATTTTAAAAATCCGTTTAATAGTAAGGGGGAACCAAATAGATTGAAAATACCAAATTTTGATGTTAATAATACATTAATATCATATACAATCACAAAAAGAGAGGCGGTTGTTAATGGTGTCACGAGAATATTCAGAAGAGTAATAACAGAAGTTGACCAAAAACCTTTCTTAAAACTTTATTTACCTGAACAAAATGTTTTAGGTGTGACCGCGGTTATTCATAAAGAAGGAACAAGTTTCAACACTAACCCAACATCTGGAGAATTTGCCTCTTCATCAAATAAGTGGCATGAAGTTAAATCGCTAATCCAAGATAAAATATTTGTACCAGACCCAACAGGTGTATCTGATAAAGATAATTTTAAAGCTGGAACATATCTTAAAGTAAATAACAAATTTTATACGGAATATACACCGGAAAGTTATTTTTCATTGACTTTTGGTTCAGGAAGTGTTGACCCTATGGAGAATCTTGATGATTACATGAGTGGTAGTTTAAAGGTTAACTTAGCAACATACTTAAACAATATGTCATTGGGTGCAATACCTAAAGCGAACACCACATTATTTGTAAAATATCGTATTGGGGGCGGTAAAGATTCGAATTTGGGAATTAACGTCATTACTTCGATAGATAATGTTGAGTTTGATATAACAGGTCCAAATAATGCTTTTAATTCACAAGTAGAACAATCACTAAGAGTATCAAACATAACTCCAGCAATTGGTGGTGCAGACCAACCAACTATTGAGGAAATAAGAAATATGATTGCTTATAATTTCTCGGCACAAAATAGAGCTGTGACCCTAAATGATTATAAGACATTAATTGAGACTATGCCGTCAACATTCGGTGCGCCGGCTAAGGTTAATGTATTAGAGGAAGATAATAAAGTTAAAATTAAATTATTATCATATGACGATGCAGGTAGATTAACAGATGTTGTTTCTAACACATTAAAAAATAATATCATAAATTATTTGTCAGAATATAGAATGATTAATGATTATATCGACATTACTAGTGGACAAGTAATTGATTTGGCATTAGATATCGATTTATTTATAGATAAGAATGAATCTCCAACCGATGTTGTTAAAGCCGCAATTACAGAAACTATACAGTTTTTTGCAATTGAGAAAAGAAAAATGGGAGACCCATTATTTGTTGGCGACCTTATTAGACAAATAGGTACAATACCGGGTGTTGTTAACGTGGTGGAGATAAAAGTATTCAATAAATTAGGAGGAAACTACTCATCTTCAGAGGTTTCACAATCTTATGTAAACGCAACAACAAAAGAGATTCAACAGATAGATAAGACAGTTTACATGACCTCAAATCAAATATTTCAAATCAGATTCCCAAATACAGATATTAGAATAAGAACTAAACCATCAGGAACGACTACATACTAAAATGTTTTTTCCTTATAATAGTAGAAAATCATATGCTTTCTATTTATTATAAGAGATGCAAAAGTATAGAATTTCAACAAATATTGGTCAAGAACAGAAGGTAACGGTTGAGTTAAAACAAGACTACGATTACCTTGAGATTCTTTCTTTAAAATTTAGTCAAAGTGATATATATACATCACTTTGTGCTGATTATGGAGTTATATGTGGTAGGGTTACTGCGAATAATGGATTTGGTTTACCAAATGCTAGAGTTTCTGTTTTTATACCACAAAAAGACGTAGATGCGGATGACCCGGTAATTTCACTTTTATATCCATATACAGATTTAAGTATAAAAGACCAAAATAATTACAGATACAATTTATTACCCGCAAGAAAACAACACGGTGGACACACACCTACAGGTACTTTTCCTGACCAATCTGACATCTTAACAAGAGAAGAAGTCTTGGAGGTCTATGAAAATTATTATCGATTCACGGTAAAAACAAATGAGTCTGGTGACTTCATGATTTGGGGTGTACCGGTTGGTTCTCATGATTTACATGTTGATATTGATTTATCTGATATTGGTTGTTTCTCATTAAGACCATATGATTTTATAAAACGAGGAGAAGGTGTTGAAAAATTTGAAAGATTTTATAAATTCAAATCAAGTGAAGATTTAGATGGTTTACCACAAATTATAAAATATCAAAAAACTGTTGAGGTTTTTCCATTTTGGGGAAATGAAGATTTATGTCAAATAGGAATTACAAGGTCTGATTTTGATTTGTCATCTAGTGGTATTAGAATAGAACCAATTTCGTTAGTACTACTTTCAACATTTACCGATGATAATGGTGATGCGGTTAAAAGAAACGGTGTAATCAGAAGAAAGTCAGGTTACAAATGTAATTTACAAACTTCTGAAGGTAAAGTTGAAGTGGTAAGATATACCGGTAAAAAAGTTTACGGGTCAGATGGTGTAACATTATATCCCGAACTACAATACTATACACCTTCAGAGACAATAGACGAAGATGGTAGTGCAATGGTTGTACTACCGATGAATATGGAATATGTTTACACAAATGAATTTGGTGAACAAGAAATTACAAATGACCCAAATAAAGGTATACCAACAACAACTGTTGCAAGATTTAGAATTAGTTTAGATGCGAATAACGAAAAAACATCAACCGCAAAATATCTTGTACCACAAATTAGAGAATATACCAAAGACGTAAACGGACAAAATGATAGTGGAGAATATAACGAAACGTTATTAACAACATATCAATTCTCAGATGTATTTGAAGATTATTTAAATATTGTCCCACCGTCAGGTTTAACCTTAGATACAAGTCATTTAATGAACGGAGCATATGAAAGTCATAAAAGTGCTGCGATGTTGGGAACAAATAATAATGGTATTCCTGAAGACGTATTTTACAAATTTATTTTTGGTAAAGTATACACCGTATCATCTTTCCAAGGTTCACATTATGAAGTATCGGCTGCCGAATCATTTTTAGGTTTATCAAGAAGAGATGCATTTTTAGGTATTAAAGAAATTAGACCAAACAGTGAAGATGATTGTACATCAAAATCAAATTATTTTCCTGTGAATTTTGGATTTAGAAATAGATTAAAATTTGGATTAATAATTTCAGAAGTATTATTATTCATTCAATATATCTTTACGATTGTAGTAATTTGGATAAATGAAACTTTAGGTAGATTACTATATAGTGTCGGTGGATGGTTAATGTCACAAGATATTGTTTTCATTGGTCATGCTTTGGCATCCGCAGGTAGACAACTAAGAGAATTAGCATATAGATTAATGGAAGGTGGTCAAACTGTATTACCATTAACAACATATCCTGATTGTGAAGAATGTTCAACAGACGTTGATGGAGTATCACCAAACTCTGGTTTAGATACAATTAATTTATATTATAGAAGTGCTGAAATAAAAACTAAAATAGTACCATATAATGGGTCCATTTATTTAATTTATTTATCAGGACAGACTCCGGCATATTTAAATACGAGTACATTTACTGGGTCAACATTTTTACCTGATACGTTTAGTGGACAATCAGCAAAAGAATTAAATGCAACTGGTATCACTCAAAATCAAATTTCATTATTACACACATACACTAACCCATTAGCAACATCTGACAAAAGATTTATTGCTGGAATATACCCATTAGTTGGTACTCAACCAGATACCGACACATTTAATCCTATATATGCCGAATTTAATTCGGAATATTCGCTTGAACAATTAAACACATATTTTCAAACAGTCACAGTTACCGAACCAACAAATACAGGTAATTCAATTAGAATAACCGTTGTACCTAACCAATACGTTTACGCACAATATGTTGATTTATCTGGTGGACCTATTGCTACTACAGAAAATGTTACAATAACACTTTTAATTAAAAACAATTGTAGTTATTCATTTAGAACACAAGATATTACAATATTAAGTGGACAAACAACAAGTAACAATGCAACATTACAATTAATAAATTGCGGCGGTGCATTTAGTCAAGTAGAAACATATGAAAGAGTGGTCTCATTTTCACCAACAGGATATAGAGAATATAATACAGGTTCACCTGTAACATACACTAACGTACCTGCAATAAGAATACTTTACTCTGATTGGGCAACATTTGCGGGAAAAGATTATACTAGTGGTGGTATTGATAAAATAAAAGATTTATATGCCGTTGTTAGATTGTATGATAGAGGAAATACAAGAAACACCACATTATCACAAATTGTAATTGAACAGGGGTGCTCAAAATATGATAAATTTTATGATGAAACAAATAATCTTTATACTTATTTGTGGTCATCAAGTGGTAGTTACGGTACAGTCAATGATGTAACAAACGCAACAAATCCAAACGGACCTCGTTGGAACCGAGCGTCCAAATATACCACATATGGTTGGGGAGGAACAGTAAACCCATTTCACCTATTGGGTAAACCAAATTATACAGGTTCAGCATATGTCGAATCAACAACAAGCCCCGGAGCTAATTATACTATCGTTGCTGCAATTGCCGGTTCTGGTACAACAAGAAGATTACCAAATGTTGCAGATTTAGAAGGAGGTTTAAACACATATGCTAAAAAAACAAAATCAGGACTAACTGAAATTAGAGATGGTGTTGTTACAATCGTACCCGTTATTGACGGACCGTCAAAAAATCAAAGTGTAATTAGAGAATGGTATAGAAGAAAGAGAGTTGGTATGTTTTTCTGTGGGGGTGTTTTAAACTATTCGTTTATAGATAACTGGTTAAATGGTGTGTTATACTTTTTTAAATTTGACAAAAGAATTAAATGGGATAATACACAAACACTTGATTTAAATCAAAGAGGAAGTAAGTTTCCGAGAGAATTAGTTTTCTACAATGTATTAGACCAAAATTTCTATTATAGAGCAACACCATATACCCCAACCTCAGGATTTACGGGACAAAAAATGGGAACATATAGAGAAATTCTACACCCAACAACATTTTATGATGTTGGAGTTAGAGATGAGTTCTTATATGAGATTTGTACAGACCCAAGAATCGACCCAACTTGTTCCGTTGTTCGTGATATTAACACAACATCATATCAAGACCCTGCAAATGTGGTTGAATATGCCATCAATTATAGAATGGATATAAGTGCTGCAAAATTTGACGTAGGTGATTTCTTCACAGGAACATCTATGGGAGATAATATGAGTGTATTTGATGGAGACATTACCCAATTAATGTCAATTAATTGTGAAGCGGGTATTGAAGCCTTTGATTTAGATAGTCCACATTATTTTATTTATAACGGTGAATTAATGGACCCTGAAGACCCATACTTTGCAAGTTATTTTAAATCAGGTAACAGTTACAGTCCAGTACCTATTGATTTTAAGTTAGATTTAAACGGTGCATTTATTAGACAATGTTTAAATTTTAGATTGGGTGATTATACTCAAAGAGTACCTTTCTATTTGTGGGATAAAGGAGACGAAGGGTTTGGACCTTACGGAAGTAATTCGGATGGCCAAAAGTGGGATAAAAGTAGAATTGCGTCACTACCACTACAAAGATTATTTTCAATTAGTGGTACCACAAGTCCCGGAACAAATTATGCATTTGCCGATGGTGAAGAGGAATATCTATTAAAACCAATGACAATCACTCACCCTCAATATTCATTCACGGGTAACACAACAGATATGTTGGAAAGATTTGAAAATATTAGTTTAAATGCACCAAGTACTACGTCAAATGCTGCGGTTAATTTTGTTGAGGGGGATGTATGGTTACACGTTCAGTCAGGTACAACTAAGGACCCATTAAGTGGTACAACTTACGTTGTTGTAAATAAAACGTGGACAGAACAAACTGACAAATATGTGAAAGATTACAGAGAATCATTCCTATTCCAAACACAAAAAAATTATATCGGACATAAACAAGTTTTATCAACACCATTCTTATTCTATTTTGGATTAAGACCTGATAAAACGGCTTTGGATTTATTAATAAAATATTACGGACCTAAAGGAGAATTTCCACCGGCAGAATAATGGAAGAGAATAAAAAAATACTCTTACCAAGTAAGAGATACAAGAAGGCAAATGATGAAGATGTTAGTATTAAATTAAATCTTGAATCATCAGAATCACTAATGCGTATTGGTGATAAAGATATTGTATTGGACATTGCAGAATTATATAATAAAGAAAGAAATGAAAGTAAGAAATACAAAATATACGGAAAACTAAAAATGATTTTCCGTAACATGTATAGTGGTAATGCTGATTATGTTTATTTAAAAAATAATTTATACCTTGTTGGAAATGGTACAACAACGGATTGGACTGGTTATATACCTTATGATGAATTTGCATTTTTGAGAAGGGATGTTGTTAGAGAATATAACACACCACAAACAGGACAAACACTTTCAGTTTTTACACAATCATTGTCAGTTGTTGGTAACACAGGTCATACCATTGTAACACCAATCCAAGCTCCATATCAAAATTGGAATCTTTATTTGAGTTATGTTTATTCGGCGGATACCCAGTACTCGATGACATACACATTAACTGGTGCAACTAAAACTGAAGGAAATAACATAATACATTTTAAAGCGGAAGATGGTATACCATTTAGATTAACATATAGTGGTGATAGTTATTACGAATATACGTCACCTGTTGAACATGGAATTAATGCTGGAGAACATATCACCTTTAGTGGTGTAACATTAACAGGTGTAACATTAACAGGTAGAACATTTTATGTAAATACAGTTGGAAATGAAGTATTCAATTCTAAAAAATATGTAATTAATATTTTAAAAAATCAAATACCTTCAGGTGTAACATTATCAAATTTGATGGTTGGTAAAAGAGTATTAAATAGAAATAATATTACCGGAACCACATCAACATATTATGTTCACAAACACAAATTATTAACAGATAAAAATGGTTATATTTTAGATAAAGTGGGATTTGAATCACCTATATGGGAAAACGAAACAAAATTATTGTTTGAAAATTTCAATGGTGATAATGATGTAATAGTCGAAAGAAATAGACCCGAATCGGTTTTATTTGATTTTAAAGAACCATTTATATTAAGTAAAGACCTAACAAATAATTTAGGATATACTCCAACAGAGGTTTACGTTAGTGTTATTTTTAGAAATGGAAATGGTCTATTTAATTATCCACCAAAAGTGGGTTATAAATTCAATTTTCATAATACATGGATTGACGAACATTTTAGTGGAACAACAAAAAATGAAACATCAATCACAGGAATAACATTTACAGGAAGAACAAATTTACCGGGTTATACAGGATACACATTTACAAGTGGAGGAACATTAAACACAGGAACAACATTAACAGGTGCGTTTGTTGAATATAATAGAAGTGAATTTAAAGAAAGAATTATTAGTGAAGCATTTCATAAGTTCACTTCCCCCAAAAATATATTTGACCACGGACAATATACAGGGTCAACATACTCAGGTGCTAGTGACAACAACATGGTTGGATTATATTATCAACCACATTATAGAATTAAATTAAGACAATTATCACCGTATGTTGAAAGTTCAAGAACCGACAATGTTTACAATTTACCTGAAAATGTTATTTATGACAGTGAAAGTAAAGTTTTTAAATGGAGAGATTTATATGACCACGGTTATGTAGATATTGATGGTAACGGTACAAATTTCCCATTTTTTAATGGAGCACATTATGTGAAAACTGATATTAATTTCTATTTAAGAAATGAACAACAGTATAATAACAAGCAAGACGGCTTGAATACACCAAATTTTGATTGTTAATGGAAATCTTAAGAAATAATGAGAATAAGAATCTTATTGTAAATACAGAAAGCGATTTTCAAACAAATTTGGGATGGCAGGAAAATATGATTCAATTTGAAGATGAGGTTCTTTCTACAATCATTAACCCAATTGAAAATTATGAAACTGTTAGATATATACATAAACCATATGATAAGACATTAAATGGATTAACAATTAATCAATGTGATATTTGGTATAATTTTTATTTTTTAACTACAGGAAATACTTATGAACCTGATTATAACGTAGTTGGAATTGATACACATGAAAATGCTAAAATGTTGAAACAATCAACTAAAAGTTTTTTCAGATTGGAATTCTATAAAACACCGTTTATTTCAGGAACAACTTTTGAAGCACCATCAAGAATAAATCGAAAATTGGTATTTGCAAAAAACTTAAGTTTACCGCTAGGTGAAAAATATTTTTATAATGGTAATAATATAAATGATTACATATATTTTCCAGTTTTTATGGGCTCAAACTATAGAAATAAGGAAAATATGTATTTGTTTTGGTTTCAAGATGAGTCTGTTTTAAGTGGTACAACGTTAAGTGGAAATACTTTTTGGATGACTGCGAAATTCTATAATGCGGAAGACGGTAGTATTATTGATTTTGTAAATGATATCTATTCGACAGGAAAAACAATTAATGATACTACAGACATGTATTATCAAATTATTATGGATAAAAGTGATTATTCATATGAAGTTTTTAAATATACCGGAGACACTGTAACAAGCAAAGTTGGTACATCATCAACACCAATAAAGTTTTATCAAAGAGGTGGAGGTACTGCCGGTGTTGCTCCAACACCAACACCTACACCAACAAACACACCAACAAGATTATATATTGAGCCTGACGCAAGTCCGACACCAACTCCTACTCCTACTGTATCCGCAACAAGGGTGTTTAACGCTCCCACACCAACACCAACAAGTAGTGTTACACCTACAAATAGTCTAACACCGTCACCTACACCAACTGTTACACAAACAAGTGGTTTAACACCTACCCCAACACCTACCCCATCGTCTACGGCTGGATTGGCACCAACACCAACACCTTCTATTACCCCAACACAATCTATGGGTGTGAGTCCTAGTCCAACACCATCTGTTACACCAAGCACCGCAGCATCATCCGTTTCATGCTTTACGTTATCAAGTGGTATATCGTACACATCAGGATGTGGTGGTTTTTCAAATGCAACAGAAATAATTACTGTGACATTAAAGGACCAATATGGTAATTCAATAAACGCAACATCGAACATAACATTTACTTTATCATATGATTTTAATGATGTCCAAGATTATGGAGGACTTTCTGGTTCAAATACTAGAGAACTGATAGTATATTCAGGTAACAGTACCGGACAAGTTAGTTTTACAACAATTCAATATGTAAACTGTAACTTTTCGTCAGCATGTGACGGAACTTGTTATTATACAGAAACAAATGTCCAATATTCATCAAATAATGGAGGACTAAGTTCTTGTTAAAACAGTATTTTAATTATTTATTTAAGTGAGGAGAATAAAACATACCATCAAAAGAAAAAGTATACCAAATGTTAAACTGGTTTCATTAACCGGCTCAACATGGTATGATTATGATGGTAATCTTGTTTCTTGGGATGATTTAGTAACGGGTGCAACAACTGGATATACAATTTTTAATGTGACAGGAGGAACAGTTTCTTCTGGTTATTATATTTGGGGAACACCTACAAGTGGAGAGTGGAATTCAATTACAAAAGAAGTTGCGTATGGAGATTATCAATTACCAGTACAATTAGATTCTAAGGCCGATGAATACGGACCGATGGTTGACTTTGATGGAGATATAACTAGTGATAAAATTGTAGCAAATTTCTCATATAGTGGAGAATGTTATTTATCGGGTTACACAGTTACGTTTTCAAATTCAACCGATTTTGGTAAACTAAAAGGATTAGCATCGTCAGTAGTTTATACATTAACTTTTCATGATGGAACAACATCTGGTTTAACATCTAACGGTTCCGTTATTAAAAATTATCCAATTAATGGTTCATATAATGTTACTATTAATTTAGATGCGCCGTGGGTTAAAGAAAAAATAAGTAAAAATATTGTTGTTGATTGTAGCGTATTGGTTACACCTACACCAACTGTCACACCAACAAAATCACTTACACCAACTGTCACACCAACAGTTACAAATACAGCGACCCCAACTGTTACACCTACTATAACAAAAACACCTACAGTTACGCCAACTATAACAAAAACGCCAACTGTTACACCTACAATTAGTAATACACCGACTAATACCCCAACACTTACTAAAACACCAACTAGCACACCTACGCCAACACAAACAATAAGTTGTTTCTTTGGTATTAGTGTAAATGTAATTACCCCAACACCTACACCATCAATAAGTGTAACACCTAGTATTACACCTACTAAATCAATTACGCCAACACCTACTCCAACACAAACAATTAATTGTTTCTTTGGTATCAGCGTAAACGTAATTACACCGACACCAACACCTTCACCAAGTGTCACACCAAGTATCACACCATCTGCATCAATTACCGCAACACCTACACCTACACAAACTATTAATTGTAGCTTTGGAATTAGTGTAAGTTTGGTAACGCCAACACCTACCCCAACTCAAACCGCAACACCTACAAATACACCAACACCAACTGTTACACCAACCAACACTGTAACACCTACACCTACGCAAACTATTAACTGTTCATTTGGAATTAGTGCAACTTTAGTTACACCAACTCCAACACCAACAGTTACATCAACTACAACTCCAACACTTACACCAAGTGTTACACCAACAAATACAGTTACACCAACAATTACTGCAACACCTACACCTACGCAAACTATTAACTGTTCATTTGGAATTAGTGCAACTTTAGTTACACCAACTCCAACACCGACGAATACCGTAACACCTACACCGACATTTACTCCTACAGTTACGCCTACAAACACCGCAACACCAACACCTACACAAACTATTAATTGTAGTTTTGGTATTAGTGTGACTTTAATGACACCAACACCTACACCTACTCAAACATTTACACCAACCCCTACTATTACACCAACAATTACACCTACAAATACTGTAACTCCAACACCTACAGAAACTGTAAGTTGTTCATTTGGAATCAGTGCAAATGTGGTAACACCTACACCGACACCTACAAACACACCAACAAATACATTTACCCCAACCGTAACACCAACACCTACAAATACGTATACACCAACCGTAACACCAACTACAACGGTTACACCAACATTTACGCCAACCGCAACACCAACAACAACACCGACATTGGATACATCATTCTTTGGAACAATAGAAGAGTTCTACCCTATTTCAACACCAACAGGTTGTACAAATTGTGGTGGATATGTGGTAAATGAATATGCTGGAAATGATTTCAAAACCGATGTAGAGTGTTTAAATTTATCAAACGCAAGTAATGGAGATACCATTCAAATATATTATAATGCCAATGATAGACCAAATAGATTTGCAGTTAAAGAAAATGGTTTATCGATAGTTGCAAATTCTAATTGGGTGGGAAGTTTTGGTGGTAATCCATATGTGGAACCATATTCAGGACCTTGGGGAACTTCAGGATATACTTTTGGTAATCCAAGTGGATTTTTAACATTTACATACTACACTGGTAGAACGTATGAATTATATGTAGATGTGGGTCCCGCTAGCTCCATCACACCAATAAGTGACAGTTACACGTATAATGTTATCTGTCCTGTTGCCAACGTAACTTCAACAGGAGAAACGGTGACGTGTTTAACCAATATGGAATTTGTTGTTAGATATGACCAAACAAAAGGTAAATGTCCAGGTGGTCACCAATGTAATAGAGCAACATTCTTATTGAAGGCTAATAATGTGACTGTAGGTACTGCATACTTAGATAATTTTGGTGGCCCGAATGATAAGAAAAATTATCCTCCTGGTGAGACAAGTGGATTAAATAGATATAATTCGTTCACATTGACAAATCAACAAGTACAAGATATTGCTAACGCTTCACAAAATGGTGTAATTCAATTAGCTTTGGTTTGTAACACTGTTGGGGGATGCCATGAGAGTGTAACATGGATTACAGTTAAAGTTAATGGAACACAAATATATGACGGATGTCCTGTTGGTAATTTCGTAAAAATAAACGCATGTAATGGACAGGTAATACCTTAAAAAAACTATTTAAAATAAATGGCAAGATATTTTTATGTTAAATTGAGTAGTGGAACATCACCTGGACCGTATACCATATATTATGATACGGTAACAAGTCCATGCGTTGTACCTAGCCCAAGTAATATTTTAGCCATATTTGATGGTAATGGTGCGTTGGCTCAAAATTTAACATATACACAATTAACAACAGGTAGTGGTGTACCTGTTATAGTACCAGATGGTGCGGTGACAATTGTTTTAGTTAATAATATTGCCAATTTAAATATACCACAATGTATTATTATACCTAACCCAACACCAACGCCGACACCAACTTCAACTGTTACTCAAACACCAACCCCAACAGTAACTGCAACGGCAACAGTTACTCCTACATTTACACCAACAGTAACCGCAACTCCAACCTTTACTCCAACGGAAACACCTACTCCAACGGTTACTCCGACGAAAACAAACACACCTACACCTACGCAAACTATTAATTGTAGCTTCGGTATTAGTGCAAATATCATTACACCAACACCAACACCTTCAATTACTCCAACAGGTACAGCTACACCAACACCAACAGTGACCGTAACAAGAACCGCAACACCGACAGTGACACCAACATCTACCGTGACACCAACAGTAACAAAAACACCAACACCAACACCAACAGTTACTCAATCACTACCAGCTTTAAGTCTTTTGGTTTCTACATCGAGTCAACAAACATGTTATAATGTGAACGACGCTTCGTTTACGTTAAGTGCTTCGGGTGGTAATGGTGCGGCGTACGAATACTCAAAAGATAATACTAATTGGCAGTCAGGAGCAACATTTAGTAATTTATCCGGAACATCTTATACGGGTTACGTAAGAAATGTTAATAGAACAGGAACTGTTGCTAGTGTATTTGTAGGAGATTTATCAAGAAGTGCACCAAGTATTAGTACAATATTTACTGAACCTATTTGTTATGGAAATTCTGACGGTACAATTGTTGTATCAAACCCAACAGGAGGTATTGGAGGACCATACGCCACTAAATTAACAAACAGTGACGGCTCATCAACAATATATGCATATCAAACATATTCAAGTCCAAGAACATATGCTAATTTGCCGGCAGGAACATATAGAGTTTATGTTAAAGATGCGAATGGAACAACTTGTGAATCATATTCTAGTGTAACTGTTACACAACCAACTCAAGTAACCGTTAGCTCATCTTCATTAGTATATCCAACATGTTGGAATAGTACGAATGGTGGATTTACATTAAGTGGCTCCGGAGGTGTTGGGTCATATCAATATTCTAAAGATAACGGCTCTACGTGGCAAAGTAGTGGTGTGTTTACTGACTTAAGTTCGGGTACTTACACCGTAAAGGCGAAAGATGGTAATGGATGCGTATCGTCTGGTATATCTGTTAATATTACCAAATCGGCACCTACACCAGTAGTTAACCAAACAAATGTTGCATGTAACGGTGGTACTGGTTCATTAAATGTAACAGGAGCGTCTGGTGGTAACAATGGACCATATACGGTTTCAACAAATGATTCAACATACTTTACAATACCAAAATTATTTAGTTCATTATCTGCAGGTACATATACATTATATGTTAAAGACGCATCTAATTGTAAAGCATCTTATACATATGTTGTAACACAACCATCAGTTTTAACAATTAGTGTTAGTACCGCAACAAACCCAACTTGTTGGGACGGAACCAACGGTTCGATAGTCGTATCTGCGGCGGGTGGAACATCACCATACACATATTCTAAAGACGGTGGTTCAAATTACCAATCAAGCGCTACGTTCAGTGATTTAGGTGTGGGTACATATCCATTGATAGTAAAAGATGCAAATAATTGTACGGCATCAGTTTCACAAACATTATCCAAGTCAGCACCAAATGCAACAATTTCTGTTACAAATCCATCATGTTTTGGTGGAACAGGAGTCATCGATGTTTCAAATGGAACAGGTGGAAACGGAGGTACATACCAATCTAAATTAAATTCTGGAGGCACATACGCAAACTTACCACAAAGTTATACTAATTTAAGTGGTGGTAGTTATACAATTTTTGTAAAAGACGGCTCAAATTGTGTACAAACATATACCGCAACTGTGACAGTACCAACTCAAGTAACCGTGGGTACCTCTTCTATAACATATACCACATGTTACAACGGAAGTAACGGTTCAGTTACTTTAACTGCATCTGGAGGTAACGGTAATTATCAATTTAGAATCAATTCTGGCACATGGGTTAACACCGCAACATTTAGTGGTTTAGGTGCTACATCATATACCTTCCAATCAAGAGATACAGCAGGTTGTGAATCAAGTATAATAACTGTAGATATGACCAAAACGGCACCTAATTGTACAAGAACGGTTACTAACGTATCATGTAATGGAGGTTCTAATGGTTCTATTGTTGCATCATCACCATTGGGTGGAAATAGTGGAGTTTACACGGTTTCAATTGATGGAACAACCTATCATAGTTTCCCTAAAACATTTGGTAGTTTAACAGCGGGTAATTACACCATCTATGTTAAAGATTATGAGGGATGTGTTCAAAGCTATAACGAATCAATAACAGAGCCAACTTTACTGACCGCCTCAATCACTAACATTGTAAATCCTCCATGTGGAAGCCCAACTGGAGGTAGTTTAGATATATCATCTACAGGTGGTGTATGGCCAAAAACGTATAGATTATATGAAGATGAAACATCACCGTATACAACTTGTGGAGGAACATTAATAGCCACATACACTGGTGTTACGTCAAGTTCAACAAGTAGAACTGTAACAGGTTTAACATCTGGTGGTTTCTGTTTAGAAGTTACCGACGCAAATGGTTGTGTAAGTAATAGTGGTATAACCGTATTAACAGACGGTGCGTCATATTATAGATATCAAGTATTAAGATGTAGTGATGGTGCAACATTCTACATGACATCACCTGACCAATTACCATCTGCATTCTTAACAGGTCTCGCGGCTGTAAAAATCAATAATGTTTGTTATCAAATTGACTACTTCTTAAACACAACATGTACTATGGATAGTCTTCATTTAGATGATGGTCAATATGCGTCGTACTATACTAACTGTAGTAATTGTGCGGGTGGAGGTCCTGGACAAAATGTATAATAATAATTTAAAATAAAATAAAATAAACAGATATTTATAAAAAGAACATAATATGCCAACATTTGATAGATTACAAATAGGATTAACAGGTTCAGTTGAACCAAGTAATTTCACCATTGAAATATATGAGTGGAATATTACAAGTGCGTCCGCACAATTAAGAACAACAGTTGCTAGTGGTGTAACAAGAACCACATTGTCAACATACAATGGAGGTACATTAAATGGAAGTAATTACGGAATTTCAGGTATCACAGGTAATGATTATTATTTGAAATTAACCGCAAATAATACTTGTCACACAGATGCATCACTTTCTTTGAGAGAACCGGCATATGCATTATCGGTCCACAATCAAGTACCAATAACATCAATGTACGGTTCTGGTAACGTGTTACCGGTAACCTTTACCGGTGGAATACCACCAACCGTTACAACTTCGCAATCACATTATGACCTTGCAAATTTTGATGATGTGTTCTATTTGGCGGATGACGCTACCAATTTTCCTACTGTGGGTTACGGTACAACGTTCTCTACAAACTTTACATTTACTCATTTAGGGACATATGATTTATCCGATACTTTACAAACAGGTAAATGGTCTAACGGTGTTTTGGATGTTAGTAGTATGACATTAGAACAAACACAAACATCCCCATATAAAACATATAAAGTTTTGGCAAATCAAACTCCAGGTATTGAGGCGGATAATACGGGTACTACATATTATAGTCAATATAGATTGACCTTCAATCCATCAAATACTTCAAGAACCTTTATAATATATTGGGCCGGTTCTAACGTTTAATCACTTTATTATAGTTAATTTATTCTCTATATTATCATTAAAATATCTATTTTGATATTTAAGAATATAGAGAATTTTTTATGCCAGAAACAAGTGCAACAAGTTCATATTTTGGTCAATTAACTTATACCATCCCATATACCACGTCGGGTACAACTCAGTATTTCGATAATAGATTGGATTTTATGAATGGTTCGTTATCTGGGTCAACTGGAATGACTAAAAACTTTACATTTATGGCTATTGGTGCTAGTAGAGTTAATGAATTAAAAAAATACGGCACAAACACATATTCAGGTATCACAACGGGAAACACATTTAGCGGGTCATATTATACGGGTTATACTATTGATAATTTACATTATATGGATTTTACGGGTAGTTATACAATGATTACCGGTAGTGTACCAAGTTATTTCTCATCAGGTTCTTTAAATAGAATTACAGGAACAACACAATTTGCCACGGAATACGTGATTAATAACATGTTGACAAGAAATGAACATTTTTTGGGGTTTATGGAACAACCAAGAGTATATTCAGATGTCTTTGTGGAAAGAGGAAAGCAAGGAGTAATGGAAATGAATCTAAGACTTGGAGAAATTGATAATATGGGTGAGTTGGAGATATACGGTAATGGTTTCTTTGATGTGAAAAAACAATAAAATTATATTTATTAATAAAAAGACATGGCAGTAGGTTCATATGGTATAGTTAGACCGGCAGACGTTTCACCAGCAGATGTGGAAATTTTTTACCATTACACAAGTGGTAGAACTAGTACTGCACCGGTAACATTAAAAAAATTAGTATCCGAAGATATTTTAACACCGATATGTCATAACTCAAGTACAACGACAGATTCATCGACACAAAATAATGAAATTTTAGGTGGTTTGTATAATTTGAAATTAGAGTCTGCGAATTTCTCTGATTTAGGTTATTATACTTTACATCTAAGACCAAAACAAATAAGAACAGCAATAACGGATTGTGGTGTCTTAGCGTCACTTCCATCAGTTAGAGGATTGGTTATTGATGTATCTTCGGTACCTACAGCTGATAGAGGAAAATTCTCACCACAAGGATTGGTTGGGTATAGAATTGAATATATTAATTCATCAGACAAAAAAACTAAGATACCTAACTTTTATAGAATGGTAACATCGTCATTTTATTGTACACCAATCCCATCTAATTTAAATAATTCATCAGATAAAGCAGTTAGATATCAATATACCGACCAAACAACTAACTTTTTATTTTTAACGATAACGCCATCATCTTCACCGGCAAGTAGACCAAATGTTGTTCCATTTATTGGTGAGCCAGGACAAAAGATTATTATTTCAAATACATTCTTTAATCCAACAACAATAGAAATTGAGATGGTTGAACATGACGCAACTACTCTTGCTCACGCTCTTTATGGTAATCAAACTAAAGCAATTACTCCGGGTATCTACACCATCTATGACAATAACAATAATATCTACAAACAATACAACCTATATGAAGTTAAAGACGAATTTAACGAGACATTATATGAGGTACGTGAAGAAAGAGATAATATTGATGAAACGTTAAGTTTAGATAATATCACAGGATAATGGCAACAAGATACAAAGTACCAAGTCAAGCGGCGAGTGGGGCAGATACGTGGAGCGATAGTTTAGTCGGTCAACAAATTACCGATGGTACAAGTCAATTGACTAATACTAACTTTGCTGTCGAAAGAGTTATTCCTGAAAGAGATAGTAAAAATTTCAAGACAAGTCCATTTTCTGATTATCTTACATTAGATAGTCTTAAAGAAGAAACAAACGCACCGACAACTCAATACGGTAATTCTAAAAAAGAAAAAATAAGATTCAAAGATAAATTAGATGATGGTTCAAAATCATTATTTGGTTCATTAAAAGAAAGGTTAAATGTTTCTGTTGGTAGAATCATATCCAAGTTTCCTGCCGCAGTCTTAGTCGATGAAAATTCGTCATATCTTATTACAGATTATACTGCATTTAATGCAACATATACACAAAGCACAAACACCACAAATTTTTATGTACCTGAAACAATCATCTTTAATCCATTTGATATTGTATTAACTAAACCTAATAGTAATACAATACCATCAACAGATAATACTATAAGAAATTTATATTCTTCTTATAAGAAATATGTTGTTGATTTTAGTGGTAACACTTATAATGTTGTTTATTATAAAGAGGCGGATACAAATGGAAACATCAATTTAAGAGTTGAAGGTAATATTTTTAGTGGAACAACGGGTACGACCACGAGTATTTTAATTAGACCAAATGATTCTGTTACCGAGGAGTTCTATAACAATTTAGATGAATTGGAATCTATTTTAATGAATAGATTTACAAATCCAAAATATACTGCAACATTTAAAGTACCAAGAGATAGTTTTGATGATACAAGTGTAGATATTGTTGACGTTACAGTTGAATGGCCAATTTCGAAGGATAATTGGAATTTACAAATTGTGGGTATTAATTACGATGATTATATAAATCAATTAACAAGTTTAGGTGATGAGATTGATGATTATAAATCAAACCTAATTGTTAGATTTCTAACATCACCACAACTTTTTGAATTTGACACTGAAGAAAAGAGAGCAGAATCTATATTTCAATTATATGGACAGTCATTTGACAAAGTAAAAAAATATATTGAGAACATTGCTTACATGAGAAATGTAAGTTATGATGGAATTAATAATGTGCCTGACATCTTATTAAAAAATCTGTCAGAAACATTAGGGTTAACAACCGTTAATTTATTTAACGAAAAAACACTTCAAGAGACTTTATACACGAGACAACAAGCTGAGTATCTTGGATTACCGATTGGTAAGACATTAATTGAGGCTGAGTACGAATTTTATAGAAGAATTTTAACAAATTTAGCACAACTATAAAAATCAAAAGGTACACGTTTGGCTGTTGAGTTCTTTTTGAAATTTTTAGGTGCACCAGAGCCACTAATTAAAATTGATGAATATGTTTATAAAGTAACATCGTTACCTAATAGTCCAGATATAGAGGACGATATTGACGAATTAATTAGAGGAACAAAAACTCAATATGAAATAACTGGTTTTACAAC
>JACCDW010688787.1_pt1 | contig 40870 bp, 36 predicted proteins | sample 7449781 | NCBI WGS metagenome assembly JACCDW01 (sample SAMN15323449, study PRJNA562643) | freshwater metagenome | isolation source: river surface water | place: USA:Blue River Watershed | collected 2017-08-18 | reverse complement strand
CCGGCTATTGGACATTTAAATATGTTACTTGGACACTCTGATACGGGTAAAACTACCGCACTAATTAAAACCGCGGTAGATGCACAAAAAAAGAAAATACTACCCGTTTTTATTATTACTGAACAAAAGTGGTCTTTTGAACATTCTAAACTAATGGGATTAGAGTGTGAAGAAGTTGTTGATGAAGAAACAGGTGAAATTGGTTGGGATGGTTTCTTTTTATTTAATAATAATTTTGACTACATAGAACAAATTACAGACTACATAAATGAGTTATTAGACGCACAAGAAAAAGGAGAGTTAGATTATTCATTATGTATTATGTGGGATTCTGTTGGTTCTGTTCCATGTAAAATGACTTATGACGGTAAAGGTGGTAAACAACATAACGCAAGTGTATTAGCTGATAAAATAGGTATGGGAATCAACCAAAGAATTTCAGGATCGAGAAAGGCGGACTCTAAATATGAAAATACACTTATCATTGTAAACCAACCATGGGTTGAACTACCTGACAATCCATTTGGACAACCAAAAATCAAAGCAAAAGGTGGTGAGGCAATTTGGTTAAACTCATCATTAGTTTTCTTATTTGGAAATCAGAAAGGTGCTGGTACAACTAAAATAACGGCAACAAAAGATAAAAGGACTGTTAAGTTCGCATCTAGAACCAAAGTTTCGGTACTTAAAAACCATATTAACGGATTAGGGTTTGAGGACGGTAAAATTATTGTAACACCACATGGTTTTTTACCTGGTAAAGATACTACCGAAGAAAAGGCATCTATAGAACAGTACAAAAAAGAATATGCCGAATATTGGAAAGAAATCATCGGTGTTGACGGTGAATTCGAATTAAAAGCAGAAAAAGAAGAAGTTGAGTAAAAACCCTGTAAGATTACAGAAATGACAAAAACCCTATTAGTTGACGGGAATAATTTATTAAAAATTGGTTTTCACGGAGTTAAAGATTATTTTAACGGAACTGAACACGTAGGTGGTATTTGGCATTTCCTTAATACATTACGAAAGTTTATAGACGAAGAAAACTTCAACAAGGTAGTTGTATTTTGGGACGGAGAAACCTCAACATCCCAACGGAGATTAATCTACCCAAAATACAAACTTAACCGAAAAGGGGTTACAGAGGATTTTAAAGAAGAATCATTTAGCAAACAAAAACAAAGAGTAAAACAGTACTTGGAAGAAATGTTTGTTAGACAAGTTGAATTTGAAAACTCTGAAGCCGATGATCTCATTGCATATTATTGTAAAATATCTAAAGACGAATCTAAAACCATATTTAGCGGTGATAGAGATTTAACCCAACTAATATCCGACGATGTAACAATATATTCTCCAAATACTAAAAAATTTTATAAAAAAGGAGATAAAATAAAATTACACGAAATAGAAATACCACATTATAATGTTAAAACTTATAAAATCATATCAGGTGATAAATCAGATAATATTGATGGTATATTTTATTTAGGTGAAAAAACATTAGTTAAACTTTTTCCTGAGATACTTGATAAAGAAGTTAGTTTTTATGATATTTTACAAAAAGGTGAACAACTTTTAAAAGAACAAAAAGATAACACTGTATTGAAAAATCTTTTAACAGGTAAAACTAAAGAAGGTATTTTTGGTGATGAATTCTTCGAAATAAATAAAAAAATTGTAGATTTGTCAGAACCATTAATAAACGAGGAAGGAAAAGAATTAGTTGAGTTATATTACTCAGAGTCGTTGGATCCAGATGGAAGAGGATATAAGAACTTAATTAGAATGATGATGGATGATGGGTTATTTAAGTATCTACCTAAAGGAGATGAGCAATGGGTTTATTTTTTAAAACCATTTTTAAAGTTAACAAGAAAAGAAAAAACAAAGTTTAAAACAAAAAAGTAAAATTATGAAAGAACAAAATGATGTAACAAAAGTTGAATTCCTTATCACATTGAACAACAACTTTGTAGTACAAAGATTTTTTAACGTAAAAGGATATAATCCTAAAGTTAAAAACAGTGTTGAATTGTATGACTATGTTAGGTCTCTATCTAATGTCTTACAAACAAAACTTAGAAATAAGTGTGTGGTATACATGTTAGAAAATAGATTCCAAATTGAAGAGGATCAATCTATACTGGAAACATCAAACACGGATGGACCTGAAATATTTAACATTATATTAAAGGTGGGAAATGAGACAATTTGTCATAGAATAATGGATGCGAAATTATATCCACCTAAGGTAAGATATACCCTGGATGTACGTCCAGACATAAAAAACATTTTAAGAGAATTAACTGACATTTTATCAGAGAAAAATTTATCTTTTCAGATGATGAACTATTCGTTGGCTTAACAATATTTATTAAAACAAGGAACAAAATCACATCAATATGTCAGACAAAAAGAACTTCGGATACTTAGGAAATACTTTTCAAATTCAATTATTAAACAACATTATTATTTACAAAGATTTTTCTAATTCCATCATTGAAGTTATTGAACCACACTACTTTGATAACCAATATTTTAAGATTATCTGCCAGATGATTAAAGAATATTATTCAAAGTATGAACACACGCCGACATTTGATACTCTCGAACAATTAACAGAATCAGAAATTAGTTCTCCGATGGCTCAAAAGAGTATTTTAGACACATTAGATCAGGTTAAGAACGTTTCTGATGAAGGTTCAATATTTGTTCAAGAAAAATCTCTTAAATTCTGTAAACAACAAGAACTCCAAAAAGTAATGACTAAAGCTCAATCAATCATCGATAAAGGTGATTTCGAGAGTTATGATAAGTTAGAAGAAATGGTTAGGGGAGCACTTCAAGTTGGAGAAGTTGATAAGGGAACAACAGATGTATTTTTTAATCTTGACGAGGTATTGGATGACGATTATAGACACCCAATTCCAATTGGAGTACCCGGAATAGACAACCTTTTAAAAGGTGGTTTAGCTAAGGGCGAAATCGGTGTAATATTAGCACCAACAGGTGTTGGTAAATCCACATTTACAACTAAAATTGCTAACCACGCATTTAACTTAGGGTATAACGTTCTTCAGATATTTTTTGAAGATAACCCAAAAATTATCCAAAGAAAACACTTTACACTTTGGACAGGAATACATCCTGACGATCTTTCTGAAAATAGAAAAGACGTGATGGAAAGAGTAAAAGAAATTCAATCATCTAGAAAAAACAAATTGATATTGAAAAAATTACCATCCGATACAGTAACTATGAATCAGATTAAAAATCAAGTAAGAAAGATGATGGCTGAAGGTATAAAAGTAGATATGATTATTTTAGATTATATAGACTGTGTAGTTCCCGACAAGATGTTAGGTGATGAATGGAAGAGTGAAGGATCGGTAATGCGAGGATTTGAGGCGATGTGTCATGAGTTGGATATTGCTGGATGGACGGCAACACAAGGTAATAGAAATTCAATATCGTCAGAAGTTGTAACCACTGATCAAATGGGTGGTTCTATTAAAAAGGCACAAGTAGGACACGTAATTATTACAGTCGCTAAATCACTTCAACAAAAAGAAATGAATTTAGCAACGATAGCGATTACAAAGTCTAGAATTGGAAAAGATGGAATTATTTTCGAAAATTGTAAGTTCGATAATGGTATGTTGGAAATTGACACAGAACAAAGTGTTACATTCCTTGGACATGAGGAACAAAAAGAAGAAAAAAACAGAAACAGGATTAAAGAACTGTTAGAGAAAAAAAAGTTGAAAGAACAACAAGAATCTTAAAATAAATTATTAAATTTGTATAAAATGGATATTTCGCAAAAAATATTAAGTGACATTACTGTCTTTATGAAATACGCTAAGTTTCAACCTGAATTGAATAGGAGAGAGACTTGGGAAGAGTTAGTAACTCGTAACAAAGAAATGCACCAAAGAAAGTACCCCCACATCAAAGATGAGATTGAAGAGGTATATAAAATGGTGTACGATAAGAAGGTATTACCCTCAATGAGATCATTACAATTTGGTGGAAAACCAATTGAAATCTCACCAAACAGAGTCTACAATTGTGCATATATGCCAATCGATCACGTAGATGCATTTTCTGAAACAATGTTTTTACTTTTAGGTGGAACAGGAGTTGGATACTCAGTTCAAAAACACCACGTTGAAAAACTACCAGAAATAAAAAAACCAAACCCTGAAAGAACAAGACGTTATCTTATTGGTGACTCTATTGAAGGATGGGCAGATGCCATTAAAGTATTAATGGAGTCATATTTAGGTTATAAATCATCAACACCTGTATTTGATTTTTCAGACATCAGACAAAAAGGTGCGATGCTTGTAACATCAGGAGGTAAAGCACCCGGACCTCAACCATTAAAAGATTGTATCCACCACATTACAAAAGTTTTGGATAACAAAAAAGATGGAGAAAGACTAACACCAATTGAAACTCACGATATTGTTTGTCATATTGCAGATGCAGTACTTGCTGGTGGTATTAGAAGGGCGGCACTTATTTCTTTATTTTCTGCTGATGATGAAGAAATGATTTCTTGTAAGTCAGGAAATTGGTGGGAACAAAACGCACAAAGAGGTAGAGCAAATAACTCAGCGGTACTTCTTCGTCATAAAATAACAAAAGAATTCTTTATGGATCTTTGGAAACGTATTGAATTATCAGGAGCAGGTGAACCGGGAATTTATCTATCTAATGATAAAGATTGGGGAACAAACCCATGTTGTGAAATCGCACTTCGACCATTTCAATTCTGTAACTTATGTGAGGTGAATGCTTCTGATATTGAATCACAAGAAGATTTTGATAAAAGAGTTAGAGCTGCATCATTCATCGGTACATTACAAGCGGGTTATACTGACTTCCATTATTTAAGAGATATTTGGAAAAGAACAACCGAAAAAGACGCACTAATTGGTGTTGGTATGACAGGTATTGGTTCAGGGGTTGTTTTAGGTTATGACATGAAAAAAGCGGCTAAAGCCGTTAAAGAAGAAAACGAAAGAGTTGCTGCGTTAATTGGTATTAATAAATCCGCAAGAACCACAACAGTTAAACCTTCAGGAACATCATCTTTAGTTTTAGGTACATCATCAGGTATCCATGCTTGGCATAATGATTATTACTTAAGAAGAATCCGTGTTGGAAAAAATGAATCAATTTATTCTTATCTTGCAATTAACCATCCTGAGTTGATTGAAGATGAATACTTCAGACCTCACGATACTGCGGTAATCACTATACCACAAAGAGCACCTGAAGGTTCTATTGTTAGACACGAGTCCGTATTCCAAATGTTAGAAAGAGTTAAAAAAGTTTCACAAGAATGGATTAAACCAGGACATAGAAACGGACAAAACACACACAACGTATCTGCAACAGTTTCAATTAAAGAAGATGAGTGGGAATTAGTTGGTGATTGGATGTGGAATAATAGAGATTTTTATAACGGACTTTCAGTATTACCATACAACGGAGGAACATATACTCAAGCACCTTTTGAAGATTGTACAAAAGAAGACTTTGAAAGATTAGTTAAATCATTAACTGATGTTGATCTTACAAAAGTAATCGAGTTACAAGATAACACCGACTTAAGAGGTGAAGCGGCATGTGCTGGAGGAGCTTGTGAAATTGTTTAAATAATGAAAGTAAAGTGGGGAAACGATATAACGCTAACATACCAAGTTTTGTTAGCGTTTTATAATCTTAGAAAGAATAATTAAAATGAACGTAGGAGCATCAAAAGACTGGGTACAACAGTTATATGTTAGGGAGTTTGGGCCTAAACTACAACCTGACGATTTTTATTATGATAATCATGGAAGAATCGTAATGACTGAAGAGTACCATAAAAGACGTGGTAAATGCTGTGGTAACGGATGTTTACACTGTCCATACGAACCAAAACATGAAAGAGGAAACCCAAACCTACAAGAAAAATCACCAATAACACGGTGATTTTTTATTTTATAGCTATTTATTCAAAAATTCACGACATTATATTTATTTAATATGGCTGATGGTTTAACATATGGTATTAGTTTCCCTTTTAGACAAAGTAATGTTGGTGACTATTTGTTATTGACGCAACTTTCTGATGAAGAAATTAGAACAAATCTATTACATTTGATTTTAACAAGAAAAGGTAGTAGGTATTATTTACCGGATTTTGGTACAAGAATATATGAATTTATTTTTGAACCACTTGACGGTGAAACTTTTGAAAACATTAAGGCTGACATTGAAGAGCAAGTTGCAAAATACATACCAAATTTAATTATTAATAGTATTACATTAGAACCTTATGTTGAAACAGATGAGGTTGTTGGGCAACTTGACTATGAACTTTTAGGACAAGCTAGTGTGTTTAGAATACCGGGAGCAAATACCGCTGAATATACTGCAAAATTAAAAATCGATTATACAGATGAAAATAAAGCATTCGGAAGTAGAGAATTCGTGATTATAAATATCTAATTATGGCTAACCAAAAAATTAATTATACTAGTAGGGATTTTCAGGGAATTAGACAGGATCTAATAAATTATACTAAACAATATTACCCTGAATTAGTTCAAAATTTTAATGATGCTTCGGTTTTTTCAGTACTGATGGATTTAAATGCCGCAGTTGCCGATAACCTACATTTTCATATTGATAGAAGCATTCAAGAAACTGTTTTACAATACGCACAACAAAGATCATCTATATATAACATTGCAAGGACTTATGGATTAAAGATACCCGGATATCGTCCTTCTGTTGCTGTTGTCGATATTTCCATAGTTGTTCCACCTTTAGGTGATAGTGAAGATTTTAGATATTTAGGTATTTTAAGGGCTGGTTCACAATTTAACGGTGCGGGTACAACATTTGAAACAGTATACGACATTGATTTTTCAACACAGTATAACCAAGAAGGTTTTGTAAATAGAACTAAAATACCTACTTTTGATGCAAATAATAAAATAATAAATTATGTTATTACTAAAAGAGAAGTTGTTGTAAACGGAACCACTAAAGTTTTCAAAAGAGTTATAAATCCTGCGGATGTAGTCCCATTTTTTAATTTCTTTCTACCCGAAAGAAATGTATTGGGTGTTACCTCGATTATACAAAAAGACGGAACTAGTTACCCTAGCATACCAACATACGGTGATTTTTTGAGTTCACAAAATAGATGGTATGAAGTAGATGCATTGGCTGAAGATACCGTATTTATTGAGGACCCAACAAAACCAACTGACAAAGCCGGTGTTAAAGTTGGTAAATACATAAAAACAGAAAATAGATTTATTACTGAATATACACCCGAAGGGTTTATGAAAGTCCAATTTGGTGGAGGAACAAAAACACCAAATCAACAGTTGGCTGATTTTGCAAGGAATGGAATAAAACTAGATTTGGCAAATTATCAAAATAATATTGGATTAGGTTTAACGGTTCAACCAAACACAACAATTTTTGTACAATACAGGATAGGTGGAGGTATAGCGTCAAATGTTGGTGTTGGAGTTATTAATCAAGTTGGAATTATTGATTTTTCAGTTACAGGACCTTCTGATAATGTAAACTCAAACGTACTACAATCACTTTCTATTACTAATGTCACTGCAGCAATTGGAGGAGCAAATCCACCAACAACAGAAGAGGTTAGGAATATGGTGTCTTTTAATTTTGCAGCACAAAAAAGAGCGGTAACAGTCAACGACTATAAGTCTATTATAGATACTATGCCTGGTAAATTTGGGGCACCTGCTAAGGTATCAATAACAGAAAATAATAACAAAATAAGAATACAAATATTATCTTACGACACGTCGGGTAAACTTACACAAGTTGTATCTAACAATTTAAAATCTAATTTAGCAACTTACTTATCTAAGTATAGGATGATAAATGATTATATTTCTATTGATGTTGCTAAAGTTATTGACTTAGAATTTGAAATATTTGTGGTTATGGAATCCGATAGAAATCAAGGACAAGTTATCACTGAAATAATTAATTCTGTTTCTAATTATATGGAACCCGGTAATAGAGAATTAGGACAAAATGTTAATGTATCTGATGTTAGAAGATTAATTCAAAACGTTGCTGGAGTTTCAACATTATCTGACTTAAAAATATATAATAAAGTTGGTGGGTTGTATTCATCATCTGAGACTTCTCAAAAATACATCGACAAAAAAACAAAACAAATATCATTAATCGACGATACTATTTTTGCTCAACCCGATCAGATTTATCAAGTTAGGTTTGATAATAAAGATATTAAAGTCAGAGTTAAGAACCTTAAAACCGTAGACTTTTCATAAGATTCTTTATTTTATTTCTATAACCCCTATTTTTAAAAAATAGGAACATAACTATTTATTTTTAAAAAGGCAAATGACTAAAAGTTATAGAATAAGAACCCAGCCAGGTGTAGATAAAAACATAAGAATTAATGTTAATCAAGACTTTGATTTCCTTGAAATTTTATCACTAAAATTAAGACAAGATGATGTCTATACAAGGTTTTGTGCTGACTACGGAGTCATTGCAGGAAGGGTTATTGTAAACGGAGGTTATGGTATACCAAACGCAACCGTTTCAGTATTTGTACCATTAAAGCCTGAAGATGAAGATGACATTGTAATTTCAACTCTTTACCCATATAAAACATTGGAAGACAAAAACGAAGATGGTTATAGATACAATTTATTACCATACGTACAAGAATATGGGGGACATACACCAACGGGTACTTTTCCTGATAGAGAAGACATACTTACAAGAAGAGAAGTATTAGAGGTATATGAAAAATATTACAAGTTTACTGTAAAGACAAACGAAAGTGGTGACTTTATGATAATAGGGGTTCCACTTGGTATACAAACAGTTGTTTTAGATTTGGATTTATCAAATATAGGTTGTTTTTCTTTAAGGCCTGCCGATTTGATAAGAATGGGTATGGCGACACCCGAACAGTTCAACGGGGATCAGTTTAAGTCATCAACTGACTTAGCTTCACTACCACAAATTATAAACATAAAAAAAGATGCTGACGTAACCTCGTTTTGGGGTGAAGAAAATCTTTGTGACGTTGGTATAACAAGAGTTGATTTTGATTTAAGGGATGTAGGTATAGAAGTTAAACCACATGCAATTTTTATGGGTTCTATATTCTCAACATCTGATGAGGATTTTTTAAAAACTAATTGTAAACCAAAAAAAGACTCAGGTAATTTATGTGATTTAGTTTCTGCTTCAGGAACAATTTTAGCAATTAGGCAAACCATAAACTATGATGTTGATGGTAGACCTGTTTTAGAACAATACAGTTTACCTGAAGGGGGTAAAATAATTGACGACGAAGGTACTTGGTTAACAGAAGTACCAATGAATTTGGATTATGTTACAACCAACGAGTTTGGAGAACAAGTACTCTCAAACGATCCTACACAGGGTATACCAACAAAGGCAAAATATAGATTTAGAATTCAGTATCAAAATGAAAATGGGCTTGAGAATAATATTTTAAGAGCAGATTATTTAGTACCTAATATAAAAGAATGGGGATGGTCACCTGGTAATACAAATCAACCTGTTGACTTAAATGCTCAGTTATATTCATACGCATTTAGTTTAGATTGGAACGATTACGGTGATACTGCCACAACCATTGGGAATTTAATGATACAAGAAGCGGTTAATTGTGACGATAGGTTTTATGAGTTTCATTTTAACAAAGTTTACACAATTGCAAATTTTCTTGATAGATGGAAGTGGGGTTACAATAGAAGTAGACATTTAGGTATTAAAGAAATTACAGATAGGACTTGTACCACAACAACTAATAGGTTTCCTGTTAATGATGGGGTTAGAAACTTTGATTTTATATTTTTCTTATTCAATTTAGTAATTACAATTTTTAGTCCTGTACTTTACGCTTTAATCCCTGTATTACACGTTTTAGCCCTTGTATGGCCTATTTTAAAGTGGGTTATAGCGATATTTTTCCCAATTTATTTAGCATATTTAGGTTATCAGTATATTGCGGCAGCAGTCGCAGCTTACCCTGCAATAGGTTTGATTGTACTTTATGGTTTAGCTGCAATATTCTTTGTAGCCGCAGCTGTACTATTCGCGGCTAAAGTTTCACCAATGTTAACGGCATTTAATTTTAAAGGTATTAATTTACCTATGATGTCATATCCTGACTGTGAAGCGTGTTCTTGTGATGCACCTGACTTAGCGTTGGACGAAATTACAGATACACCTGGCGGTGGAGGAGGAACCTCAGGAACTAAGATAGGTAAATATACTGTATATACAAGAACCAATAATTCATTTTTGGCAAATGTTAACTCTAATGATTTTTGGGGTGGGGTACCAAGTCCACAATTATGTAATGTTGATGCTAATGATGATCAAATCGAACAAGGTTACCCAACTTATTTTTGTTACTTAGATGTTGATGATTATGGGGGTAGTGATACAAAAAAGAATAATAAATATCAGGCGGATGCTTACGGTATAAGGTATGCACTAGCGGGATACCCAACTACACCTGAAATTGGTGCACCAATAGTTAGTGTATTTTCTGATTCTCAGTACATTTTACAAAGGGATGTTACATACTCACAATCTTTAAATCTTGCAAATGTAAGGGCTAGATATTTTGAAAATTTAAATGTAATTAGGACAACAGTTAATGGAAGTACACCTTTTACTGATAACGTCTTAGTTTTATTATGTGATCCTTCAGTTGCAAGTACTTTTCAATCAGGTTCTTTAGTTACTTTTACTAACCCAAACAGTGTAAATGACATGAACTTGATTAGTGGAACAACTAATCAATTTGGAACAAATTCAATTACCGGTACGTCAACAACGGCAGTCACAAACTACTCATTTAGTTATATTGCGACTAATGGGACTTTACAACCAATAACAATACAAATTTCAGGAACAAGTTCTGAAAAAGAATATAAATTTAAAACAGGTTTAGAGTATTTCCAAGTAGTTACCGGAATGACGGCTTATGATGCCGATTTAATAACTTCGGGCATTAAAATTAGTAATCAACCAGATCCATCACAACAATTAGATAATTCGTCATTACTTAGAAAATATATTTTAAATAAATTACAAAATATTAGGTATGAAGATTCAAGTGGTACACTTAGATATGAACTTGTTAATCCATTAACCTTAAATGGTGATAGTTGGAAAAATATGGGAATATTATTTTTAGTTAGGGGTGCGGATCCTTGGACAGATAAACAAGATATTACCTATGACTTATCAAGATTGTTTGGGCAACCAAATAATACAGTTAGGGTTAATGGGCAATATCACTTGAACATACCAATACAAAAAACGTCATCGTCGGGACTTTGGTATAATAATTATATAACACCAGAAGCTCACACAACCGCATATTCGTTAGCAACCAATAGTCTTTACCATGAACCTTTTAATTTTCAAATAACAGGAACTCAGTTTAGTGCGGTAACATCAAACTCAATTAAATACTATTCTTCATTAGATAAATCAAGAGGTTCAGGATGGAACCCAAGTTCAGGTCCGACACTTGGTTCAATAACTTCAGGACCTGGTGTTTCATCTAATGGTGCAAATACCATAAAATTTTATGGTTCCACATTACAAGGTAACGTAGAAGGTGGATCATTAATCGGATCAACAAGTACACCATATAATATTGTTGGTGCTCTATCTAATATAAATGCTAGAGTTTATTCACCGGCTTATGTTGTAACTAACCCATCATTAAGTGTTACTATACCTTCAGGAGTTAACCCAAAACTTGTTTTAAGAACCGACAGATTACCAACCTCAGATATTACGCAAAGTGGTGGTGGAACTGGGGTTAACTCAAACTCATTTGCTTTACATCAAAACGACAATTTTGCAGCATATAGAATAGAAACGGGGGCAGAAACGATTATGGTTGGTGTTGGACAATCAGATTCAACAAATAATGCACAAGACTTTGGTCCCGATACCCCTAACGCTGCCAGTAGTGTTCTATCCACTTTTGATTGTGCGGGTATGGTACCATTAAAATGCTATACTGTTGATCCTGTAACAAATAGTTTTGGTGTTGAAACACCTTGTAACGACAATGAGGATCCGGTAAGAATAAAATCAGGATGTTATCAATTCATACAAAAACCATATGTAGTAAACATTAAAAAAGATTTTGAAAACTTTACAGAATGGAAATTAAGATTTAGGATGATGTTTGGTGCCTGTAGAGGAATTTTTGCACATGTATTCCAAAACAATTGGGTTAACGGTACCCTTTATATGTTCTCGTTCAAAAAACAAACAATATTCAATATTATAGGACAACCTAAAAAATATAAGTTTTGTGGTACATATGATAGCACAATAAGACCTGGACAAGGACCTATTTTCTATACTGAAAACACTACTAATTCATTCTTTTATAGATGTACTCCTTATGATTCTAACAACTTTATAGGGCAAATACCAAAACAAGGAACATATTCAAACCCAACATTATTACCTGTTGATTTTGGAGGGGCAAATGAAAGAAACATATTTTTCCCAACAACTATAATGGATATGGGCCCAAGAGATGAGTTTACAAGAGAAATATGTACAAATCCTGCATTTGAAGGGTATATCGTAGACACTATAAAATCTACATCATATAACGATACATCTGATTTATTACAGTTATTTATTGTTTCAAGATTAATAAATACTAACTTTTTACAACAAATATTTAATTTTGGTGATGCGTCAATTAATAGAATGTTCTCCAGAAGTGAAGACAGAATGGATGGTGATATTGTACAATTGTTTAGTATAAACTCAGAGTATGGTGTTGAAGGTTTCGATGAAGACACTTATGACGGTGTAGGTGATATATACATAGCAACTGCTGGAGATGCAACATTAGGGGTTTTCTTCACCTCAAGTACCGAAAATAGAATAGTAGTGTCTCCGGGTATTACAACATTTACACCGACACTTACAAATTTCTTTGGTTATCCTAAGACACAAGAAGTGCCGTTCTATCAGTGGAAACTAAATCAAGGATCCGTAACAAGTATTTTTGGTAGTGATTTAAATGATTGGGAAACGAACTTAGTTGGTAATGGATTTTATTCACAAGGATACCAAGACTTAAGTTTTTACCAATCACCTTTTTCACAATATTTTAATAACCTAAATACAGGTAGAAGAGGTTACATATATAACTCAACACCTGCCGGGGCAACAGATGAGACTATGCCTCCTGGACAATCTAATCAATTTTTAGTTGGTGCCCCTTATCATTTTTATTTTGGATTAGGTAAAGGTAAAAGTGCTATAAACAGATACATTACAAAATACATTTTAAATCAGGATGTCTAATGAAAATGAAATATTAATTGTTTTAGGATCTAAACGGTTTGCATCTAACACAGATAAAGACGTTTGGATTCAACCACCACTAATTGGTGATAGAAGAACTATGGTTGAAGGTGACAGATCGGTAACTATTAATCAAGAAGAACTATTTAATCAGGAAAGACAAGAAAGTGGTAATTTCAGAGTGTCGGGTAAAATTGTTAACGTGTTTAATAACACAGTTAGTGGACAAACAATATATATACCATATAAGAATAACCTGTATTATACAAACGCAATTGCAAATGCAACCGCAAATACACCACCAAACCCGACAGTCGCTTGGGAAGGGTATCCACAGTTTGAAGAGTTTACATTTATAAGAAATAAAGGAATTACAGGACATGTACCATTTGTGGCGAAAAGCTCAAGTACGTATAATTGGACAATTTATTTATCATATGCTTTTAGTAGTGACACACAACAACCAATGGCGTATACAAGTGAAAGATTCAATGTTACTAATAATTTTATAGCGTCGGACGGTATACCTTTTGTTATAGATACCTCATCATTTAACGGTAAATCTCTTGTTTATTTTTATTGTGGTACAAAACATAATTTAAAACCAGGAGAAAACGTAGAACTTTTTATACCGACTAACCCGTCAGGTTTAGGTGGGAAAAACACGTTTGAAGTTTATGGTGTAGGTGACGGATCTTATGGATCTGAAGAAAATGTATTTAGCATTTATGATTTAAAATTCCCAACAGCACAAGTAACAACAGGTACATATGGTAATTTTAAAAGAGTAACTAACATACAAAATAGTGGAGAAACAAAATCAATATATTATGTAAGATTACATAAAATTCTAACAAACGCCGAGGATGTTAATGTATCTCAGGCAGGTTTTGAAACAAATCCATTTCCTGTTAGAAGTAAACTTGAATACTCCGCATTAACACCAAATCAAATACAAAGGGTTTCAGTTAAAGACGGTTCTAAAACTTTTAGTTACACTTTTGATAAAGATATAAATATAAAACCTTTAAAGGATAATAATGGTAAACCAATTACAGAATTGTTCGTTACCATGATACAAAGAGGTTATATGGGTTGGTTTAACCCACCGGCAATAAATCAAAACGGTAATGTTGTTGGATTAGATATTGGTTGGGGATTTAATTTTCAAAAAAACAATGTGGATCAGTGGTGGAATCATTCCTCTTCTATAAATAAAGATAATATACCACTATCTTCTTATGAGTTTCCTGTTGCAAGTGGACAATTTTTTTATTACAATAATTTTTTATCTGTAGGTGACGTAATTAAAGGTGATTTTTGTGAATATAATTATATGGAACAAAAAGAATATGTTATCTCACCTATGTACCATAAGTATTCATTTAACCCAATATATTTCTTAGATAATTCACCATTAACATTACCAAGCGGGTATGTATATGAACCTCATCATGCGATACCGATAAGAGTTTTTAGTGACTATTTAGAATATGGTAATAGACAACAGGTTGAAAACATACCTAATTATGCTTGGTACTCACAATATGAACAAACTTTTGTTTGGAGAGACTTATATACTTATGGTTATATAGACGGTGACGGTTTGGGGGTTGATTATCCATTTATTAATGGATCACACTACCCATTTGGCAATGTTTTATTTTTACAAAAACCAATAAAACGAACAAATATTGTAACAACTAATTTAATAAACGAACCAACTACTGACGATTGTGAATAATAATTATTATAGATTTAATTTAAATGTAAATGATAGGGATTTAATTATACCTGTTGAACTTTCATTTGATAATGAAGGTAGAGATATGGGGGTTGAAGAATATGAAGCTGAAGTGGTAAAAAGAAGTATCAATGGAATTGATGATTTTGAAACTACAAAATTTGCTCACGCTCAATGGGATACTAATTTAGAAAAAACGGAAATATATTATCAGTTTAACTTTTTTGATCCTGCAACTTCTACCGATTTTTTAAATAATCCACCATCACCTACAAATTGGTTAGATGATTATCAATATGCTACTTTTACTGATAGTGAGATATATTATTTCGCAAACTCATTTAAAGGTAGTTTTTTTAAATTAGATTTTTATGATAGTAAAAATGCTGAAAGCCAAAAAATATTGTTTTCAGTTGTATTACCAACCCAACAAGGATTAAAAGAACCTGGTTTTATTGGACCTATTTTAAATCCAACACAAGTTGATGTAAAAAAACCTAAATATTTACTTGATTATGTTGGGGCGGATAAAGAAGGTTTCTTTTTTTATTGGTTAAAAAATCTTTCCTATTTAACAACTACCACTTTTTATATGACTGCTAAATTTTTTAATGCAAAAAAAGGACAATTTGTTAGAATGATGAACACTCCACAATCTTCATTTGTTGGTCCTAGCGTTTATAATTTTGATAAAGCGGATTACTTTTATTATCGAGTGGATTTTGATTATGCTAATTATGAATATAGAGTTTTTAAAGAATTCCCTTCATTAACAAGAGTCGGTGTTGGTCCATTAGCCTCAGAAGCTATAATCTGGTATGAATATGTTAACCCATAATGGAATCTGAAAAATATAGCGTTTTAATTTCTCCTGAAACTTTGTCTTTAGACTTGTATGGGTTTGTTTATACGGCAGATACGGGATACAATTACGAAGTATCACCATGTTTAGACATAACACTACCAAGTCAACCTTTTAGGACAGACTCAATATATGTTTATTCGGGTATGTCAAATATACTTAGTGGGGGGACTAATGGTGATTCACAATTAACAGGATTAACAATACCTGTAGTATTTACACAAACATATAATGATATCGGATTTTATTCAGAATTTGATGGGTTAATACTACAAAAAGACATTGTAACAAATTTTTTATTCTCAGGAACTAATATATTTAACAACTATGAAGTTACTTTATATAATACATCGGGCGATTTTACGGTTAGTTATTTAGATTTTACAACATACAGTGTTGATTGGGGGGATGGTTTTTCGCAACCATTATTAACAACAAGTTTAAATCATACATATACATCTGTAGGTGATTATACCATAACTTTATCAGGTAGTAATCCTTGGGGTGTAACAATAATACAAAAACCAATAACGATACCTTTAGTTCCTGCAACTGTCCCCAACCCACAAGGTACTATCACTTTTGTACCACAACAAGGTAATTGGGCTAATATACCGATATCTTACAATTATATTTTTGATGGAGACGCTCAAAATAATATACCTTTCCAACTGTCAAGTAATTTCACAACAGTACCTTTTCAGCTATCAGGGTTTACAAAATCAAGATTACAAGATTTAAAAAGATGGGGACCAACACCATACACGGTTGGGTATGTGTTTAATAAAAATAACCAAGTTTTTGGACAAGTAGATTCAATTACCCCTGATTTTACTGCGTATACAATCAACAATGTAAATTATTACGATTTAATTAATGGTAAAACATTTTATATTGTTAATAGTAGCGGTATAACAGCAAATGATATAGTTGCTTCTGCAATTACAAAAAATGAGTATTTGTTGGATTTTGTTATGTCTCCTGAAATACAAACAGATGTGTATATAGAAAGGGGTAAATATTCTGCATTTGAACCATTACAAAGATTAGGTGAAGTCGATAATATAGGGGATTTGGTTAGATATGGTTATGGTTACTATAGAATAAAAACAACATAAAAAAACAATATAAACTATTTATAAAATAAAAAAATGGCATTAGGAACATATGGTATTGTAAGACCCGCAGACGTATCACCAGATGATGTTGATATAATATTACATTATACAGTATCAAGAGACGTTACTGAGAATTTCATATTGAAAAAATTAAATTCTAGAAGTATTTTAACACCTTACTTCCATAACACAAATACTGGTGGTAATGCAAATGTTGAAGTGCTTGGTGGTTTATACAGTTTAAAATTACCAGCATCAGAATTTAATAAAAAAGGAATATATACTGTTTATTTAAGACCCGCTGAAATCAGAACAACTATAAGTGATTGTGGGGTTTTATCTGCTTTACCCAACGTTAAAGGGATTATAATTGACATAAATCAAGTACCATCACAATTTAGAAATAAATTTACAAACCAAGGATTAGTAGGATACAGAGTTGAGTATTTGAATCAAGACGGAACTAAAATACCAAATTTTTATAGAATTGTAACCTCATCATTTTTTTGTGAACCTGTAGTTACAGAACAAGTAAACTCTTCACAAAAAAGTATAAGATACCGTTATGTTGATGGAGGAAGCGATTTAATTTTCTGTACATTGTCACCGTCATCTTCTCCTACAAACAAACCAAACGCAACCCCTTTTATTGGACAACCAAATCAAAATATAATAATAACAAATACTTTTTTTAATCCAATTACAATCGATATTCAAATGGCTGATTATGATTTGGATACAATTGCAATCGCACTTTACGGTAATCAAACTAAAAGTATTGAAGACGGTATTTACACATTATATGATAGTGGTGGAAATATCTATAAACAATATAACTTATTTGAGGTTAGAGATAACTTTAATGAGTTACTTTATGAGGTTAGACAAGATAGAGGTAATAATATAGACTTCAGTAAAAACTTTACAAATATTATTAGTTAATGGCAAATAAGATATTTTTTCCACCAGGAGGTGTCAAAACATTTTCCGATAATTTAGTTGGACTACAAACAGTAGACGGAGGAGGATTAACGCAAGGAAACTTCGAGTTTACAAGTGCCATATATGAAAAAACTAATAGAAAATTTGATACAGGAATTTTCTCAAACCCATATACATTAGAAAATCTTAAAATAGATAACATCCAAGAAATAAAAAAAATTATAGAAAAAACTTTTAAAGTTTATCCTAATTTTGATATTTCTGAAATTACAAGTTTTTCATTATATGGTTCGCTTCAAAAAAGACTCTCAAGTTCTATTATAAAAATTATAAATTATTATCCCGCGGCGTTAGAAGTTTACCCAAGACAATTATCTGGTTTATTTACAGGTGAAACGGCATTTAATATTACTTATGATAGAAAAAATGACGAAACAACCTTTGATGTTAATTCAGGATTAATTTATAACCCTTTTGGTATTGATTATTCTGAAAATGCATCAAGAAACATTTCAACAAGACCAATACCTGTTAGTGAGTTTAGAGATTTAACAAATAACTTTGAAAATTATGCGGTTTATTTTAGGGACGTTCAACAAGAGTATAAGATTACTGACTTTGTTCCTGTAGAAAACATGACAGGAGGGACTTTGACATTCACAGTTAAAGGTGAAATGTTCCCAAATCAAAGTGCATCAACATTTAATTTAGTTATTAAACCAAATAATGAGGTAACTGAAAAAATATTTTTAGATAGTTTTGATGAGGTTGAAGACTTTTTATTGAATAGAAGTACGTACCCTAAATATACAGCTAAATTTACATACCCTGATTATGGTGATGACGGTAAGTACACATTATATTCAAAATCATTAACTTGGCCATTAGATAGATATTGGAATTTAGATATTAGTGGATCTAAGTTTGAAAAATATATTTCTGATATACAACTAATCGCAGAAAAATTAGATGAGTATAAAACAAATTTAATAAGTAGGTTTTTAATAACAGGATCGTTCAAAGAGTTTGATACGGCTGATCAAAAAATTGAAAAAGTTTTACAAATATACGGTAGAAGTTTTGACGAAGTAAAAAAATTCATAGACGCTTTGGCATACATGAATTCAGTTAATTATCAAGTAGGAAATGATATACCTTCACAATTACTAACAAATTTAGCACAAACATTAGGAATTAACTCTGATATATCACCGATTACTAACGAAGGATTTATTAACTCTGTTTTCGATCCTAACGCTAAACAAGTTTTTCCAGGACAGGCGGTTTCAAGTACACCAACTGAGTTAAATTACGAATATTATAGAAATATAATATTGAATTCTGCATACATGTTTAGAACAAAAGGAACTAGACAGTCTTTGGAATATATAATGAGATTTATTGGGGCTCCTGAGGCTCTTTTAGAATTTAACGAAGTAATTTATTTAGCAGATACAAAAATTAATTACGAAGAATTTTATGAACAATATTGTCAGATTTCTGGAGGAACATCGTACGTTGAAACACCTGTTTTAGACCCCGCAAACACTTTTAGTGTTATGGGTAACATATATACAGGTTACACGACAAGTGGAGTTATCAACCTAATTAACACCACTTTGGATGACTATGGAATAGATAATGAAGGTTTCCCAACAAGTCCTGCAGCAACGGAAGACAACTTCTTTCAAAAAGGGGCTGGATGGTTTGAAACAAGCCCACAACACACATCACCTGAAGTTGCCGATAATAACAACTCGTCTTTCAACCCTTCTAACCCTTATCTTATCTCATCATTGAAACCATTTAGTTATGGACAGGAATACATGGATATATTTAGACAATTTCCTGACATATCTCAAGGTTACACACTAACAAAAATTAATGACAATCAAAAATCATGGGCGGTTACTGAAATCGGAAATAGGACAAATGGTTCTAATTTTAATGGTGTTAATTATAACGTAAGTGATGATAGATTAGTTATAAATTCCAAAAATATTGAGCTATACATGAACATGGGGCAAGGTATAACATATGATATTTGGGATATGTCAGTTAAATATAACTACCCAATCCCAAATTCAGGTTTAACCGCACCGTACCCATATCCTGGAAATATTGATTGGACTTTTATTAATCCAAAACCAAAAGAAAAAACATTCTTTGAGTTTGCTCAAAGTTTTTATAACAATTTTATTAACGTAAGAAATAGACAAACAATATTTGATGGAAAAACAGGAGGGTACCCAACTTTACAATCGGTATTTTGGAATTATTTACAATCAGAACAAACAGTAGGTATACCATCTAATAAGTTTACTTATCAAAAAATGATAGACTATACGTTAGGTATTGGTGATCATTGGCAAAGATTATTGGAACAAGTTGTACCAGGTACCACACTTTGGTTAACTGGACAAAAAATGGATAATAGTATATTCCACAGACAAAAATTTGTTTGGAGAAGACAGAGAGGTTGTGCGTTTATACCTGTTGCTTGTATACCTTGTACTTATAACGGAGAACCTTTTAGTTATGACTGTATTGATCAGACTTTGAAATGTGACGCAAAAGTTGATGCAGCAGAAGTCTTGAATTATGCACTAAATAATCTATTAACTAACAGTGGGTTTACACAGAGCGATTGTGATTTAAATAGCTTAGTAACAAATTGGTATATTGACTGTAGATTAGACTCACAAATACTAGTTCAAGAACAGTTTTTTACAGGATACGGTATAAATGGATATCCAACTAACACCGATTTAATTAATGCTGTAAACACTAAATTGATTGGATTATACAATTATGGTTTAAATTATTATTTGGCTGGTAGTACCTTAGTTGTGAGTAATTCAACATGTTATGACGATTTTACAAATAAAACTTTATATTTGAACATAGGAGTTGACATACAAATAAATTGTTCGCAACCTGCAACACCGACACCTACTGTTACGCCAACACCGACAACAACCCCAATCCCAACCCCAACACCCACGGTAATCCCCACCGCAACACCTTGTGTTTACCAAAAATGGGAAATAAGTATAGACCCTCCGGGTGGTAGGTATACATATTTTGATTGTTTTGGTAATGGTTTTGCTGTAAATACTTTAGGTGGAGGAACATTTAACGTGTGTTCAACTATACCGCCAGTTGCTGGTTCACCTTCAGTTGGTTCAATAATAAACATAGGGGTATGCCCTTAAAAAAAGAATAATATATGGCTTGCGTATCAGGTTTAACGGATGGTATTTATGAATATATTGATTGCTGTGGACAGTTTCAAACAGGAGTGTCCTTGGGTGAGAGTATATGTATTGATGAAACATACTCCGGATCTGCTAAAGGAATCTATATTGCGACAGGGGTTACTTGTACACAAAATTGTGATCAAGGACCACTTAGTTATGGATTTCAACTAACAGGTATTTGCGGTAACCCAACAGGGATAGTTGTCTTTACTTCCTATGGTGGGATACCTCCTTATACTATAGATAATATTACACCAGGAACATTAAGTGCACAAACAAGTGGCGGACAAATAACTTTTACTGGATTGACAGGAGGAACCTACGTGTTTAGACTCAACGATTCAATATGTCTTCAAAATAATGAACTTTATATAAATGTTAATGTCACTGGATGTTATGAGGCAAATATTTTTGATGTAAGTGGAACTACTTGTGGTACAAATTCCGGTTCTTTATCGGTAAGTGCAACATCCACATGTGGACCTTACACTATAATGTTATATAAAGACGGTGAGTTATATGATGTACAAACAACGGGAACTTTACCTTATGTTTTTAATGGATTACCAAGCGGCATTTATTATGCAACTATTTTAGATTGTGGTTCAACCACCGCAAATACTGAAAATGCTATAATTTATGGTAGTACGGAGTTGGATTTTGGTTTTTGGGTTGTAAACACATCTAATTGTGTAATAGACCAAGGAAAGTTAGCTATAACAGGATTGACAGGTACCGGACCATATACATATCTTTGGAGTAACGGAGAAACCACTCAACTAATAACAGGGCTAACACAAGGTGTTTATTCGTGTACCGTTACAGATGCTAATGGTTGCGAAGTAACCCAAAGCCAATTTGTTGGTGCCGCAGAACCTTTGGGTATTGGTTTACTTAGTGCTTCAACACCAAGTTGTTTCTCATCTGACGGTAGTTTAACTTATATACTAACGGGGGGTACCGCTCCTTTTTATTACTCTGCGTCAACCGCACAAGTAGGTTACACATTATCTAACACATTTACTTTAACTAATTTAGCGGCAGGAACGTATCAGGTAGTTGTAAGGGATGCTAATTTTTGTGAAACGACTTTAAGTGGGTTTTTAAGTCCTGTTGGTGGTTTTAATGTTGTAGATGTAACAGTAACTAATTCAGATTGTAATCAAAATAATGGTGAAATAGATGTGCAAATTGCTGGATTAGGAGGTTTTTACACATACACACTTTCAGGTTTAAATTCAAATCAAGTAATACAAAACACAAGTTTAAACCAAACAAATAGTTTTACTAATTTACAAAATGACACATATGTTTTAACAATCTCAGGATCGGGGACAGAATGTTCATATACAACAACATTAAACGTAAACTCAAATCAAAAATTTGTTGTTAGTGCATCAACAACAGGTTCAACCTGTGGTATCCCTAATGGTGCTGCACATATTGAAGTATATTCCGGATATAATGGTGTTTTAGATTACGTTTTGAGTAATGGTGATACCCTTATTGATACAACAACAACTGCAGTAACCTATAGTAATTTATTACCAGGTAATTACACAATAACGGTAACTGATGATGACGGATGTGCAGTAACCACTGGGTTCACAATCACAACCACAGGGCAATTACTAACTAGTGTACAAAAAACAGATTGTGTTAATGGAAATGATGGAACAGCCACTGTTGTTATATTCGATGGAGAACCAACATTTACATATAATTGGAGTAACGGAGAAACAGGAACAACAGTTTCAGGATTATCTTCAGGAAGTTATTCTGTCGAAATAACTGATAGTAACGGTTGTTATGATATACAGTATTTTACCATAAATTGTAATGGTATTGCTCCATCGTCATATCAATTATTTAATGTTTGTAAAAATAATTTTACAACAACCGTTGGAACTAAAAGAGGATTGTCCGAAATGTTAAACGAAGGGTATATTGATTTAATATCTGGGTATAGTGGGTGCGTATTCAATAATGCTGTTTTTAGTTGTGAAATAGAAATAGATTGTCCTTTCGATAATTGTTATTTAATAACAGAGGATGAATTTGTAATTAGTACTGAAAATGGTGACTTCTTAGTTTATGGTGATTGTGGAGCAGGAGATGCGACATACACAGTACCTTTTTATACTGCAACAACATTGAATGATATACCTCAAGACACTTTATGGCAATCGGCGATTGAAGGGATTTTGGGAAGTATAACAGATATACAAAGTTATACTGTAGATTTGTTAACAAACACATTAGAAATAATTTCTAAATGTGAGGGGGATAATGATCCTTTAGCTGACTGTAATTTCTATCTGAGACTAAAAATAGATTATGATATAACATGCCAAGGAGACTGTGGAGACACATTTATAATTTTAACTGAAGATAGTTATTTCATAATGACTGAAAATGGATTTGAATTAGTTTATCAATAATGAGCAGTACAATAACAATATCTACAATTTCAGGTGGAACACCACCATTTTTAATATACTTATGTGATGAATATGGTAATAACTGTTACTTAATTAGTACTACTGGTGGTACATATAATTTAAACTCGTTTTATTCAAGTGCTAATACTTTAATGGTTAAAACAATTGATTCAACAGGTTGTGAATATTTTGAACTAATAAATTGTAATTAAATGATAGTAGAAATTACAGGAGTAACAAGTGGACAGGCACCATATGATTTTTTTATATGTGACTCAACAAACACGTCGTGTTTTTTTGTTTCAGGTTCAACAACTATACCACCAAGTGTTATTTTTGATACCGACAACTATTTTCCCACTGAACAACTTTTAAATGTAAAAATTATAGACACAAATGGTTGTACCTATAATCAAACAATAGTTTGCGGTCAGAAAATATTTCAAGATTATTTTGCATTTACTTTCATGGACGGGAATAACTATATGTTTCAATAAAAATAAAATCGAGTATTTATAAAATAAAAATATGCCAGTAGTTTATCAACGTTTAACAGATAGAGTTATTGCTTCGGGTGTAACACCTAATGATTTAATACATATAGTAATAACAGGAGACACTTCACAAGACTCTAACGGATCTTCTTATAAGGCAACAATACAACAAGTGTTTGATTCATATGAAGATATTTTTGTGACAGGAGGAACCTATTTAAATGGTAATGTTACATTTACAAATAATAGTGGTGGGACATTTAATGTTACGGGGTTTACAATTTCTGGTGATTCTACAATTACAACCACTGAAGTGGAAGTTTCTACATATACCGCAACGACTACATATGTTTATTATGGTGTAACATTTAGTGGTGAAACTAATATAACATTACCTAATGCTACTAACATAGATGGTTTTACAATCAAAATAAAAGACGAAAGAGGAACTGCAAGTATTTATAGAATACGAGTAATTCCATTGTCAGGGACAATTGATGGTAATAGTTACGTTGATATGAACATAAACTACATGTCACTTACATTTGTGGCTAGAAATAATAATTGGTGGATAATATGAGTTTTATTTATAATAATAAAGTATCTTATTCTGATAGCCCAAACTTGGATGCTTTTGGTAGATTAAGAACCGCAGCGGTACAAAATTTAGTAGATATTAAACATGTTTATGATAAAAATCCATTACAAGTGAATGAAGTAACCGCAGGGACTGCAACCTCTGTTTTTAATCAAGAATATGCAAGAGTTAGAATGTCGACTTCCGCAAATAATGATTTAGTTATCAGACAGAGTAAAACACACCCAATATATCAACCTGGAAAAAGTCAGTTATTTGAGGCTAGTTTCTCAAACTTCCAACTTGAAACAAATATTATTAAAAGAGTTGGTGGATTTGACTCCACAACCGGAACACCATATAATTCAGTTTTTGATGGATTCTTTTTAGAAAGTAATGGAGTCACAAATAAGATAAGTTTTCAAATATGGAGATCTGGTACAAATATTTTTAGTGCCGAAACAACATCTTGGTATAGCACTGAATTTAACCCAACAAATATTAATTGGACAAACTCTAATTTAATAATGGTTGATTATCAGTGGCTTGGTGTTGGTAGGATGAGATTTGGTTTGAACATATCTGGACAAACTTTTTATTTTACTGAACATAATTGTGCAAACAATGAACTTAACGTTTATATGTCATCACCTAACCAACCTATAAGATATGAAATAAGACAAGTTGGAACGGGTTCTGGGTATTTAGATATGATTTGTTCACAAGTATCAACCGAAGGTGCTTTAAATGGTTTGTATTCTACAGTTGGGGTTCAACACGACACGACAACAACATTAAGTAACTCCGGTACAAAGTACCCTTATATTGGATATAGACTTAAAGAAAGTTATCATGCGGTTACATCACAATATAATTCATTGAGTATTTTAAACACATCAAATGATAATTATTTACTTACAGTAGAATTCAACCCAACAATTTCTACAACACCTACTTGGGTTGATATACCAAATTCACCATTTCAGTATTCGTTATTTACTGGAACAACAACAGCAACAGTAACTTCACCAGGACACGTACTTAAATCATTAATAGGTGAGTCAGGAACTTCTGCACTTACAACTTTAAAAGTTGACGACAATCAAATTAGACCTGGTTATAATATTAATGGTACTCTTGATGAAATGTGGGTGTGTATAACACCACTAGGAGCTAACGCGACTTTTTTAGGAACCGCAGAAGTGTTATACTACTTGTAAAAATTATCTTTATTTATTTATTTTTATGTTTAGAATTCTAAATAAAGAATATAATGAAAATTTTTGTACAAATTGCTTCTTATAGAGACCCTGAACTTTTACCAACTATCAGAGATTGTATTAATAAAGCAAAATACCCTGAAAATTTAACATTTGGTATTTGTTGGCAAAGAGATGAACTAGAATCAATGGAAGAATTTACAGAAGATGAAAGGTTCACTATCTTAGACTATCATTGGACACAAAGTAAAGGACTTTGTTGGGCAAGAAGTGAAATCCAAAAATTGTGGAAAGGAGAAGAATTTACTTTACAGATAGATTCACATCATAGATTTTTAGAAAATTGGGATGTAGAATTAATTGAAATGATGAAAATGACTGAGTCTGAAAAACCTATAATCACTTCATATGCCGGTATGTATCGACCTTCAGATAACCAAATATTAAATATTGAACCATATAGAATGGTTGCGTCTAATTTTACACCGGGAGGTACAATTTTATTCAGACCACATACTATTCCTAATTGGGAAACTCTTGAAAAACCAATACCTGCTAGATTCGTTAGTGGACACTTTTTTTTCACATTAGGTAAGCACTGTGAAGAATATAAGTACGACCCAAATATATATTTTGCTGGCGACGAAATAAGCTTATCTATTCGTTCATACACTTTAGGTTATGATTTATTTCACCCACACAAAACTGTTATTTGGCATGAATACACAAGAGAAGGTAGAACAAAACATTGGACAGACTTCAACCAAGAAAATAAAAATAAAGGAGTTGTTGAAAAACAATGGTGGGAAATGGATAATGAATCCAAAAGACGTTTAAGACATATGCTTCAAGAAGAAGATAATAATATTGATTTAGGAGAATATGGTTTAGGTACGGTTAGAACTCATCATGATTATGAATTATATGCGGGAATCAATTTTAAGAATAGAAAATTACATCCAGAAACCATTAAAGGCACTAATCCACCAATAAACGATGAAAGTGATTGGTATAAAAAAGTAGAAAAAACTTACGATTTAGATTTATACATACCATTTACTGATAATTTTAAATTTATTTATATCGGTGTAGAAGATGAACACGGTAATGTGATACATAGACATGATTTATACAAATACCAAGAAAATCTTAAATTACAAGTCAAAACTACCGAAACACCAACTAAGTGGGTTTATTGGGTGAATGACAACAACGGTAATTGGATTAATAGAATTGATTTCAAACTTAACGTATAATTTTGTTTTTTTAATCAAATAAAATAAACATCAGATTATTTATATAATAAATTAAATATTTAAATGGCATTAGTACAAATTGAGAGTTGTATAAGTAGTAGCGTCAGCTTTAGGGTACTAAACTGGAGTTATTCGTCAACCCCTGGACTTGTTTTTAATATAACAGGAGATAGTACAGTACCTGATGGTTGTTATATTATTGGTACAAATTCGGTAGCAACTGTAACAATGGATGGTGTTGCTACTTTGGTTACAGATTGTAATGATGCCTTATGTTCTGGTTATTGTTTGAATAATTATTGTATTGAAATAGGATTATCCGATTATACGGGTTATAGTGGAACATACACTATTGATGGTTCTTACGAAGGTTTTAACTATTGGACAGGAGGCACCGCACCAGGTTATTTGTTTTTTAATGGGACTAATTGGTGTTTAAGTACAACTTTGGGCGGTGGATGTGATTTTTTTGGACAAAACCCAACAACAAGTACTTGTCCTGATTTAGATGAAACGGTTATGTATGAAAATACATGTGTACCTGAACCAACACCAACGGATCCGTGTTCTTCTTTGGATTTTGATGTTTTATTAGAATGTGATATACCAACACCTACACCAACTCCGACACCAACTCCGACGCCTACGCCAACACCGACACCCACTCCAACACCTGACATATGTTCGGCTTTCACTGCTGACATTAGCTTCTCATCGTCAACTGTAACTCCGACACCTACACCTACACCAACACCAACACCTACGTTTTGTCCTGTAACACCTTCAGCCGATACGGTAACTTTTGTTGTTGATAGTGGTAGTTTTGTTTGTTCGACGGTTAAAGATTTGTTAGATTGTGATACGGGAGAACATTATTATATAATTGAACCAATATCTTACTCTGGTTCAGTAATCACAACAGGAACAACATTCTTAGCATTATTATATGGAAATTCTTCTAATCAAATACAGTGTGTAACTTATATTGGTAAAACCACCGCATCCCCTAATAGAAATCTAGTACAAGTTTTAGATGTTTATAGTGGTTGTTCTGTTTGCGTAACACCAACCCCAACACCAACACCGACCCCACCACCTCAATGTTACTGTTATACAATAACAAGTGAAAGTGGTTGTACTGTTAATTGGATTGGATGTTCAGGAAATTCAGAAACATTAATAATAACCGGTAATACCACATTTGGTATTTGTGCACAAGAAAATACAGTTTCATTTAGTTGTGTTACAGGAACTACAACAATAGTAAGTGGTGGAACTTGTACTTCAGATACTGATTGTATTGTACCAACACCACCATCATATCCTATGGGAACACAATTTATATTTACATCATGTACTAACAATACAATGATTATTCAAAACGCATATCCACCTATTAACATATCTATAGGTGACATATTAAAAACAACTGGTGATTGTTACAACTATATTGGTAATTTTGTTGGGTTTATACCACCATCAGGATTTATAACCGTAACTCAAGATACATTTACTGCAACAACAGCCACAACATTTACCAATTGTGTTGATTGTTTAGTTCCCGAACCAACACCAACCCCTAACTTCAAACTATGGAGAGCTGGTGGTGAATATTCATTATCTTGTCCTGTTTGTGAACTTACAAACTTTGGTGTTTCTGCTTATTTTTACACATCATTTAATGTCAACACAATACAAACAGGTGTTTATGCTTACGAAGATAGTGCATTGACTATACCTTTGAGTGTAACATATGTTAAAGTACCAATCACACAGGCTGGAAATGCAGTATCACAAATATTTGAAGTGGATAATAACGGTAAATTAACATTTAGATGTATACCTAACGGAAATTGTTAAAATTATGGCAACAACAATAACTATAAATTCTATAACATCAGGAACGTCACCATATGATATATGGGTATGTGATACTTGCGATGGTATTTGTCAATATATAGACACCACATCAATAATACCATATTCATTTACTTTACCTGCGGTTTATGAAACATATTCATCGTATGTTGTGAAGATTATAGACGATAATGGGTGTATATATTGCGATAATGAGACACTTTATAAACAATTTCAAAATTCGGATTTGTTTGAGTTCATGGATGGAATACCATATGAATTTCAATAAACTTATATATATTTAAAAAAGAAGTAATGGCAAAATTAACAACAAGAACCTTAGCGAGTGGTGTTACTGGTACTGATTTAATTCACATAGTAATAACAGGTGACACTTCACAAGACCCTGATGGCTCATCATATAAAGCAACAATACAACAAGTATTTGACGCATACCCTTCTGTATCAATTACAGGAGGAACCTACAATAGTGGTACAGGAACTATAACAATTACAAATAGTACCGGTGGTACGGTAAGTATCACAGGAATCACTTCAGGATCGGTATTTACTGGTGGTACCGTACCTGGAGCTACCATTTTTAATAATGGCGTAACGGCAAATACAATGTCGGCTAGTACACTTTTTGTAAATGGAGTACAAATAACAGGAGACACTTACGTTACGGGGGGTACTTTTAATATTGATAGTATTACATTCACAAATAACCAAGGTGGTACCTTTATAGTTACTGGTATTACTACGGGATCAGGTTCTGTTTTTACAGGAGGCACAGTAACAGGTCCAACTAACTTTACTAATGGTTTATCTGCAAATACTATAAGTGCCACGACATACTATAATTTACCTGGTTCTTCTTCGGGTAATTGTTTTATTGATTTTTATGTTAGAAATGTTCACGGATGCTCACCAATTTCTATATGGGATGAAACACAAACAAGAGCCTCAAACGCTTATGGTGAATTATCATTTGCTTTAGGTAATTTGACAGAAACGTGGGGTGATTTTTCATATACTAACGGACAAAGAACAAGAGCCGGTTCAGACAATGGTTATTTAGTTAATAGTTGTACTAATGGTGTTTGTATTTTAGATTCATCTTATGGTGATATTACAGGAGACTACACAACAGGAAATACCTCAGTGATTGTTTTTGATGATATGGATTATTCTGCGAACTATTCAACTTACTCATCTACAGTTAGTGCGGCGACATTTAATGGGACAAACACAATTATTCATTTAAACGACATATCAGTCAATACTTTTGGGCAACCAGGTATAATATCTAACACCAAAACACCCAACCAATGGACAGGAAATGAAGTTTTTGGAGGCAAATTTGCAAATGCCAATGGTAATTTTTCAATAGCAATTGGTGAGGGTTCAAGTGCGCAAGGAAATTTTAGTTATAGTGTTGGAAATTATTCGTCAGCTAATAACACATCAACCGCTTATGGACCTTACAGTTTTTCAGAAGGTAAAAGTACAACAACTTATGGTGTTGGTTCACATGCTGAAGGAGATACGACATTTGCTATAGGTGATGGTTCACATGCTGAAGGCGGAAGTACAATAGCCACAGGAAATTACTCACACGCAGAAGGGTCGAACACCCAAGCAATAGGTATGTCATCACACGCTGAGGGAACATATTCCGTTGCTTCAGGACAATATTCACATTCAGAAGGATCATCAACCGCTAGTGGTATTTTTTCACACGCTCAAGGTGATTCTACAACCGCATCAGGACAATATTCACATTCGCAAAATAAAGGAACACTTGCTTACGGAAGTAATTCACATGCCGGTGGTGTAGGTTCTAGATCGGGAGAGTTGGCAATATCTCATGGTGAATTGAATTATGCTGATGGTGATTGGAGCGTTGTTTTAGGTGGTAGATTGAATACTGTTGACTCAGGAGACACATCGGGATCAACAATTGTTGGTAGTGCATTAAGTGCTATTTCAGGAGTATCAGTATCTGATCCTGTTTATCATTCGGGAATATTTGTTGGATCTGGAAATACAATTACTTCTTTTCTTTCTGCAATTATTGGAGGAATTAATAATAATGTAAGTGCTCCCGGCACTGTAATATTAGGAGGTAATTCAATAAGTGGAATAAGTAGTGATACAACCTATGTTCCTAATTTTATAATTAAGCAATCATACACACCTACAAACAGTAGTGATCCATCAGGAGAACCAGGTTCAATAACATGGGATAATACATATCTTTATTATAAAACAAATACAGGTTGGAGAAGATTAAACGGATCAACATTCTAATATGGGGCAATTAAGTGGAAATAGTTGTAATATAATAACAATCTTACCTTTAGGTTTAGAATGTGATAGCATAAATTCTGCAACACCTGAATCAAACACAGGACTAATTGCTTTGTTTATTACAGGAGGAACCCCACCATATAATGTTTCATGGAATAACGGTTCACATGGAACACTTTTAACTAATCTAAGTCCTGGTGAATACACTGCGACAGTTGTAGATTATTATGGCGATTTTACCGCAACCACAACATGTACGGTTGGTTTTGATACATTCTTTTTGGAAGAATTTGAAGATTGTAAAACACCAGGGAATTACATATATTATTTGGCGAACATGAGTGATCAGTTTTCTGCGGGTACTGTACACCAATTAACAACACAGATAGGATGTTGGACAAGTAAAGGTACTATTATTTACACAGGACAGACATACGTTGGTAACTTCCCCATTTCATCTGCAGGTCCTTTTACCGGATGTACCGAATGTTTACCACCACCAACACCAACACCTGTTTACCCACAAAATCTATGTTTAGAATTTAGTAGACCCGGGAATTTACAACAGTTTAATTTTAGTTCAGGTGCAACAATTAATGGATACCCATCTTGGACTAGTAACACACAAACAATTTACTATAATACAGGTACAACACAGTGGAATGTTAGTGGTTGGACATCCCCCGGTGGTTTATATTTACAATCACCAACAATACCACCTACAGGTTCTTGGGTAATTACGGGACCTTTAGCGTACAATTCAAGTGTTTTTGTTAGTACAGGTACTTGTCAAGCTCCACCATTAGTTATTACAATTAATAAAACCAACCCTACATGTTCAACAACAAGTAATGGTTCAATAACAATAACACCAAATGGAGGTGTATCCCCTTACACTTATTCAATAGACTCCGTCAATTACCAAATATCAAATACTTTTATTGGTTTGGCGGCAGGAACATATACGGTTTATTTAAAAGATTTCACAAATACAGTGACAAGTCAAACCGTTGTTCTAACACCCCAACAAACTTTCCAAAACTATAATGTTAGTTTGACGTTAACACCTGGTACTAATACAAATGTGGGTACCACAACAACAAAAACATCAACTTGGACAATAAATGTTAGTCCATTCCCATTACCTGCGGGTACTGTTATTAATATGGATTTGATTTTTAACGTTAATACAACCGCTTATACCATAAATTCACCAAGTGTGGCTTACACAAATAATATAACAACAAATCAAACAGGAACGTTTACAATTTCTTCTCCTACCACAACAACACCAGTTGGTAGTACAACTACAAGTCCAACATGTGAAGGTGGTGTTAGAAATTTTAGTTCTTATACAACAACATATAGTGTACAACTTGCAGGAAGTGGTACAATATCAGGAACAATAATTCAATATATAAACACACCTTGTGTTGAAGCTGATCATTGTAACTTATTTGCTCAGATAAAAGATAGTGTTAATATACAAAATATTACAATTAATCCTACATTATGTAAGTCGGTTAATTCGTCAACACCACCACAAGAGGTTGTTTTACAGAAAACAGGATTAATTTGTCCTAGACCGGCAAAAGTGAATTAAAAAAAAATAAAATTAGTATTTATATAATATGTCATATATCATCAAAAATACGTCAGCACTAATCAACACCTTGATGACTGACGCCGCGAGAAAAAAAATATCACAAGGTAAATTTGATATTGCATATTTTCAAGTTGGAGATAGTGAGGTTTGTTATAATTGTGTATCAAATATGGATATGGTAAATTATAACGTCTTGATGCCTCAATATAATGCACAAAATTTATCACCAGTACCACAAAAAAATAGGATGCATGTTAAGTATCCACTTTTTATTGACTCAACCTCAGGTAGTACTTTTGGTATTCCGTTTGATAATTCATATATTGATAATGTATATAACAGTGCCGCTCCAAGAGGATTTTTTACTGGTTCAACGGGTAGTTCTATAAGTTTTAGTGCATTTACGTCATCTGCTTATACAATAAATCCTAATTTTATTGTTGATAATACAACAATAACGTCAGGTAATGTTTTAACATTATCTGCAACTTCTATTAATCCTTCAGTGTCAGGAACCGTAACTCCTGGTATGTTTTTAACCTTATTTGCAACAGATACGTTACAACCTTTGTCCGCAGCCACACCTATGTTTACGTATTTGGTTGTTTCTGTTTCTGGTGACAGCTCAACTGCAACTACCATTAATATAGAAGTTGATAGACAACTCCCAAATTTTTCAAGTTTAGGTTTAAGTGGAAACTCAAGTACTATGATATACCCTAGTGGTATGACAGTAATGTACGACACATTCACGCCCCAACCTTTTTGGGCAACTGACGTTTTTAATTTTGAAACAAATTGTGATGTGTCACAAAGAAATGTTTATATATGGAACATGAATATTCCTTGGACTGAATCACCAGCCGGTTTATTCAGTACAACATATCAAGATTTTAATCAATTCAAATCTACAGGTTATACGAATACAAAAGAATATTTAGGATATAATAGTGAAACAGGACAGTTAGATACCGATTCCGTTTATTATTATAATTCTTTTTTAGAAAAAATAACATTAACACCGTCAGAACAAAAGGCAATAGCAATTATACACTACACTAATCAATCTATTGATAATTTTTATGGTGAAAAATTTGCAATGGAAGATTACGATCCAACAAATCCGGGAAACACAGGACAGGCAAGGAATTTTAAATTATCAATTCCTTGGTTAATGTGGCACAAAAATCCTAATGGGACTATAGGAGAAGTATTCTATACTGACCCATCAGGTTTTACGAACCAAAACCTTTTTCAAGTACATTATATAAAATCTAAAAAAGATCTTAATTTTAATGCTCCTGGTTTAAGATACTACCATTTATGGGATACACATGCTAACACAAATGGAGTCCCTAATAGAGTTGGTAAGGTTTTCCCTGATTTAAAAATGATTGTTTTTGATGATGACGAAATAATTGCGGCACTTAATTACAAATCAAATAGATGTTGGACATTACCAGCACCTAAATTAGGTTTAGTCACACCAAATACTTTTAGTGGTGTTTTAGGTGGAACCGCCGGATTATTAACGGGAGATACTGAAACATTATATTTAACATATTTGTTTGAAAACACAGGTTTTACAAATTCATTACATTGTAACTACTATTCAAAAATAACAGGTAACGATCAAAGTTTATTACCGGGGGCTTCAGATATATTGGTTAGGTTTGGAAATGAATTTCCTTTTTTACAAGAAAATTTATCATTAATCCCTTCAGGATTCACCGCAACAAATATAAAAATACTAGCACAAAAAGTTCCTAGCGGTACAACAAGACCTTCTTCTACTGCTTGGAGGGAAATTAACGTTTATCCACAAATTTCAGCATCTACTACAAACAATTATTTAACTCAATCAGGTATAACAGGAACAACCATACAAATAACCAAAAATATGTATGATACGGCTCCTATATATGATTTGAACAACTACATCCAATTACCACAAATAGGACAAACAGGACTAACTCTAAATTTTGGAGGAGAATATTATTTTTATGGTAATATAGAAACAGATATTCAAGCAACGATATACGTTATGAACTTTTTATGTAATTTAGGGCAAACACAATTTTTTGACTCATCTAACCCAACATGGGACGGTAGTACACCTCCTTATGTTACTGAAGTTGCTCTTTACAATGCGAATAAAGAACTTATGGTTATATCGAAGATACAGTCACCTGAAAAAAGACAGGGAATACAACAGTATCCGATTAAGTTAGACTTTTAAGTAACATGCCTGAAAATTTAGATTTAAAAAATACCCCTAAGGTACTTGGATTAGATATTTCAACTAAAACAATTGGTTGGAGTTTGTTTGATATACAGACAAAAGAATTATTAGAATTAACACATTTTTCACCCGTTATAAAACCTAAAGTTGATGATAAAATTTTAGAGTTGATTTTAAAAGTTAGGGCTTTTGAGGAAAAATTAGAAGGTTATAGAAATTTGGGAATCGCTAAAGTCGTTATTGAAGAACCTTTATTAAATTCAAATAATATTTGGACAGTCGGAACTTTACTTAGGTACAATTCAATGATTACTAAATCTATTTATGATATTTTAGGAATAACACCAAACTTTATATCTACATATAATTCTAGAAAATATGCTTGGCCTGACTTAGTTCAAAAAAACGATAAAGGTAAACATGTTCTTTTTGGTGGGTTACCTAAAGACATTGATAAAAAAGAAATCATTTGGAAAAAAGTCTCAGATAAAGAACCACAAATCACTTGGCAATATACAAAAAACAACACTTTAAAAAAAGAATGTTATGATATGGCGGATTCATATACTTGTGTTTTAGGTTATATGAAACAAGAAAATATCTGGTAATTAACCGATAATTTAAAATATCGGTTATACATACGATATTTGACTATTCACCCTTATTTCTTATCTTTTATGTATGAAAGAAGAGTCACTATTAGTTGATCTTATTGAGAATATTTTTGGTGAACCTAAAAATCTAAATGAATATAGTGGGCAAATTTCTGTAGATTGTCCGGTTTGTTCATATGAAATAAAAGGTTTATCAAAAACTGATGGTAAGGGAAATTTAGAAATAAATTATATTAATCATGTTTATAAGTGTTGGGCGTGTGCGGAAACTCACGGAACTCATGGACATTTAGGTAAACTTATTGAACAATTTGGCTCAAAAAAAGACAAAAAAACATACAATCTTATCCGACCTGATAAAGTTGAGAAAAAACAAAAAGAATATAAAAAATTAGAATTACCAAAAGAATATAAAAGATTTGAAGAAATAAACCCGCTTCATTTACCAAGAAAAGAGGCTTGGAACTATCTTAAAAAAAGAGGTATAAGTCAAGAAATTATCGATAAATATAAAATTGGACTCTGTATTGATGGTGAATATGCGGGTAGAATAATTGTACCTTCATATAATAAAAAAGGTGATTTAAATTTTTTTGTTTCCAGATCTTGGAACCCAAGAGCAAAATTAAAATATAAAAATCCTGAAGCATCAAAAGACTTTTTAATTTTCAACGAAAGTCTAATTGATTGGAAAAAAGATATATATCTTGTTGAAGGGGTTTTTGACTCATTTTTTTTAGATAACTCAATCGCTCTTTTAGGTAAGTATGTAAATGACAATTTGTGGGAAAAAATTTATTCTAAGGCTAAAAAAGATATAATAATTTGTTTAGATGGTGATGCATTTACGGATGCTAAAAACATATACGATAAATTAAATGGTGGGATTTTATATGGTAGAATCAAATTAATGAAACTCCCTAAAGACAAAGATGTTTGTGATTTGAGAGGTGAGATAAATCAATATATGGTAAAAGAAAGAGAATGAATTTAAAAATAATTGCAGAAGAAATAAGAAGTATCTTATCTGAAAGACAAAAAGAGTATTGTTTAACTTTTGAAGAAGAAAAACATAGATACACAATGAAAGATATTGACGGAACAGTTAGAGATGATTTTCCTTCTGTATCAAAAGTTATGAAGTTATTTTATGACGAATTTCCCACAGAAGAGGCTGCTTATAATAAAGCTAAAGGTGATCCTTATATTATGCAAACATTATTAGCAGAATGGGAAGAAGCTGGTAAAATTTCTACTAATATGGGTAGTAGAGTTCACTACGAATTAGAAATAGAGACAATTAGAAGACACGGTATAAAAAAAGAGGTAAGACAACCAATTTATGAGTGTGATATGGATATGATTATGAAAGGTGATCGTATGATTAAAGCTGGATATAGGTTTTTAAAACTAATGGAAGAAAGAGGTGCGGTTTTATTAGACACTGAGATGGTTTTAGGTGATCCTGAGCTTGGGTATACAGGACAACCCGATAAAGTTTGGCTAATACTCAATAAAGAAAAAACAGGATTTGGGATTGTTATAACAGATTGGAAAACAAATAAAAAGAAAAATATGGAAAGTAATGATTATACAAAACCAATGAAAGAGCCTTTCAATTTTTTACCAAATACGGCTCTTGGTCATTACAACACACAATTACCTTTATATGGTAAATTACTTTTAAAAATGTTAGAAGGCACTAAATACGAAAATATACCATTTTATGGTTGTATTATTGTTCATTTAACAGAAGAGCAAGAATTTACTGAGTATAGAGTAGAAAAAAAAGTAATTAACACCATAATGAACATGGATATTAAAGAACGTTTGACAAAATAAACAAAATAAATTATATTTTAATATGAAACCAGAAATGACAATAAAATGGTGGTATAACACAACTTGGGACAAAGAAGTAGGAAAAATAAAAGTAAAATATAAAACAAAATGGAAGAAATCATCAAACCAAAAATCAACCTAAGAGATCAACCAACAATTGAATGTGAAAAATGTAAATCAGTATACTTCAAAGAGGTTACCATATTAAAAAAAGTATCAAAAATTTTAACAGGTAGTTCTGAAGATACGATAGTACCATTTCCAACTTACATGTGCAATGAATGTGGAAACGTAAATGAAGATTTTAAGTTATTTGACAAGTAATGGAAATAGGTAAAATGACAATCAGTGAAGCTTACCCACACCTTAAAAGTGTTGCACTTGCTTACGGATTAAAATTAAACAGAGCTAAAGAATTTAAGTTTGCAAGAATTATTTTAGCAAACCTGTATAATCGTGAATTAATATAAATAAAAATGGGAAAAAAATTAGTATGGTTTGAATCTTACACAACAATTTGTAAGTATTCTACGGAGTTAACAGACGAACAAGCAAAACTTTTTGAAGAAAATGAAGAAAAGTTTTATGAAGAAGTTGATTTTAGAGGTGATCAAGAATTAGAGTGGGACAAGATAGAAAATGAAGATGAATATGATTTTAGTATAGAAGAAGATTGATTATGACACACAAAGAATTTTATATTTGGTTAGAAGGATATCTTTATGGTAAACTTGAAAACAAACATATAGATATTTCACCAATTGTTGAAAAAATGGGAGAAGTTAAAGATGAACAAAAGATTGGTATTGCTGAACCGTATAGAGTACCAATGCCAATTAATCCATTCCCTATAAATAATGATCCATATAAACCACCGTATGAAGTTTACTGCGGAGATAAAACACAACTAAATGATTAATAAATTAGTACATTTTTCGGATTTACATATTAGACTGTTTAAAGACCATGATATTTACAGAAAAATACTTGAAGATGCGATAAACCAATGGAGAGATATTGTACCTGATAGAATTGTATTTACTGGTGATTTAGTACATTCTAAAAACCAAATGACACCCGAACTTATTGAAATGGTTAGTTGGTTATTAAAAGAATGTTCATATATCGCAAAAACAATTATTATACCAGGTAACCACGACTTTTTAGTTAATAATATCGATAGGTTAGATGCGTTATCACCGATTATTGATTCATTAAATAACAATAATATTGTTTATTATAAGGATAGGGGTGTTTATGAAGATGAGAATGTAAGTTGGTGCGTGTATTCGCAATACCAAGGAAATATTCCTCCTGATATTTCAGAAGCAAAAGGTGTTAAAGTGGGTTTATTTCACGGACCAATCCAAGGAATGACTACTGACTTAGGTTATGACTTTGGTGATCACGCATACGATACTGAAAAATTTAATGGTTTAGATATTGTACTATGTGGTGATATTCACAAGAGACAGGAATTTACATTCAAAACGGGTAAGGGTTATATGATTGGATCACCAATTCAACAAAACATCGGCGAAAGTATCAGAAATCATGGTTTCGGAACTTATGATTTCGGAACTAAAGAATATACTTACACCGATCTTGAAAATCCAAAACCATTTTTAAAGTTTTCAATTAAATCTTTTTCTGACATTGAAAATGGAACAGAAGTACTCAGAAATCTTTGATAAAAAGATAATGCAGGCAGTGTCTGCATATTGTAAACTCAATAGTATTGAAGATATTGATGGGTTTATTAAAAAATGTTTTGAATCAGGGTTTAATATTGAGAAGTACGGACTTTTAGGAAAAACACTTAATGAAGGTGAAAAAGACTTAAAAATGAGCGGAGTTCAAGAAAAATGGGTGGAAAAAGAGGTAATTGTTGAAAAACGAGTGGAAGTTCCTATTGAAGTCATTAAGGAAGTTGAAAAGATTGTTGAAGTGGTAAAAGAAATTGTTGTTGAAAAAGAAGTTATTAAAGAGGTTCCTGTTGAGGTAATTAAAGAAGTTGAAAAAGTAATTACAATAACAAATAACCAAGAACTTGAAGAAAAAATTTTCCATTTAAATCAACAATTAGACGAACAAAGTAAAATTTTTTCCACTAAAACACAAGAAATGGAAATTTTTTTCCAAAAAGAAATGTCTAAAAAAGAAAAAGAATTAGAAACGTTTAGACAAAACTTAGACATTAATATTGATGAAAACAAATTAAAAATGCTTCAACAAACTATACAAAGTCTAAATATTGAAATAAGAGACTTAAAAAGTAAAAATGAAGAATTAAACAAAAAATTGTTAGAACAACCAAAACAAATTGGTGATATTCCCGCCAAGTTTCATGGAAGTTCTAACCTAAACGATAACTTATATAGATAATATGAATTTAGTAATTTGGGCAATGGTTGCCTATGGTATGACAAATATTTTGGTTTACGGATCAATTTTTAATGGATTTAGAGATTCGATACATAAATGGGGTAATAATGAATTGGCTATTTTTAATTTTTTAGGTAAATTCTTATCAGGACTCATTTCATGTGTTTTATGTACATCTACATGGGTAGGTTTCTTTTTATCTCTTGCTTATTACTCACCAAATGTTGATTTTATTGGACTTAATAAATTTTTATCCGTATTTTTTGATGGAATGTTGTCCGCAGGATTTGTGTGGGCAATCAACAGTATTGTGGAATGGTTTGAGGAAAACAGACCTAATAATAAGTAATAACGACTAATAACGACTAATAATAACTAATAATGGGAAAAAAAGCAAAAGAACACAGAAAAAAAGTTGCAAAACGTAATGCGAACATTAAACAACAAGAAAAAATGGTTCAAAAAATTTGGCAACAAGCATTTGACGAACAAATGAAAATTATGAAAGAAAAGTTTGAAACAATGTCAGGAGATACGACACCAGACTTAACTGGTTTATTAGAAAATGAAGAAAAAACAGTACAAAAAGAATCCGAACCAACTGAACCTATTTCAGAAAATTAAACCATTTAATTACAATATAATGACAAAAGATTTAGACTT